>Ga0326728_10003003_pt1 | contig 54183 bp, 35 predicted proteins | sample MB3enrmetagenome_FD_207602 | JGI IMG/M metagenome (GOLD analysis project Ga0326728, IMG submission 207602) | Lab enriched peat soil microbial communities from McLean, Ithaca, NY, United States - MB31MN | ecosystem: Environmental > Terrestrial > Soil > Wetlands > Peat | place: USA: New York... | reverse complement strand
CTGTCAGCACCCTGTCTCTCGGCCTGTTTGCCGATGCATTCGGCAGCACCCCGCTGCTCAACACGGCCGGCGGCAACTATGCAGGCACTGTGGCCACCATCGATCTGCACAATGACGGCAGCACCGTTGCCACGTCGCTGGACGCTTCCACCACCGCTACCCCGACACCGATCCCCGGCGCCCTGTACCTGCTCGGCTCCGGCCTGATGGGGCTGGTTGGCATGAGAAGGAAAAAGCAGAATTAGAGATGTTGCATTATCCCCTCACCGGCATTGATGCCGGTGAGGGGCCTCTGTAGAAAAGGATGATTGGGAAACTGATTGACAAGTATCGATTTTTTATATAGATGGGAAATGGCTCTGCTTATCGAATCTGCCGGCGAATGCAAATTCATTGAATTTGCCCGCTGGCAGGTTTTTTTGTCCTCTATTTTTCTTTCAAGAGTATTGCTTCGGCGATTACGTATGCAAACCTGGTGTAGGGACGCTTTGCATGCGCCCTGATTGGGCGAACAGCAGTTCGACCCTACGATTCAGATAGTTGACCACCGACACAATAACCTTTCACACGCTTTTGCATCCAAGAGAGGAAAAGAGAAATGCGTACTGCTTTGCTTTTATGCCTGTTATGCGCCTTGGCAGGAACAGCACATGCTGCCCCGAACATCGAGATGGTGTACGTTAAGGGGGGATGCTACCAGATGGGCGACACTTTCGGCACCGGCGGCCCCGAAGAGAAACCGGTGCACAAGGTCTGTGTAGATGGCTTCTCCATGGGGAAGAACCTGGTAACCCAGGCCCAGTGGCAGGAGGTGATGGGGGACAACCCGTCCTACTTCAAACAGTGCGGCGGCAACTGCCCAGTGGAAAAGGTATCATGGAATGATGCCCAAGCGTTTATCCAGCGCCTGAACGAGCTGACCGGGAGGCATTACCGGCTACCGTACGAGGCGGAGTGGGAATACGCGGCGCGAAGCGGCGGAAAGAACGAACAGTGGGCCGGCACGAGCGACATCCATGAACTCGGCGCCTTCGCCTGGCTGGCGGAGAACAGCGGCGGGAAGACGCACCCTGTAGGGAGCAGGCGCCCCAACGGCCTCGGACTCTACGACATGACCGGCAACCTCTGGCAGTGGTGCAGCGACTGGTTCGACGAAGAGTACTACCGGCATAGTCCGGAGAAGAACCCCCAGGGCTCCGCCTCGGGCAACAACCGGGTCCTCAGGGGGGGCAGTTGGAACGATGCAGCCCCAAGCTCCCGGACCAGCGAGCGTTGGAGCTACCTCCCGTCATCCAATTACTACAATTTCGGTTTCCGTCTGGTGCTTCCGGAGAGAGATAAACTCCTGACAAAGGAGCGCTGAGGATGGTGAACCCGTCACAAGCTACTCTTATTGATTTGGGAACTTTTTAGACCTGCATCCAAAATGCAGTCACCAAAAGCCCGAATTGCGGAGAGAGTGTCCGTGTTCCGGGCTTTTGTGTTTTCAGCATACAAATTGCACCTGAATCCGTGATGCCTTCTCGGTTCATTTCGCTTCACCGCTCAGGCGTCATCGGATTCAGGTGTGGAAGAAGACCATCGGGGGTGCTATCTTTTTCTGCTTTTCCTGTTTCTGGATGTTTTCAAGCTGGTTACGCCATTCAACCAGTAACCGCAGAGAAAACAGGATAGCCCGTGGGCGCTCGGTGAACTGTGATCGACAACGATGTGCGTCAGCATTTTCGAGTGGCATTTGGGACAGGTCATGGGTTCCTCCTCAGCAAAAAATTTGATATATCTGAAGCAGATCGTATGCCCCGGATATATTTTTGGCAGGGCTTGATCGTCCGAAAAAACCCGGTTGACGGACGGCGTTGGTTGATATAAGGCAAAAAGCCCGAAACAAGATCAACGGATAATCTTATTTCGGGCTTCCTGATACTAATTAGTGCGACTCATAGTCAGCAAAGTACCCTACTGGTTCAGTCTGTTTGTCATGTTTATCAGCGTCTTATTTGTAGCACGCCATTATTGCGGATAAGTTAACGGAGTGAAATAATTGCGTGACGTAATCCGAATGAATTGGAAAGAATGTAAATTTGATTGTAGGATCATTTAGATCACGTATAATACTGCATCCTAATCATGAAGAAGTTTCCGTCCGGAAAGGGTTCTTTTTTGCCCATGCGGCGTCAATCTTCGGGCTAGCTTGTGACTTCGGCCGTTGGCCTCACCCTTCGGGCGCCTTCGCGGTCCAATTTTGCAAGCAAAATTGTGCGGCGTACTGATGTACGCCTCCGCGCAATCCCTTGATTTCCTGGCCTGGACAAAAAATTCCTCCTTTCCGGATCGGAAACTAAGAAGCGTTTAAGAGGTCGATTTGTCAAAGAATGGTTCCGGGGTCATAAGGGCGGGATATCGCCGCATAGTTACGGCAAAGGGTGGAAAAATTCCATTTTTGGGCAACCTGCTTATCGGTGGCGCCATTACCCTGCTGGTCTACTTTGTCGAGCAGACCGGTCTTGTCGAACATTTTCTCAACCGAGTGCTGTACGTTCTCCTCTCGATTATCGGCATGCTCTTTCGTTACAGTGAGTTCCAACTTTTTACCTTCACGGGGATTCTTGTTGATGCCGTCACCGTCGTTGTTGCAGCGGCGCTCTGGACGCTTTTGCGTTCAGCCTCGGCGCGGATTCTCGCCAACCTCGTTCTTTTCGTCGCCATAATCCCTTTAACAATCACCATGTTGGACCACCATGGCATTCTCATCAGCGGAATGCCGATTGTTCTCGGCTTCATTGTCGCCATATCCCTGGATGCCTCGGCCGATCTGAGCAGGAAGCTGCTGCGCCGGCGGATCGCCGAAGAAAAACAGGAAGCAGAGTTTAGCGTTATCCGCCACTTGGCTCACAATGTAAAACCGGGTCTGCAGATCGCCCGATCTCCTCTGGTTGCGATCCAGGCTTTTTTGGACGAACGCGGGCTTCTCACCGCCGAGGTTTCCCGCAGGCTTGACGGTTCTTCCGAGACGGCCGGGGAGGCATTGGGCAAGGCCATCGCCACGCTCGGGCAGATAAACGATATCATTGACAACACGCGCCGGCTGGTGACCCGTGAGATAAACAGGGACGATTTCAGGGAGGTCGAATTGCGGGAGCTTTTGGAAAAGGACGTTTTTCCGCTTCATGCCGGGAAGTTTCGCACCGTCGTGGAGGGGGGCGCGACCTGGGCGCCGCTGCACCGTGAATCGATGGTCGAGGCCTTCAATAATCTGCTCCGCAACGCAGAGGTTCACGGTTTCCCGGAGTATACGGCCGATTCCGAGGTGCGCTTCCATCTGCGCCAGACCCGCAAATGGATCGTGATCGACTATACCAATAACGGCCGTCCGTTCCCCCCCAACCTGACAGCCGGCGACTTCCTCACCTTCGGCAGGCGAAGTGCCGACAGTCCCGGCGAAGGGTTGGGAGGTGCATGGATAGGAAAGGTTATCGAGGCTCACGGAGGTGCGTTCGAGATTATTCGAGACAGCCACCCGGTCCATTTCCGGATCAGATTGTCCAAGAGGGGGTACTGATGGAACCGTATTCACAGCCGCTGGTGCGGATGCTGATCATTGACGACAACCTTTCCTATGTCGAGTCCCTGTATCGCGACGCGCAGCGTTACGGCATCACCCTGGTCCACGCCGGGAATCTGGAGGACGGCCGCGATTGTTTCGAACGCCAGGACGGTTGGTCCCTGACCGGGGTCATACTCGATGTGAAGTGCCTCAAGGAACGAACTCAGCAAGTTCCCGACAACAGTTTCCTCACCGCCGCCGTGCGCTATTTCAGTGAAAAGGCCCCCCAACTGCCGATGGTGGTCCTGACCGGAGAGCCTGATCAATATCACAACATGCGTGAGCTGTATGCCGGCACGTTGCAGGTCTATTCAAAGGGACGGGATGAGGAGGTCATGCTGGCCTTTCTCCGAGACGCCGCCGGGCGTCTCGATTATGTGAAGATCGTCGCCGACTATCACGATGTCTTTGCCGTTGTCAGGAAACATCTCGACAGCGAAGCCGAGCAGGAACTGTTGAGTTGTCTGCGAGGTATGAAGAACAGTGACCCCACGATCATAAAAAGCGTCCTCGGCTGCCTGCGCCGGCTTCAGGAGCGGATCTACATCGCCCTCAGCCGGGCCGATGAGAATATTGTCCCCAGCCAGTATGTGGCCGGCGAGATCAACCTCGTGGCCTGCTATAAAAACCTGGCCGAGAAAGGCGTGGTTGAGCGTTACCGCATCATCGACCGCTTTGCCGAACTGATCTACAAGATCTCAAGCGATAACGGCGCCCACACCTCCTACACCGTTCCCAAATATCCTCCCACCACCTATACGGTTCAGGCCGTCACGTTTGCGCTGCTCGACCTGCTGCTGTGGTTCGGACAGGTCATGGATGTTGCTTAAAATTAACCATACTGTTGCTCTGCTGTAATAGTATTTTGCTATTCCTATTCTTTGATAATTTTTCATTTAAGATGGCATTAATTTTTAAGAACAGCATTGTAATTGCATAATTTTTGGTATTTGTTGTGGATAACTTTAGTCGGAAAATTTTACAGTAGGATAACGTTAAAATTTATATAGTTTTAACTCCTTGATATGCCGTGGTAAATATAAAGTGGCATACTTATTGTTTAAGTGTTATTCGTCCAATTAAGCCGACATTTTTTATCGAAGAAGTGACAGGTTTCGGTGGAGACAAATTGTTATTTATGGGGAAACGCACATGAACAAAAAGAATAACGTTACGATCAAGAGTTTTATTGTCGCAGCACTGGTTGGAGGAATATTGCTCTCTTTTGTCGGCAGTGCCCCTGCGGCCATGGTGCTGGCCAACTCGTCGCAAAATACCTTGTCACTGGATTACACGCTTGATTCAAGCAACGATCCCCAGGCTTCGATTTATTACAATCCAGTCGATCACTGCCTCTATGGCACCAACATTGCCGTGACTGCAATCACCGGCATCGGCACGACCCAGACTAACCCAAACTCACTGGCCGTTACCGGCGGACTTCTGAATTTTGTAACGGGTCAGCTTACCGGAACAACAGGGAGCGTATGGAGTTTCGCGCAAGGGGGTTCCATAACGGTGACCGGCGGCATAACTCCGTTATCCATCTCCAATGTTTCGACTCCCCTGCTAAGCGGTGCCTTCAACTCAATCTCCGTAACTCAAATTGCGCTGTCCGGGCAGCTCACGTTCGCCATCGTCGGAGGCACATTCTCCGGCGTCGGTACTCAGCCGGTGTACAATTACTTTAACATACCTTCCGGTTCGACAAGTTCCAGCGGCATAAACCTTTCTTTTCTCGCCACCTCCGGGATTACGAACACCAGTTTGCAAAGTGCCAGCATAGCCAGCGGCAATATTGTGGATACGTCTGTCTCCTCCAACTCCGACGGCTCGCCGGGCGCGCAAACCCCAATCCCGGCAGCCGCCTGGTTGCTGGGTTCAGGTTTGATGGGCCTCGCCGGATTGCGCGGCAGGAAGTTTTCCAAGGCCTGAGTGGCTGTGGCGATGCCTCGCGGCTGCGCCAAGCAAAGCGGAAAACGTATAAAGCCCGAACCTGTTAAGGTTTCGGGCTTTATACGTTTATCCGGGAAACAATTTATTCAGGTGCATTCATGGACATCTCGCCTGCCGCCTGCGCCATCTGCTCCATCTCGGCAATTTTGTCTCCGAGCCATTGGTGAAGAGTTTTTGCACTGGCGTAATTCAGGACAATGCCGCAGGGAACATAGCGAACCAGGCTGCTGTTCAGGTTTTTCGGGTCCACGGCCGTGACGTTGCCGATAGCGCCCTCACTGCTTACGGCGTGGGTAAGCTCGTTGGGAAGCGGTTGCCGTTCAAGGTAGAAGTTTGCGATCAGTTCGCCGCGCGGCGAAACGCCGCCGTGCGCCCCGTTCACATAGACCGGGTTGTAGTCGTAGGTGAAGATGTACTTGAAGGAAAAAGATGAGTCGTTGTTGTGGGACATGAGGTTTGTTCCTTTCGTGGTGTGGTGGGGTTATTGCTCCGGCAATTAAACATCACAACCCATGATGCAGGGGCACTGCTTGCCGGGCTCCGATTGGGCGGAGCAAGTACCGCCCCTATCATTGATATGTTTTATTGCCTCAGTAATAACTGCTCTTTCAAGTACCATGAATCGCATCTGCACCTCAAGAAACAATTTCGTGTCGGCGTTGAAGGTTCAATTAATGTAAAAAAACAACGGTAAGACAGTCCCATGCGTTCATCCAACTTTAATACGACAGTGGTTAAACTGTAACAAATATAGATTAAAATAAATCTCCATATGACCATTAAAAGCTTCATAAATACTTCATACTTTATGATGAAGGTTTGGTGCGCGCCGCTGTTGCTGCTGATTTTTGCACTCGCGTGTCCAACCGCGGCCTTTGCCGGAGCAACGGTGTCCATCCAGCCGAACGGGCAAGGAGGGTTTACCCTGCTGGCGAAAGGGCTGGACAGCATCATCGCCGGCCAGATAGAGATAGATTACCAGACGAATAACGTCTCGGTCCCGGTCGTGAGCGCCGTCGGGCTGGGCGTACAGGCGGCGTTGCAGGCTACACCGGTTTCGCCCGGCGTCGTCATCATCAATTTGACCTCCACGCGACCGCTCCGCGGCAACGGGTATCTGGCGATGGTCCAACTATCCGGCCAGGAAGACGATCCCGGCCGGGTGACCGGGCTTTCCGCCGTGCTGAAGAGCGCAAAAGGGGTCGAGGAGAACGCCGCTACGGTGATCGTGAACCCTCCCGAAAATGGGGGAAAACCTCCGGAAGCGTCGGCGACGGACAAAAAGCAGATCAAAAACAAGCCTACAGTGCAGGCGCCTCCCGAAACCGTTTCTCTCCCCGTGGAAATGTCGCCGGATGCACATCCGCCGCAAAGCGGCGCACTCTCCTACCACCGGCTGAAAGGTGTCCTGGACCGTTTCCGCGATTTTACCGGCGAACTGACTTCCGCGGCAATCGAGCGGCTCTTTGCCCAGGTCGGCGATGGTGAATTTCAACAAGAACCGGCGGTGCTCATTTCCGACGGCAGCTCGGAGATGCGCCTGACGATCCGGCCCACCGGCGAAGGGGGAGAGATACGCTGTTTCATCATCAAGGGAGGGCATAGCGACGGGTTGCAGAAAGGAAGCGCCGCCGGTGAATGGATACTGCACCTGGTGCCGGAAAAGGGCGCCCTCGCGACCACTGTTACCGTGCAGGGCTCACGGGAGGCGGTGGAGTACCCCTTGACTGTTGCGCCGCCTGTGGCGCTGTTCCTCGCCGGGACGGACAAGGATGGTCCTCCCTATGTGCGCGAGTATGTGACGATCGCCAATAAGCGCGCCCTGAAGCAGTGAGCCGCATGATATCCTCAATGAAACATGATTCTTCTCTGGGTATGCCCCTTCGTTTTATGGGCATCGGACTCCTGGCAATCGTGGTGATAAGTTCCTTCCCGAATGCGGTCTTTTTGCCTCTTAACCGCACGACCGCATATCTTTCCGGTTCCTGTCTCAATCTTTTCGGCATGGATGCAAAGGTTGACGGCACCGTGATCTCCCTGAACGGCTTTCAGGTGCAGATCATCACGGAATGTACGGCCCTGTACTGCATTGTCCTGTTCAGCGCCTTTCTCCTGGCGATACCCGCCTCTTTTCGCGCAAGGCTGGCCGGGCTGGTGATCGGAGCCGCATACCTCGTCTGTGCCAACATACTGCGGATTGTCGCCGTAACCGCGGTGGGCGCCGTGAATCCGCGCCTGTTCCAGATCCTGCATGTCTATCTGGGGCAGGTCATGATGGTGGTCCTGGTCTGCACGGCGTGCCTCGTCTGGCTCAGGTGGACGGTCGCCGTCCGGGGCAACGACCCGCCGTTGGGTTTCCTGATCCGGTTTGTCGGGGTGGCCAGCATCCTGTTCATTCTCTGGCTCCCCATTCACCGGGAGTACGTGGCGCTGCTCGACCGGCTGGTGATGTATCTGTTTTCGCTGGCCGGTTTTCCGCTCGTTATCACTCTTCGGCCGGAAATCTATCATCATACCCTGAGCCTGATCGTCTTCGTGTCGCTCGTCTGCGCCTCGCGAGGCATAGCGTTCCGCAGGAAAGCCTATGGACTTGCTGCCGGCCTCCTGCTGCTGGCGTCGGTGCATGTTATCTTCCGCGTGAATCAGGTTCTGGTGTTCGACTGGCGCATGGCATGGCTTTTACCGCCCCACTTGATCATACATGTGGTAAACCAGTACCTTCTGCCGGTCCTGCTCTGGCTGGTGGTAATCCGGGGTGGGCGGGGCAACGTCGAAGGCGTGGAAGAGAGCGAGTTAACATGAGGCTCTTGAAGGGATTATTTGGACTTTTGCAAGGACCTCACATGATCAGGCGTGAGGCATACGGTATCGTGCTGCTTGTGTCCATTTGGGCCGATGATTGCCCGGCAACCTCCATCGTTGCCATCAGGTCGCATGATACAGTGGCCATAGCCGCCGACAGCCTGTTGACCATCCACAACCGCAACGGCGATGATACGGTGCTGCCTGCCTGCAAAATATTCCGCTCCGGGAAAATATTCTATACCTTCACCGGTTTTTTCAGGGACCCTGCCAGGGGTTTCGACGTGGTGTCCATTGTCGAGAAGAACCTCCCGGAAGACGGGCTATTCGGCGCAGCAACAGAGAAGGCGGCAACCGCTGTCGTTGCCGGGATGCGGGGCGAAATACAAAAGATCAGGAGCGAAGATCCGCCCCTCTATAAAAAACACTTCGAAGCCGCGACAGGACCGCTGTTGCAACTCCTGTTCGCCACCAGCGAAGCCGGCGTTCCCGTGATGACGGTGTACGACATACGGAAGTCCGCCTTGTTCCCTTCCGACGGCGAGTTGCGCTATGAGCGCCTGTCGTGCCCCGGTGACTGCGGAGCCCAGGGGCAGGTGGCCTATTTCCTGACCGATACGCGTCCTATCGAGAAGTACCTGAAAAAAGAGAAGCTTGTCATCCGCTCTCCCGAGGAAACCGCCGCATTCCTGGTCCGGTTGGTCATAGACGCCCATACCCCCGACACCGCCCCTCCCGTGGACGTGCTCCGCATAGACGGGAACGGCGCCGCCTGGGTGGTACGCAAGAAGGAATGCCCGGACCTACCGTCCGCGGAACAGTGAACGGGGAATAAACACGGTTTGAAACATAGTATCTTGTAATTCCAAGTTGCATTCAAGTTAACATTTTAAGACCTTTGAGGTTTTGAAAACCTCAAAGGTCTGGACTAATTATGGTGTTATGATGGCTACCACCCCTAACCCGTCCTGAATCAGGAGGGGGATCAGACCGCCTCAACCTTGCCTTAAGGGTCCGGAGGGCTCACAAGCAGGGGGAGGGGATAGAAAAAAAGGGCCTCCTTGCGGAGGCCCTTTGCATTGCATGTCAGGAAAGAAGTATCAGGCTATTAGTTCTGGAAAGGAATGTTGGCGCCCTCAAAAGCCGGGTAGGCGAAATCGGAGGTCTTGTAGTAGTTCATCTCGTTGACAGTGGCCCAGTAGTTGGACTTGGCCGGAGCCATGTTGGTCGGGACCGCAGCCCACGATACCATGGAATTGGCGAGTGCGCCGAGATAAGCATTGGCAGTGCCAGCAGTAGCAGTACCACCATTGGCAGCTGTCTCATACTGGCTGTTAACGTAGTAATGGGCAATGGCGTAGAAGTCGTAGATGCCGTTGCTCATGGCGGAACGGGTCGGGTAAACGCCCTGGTAGGTCATTTCCGATACGTTGGTGGCATTGCTGGCGTCGGCATCGGAGTAACCGACGGCGCCGATCGCGGAAAGAGCCCCGCTGTTGGCGGTTGTTTCGCCGGCGATGCAGTTCATTTCGTTAGTGGAGGTCCAGTTGAACCAGACGTTCGGGTTGGAACCCGCAGCATAGGTTTCCTGGGCAGTTACGAGCCCGGCGCCCCAGCCGGTCTGGCCTGCGGAAATGACAGCGTTGTCCAGGGTGGCCATGGTGCCGGAACCGGCGTGGCGGAGGCAGATGGTGACCGGTTGAGCGGTGAAGGCATTGCCAAAGTAACTCCAGTTCGGAACCTGGCCGGAGAAGAGCATGACGGCCATGGAGCGGGTCATGTTTTTGATGGTGGATGCGGCGCCGCAAACGCCGTTACCCTTGGCGTAAGCGGTGTCGCAATCGGCATTCGACGCGCAGTAATCGCCGACAAGGCCGGAGGTGCACTGGGTTGCTGTGACGGCGTTGTTGACCCAGAAGGCGAAAGGTGTGGCCAGGGTGTTCGGTTGATTGAGATCTAACACGTTGCTGGTTTGGATTACCGTGTTGGCATAGGTATTGCCATCGGGGGCGTTATAAGCTGCACCGCTGTAATTGGGGACCACGGTGGCGCCGCCCATGGGACCGGTTTTGGCCCCATAGGTAACTTCAACAATGGCGCTGGCCGCCACGTCGGAGACACCCACGGTAATCGGCTGGCAGGTGAGGGTGCCGCCGCCTTGGGGGGGTAAGAGGCGGTAGGTGGGGCCTTGGGAGCAAGCGTCGTTGCTGAAAGTATCAACCTGGCCTTGGGCGGCCATGATGCCGGACACGGAATCGTCGGAGCCGTAGTTGACGGTCAGGGAGCCGTCGGCGTTGAGATTTGTTACGAGGGTGCTGGTGCAGCCGGTGCCGGTCATTTGGTAATAGGTATTACCGCTGTCGTTGCCGGAGCCGGCAATGGAGGCAATCGAGGATGTGCTTGCGCAGCCAAGGCCGCCATTGGCAACGGTGGCCAACATCCAGTTTTCCACCTGGGTTTTGACCTGTGCGCCGGCAACAGTAGAGGTGCCCCAGAACTTGGCCTGGGCAGAGGAGCCGAAGAGGTTGAGGGTGGTGTCGGCGGCGAAGGCGGTCCCGGCGGCTGCCGTAAGGGCGGCGCCGGCGAGCAGGGCGATGAGCTTCTGATTCTTCATTGCTAGATCTCCTTGTGTTTTTTTAGAGGTTATTGGTTAACTTCTTTCCGTTCTACTCATCTTATAGTGGCGCGGCAAGCAGCGCCCCTACATCGTTGGTGTTGCTTAGGCTTTTTTGCGGCGCAGGCCGAACATGCCCAGCAGGCCTGAACCCATCAGGAAGAATGCCGGTGGGATCGGGGTGGTAGCAGCGGTGTTGCCGTTGATGATGGTGGTGGAACCGTCGGCGTTGGTCTGAAGGGTCAGAACAGCGACGCCGGTAGTGGAGGCGTTGGCATTGGCAAAGTAGTAGAGCGCCTGTTGAGGCGCGGTGGTGGCCAGGTTGGCGAGGTTAGCTTCCGTATACTGAGCACCCGTTTTTACGAAATTGTCCAATGAACCTGTGGTTTTACCTTTGTCAGCAGTGAGGTAGTATGAAGGAGCGGAAGTGGTGGTTCCCTGGTAATAATTGTTGCCGGAGGCGGCGGTGTCGGCGGCCCAGGTGTTTTGGAGGGTATTCAACTGCGGACCGGAGCCGGACAATTTAAGCGCGGCAGAGACCGTGGCGGTGGTGGTGGAACCGGAGACCCACAACGAGCCGGATGTGCCGTTACCCTGAAAGGAGAAGTAGGCCACTGAGGAATTGGCGAGGTTGGTAATGCCGTTGCTGAGGAAAGAGGCGGCGCCGTTGCCTACGACCGTGCCGGAGGTGGCAGCTTCGAGGGTGGCGATGGAGCCGAGGTCGGCGATGGCTTCAACGTTGTCGGCTGTGTCGTATACAACGCGGAACAGGTCGCCATTGGTGATAGACGCCATGGCGTTCCCGGACATACCAGCGACCAGCAGGGCGCCGGCCAGAAGTGCGATAAATTTCTTGTTCATCTGGTGTATCTCCTTTTCTTCCTGTTTGATGTTTCATTCTGCGGTTGTCGATGGCTTCAAACTGATTTCCTGCATGGTGTTTGTCGCGTTACCGGTCAGCGGACCGCCCGTTAGAGGGGCGCGTATGAATCCGGTGGACATTCGGAAGGCTGAATGGCCTTCATTTCGTTTTATGCTGCGTGTTGCGCCTTATTCAATTGTATGCTGCGATACTGCACTACCTGGGCGCGGCAAGCAGCGCCCCTACTCATATGCTGCGTTTCTTTGCCTCCTTTCCTGTATTCGGTTATTCTCAGGGTTGTTGGCGTACCGGCGTATGTTTTTCAAGCCGCAATAACAAAGCCCAATTCAATCAAGCGCAACAACGGAGAATATGCTATTCCTCCATCCACGTGGCTGCCTGCATTTCGAATCGGGCTTTCCGGGGCCCCTGGCATGCAGCCAAGGGTCGGCATTGGTCCCACTTTTATTTGTAGAGTCTAAACTCTACACTTCTTTTGTTACATCCAAATACCAAGTTGGAAAATATTGAGAAAATCTCAGCGTTGCCGGCTTCTTGATGCCGGCAGTTTAACTATTGTGCATTCGAGTCACATGGATCAACCACCCTCTGCCCTTTAGCAGACACCAGAGGGTCCTCCTTTATCCAGGTGAAGAAAGAGCTGGGCATCTTTCCTCCCCTCCTGGTTCAGGAGGGGCCGGGGGTGGTAGCCATCTTCTGACTCGTACATTACCATCTGTTTGTTGCATCCGAATTACAGGTGAGAAAATATTTGGAGAAAGAACAGAAGATCACATTTTTCATCCTGTTCGGTTCGGGAATAGTAAACCATATGAATGTTACACTTGCTCTACGGGCATCAAAACATTTCGTGAAATGAAACCGAAACAAAGGTGCTGTTTGTCTTCCCCCTTTGACAAAGGACCCTCTGGGGCCTAAAGGGGACCGAGGGGGATTCAACTCTTGAAGCAAATCCCCCCTGGCCCCCCTTTGTCAAAGGTTCATCGGGGAATTCCGGGGAAAGCTGCTTTGTCCATAATCCGCGTAGGGGCTCATTGCATGCGCCCTGATTGGGCTTTTGTAGGGGCGCCGCTTGCCGCGCCCTGATTTTGCGTCTGAAAAGCGGGCGCGGCAAGCAGCGCCCCTACGTTCCCTGAAGGCCCCCCTTTGTCAAAGGGGGGAATTGGCTGCAGCCTTTCTTTGGGTTATAGCCTCGAAACATTTCGTGAAACCTGAGTAGTACTGTTCTCCCGCAGGATGAAGAATGTTTACAGCCTGAAAAAGTTTTCCTCCCCCCAGCGGGTGGAGGTTAGGAGGGGGGCTTTGTTTGAATTGGCAGCCTTTTTCCTCCTCCCTGACCCTCCCCTTTAGGCCCTATGGGTCCGCTGGGGGAGGGAAATTAAATAGCGGGAGATCCGTACTAATCTAGGTCGTGAAATGAAGCCGGGGCTATGAAATATTGGATTATATCAATCTATCTGGCCGGGCGACCGATTGAAATGTTATTCGAACTTATAACGGCTGCAATGCAGGTGTAACAAAAGTGGTGTAATAGATAACGACTCAAACTTTCCGGATGTCAGTCCCGGCCCTGCATACCTAACCCAACTATTTGAAGTCAGGAGAAATTGTGAACATGATCCGCGCGAATCATTCTATCAGGACTGTTGGAATTCCCCTTATTGCCGTGCTGCTGTCCGGCTGCGCGACCATGGAACCCCACCCGGCGATCAAGGCGGGCGACAAGGTCGGCATCCAATTTACCTGCCGGCTGAAAAACGGGGAGCTTGCCGCCGCTACCTCCGCCGACGACAACAACTCGTCGCTGCCCAAGTCGCCGCTGTTCCTGAAGCGGACGACAGGGGACGACGTCGTCGTCACCGCCGGGGCGGATACGACGGAGGATGTTCATGTACTATTGAAAAGGCCCTTCGAGAGTTGGATCACAGCCAAGCTGGCCGGGTCCGTCGTGGGGATGAGGCAGAGGGACGAAGCGGTCCTGGAGGTGACGGCGGAACGCCTTTCAACTCTGCCGCCTGCAGACCAGTTCATCAAGTTGCCCAGGGTCAGAAAACAACCCAAGGAAATGAATATGCCCCTTGACAAATTCAAGGCCCTGACCAAAAAAGATCCGGTCGTCGGCCAGCCGTTCATCATCGACCCCGCGATACCGGGCACAGTAGCGAGCGTCTCCGGCGATGAGGTGCTGCTCCGTTTCGCTCCCACGGCGAAAGAGGTCGAACTCATCTTCGGCAAAGGGGTGATCAGCGAGAAAGAGGATCATTACGAGATCGACATTCAAGCGGTCAAGGGTACCCTGTTAAGGCCCGGCGGTGTGGTGGCGCGCATCTCGGATGTTGATAGCGATACCATGACGATCGATTTTGCTCACCCGTTCGCCGGGGAGGCGCTGAATTGCGACGTCAAGGTAATGTCGGTACAGCCTGGGGAAAAGATCGCGGCTGTCAACGGCGATGTAGCCATCACCAAGTCCTTGAACGATGCCCTGGCTAAGGCCGCGGGTGAGAAGACACCGGCTTCACCGTCCGGTACGGTTGAACGGGGCGACCGTGTCAAAGTGAATTACACGGCAACGCTGAACGACGGCACGGTCTTCGGCACGACATTGGAAAGCGTGGCCAAAGACCCGTTGCGGAAAAAAGTCTCCTGGTTCCGGGCGCCGGCCAACTACGCCGCCGGAGAGCTCGTTGCCGGCAAGGATGAGCTGTTGCCCGGACTGGGCGAGGCGGTAGTAGGTCTGGAGGTCGGGGCGAAGAAGGAACTCAGGCTTACAGCGGACAAGGCCTTCGGACAGCCCGATTCGAAAAAAATGAGGGAGTTCCCCTGCGCCCGGACGTTGCCGCTCATCATACGCATGCCTAAAGAAGCTTATGTCAAACAGCTTTCCTCCCAACCCGCGCTGAACAATGAGGTTGATCTCATCCCTTACTTCAAGGCAAAGGTGACGGAGGTGTCCGAGAAGGATGTCGTGCTCCAATTCCTGGCCAAGGACGGCCAGACGATCAACGATGAGTTCGGCACGGTCACGGTCAGCGTAAAAGGGGACAAGGTCACGACGACGCTCGTGCCGGCCATCGGCTCGTCGTTCCCTCTGAAGGACACGATGGGGATCATAACCGCCACGGACGGCACGACCTTTACCGTGGATGGCAACCATCCCCTGGCAGGCAAGGATATCGTCATTGACTTCGAAGTGGTCTCCCTGAGCAAGGCAAAGGATGTGAAGACATCCCCCATCAACTGAGATCACAAGAAAGGCTGGGACCAATTCCCCCCTTTGACAAAGGGGGGGTAGGGGGGATTTGCTTCGAGTGGTGAAAATCCCCCTCGGTCCCCCTTTGTCAAAGGGGGAAGACAAACAGCACCTTTGTTGTTTTAAAACCCTGCCTTATCCCTTCACCCGGTCTTCAGCCACCCTCTCCCGCTGGAAGAGGGGATAATTAGTATCCCTTCTCCCTGCGGGAGAAGGTGCCCCAAAGGGGCGGATGAGGGGAATTTTAACATTGTGCAAAAAACCAACCGGACATTCCTATGAAATTCTGGAGTTTTGAATGAAGAAGACTGTTGCCCTGTTATTGACGTGTGAGATACTGAGCCACAATGCGTTGGTTTTGGCCTCATCTCCCACCATACCCGGTTATTACGGCAAGGTGACGGCCCCGGCCGCCACCACCCTGCCGGTATACGAGAGTAATCCCGGTGGCGGCGCCACTGTCAGCCAGTCCGGGAACCAGATGACCGTGACCCAGAACCAGGGAAACGCCAATGTGGTCATCGACTGGAGCTCGTTCAACATCGGCAGCGCGTCCTCGGTGCGCTTCTACCAGGGGACCGGCACGCCGGGGACCTCGACCTGGACCCCGAACACCAGCTATGCCGCCCTCAACAGGATCTATGACGCCAACCCGAGCCTGATCTTCGGCGCTCTCAAAGCCGACGGCCAAGTCTACCTCATCAACCGCAACGGCATCCTGTTCGGCTCCAATTCCCAGGTGAACGTGTATGGGCTGATAGCTTCCGCGCTGAACATCACGACACAGAACTTCAATAAGGGGCTGCTCAGCTTCACCACCACCCCCGACACCAACAGCGACTCCAATCAAAGCGGCACGATCGGCTCGGACGTGACGGTGGCGAACATGGGAACCATCACGACAGCCAACGGCGGCTTTGTTGCGCTCGTGGGGCCGCAGGTTGAGAATGACGGCACGATCACGAGCCCAATAGGTAAAATCGCGCTCATCGGCGTGGCTGATGCGGGGCAGAACCAGACCGACGTGCAATTCACCCCCAACAACACCACTGCCACCAGTACCGGTGTCGTGGATTACAACCCGGCAGCCTTGCCGGGCATTGCGACCAACAGCGTCACCGGAAGCCTGATCGCCGACCAAGGGCGGGTCGAAATGGACGGCGCGTCAGTCAACCAGAACGGCCTGGTCCGTGCAATATCCTCGGTGAAAATTGCCGGCGCTGTCTACCTTCTGGCGACCGACACGATCACCACCGGGCCAGGCAGCGTGACGTCGGCCCCGGTCACCGATTCCCAGGACAAGGTCAGCCAGACGTTTTCCTACAACGGCGGTTCCGTCACCCTTGAAGGCATCTACAGCAGCGCGGGGGGGGGGGCGTTGCCGTTGCAGAACATCGTCAACAACGGCGCTATCGATGCCCCGAGCGGCACGATCACGCTCAATGCGGTGAACAGGGTGTATCTGGAAACAGGGAGCAGCCTCAACGTCGCAGGGCTCTGGGTCAATGAACCGGCATCCGCCGAACTCGTCGGTGCGCAACTCAACAGCGTCCAACTGGCGGACAGCTACACCCAGAAGAGCGGCACGTTGCAGGGGCAGACCATTACCACCACCCTGCTGGCCGGCACCAGCGTCGGCGATATCACCGCAACCTATACGTTAGCCGATATGACCGCCCAGGAGAGGAGCACTGCCGGGGGAAATATAATAATCGGCGGTGTCGGCAGCTCTTTAAGCAGCAAAGCTATTACAGGTCCTACAGCTGATGCGGAGGGGTACGTTCTCAAACAGTTCATTGCCAAGCAGGGCGCCACCATTGATTTTTCGGGCGGCGGATATCTGTATGCCGCAGGTTCCGGCGTAACGACCACGGTCGTCTCCGGGAACTCGGTATACAACATCGCTAATGCCCCGCAGAATCTCACCTACCAGGCGATCCTCAGCGACCAGCAGTTCACCAATGCCAAATTCGGCATCACCACCAGCTACTCGGGGGTCTATACGGGGTCAGGGACGCCGCTCATGGAGTACCTCCCGGCCCGCACGGTCGGAAGCAATGCCGGCTTGCTCTCCGTCCAAGCCAAGACAGTGGTGCTGGACGGCACGCTGAACGGGTCCGTGACCCGGGGGCAATACCAGACCGCTACCACGGATCCCAGCGCAGACAGCGGAAACGATTATGCCGTTTCCGTTGCCAGGGGCCTGGAAGAGCCGGTGGGGGGCACGGTTGTCATCGGTTATGATCCCGGCAGCGAGTCATCGAGTAATGCGACTACTACTTTCGTGACCAATTCGATCGCCGTCCAAGCCACCACCACCCCGCTGCCGGCAAGTTTCACTTCCACCAGCCAACTGGGGAGCCTGCAGACCGATCTTTCCGCCGCCATCCTGAACAACGCGGGGTTGAGCCGGCTCAGCCTGCTGGCCAACACCACCCTGACCATCGCTTCCGGGGCAAGTATATCCCTTCTTCCCAGCGGCAGCTACACGAACACGAGCGGCACGACGTACCTCGGCGGTTTCACCGGCAAGGCGCGCGTTATTGCCGTTCAGGGGGAGATCGACGCGCCTGACGGCAGTGTCAGCCTAACCTTGCAGGACAATGCCTCTGCCCAAAACACAAACGCTCTCTACACGCCTCTCACAAATTCGATCCTGATCGACAGCGGGAGCAGGATCAGCGTGGCCGGCGAAACCGTGGACAATTCCCTGGCAGGGCTCACTTCGGGGAACCCGGTAAAATTTGGCCAGATCAACGGCGGGGCCATCTCCATCCAGGACATGACGATACAGGGGACGGAAAGCGGCAACAGCGTGGTTGTCCGGAGCGGCGCCGTGCTCGATGTGAGCGGCGGGTACTCCATCGGTTCAAACGGCGCCGTAACCGGAGGGAACGCCGGTTCCCTGACCCTGGCCGGCGCAACCCTGAGCGTAGCGGGGGATCTGCGCGGATTTTCCCTGCCGGGGACGACCGGGGGGGCGATCACGCTGCACGCCGGTGAGGTCGACGTCACCACCTATAGCGAGAGCCTGCCGGACAACCTGCCGGTGGACGGCGCCGTTCCCGCCCAATTGCTGGGGAAGCTGATCCTGGATCAGGACCAGCTGGCATCGACCGGTTTCACCCGGATCACCCTGGAAGCAATGAAGGACGTGAACTTCGAAAGCGGCGTCACCCTCACCCCTTCGACCGTAAAGAGCGCCATGCCGGTCCCGGCCTCGGAACAGTACGGCAGCGGATCCGGGCTGTCGGGCGACACGGCGTATCCCGCCGGTTACACGCAGACAACCGATTACGTCGGATCGACATCCGTCACTGTCCAGGCCGGCCAAAAAATTTATACCGGTACTGACGCTAACACTAATACAATATATTACGATAATTACCAAGGGAGCGGACAGATATCCCTGCCAAGCGGAACAGCCGTCAAGGTGATACCCGGAGGCTCGATCTCGCTCGGTGGCACAAACTCGTTCAATGAGTCGCCCACCATCACCATGGCAGGCACCCTGGAGGCCCTTGGTGGGAATGTCAACGTCACGGCCGGCAGCCTCACGATCGGCACGGGCGGCGAGATCCTTGCCGGGGGGTACAACAAACCGGGCACGACCATGGTCGCGGGTCTTCCGGCCGGTCCGACCCCGGAGCCGGGAGGGTCCGTCACCCTGAACTCGAACGCCGGTATTACCCTGGAAGCCGGCTCGCTGATCGACGTCTCCGGTTCGACACCCACTCAGGTCATCACCGCCGACGTCAATGGGAATCCCCTGCCGGTTACTGCGGCGGGCAGCGCGGGAAGCCTGACGCTGAATTATGCCGGCGCCCTGTCCCTTGGCGGTGAGATCGACGGCCATGCCCGGCTGGCCGGGGTTCAGGGGGGGACGCTGACCGTCAACAATTCTTATAATTCCAATTCCAGCCCTTTGAACGTAACCGCAACGGATTTCCGTAACTACCTGAACAGCGGTTTTGACGCCATTACCCTCAGAAGCTACAATTCCCTCAATTTTCAAGGTGATATGGATGTTACGGTCGGGCGGAGCCTGACCCTCGACGCACCCCTGATGACCGGGGTGAACAGCGATGCGATCACACTCTCCTCACCCTGGATCACCCTGACCAATACCTCTCCGAATGTTTCACCCTCCGGCACCGCAGGCAACGCGCAACTCTCCCTTTCCGGCGACTGGCTGAATATCACCGGCAGTACGGTCCTCTCCGGGTTCTCGAACGTGAACATGAAATTCAGCCAGGATATCACCCTTAATTACACCTACAACGCCACCAGTACCGACTTCCTGGGGCAACTGTCCACCGCCGGCAACCTGACCATGCAGGCGGCACGCATCTACCCGGCGACTTCCACCACCGTCTATTCTATCACCTCAACCAATGGCGTATCCACCAATTCCGCGACTCCCACCGACTTTACCATCACCTCCGGCGGCGTGTTCACCATGCTGCCGGGTGAGACCGGCAACAGTAATCCGGTCTACTCCGCCGGTGGAAGTATTACGATCAATGCCGCCAAGGGAATCGATATAGAAGGAGGGGTCCTGGCCGCTCCCCTGGGGACGATCGACCTCGAATCCTCCGGCGGCCGGGTCTATCTGGGCTCCGGCAGCGTCCTGACGACCGGCGCCGATTCGACGATTCCTTACGGCTACTATGACGGAACGGGTTGGTATGTTCCGGTGATGAGCGCCTCGGGATCAAGCTCGACTCTCATTACCCAGCAGGTAACCTCGGCGCCGGGCAAGTCGATCACGATCAACGGCAATGAGGTTGTCGTCCAGCCCGGCGCCAAGCTGGATGTAAGCGGCGGGGGGACGGTGTTTGCCTACTCGTATCAGGCCGATACCGAGGGGACGACCGACCCGATCTCCACCGTGGGAATCTCGGAGCTGACGCTCTTGCAGACCCGGTCCAACAGATACGTCATCGTGCCGGACAATTCGGTGCAAATCCCCGGCTTCACCTACACGGATGCGAACGGCAAAACGCAAACCGCAGGCGCCGTCTACCTGAGTGCCATGAAGCTTGACAACGGCACCACGCTGAAGGCGGGGTACTATTCGCTCCTCCCGGAACAGTACGCGTATCTCCCCGGCGCCCTGATCATTTCCGATACCGGGTCCAGGGTTGCCCAGGGCTCCAGTCAGCGCACCTCCGACGGCTACCAGATCGATGCGGGATACTCCACATTCCTCGGCACCGGGATCACCTCGAATGTATTCGAAGGGTATGAGATCCAGAGCGCCGCGAACGTGCTGAAGCAGGGGAATTTCACCGTAGTCTCCTCTACGGCCGGGAATGCGGGCAACCTGACGATCTCGGGCACCTCCACCGTGCTGGCCGGTACGATTAATGCGACCCCTCTGCCGGGGTATGCGACAGGCATCCTCAGCCTGAGCGGCTCGTCGATCACTGTTCAGGATTCGGTCACCGCCCTTCCGGCCGGTTTCGATTTCACCACCCCGCTGCCCGCCGCATTGAGCGATCAACTCCAGCTATCCGCGGCAACGCTGACCAATTCCGGGTTCGGGACGCTGAACCTCGGTGACTCAAGCACCAAAACGATAGACGTGAGATCGGGAAGCATACTGAATTTGCCGAACATCACTTTTTCTGCAGCCAATACGATCACCGTTGAAGATGGTGCCCAGGTCACCTCCTCGTCCAGCGGCGGCACGGTTTCCCTGCTGGTTCCCCTGTTAAACTCGGATGGATCGGTGAATAAGCAGGGAACGGTGGATATCCGGGACGGCGCCAAGGTCTATGCCGCGGGCACGGTTGCGCTGACCGCCAATATCGTGAATCTTGACGGAAGCCTGAGTGTAGCCACTCACGGCACTATGGACCTGACGTCGAGTGAGATCTTCTTTGTGTCCGATTCTTACGTGAAGAGCGGGGTCGGCCTCTACCTGACCGAAAAGATCTGGGACAGCTTCGCCAACTATGACCAGGTGACCCTGACCAGTTCCTCTGACCTGAATTTCAAAACCAACGTGAACCTGACAGCGGGGAACACCCTGACGCTCGATACCGGCAAGCTCATCACTACCGGCGCAGCTTCGGTGGCCCTCAACGCCGCGAACATCATCCTGCAGAATTCCGGCTCGGCCAACCCGCTGAGCAGCTCAAAAACGATTGCCGGCAGCAGCCTGACGCTCAATGCCGGCAATACGCTGCAAGCGACCGGTTCGGTGGCCTTCGATGGTTTTGACACCGTCAACCTCTACAGCCTCAACGACATGACCTTGAAGGGCACAGGCTCGCTGACGACCAACGGCAATCTGAACCTGACCGCCGCCCGGGTGACCACTTCCTACTACCTTGACGCGAGCGGCGTCTACAATGCGGCTGATTTCGCCATCAGTGCCGCCGGTGCAGTCAATATTATGAACAGCAACGGCACGGCCGGGACCACCGCGACCCCCGGCGGCAGCCTGGCGATCACGGGCAGTTCCATCACCCAATCCGGCATCATCGAGGTGGCGTCCGGCCAGGTGCAGATGACCGCCACCAGCGGCGATATCACGCTCAGCCAGAATGCCCAAATCCTGGCGCCGGGAAGCAAGCAGCAGACGGCAGGCACGGCTACGACCGGAGAATACAGCTACTCACCCGGCGGAGAGATTTACCTCAGCAGCGCCAACGGCAATATCAACCTGGCGAGCGGGAGCGTACTCGACGTCTCCGCCGCGGCCCAGGGAGATGCCGGGGCCATTAGCCTGGCCGCGCCGACAGGGACGGTAACGCTGGCCGGAACGCTTAAGGGGAGTTCAACAACCGGCGCGGGAGGTTCCTTTACCCTGGATGCGAATGCCTTCTCCCTGGATCTGGATCACCTGAGCAGTATGCTGTATAACAGCGGATTCACCAACCAGCTCACTATCCGCGCCCGTCAGGGGGATCTGACCCTTGACCAGAATTATACGTTGACCGCCCAGGATATCGTGCTGGAGGCGGACGGGACCGACAGTGTTCTCGGTAACACTACCGGCAACATCACCATAAACGGCACCATAAACGCCCTCTCTGACTCCTCCGGCAATGGTGGGCAGGTGGATTTGTATGCCCAGAATAATCTCACGGTTAACGGCACGATCAGCGCAAATGCCTCACAGGGTTCTAATTCAAGCGCCACAGGCGGCTATGTGTACCTCAACAGCCAGGGGAGCAACGGATTATTGACCATTGGTCAGAACGCCGTGATAAATGTTTCCGGAGGACCTGATTCGGGTACGGGCGGGACGGTATACCTTCGGGCGCAGCAGAATACGAACGGCCCGAATGGGGCTGGCGTGAACATGAATCTGGCCGGTACAATTAACGGAGCCTCCAGTGTCGTTGCCGAGGCTTTCAGGGTGTACAACAGCCAGATTATTAACTCGATAACTACCCCAAGTCCCTTCACCCAGGCGGGCATAATCGATAGCAACGCCTTTGCGTACATGGACAGCGATGCAACAAAATACATGGGCAAAATGGGCAGTGCAGCGACTATTGCGGCTAACCTGCTGCCTGCGTCATGGGACTCTTCCATCTTCCATTTCCGTCCCGGTATCGATGTCCAGAGCAGTGGTGACCTGACGCTTTCCAGCTCAATCAAATTGGGTACTACTTCTTCCTCCACATTGAACCTCACCAACTACCGCTACAACGATGAACCAGGGGTTCTCACCCTCCAGGCCGCGGGAAACCTGAACATCAATGCGAACCTGGTGGATCATCCGACTGCATCATATACAACGCTGTACAGCACTACCATGCAGAATTCCTGGGGCTTCAACCTGACGGCCGGCGCCGACCTGAACGCCGCCAACCCCCTGGCCGTACAAACGGGATTGAGCACGACAACGGGTAACCTGAACATAGCCCCCATCTCCCCAACCAAGAACATTGTGGTCTACACCGAGGACGCCCCGATCAATTTTGCTTCCGCAAACAACACCAACATAAGCACGGGGGCAGCGAACAGCTACATGATCAATAATACCATGCTCTACAGCCTGGCGAGCTATGGCGGCGACATCCGGGGGACGGTGGGGAACGACCTGTACTTGAATGATGGCGGTGTAATCCAGACCGCAACCGGCAATATCAGCATCACCATCGGCGGCGACCTTGACCTTTATGATAAAACTAACCAGGTGCTTGGCGCCATCCGCACCACCGGGGAATATGCGAAGGGGACCTATGTAACTCAGGGGCTTGGCTCGACCGGTACGCCGATACCGACAGTAATAGGCGATTACTGGACCTATGAGAACGGTGGCAGCATCTACCTCAACGTGGCGGGATCGGTCGTTGGAAACGTGAATAATAATTCCACAGGCAACACCTCAGGCGACAACGGTCTGACGAATGCCTGGGACTATACCTACGGCGGCTCGACGGGAAGTCTTAATACGTTGAACAAGTATCTTGCCGCCAGCTTTCAGGGCGCCAACAGCTCCGAGGGGATCATCACCATGGGGGGCGGGAACATAGCGGTGCGTGCCGGAGGTGCGTTCACGTGCCAGACCGGTGCGTTCGGCGCCGAAACCAGCGGCAATCTGGACATCGTTGCCGGAGGGAATATCCTGGGCCGCTTCCGGGTCATGAACGGCACGGCAAGCCTGATCAGCGGCGGCAATTTCGGCGATAGCGATGACCATCAGGTCATAGAGATGGCAAATGCCCAGGTTTCGGTTGCGGCCCAGGGAGACGTCTATCTCGGGACGGTCCTGAACCCGGACAATACCAGGAGCAATTTATTTTACGACGCAGGCGCGGGAAACCCGGTATGGAACCTGACGTACGGCGAAAACAGCAGCGTCTCCATCGCTTCCCTGGCCGGGAGCCTCAGCTATTACGGCAATGCCGGACTGACCGGTTCGACCTATTTCGACGGCTATAACCCGGTAAGCAAAACTAATGCCGCTCCTGGTCGACAGGATATTCTGCCCCCGGTGGCAAACTTCATCGCTGCCGGCGATATCAATCTCACCGGCAACAACAACGGATCACTTAACCTGATTCTTGCGCCGTCGCCTACCGGCAATATCACCCTTTTTGCCGGCGGCTCGATTGACGGCACATTGAGTAATGATAGTTCGACCTTTGCCGAGATCTCGATGTCTGACCAGACCCCGTCATCCTACTACGGCTATCAGACCGCGCAGCCCAGTTCTGGTTCTAATTTAATTCCCCTCCACCAGGGTGACACAAACCCGGTTCAAATCATCGCAGGCCAGGATATCCGGAACATGCAATTTACCCTCACGAAAGAAGCCGACATCAGCGCCGGCCGGGACATCAGCCAGATAGTTTATAACGGCCAGAACATTGCCCCAACGGACGTCTCCAGTATCAGTGCCGGGCGGGATATCAATTATGCCTACACTACGGCAAGCGCGTCAGACCTTCCTAATTTGACTTACGGAATAACCCAGAGTGGACCCGGCCTCCTGGTGGTGCAGGCGGGGCAAAACATCAACCTGGGGAACTCGGCGGGAATACAGTCGGTCGGCAATTTCTCCAATACCAGCCTCCCCTCCACAGGGTGCGACGTTATCGTTGCGGTCGGCGCAAAGAACAATCAGCTTTCCCTTGCGGATACGCAGGCTTTCTTCACCGGTCTCCAGCAGGCGGGTATCGAGTATTCCGACTTGCTGGCGGAAGGGGATACGGCGGCGGCTGAGCAGGTCATAACACAGGCGAGAGCCACATTTGTCAGCAAGTTGTTCAATGCCCCGCCGATTGACGGCAGCGGTGACATAAACATGACCCAGTCCCAGATATCCACCGTTGACGGCAAGTCCAATCTGTATATCATGGCGCAGGGAAGCATCAATGTCGGCACGACTTCCCTGGCAAACAGCAGCAGCGCCACCAGCACCGGGATATTCACCGCCGAAGGCGGGGCAATCAATATGTATAGCGGCGGCGATGTCAACGTCAACGAGTCGAGGGTCTTGACCTATCTGGGCGGGGACATCACCATATGGAGCGACGATGGGAGCATCAACGCCGGCCGTGGCTCCAAGACAACCATTAGCGCGACACCACCAAAGTTGGTGGATGGTGTCGTAATTTTTACTCCCCCGGCAGTCGGCAGCGGCGTCCGGGCGTTGACCTACGATCCCAACACGGTTCCCGGCGGACCGTTGCCGATACCTTCTCCGGGAAATATCTACCTCTTCGCCCCACAGGGGGTCATTGACGCCGGCGAGGCCGGGATCGCCGGGGGCAAGGTGATCCTGGGCGCCACGCAAGTACTGAATTCCCAGAACATCAGTTTCTCGAGCGGGTCGGTGGGCGTGCCGTCATCCTCCGAGGCGGGCATCAGTATCGGATCCTTGGCCGGGGCCGGCAGCGTGGCCGAATCCACCAAGATGATCGCCGAAAGCTCGTCTCTCGGCGGAGCAAAGGATAAGCTGAATCAGCAGCCCAACCTCGTGGATCAGTTCATGTCCAATTTCCTTGATATCAAGGTCATCAACTTCGATACGGATGAGGGCACTTCGGACAACGGCAACCAGGATGAAAAAGAAAAGAAGAAGAAATAACCTGCCGGACTTGATTTGAAACCAAAGCCCCCGGATTCATGGCGATGCAATTATGCGCCATCGTTTCCGGGGGCTTTTTGTTTGGGGTTTCCGGTATCCAATGCGGGGAAAATAAACATATCAATGGTAGGCGCGGCGCTTGCCCCGACCAATCGGGGCGCGGCAAGCGGCGGCCCTTCATCATCGGTTGTGAAATACAACTGCCGAAAAATCGGGAAAGCCCGAAACCAGTTACGGTTTCGGGCTTTCTTAATGGATGATGCACCTGCCTCTTTCTACACTTGTTGCTGCAACCTAACTCGGCCCGGAATAGGACGCAAAGATCAGGGTGCCTACTATGCTCTCATTCCCCACGCAGGCAGGATTGCTTGCCACGCTGGAGCTATAGCCCATCGACTTTACCCCGTTGCCGAAGATAGTGACATTGCCCGTGCCTTTGTAGCTGCCGCTGCAACCCGGACCGGTTTGTGTGATGGCGAAATTGGCGGTTGTGCCGTGAATGTTTCCGGCAATGGAAGTTGATCCGCCGTCCGACGTGGCATATGTGCCGTTAAGTGCGGTGAGGTTCGAACTGTATTGATTGAGCCTCAATGTCGCCGTGTACGAGCCTGCGACCGTGGAGGTGACGGGGCCCCTCCAGGTGCCGGCCACTTTTACCGGCGCCGGAGCGGCAGCCGCTGCCGGGGAATTGCCGCTGCTGCTGCCGCCGCAACCGGAAAAGGCAGGTGAAAGTACGAACAGGGAAAGAATTGAAAATGCTTTGAAATTCATGGGAAAAGCCCTTACTTTGAAAATGGAATGCGCGCTTTGGAATCATTACGTATTTTGAAAAAAAACCCTCCCCCCAGCGGGGGGAGGCTGGGAGGGGGGCTCAGTTGAATTTGCAACCTGTTTCCCCCTCCCTAACCCTCCCCCGCTGGGGGAGGGGACTATATGCGTAACTTCAAGTGTTACGAGCCTCCAATTCGACTACTGAGCCTCCAAAAACGCCTGCAGATCCTCGATCTGCAACTGCGTAAGCGATACGCCGTGGTGGACCGTTGCGAAGGTGGCCGGGATCAGGCCGGCTTCATTCAACAAGGACGGCGTGCCGACGGTGCTGACAGTGCTCAGGGAATGGCAGCCGGAGCAGAGGCTGTTGTAGACCGTGCCTCCCTCGGTGACCGGAAAGACCAGGCTGGTCATGGTTACGGTTCCGCTATGCAGTATATTTTGTTTGTAGATATCGCTGTAGACCTTGGTTGAGACGGTCGAGAAGTCGGCAGCCGTGACCAGCGAGAGCTGGGCAAAGGAAACTATGAAGCGAAAGGTGAGGAATTCGCCGGCACCAAAGCCGTTCAGTGAAGAAAGCTCGATGGACACCTGGTTGTTCGTGGACGACAGCGCCGGAGATGGATAGACGACGGCCCCAACGCCGTTGCCGGAAGGGATGGCTGTGTTGACCACGGCCGATACCCCGGTCGAGCCGGTATTCACGGTCACGCCGAGCGGAAGCTGAATGGTGGTCTTGAGGCTCCTTACCAAAGTTCCCGGTGAGGGGAGCCCGCTCAACATCAGGGTCAGCCGGGCGTTGCCCGGCATGGGGTACGCTGTCGGCACCGGCAGGGACGCGGATAGCAGGGTGCCGTTCCCCGGATTGGCGAGCAGAGCGCTGTAAAAAGTAGCGCCGGTGCTGTTGTTCGTTAAGGTCATTGTCCCGTTTAAAAATGCCACGCTCACATCGTCGAACAGGCCGTCCAGACCCTGACTGTTCATCTGGTAGGGATAGGTGAACGGGTTCAGGGCGGTAATGCCGTAGAGCGTGGAGAGCGATTGAAGCTCGGTCTGTAGGGCGCTGATCGCGCCGGGCAGCGCGTTGGCAAGGGTTTGTCCCGAAGAGAGGTTGTGGCCGGCGTAGAGTCCCGTGAGGCCGGCGCTGTCGGATGCGCCGGCCGCCACGGCCACCAGCAGGTTCGTGAGCGGGTTTATGTTGACCGTGCCGGGAGAAGATGCAAATGAGTACAGGGTCAGGGAGTCGCCGGAGGTGGAGGTGCCGATGGCCCTGATGAAATAGGGCGGAGTCAGGCCGGCCGTACTGACCGAAAAGGTGCCGTCCTGATTGATGGAAGCGCTCGTACTTCTATTCGGAAAGGAACAGTCGCTGACGGAAAGAGTGCCGCTCAGCGGCCCCCCGGTCGCGGCTACGCCTTGCAGCACGTTGGCGGTCGATGATGTGGATGTGGCCGAACTGCCGCCTGAACCGCCACAGGCCGAGAGGAGCAGGGGCGCTGCAAAGAGAAGGAGAACGAGCAAAAATCTGCGTGTGCTGCGCATAAGCGGCTCCATGGTTCTATTTAGTTTCCGTTCTGAAAGGGTTCTTTTCCGCCCATGCGGCATCAATCTTCGGGCTTGCTTGTGACTTCGGACGTTGGCCTCACCCTTCGGGCGCCTTCGCGGTCCAATTTTGCAAGCTAAATTGTGCGGCGTACCGATGTACGCCTCCGCGCAATCCCTCGATTTTCTGGCCTGGACAAAAAAGCCCTCCTTTCCGAATCGGAAACCAATAGTTTCTTATCCGGATTTTCCGGATGGAAACTATTAAAAAAGGGGAGGCGGGAAAATGCCTCCCCTCGTCAAGGCGAGAATTCGTCGGGATGATTTGTGGTTATAGCGATACCGAAACAATCGAACTGGGAGCGCTTTCTCCTTCACCCACGGCGGTTATGACATAATAATACGTGGTATTCTGAGTAAGACCGGAGTGAACATACGAATTGGTCGAAATGTTTTTGATGGCAGTGCCCCCGCTGACCAAAGCGGCCGCGCTCGCTGGAGCCGTTGTGGAGAAATAGATATTGTAGCTGACGCTTGGTGCAACGCTTGACTGTATCCCGGAGGTGTCAGCAGACCAACTCAAGGCTACCGCTTGTGAGCTGTATTGGCTGGCAGAAATACCGCTCGGCACGTTCGGTTTCTTGGTGTCAGGGGTCGCGGAGATGACGGTGCTGGGTACTTCATTAATGATGCTGGCGGGCGTTGCTGTTGCCGAAGGCTGAACTCCTGATGTTACCTTGAAAGTGTATTGGGTTCCATTTGTAAGACCGGTCAGTGTGTAGGGTGAAGTTACATTTTGGACTTTTATAGTGTTCGTTCCCGAGGTGGCATAGATTGTGTAAACCGGGTTGGTGGAGTACACGGTGTTGCTTCCGGCAATTCCACCAGATCCTTGTACGGCACTCCAGGTTATTTTTGCCTGTTGATTGCCGGGTTCGACTAACAAGTTGTCGGGAGAGCTAAACGAACCAAGCGTTGTTCCATTGGCCACTTTTGCTGCCGTGACCGCCATGGGAGTTGCCGTCAGCACGTCGCTTTCATTGCTTTCCACGCCGTTATCGACAACAGTGACAACGAAGTAATAGGGGGTTCCGTCGGACAGGACCGGGATGGTAATTGAGGTATTAGTTACCGGGTCAAAGGTCGCATTGGCAATCTTGTTGGTATAGCTTGTCTTTGTTACGGGACTGGAGGTGCTGTAGTAAATATTGTACGTACAGGTTTGACCGGCATTTTTAGGTTGGGATGCCGTCGTCGTATCAAACGCGAGGGTTATTTGGCTGTCCGTGGCGGAGATCGACAAACCGTTAGGTGCGGCAGGTGTCGCTTGCTGCGGACTGGCGGAAATCATCAGGCTTTCGGAACTTTCAACCCCGCCGACCACCTGAGTGACCACGTAATAATATGTTTTGGTGTTGTCGAGCCCGGTATGAACATAGGGGCTGGTAACGTTTGCGATCTTGTTTCCGCTTTTCTTGTTCGCCGTGCTGCTGCTGTTAGACCAGTAGATATTATAGGTCGGGACGTTGGTGGCAGGCGTTTCCCACGAGATCGTGACCTGTTGGCTGGCAGCCGCGACCGCCAGATTGGTGACGGTACTCGGGGTGGAACCCGCAGAGCTTGAACTCGACGTGCCGCAGGCCGATAATGCCAATGCGAGCAGAAAACAGAGAAGGACGGCGGTGGTGGCGGATTTTAGCTTGTTCATGATGTCGGTTCCTTTGCTAACGATATTTTCAATGAATTACATTGATTAAAACGATAGTTGGTTTACCTCGCCGGCAGCAGGACCCGGAAACCGATGCCGTCCCGGCGGACGTCAGGGGCGACGTAGTCGCGGTAGGAGCATCTCAGGTTGCCGCTTGCGCTTGCGCTGGAGCCGCCGCGGACAACGCGGTTGACGCCGAAGGGGTCTCCCGGGGGATTTTGCCGCGGGCTCTGCCGATAATAATAGGCATCGTAGCGGTCCAGCACCCATTCCCAGGCATTGCCCCCCATGTCGTACAGGCCCAGTTCGTTGGGACGCCTATGCCCTACCGGTTCCATCCGGCCATCACAGGTTTCTTCGTAGCAGGCGAAGTCCCCCAGCAACTGCTCGTCGCCGGTCCCGGCGTATTTCTGCCGTTTGCCGCCGCTGCGCGCGGCATATTCCCACTCCGCCTCGGTCGGCAGACGATAATCAAGTCCGCTCATTTTGTTCAGTTTGGCGAGAAAGTCCCCGGCGTCGTGCCAGCTCACCCCGGTAACCGGATAATCCGGGCCCTTCACCGGCCGGTGCGGCGGGGTCGTTTTGCCCATCACCGCCTGCCACTGGGCTTCGGTGACCATGTAGGCGCCCAGGTAGAAGCTATCGACGCAGACCTCGTGCACCGGCTTTTCGTCCATGCCGCCGTCGCCGAATTGGTCGCCCATGGCGAAGCAGCCGCCCTGCACGAAGGCGAGCTTGATCCCGGGTGCTTCGGCTCCCGCGGCCAGTTCGGCCGACAGCGTCGGGACAGCGGGCAGGAGGATCAATATCAACAGCAGGCAGCGCCAGGACAGTACAGACATCGGTCGATTACGCACCCTGCTCAACAAGCCTGCTTGATCCGTTGACGGACCGTCGGGAGACAGAACAGGCCGGAAGCCATGAGTAAGAATGCCGGCGGGAGAGGAACGGCTTTGTTGGGGGTCGCCGGACTCACAACATACTGCGACGCGGCGGAAGTTACCCCGGAAGACATCACCGGCGCTGCTCCGGTCACGGAACCGCTCCCCACCATGTGCACGGCGTTCATCTGGGACAGCCCCACGGAGTCTCCGACACTTTCCGATGCAATATTGTGCGACACAAACACGGAGAGATCCTGCTGGCCGAACAGTTGCGGGGTTTCGGCCCCGTTACTGACATAGTGCCCCTCCATGGGGGCCGGGGCCGGTAACGAAGAACGGGCATGGCGCTGTTGGAACGTTTCATCCAGGACTTTCACGGCAAGCATTTGGTCAAAGCGGCGTTGGGCCGGAGCATCGTCGCTGTTTATTTCAATCCCCGCCGCATCGTTGCCTGCATCGCCGGACAAGGCCGCAAAGGCCGAAGGCGCGCCCAGGGAGACCAGTAACAGGCAGAGGCAGATATTTTGTGTGAAATTCATGATACGCTCCTTGCTCCTCAATGGTCCCGGTCGCTATGGCGGCCGCACCAGTGATATGGATAGAAAACTATACCACTGCAACGTTACAGAAAGGCTGAGGCACTGTGACGAATGCTCAACAATTGCCGAAATGGAGTGGAGCGGAATTTGTAGCGGACGCAGAGTAGCATCATCTTTTTCCGGATCAGAGCTTCCTGGTATTGCTCCGGCAGTTAAAAATCTCAACCCACGATGTAGGGGCGCTGCTTGCCGCGCCCCGATTGGGCGGAGCAAGCGCCGCCCCTACCATTACTATGTTTAATTGCCGCAGTAATAATAATTCCAATCATATTCTCAACAGTGCGGATGGGTTTGCTTTCACCTGAATTCGTGACGCCTCCATGCCTCCGCTGGTCCGGCAGGCCTCTACCGTAGCGTTTGAAGAGTTTGCGACAATCATGCGGCGGACCAGCCGAGTGAATGAGCTGTCATGTCATGGCTGCGTTCGGGCTCCGGCTCTTCCGGCCTTTGCGGCATTCCGGCGTCACGGATTAAGGCAGTGCTCCAAGGCTGCGATGACGGGAGGATATCTGTCGGCGGAAGGTGATGCGGGGATGGCGCAGGCCGAAGTTGGACCAGCCCGGAGTGCAGACATGACCTTTGCCGGACGGAAACTAAATATCTACCCATCTGCGATGCGGTTGGTGAATCCGGTTTCTACGGCAAGGGAATGAAGGCAAAACGAGAGCGGTCTGCTACCGTACTTTTTTTTTTAATCAGCGGAATGACTGCCTTTGAGGATCTCCTCGAACTTCTCGATCCTGCCGATGCCCCCCTGGCTGAAGTTGATCTTGATGTGGCCGGTAAACTCCTTATTGATCATATCCTGCAGTACCTCCACCAGGCGTTTGAACTTGGTGCTCTGCGCCCCGGTGCGGGGAGATTCGTGCTTGATTGATATGGTTTTGAGTTCACTCATGCCGGGAATTCCATGCCTTTTACTTAGTTTAGATAGTCAGGACATTATCAAATGTTTGTTACATTCAAAGTTCATGTTTCAAACTTTTGTGCAAATTGGGCGGATTTTTCAAAAAAATGAGCGCGTTGCACCAAAATGGCACAAACCGCGGAAATCTTGCACATGACAGATAGAGGATTCTTTGGCGGCGGGGGAAGATTTCATCAAATAGTTGGGGAATTGTCGATTGATTGTAACAATGTGGTGTTAGTCTTCACAGCTCGAATAAAATCATGTGCTCAGAAAGTGAATGATAATGCTGCGATATATAAGCCAAGGGGGCAATTTGATTATCATCCTCTTTCGCGCCGATGAGACGTTTACGCATCGACTCGACGTTTGCCGGGAACCCGCAATCCTGTGCCCGTCGTTACGGGAATCGCTTTGATGGAAAAGATGGTTTTCCGTGCTCTCATCAGGTGCATGGTCCTCATCGCGCTCTGCAGCAGGTTATTCCTGCTCCAGTCGGCCGCGGCGGAGGAGAAGGCCGGCGACGGCGAAAACGCTGCTGCGGCGACCGGGAAGGAACAACCGGCGCCCCAGGCCGAAGCGCCCCAGTCCCGCGAGGTGACCTTCACGATCAAGAGGTTCGAGATCGAGGGGAGCAACCTGTTCAGCGACGAGGAGCTTCAACGCCAGGTCCAGGGATTTATCGGGCGCAACAAGACCGCCTCCGATGTGGAAGGGGCACGGGATGCCCTTGAACGCTTCTTCCACGACCAGGGGTATCCCACGGTGGTGGTCAATATACCTGAACAGAAGGTCGAAAGCCGGACCATCAGGCTTCAGATCATCGAGAACCGGATCGGAATACTGACCATTACCGGCAACAAATGGTTCACGACGGAACAGATCATGCGCGATCTCCCGTCCCTGGCGCCCGGCTCGGTCATCCGGATCAGGAACGTTCAGGATGAAGTCAACCAACTCAACAAAAACCCGGATCTCAAGGTCATCCCGGAGATGCAGCCGGGCAAGGTTCCGGAAACGGTGAACGTGGCCCTGAAGGTTCAGGAGACCATGCCCCTGCACGGCAGCCTGGAACTGAACAACCGCGCCACCCACGATACCACCGATCTGAGGCTGAACACGGCCTTGCGCTACGACAACCTCTGGCAGCGGGAACATTCGCTTTCGGCCCAATACCAGGTCGCACCGGAAAACCCCGACGATCTTCAGGTCGCTTCCGGTACTTACACGCTCCCGGCTCCGTGGGACGCGAATGACCGCCTGGTCGTATATGGGGTCTGGTCAAACAACGATACAGCATCGGCGGCAGGCTACAACAATCTGGGCAAAGGGACGATCATCGGCGCGAGGGTCATCCTCCCATTGAGATCGGTGGGCAACTACACCCACTCCCTGGTGACGGGCTTCGATTACAAAAATTACAAAGAGAGCGTTGGAACCACCGGATCGACCGGGGTCGAGACGCCGATCGAATATTTTCCTGTCACTGTCGCCTACAGCGCTTCGCTGGCCGGCTCGACCGGCATCACCTCCTTCAATGCCGGGGTCAATGCCGTTTTCCGGGGAGCGGTGTCCAATCCGCACGAGTTCGATAACGAACGCTACAACGCGCGGGGCAATTATATCTACGTGACGGCCGGGGTGGAGCGGACCCAGAAACTCCCGGCGGATTTTTCTCTGCTGGTGAAGCTGGATGGGCAACTGGCCGACCAGCCGCTCATATCTTACGATGAGTACATGGCGGGAGGCATGGAGAGCGTTCGCGGCTATTGGGAGAGCGAAGAGAGCGGCGACAATGCCATCCATTCGGTGGTGGAGTTTGCTTCTCCTGACCTGCTCAAAAATTTTGGCAAAAAGGGCTTCAGCCTGACCGCCTACCTGTTTTACGACGCCGCAGCGCTCTGGGTGAAGGACCCGCTGGCGGGCCAGGCGGCTCAGTCGGACATCCAGGGGGTCGGCATTGGCACACGCGGGACATTGTACGGCGGTTTCTATTTCCAGACCGACATTGCGACCGCCCTGCGGCCCACGAGTCGAGTTGCCGTTGGTGATGTGTATTGTCATTTCAAGGTGGGCTACCAATTTTGAGTTTAGGGGCTGTCATGAAACCCGTTGAAGGATATAAACCTGAATCCGTGACGCCTCCATGCCTCCGCTGGTCCGGAAGGCCTCTACCTTAGCGTTTGAAGAGTTTGCGACAATCATGCGGCGGACCAGCCGAGTGAGTGAGCTGTCACGTCATGGCGGCGTGCGGGCTCCGGCTCTTCCGGCCACTGCGGCATTCCGGCGTCACGGATTCAGGATAAACAGAACAGATTTTGGGAGGAATTGCCGTAATGAAACAGTCTAGCAGGTTGAGAATCGTTGCTGTTGCGCTGACGGCGCTGGTGTTGTCCCTGTCCAGCGGTATTCCGGACGCACATGCCTGGTGGGACGCCAAGTGGCAGTTCCGCAGGAAGATATCCTTCGACACCACGGACAAGGGGGCTGCGATCAAGGACAATGTCACCGATGTTCCGGTGCTGCTGCGCCTGCACGCCGGGAACTTCGTCTTCGAGAACGCCAAGCCGGACGGCTCCGATATCCGGGTGGTGGCATCGGACGACAAGATGCCGCTCAAGTTCCACATCGAGTCGTTCGATCCCAAGAAGCAGATCGCCCTGATCTGGGTGAGGATGCCCCAACTGGCCGGGGCCGCGGCCTCGGACGCGGTCTGGCTCTATTACGGCAACAGCTCGGTGGCTGCCGGCCAGGATGCCGGCGGGACGTACGACACGGGCCAGGCCCTGGTGCTGCACCTGAGCGAGGCTGACGGCACGCCCAAGGATTCGACCGGCTACGCCAATCACGCATCCGAGTTTACCGGCAAGCTGGGCACGGCGGCGATCATCGGCGGCGGCGCCACCTTTCCCGGCAACGGCAGCAAGCTGGTGGTCAAGCGGGCGCCGTCGCTGAAGTTCGACAAGGGCTTTACCTTCTCGGCCTGGGTCAAGCCGGCTTCGGCCCAGGCCGATGCCCGGCTGTTCTCCTGGGAGGAGGGGGGGCAGGGGATCGTCGTCGGGATAAACGGCAGCCGTGTCGTTGCCCGGGTCGGCGCTGCACAGGTTACGGCCGGGGCCGACATTGCGCCCCAGGCGTGGCACCAGGTGGCAGTCACCGCCGAGCCGGGCAAACGCCTGACCATCTACCTGGACGGCAAGGAGGCGGGGTCCGCTGCCATGGGGGCCTCCATCCCGTCGCCGGCCGCGGAACTGTCCTTCGGCGCCGCTCTTGACGGAAAGAACTCCTTTACCGGGGATCTGGACGAGGTGCAACTGGCCAGCCTGGTGCGGCCGGCCAGTTGGCTGGCTGCGACGTTCAACAGCCAGGGACCGGACGGCAAACTGATGGCCTTCAGCCAGGAAGAATCGGGCAAGGGGGGAGGAGAAAACCTGACCATCCACCTGATGAAGGTTATCTCCAAGAGCGTAACCTTTGACGGCTGGATGATCATCGGGCTGTGTACCTCCATGCTCTTCCTGGCAACCTACGTCTTTATCCGCAAGTTCATTGCGCTGCAGAACCTCGTGCGGGCGAATCGGGAATTTTCCGAGGCGTTCGAGAATGTCGGCGACCCTCTCGAACTGGACGCCGAATCCGATGAGTATGAGGATTCGAGTATTTTCAGGATCTATCGCGCCGGCTTCAGGGAGATCGCCCGTTGGACCAACAAGCAGAGTCCTGATTCGACAAAGGGGATGTCGCGGGCCGCGATCAGCATCTTTGAAACAGCCCTGGACCGGGCCAGCGTCAGGGAGGTCCAGGAGTTGAACTCATGGATGATCGTGCTGACCCTCGGCATATCCGGCGGACCGTTCTGGGGATTGCTGGGCACGGTCTGGGGGGTTATGAACACCTTCGGCAGCCTGGCCGAGGCCGGCGAAGCCAACCTGTCGGCCATCGCGCCGGGTGTCGCCTCGGCCCTGGCCTGTACGCTGTTCGGCCTGTTGGTGGCCATTCCTTCGCTGTTCGCTTACAGCTACCTGATCAACCGGATGAAAAAGGTCAACGCCGATGTGCGCCTGTTCATTGACGAGTTTACCGGAAAGGTCGAGGAAGCCTACGGGGACGAGGCATGAAAGCGCCATCCGAAGATCACGACGATATCGTCGAAATAAACGTCGTTCCGATGCTCGACTTGGCGTGGAACCTCCTGGTGGTCTTCATGATCGTGGTGACCGCGTCGGTTCAGGGCATCAGCGTCAACCTGCCCAAGGCCAGCGCCGCGGCCAGCAAGATCAAGCCGACCACCAAGGCGATCACCATTACGGCAGAGGGGACCATCTACCTGGACAGCTTTCCGGTCAGCATGGCGGAACTGGAGGTCCGGTTGCGCCAATGCAAGGCAGCCGACCCGAACCTGCCGGTGATTGTGCGGGGCGACGAGAAGATCAGCTACAAGAGCGTAATAGATGTTCTCGACCTGCTCCAGAAGCTGGAGATCACCCAGTTGGGGCTCGTTACCCAGAAGCTCGTGAAATGACGATCACCTGAATCCGTGCTGCCCGAACTGAAGACCTTTGAGGTTTTGAAAACCTCAAAGGTCTGGCCGCTTCGGTATAGATACGGCCGACAATGTCGAGACTGAGGCATGCTAAACGAGAGGAGCCGTGAAGGGGTAACGGATTCAGGGATCATTCAGGGGATCGGCGCATGACCAAGCATAAGAAAAAGAAGAGCGGTATCCTGAATTGGCTGATACCGGGGATGGTCATCGCGCTGCTGCTGACCGGCATCCTGTTCCTGGTCAAGGTCTTTCTGGCCCCGGACAGCGTTCGCCGGAAAGACCTTGTCGCGGTGACGCTTCTCAAGCCGCCGCCTCCGCCGGAGCAGAAAGAAAAACCGCCTGAACCGGAACCGCCCAAGGAGCAGCCCAAGGAGAATATCGTCACTCCCAACGACACACCGCAGCAGCAGCAGGATCAGAACGACGATTCGCCGCCGCCGGGAGCCGATCTGGGCGTGGACGCCGAAGGCGGGGCTGGCGGCGACAATTTCGGCCTGGTGGGGAAGAAGGGAGGGCGTGCCATCACCCTCGGCGGTGGCGGTGGTGGCAGCGGCGTAAGCCGGCTTTCGCTCCTGGCCAAGTATGGCTGGTATACCTCCAAGATCCAGGATGAGATCAAGCAGCAGATGCGCAAGCGTCTCGACCAGAACGGAGGGGCGCCCAAGGGCAAATACCAGGCCACGGTCCATATCGTGCTCGATCCACAGGGAGCGATCCTCAACTACAGGATCGTGGCCTCATCGGGAAACGACAAGATAGATGAAGCCATCAAGCTTTCGCTGCCCGGCATGCGGGTCAGCCAGCCGCCGCCGGAGGGGATGCCCCGGTCGATGACGGTGCGGGTCTCTTCCCAGGGGTGAGGTTGTTTGTTTTATTATTTTACAACGGAGAAAAAATCAATTATGCGCTATTTGATCGCTTTGACCTGGATGTTCGTTCTGTTGCTGATTACCGGCATAGCCTCCGCGGCATCCACGGACGGCTCTAAATCCGGTGAAATGGATATGCTGGTCAACCTGTTGCGCGACAAGGGGCTGATAACGGCCGATGAGAGCGCCGCTTTCCTGCAGCGACCAGGAGGGGGAACCGTCTCGCGCTCGGACATCAAGGCGATTATCGATCTTTTACGCTCAAAAGGGCGCATCAGCGATCAGGATGCGGCCAATTTTCTCCAGAAGCTGACCGCCAAACCCTTGAAAGAAGAGCCAACCGCTGTTGCTCCAACGCACGAAACGAGCGAATCGGGTGTTGTCCCCGCTGCTCCGGCGCCCGAAACGAACGAAGCGGGTATCGTCCCTGCCGCTCCCCCGGTCGATGAAGACATGACCAGGGCCACGCTGAACATGATATTGGTGAAACAGGGGGTTTTGGGGGCCGACGAAGCTGAGCAGATCGCCGATCGGATCGGCAAAAAATGGAACAAGGCGGACGAGAACGAAATCATTGCCGATCCGGACATGGAGATTGAGTATCACCGCACGACCCTGCCCAAAGAGGGGTTGGTGGCTGATGTGGATCAACTGGTTCTACAGGGGCTTGTGGCCAAGGACGAGGCGGACCGGATCAAGGCGCGCTTCCTGCACAAGCTTTCCCTGGAGCGGGTAACCGATGAAATCGGCGCGAACCTTCGCCAGGATTTGCACAACGAGGTTGAGCAAAAAATCGTGCCGATCCCGGAGTGGGTGCGGCGCTTCAAGATGGGCGGCGATATTCGGCTGCGCTATGAAGGGGATTATTTCGGCGACCGCAACGCCGATTTCCTGAACCCCTCCAATACGTCAACGTTGTACAACAGCCAGGTAGACCGCCAACGATTCCAGCTTCGGGCCAGGCTTGGAGTCACTGCGCAGGTCAACGATCAGTTGGAAGCCGGATTTGGCCTCGCAACCGGCAGCGCGAGCAACCCGGTGTCAACCACCACCACTTTGGGAGATTTTTTTGATAGGCAAACTTTTTTGATGGACCTGGGATATCTGAAATGGACCCCCTCTCCCATGGTAACGGTGTGGGGCGGCAGGTTCCCCAATCCCTGGCTTTACAGCGATTTGGTATGGAGCCCGAACATCAATTTCGACGGCATGGCACTTTCACTTACCCCAAAGCTCACGTCGAATATTGACCTGTTTCTGACCGGTGGGGCCTTTCCGGTCCAGGAGGTTGAGCTTTCCAGCCATGACAAGTGGCTCTATGCCGGCCAAATCGGGATGCGCTACCAAAATGAAGAGAAGCTGACCGCCAAACTGGCCGCTGCCTATTATTTTTTCGACAACATAACCGGCATTGCCAACAGTACGTCGAACCCGACCGCTAATAACTGGACAGCTCCCCAGTTCCAGCAGAAGGGCAATACCCTGTTCGATATCAGTACGACTTCCACCATACTTACCGCCTATGCATCCAAGTTCCACGAACTGGACCTCATCGGCACGCTGGATCTGGGTTTCTGGGACCCGGTGAGGGTCATTCTGCTGGCCGACTACGTCAATAATCTGGGTTTCAACAAGAACAGCGTGGATGCTTTGACCGGCAGCAACGTGCAAAAAGAGACCGAGGGATACCAGTTCGGCGTCACTGTCGGCTACCCGGTGATCTCAGCATTCGGCCAGTGGAATACTTATGTGTACTACAAACACCTGGAGTCCGACGCGGTGCTGGACGCGTTTGCCGATCCCGATTTCCACCTGGGCGGAACCAACGCCAAGGGGTGGCAAACCGCGGTAAATTTCGGTCTTGCCAAAAATACCTGGCTGACGGCCCGCTGGCTGACCGCCAACGAAATTTCCGGGCCGCCGTTGTCTATTGATGTGTTTCAATTCGATATCAATGCGAGGTTCTGATGGCCGGATACTTTGAAAACCTGTACCAGATGTTTGTCCGTGCCGGCCTGATATTCTGCCTGACACTGCTGGCATATGCATCTTTTGCCGGGCGGTCCGCTTACGCCGGCGGGACGCCGGACGAAGCGTCCGTTGCGGCCAAGGTAAACGGAACAGTTATCAGCCGTGAGGAGTTCCAACGGGAGTTTGACCGCGTCTGGCGTTCGAAGGGCACGAAATCGAAGCTCGCCGACGAGTCGAAGCTGGCCGAAATGAAGCGGGAGGCGCTTGAGAACCTGATCACCCGCGAGCTTCTCTTCCTGGAAAGCCGCAAGCGGAATATCAAGGTCGCTCCGGCCGACATCGACCGGGAGTTCGGGCAGCTCAGGGCGCAGTTCGCCAATGAAGGTCAGTTTACCGAGACCATGACTCGATTGAAGTTGAACGAGGCCCTGATACGTGAACAGATTGCGCACGGTCTTGCCATCCGTGCCCTTGTCATAGAGGCCGTCGGTTCGAAGATTAGTGTTTCGGATGACGAGATCAGAACTTACTTCGAGCGTCACAAGGAAACCTTTTCCACGCCGCCTCAGGTCCATCTCAGCCATATATTGATCGCGGTTGATCCAGCCTGGAAAAGCGAACAGAAAAAGGCCGCCGCCGACAAGACGGCCAAGTTGCGGGAGCGGCTTGCGGGTGGCGAAGATTTCGTCCGCCTCGCAGCCCAAAATTCCGACGACTACAAGAGCAAGGAACAGGGGGGCGATATCGGCTGGTTCAGTCCGGGGCAGTTGGTTGCCGCGCTGGAGAAAGAGGTCGAACCCCTCAAGACCGGCGAGATTTCGCCGGTTATCGAGGACCGTTTCGGTTTTCAGATCATAAAGGTCATTGAGCGCAAGCCGGCTGTTTCGCCTCCGTTTGACGAACTCAAGGGAAAGATCCGCGGCATTTTGAAACAGGAAAAAGGGATCAAGCAGCTACAGCCGTTTATCAAAAAACTGCGGGACGAGGCGAAGGTGGAGATATTGCTGGGTGGGGAATGAGTAATGAGGCTGGGCGAGTCTATTAATTTCATGATATCATCTACCATCAGCTAGCTGTACGATCATCGCCATACCTATTGAATCGTTTCTGTATATCTGCCTTTTCAGCCGCCTAATCGCTTACAGATACAATTATCCGATACATCTGCGAAATTTCCTCATAGCCCTTCGCTGTATATGAATCATACGGAATCACAATGACCGGAACAGTCGTCCTAATAACTGCGTTTTCAGTCTTAATGGCCTTATCGATAATAAACCGGCGTTGGCTGATGTTCTCATTATTGCTTGCAGGCGGATTTCCTATGGGTATATTCGCCGCGCAGGAACGATTTTTCGGGTTATATGTCAATGGGGCCTATCTTCTTGTCATACTTTCTGCAGTTGCCATTGCATTACTCTACGTTGTTCCGACTCTCATATTCCAAAGCTTCCGTTACAACGGTTATGTGCTATTTTTGCTTTATTGCCTGGCTAGTTTAATTTGGACAACTGATATTGAATGGGGGCTCAGAATGTTGGTGAAATTCGCGGCTCCCTTTGTGTTTTTTCTTTCAATGCAATCATTTCTTAAGGATAATCATGATATTGCACTTGCTGAACGTTCGATTATTATTGCATGTCTTATTGTCTCATCGTTGGCGGTAATTAATACTCTTGGTAAAGGAGTGCTTACCCCAGATGTTAAAGATATGTATAATATCCATAATAATTATCTAACTGCTCCTTATATGAGTCCGGCTAATTTTTCATTTTTTATTGGATCAGGAGCTATTCTTTCCATATCTAATATATTTAATAAAAGGAAATATTTATATTTTTTACTTGCTATTCTATTATCATCTTTTGTTTTTTGGTCGTTCGTAAGAATATCAATGTTTGGATTAATAGCGGCATTTGCGTTAATCTTTTTTTTGCTTTCAAAAAACATTATATTAAAAATATTGATTCCAGTCGTAATGGTTGCGATTTTTATCACATGTTTTTTTACTCTTGATAAGTTTAAAGCCAGAATGTTCAAAACAGATAAAGTGACCTTAGAGATGGTCTTATCAGCCAACGGAAATAATATTGATAAATTAATTTATACTTCAGGACGTTCCACCCTCTGGCGTCAGGTTTACAGTGAATTTGTGAGTCAATCGCCTCTGATAGGTAGAGGGATCGGTTCAACCGATTCCTGGCTGGAATTGAATGGAAAAGGAAGGCTGCACTCCGAATATCTCAGAATACTCTGCGATACAGGAATCTTAGGACTATTACTCTATTTGGGTGCTATATTTCAGTTTTATCTATTATTGATAAAAAATTATTTAAATAATAACGATCATACAGTTCGCGTTTATTCGGTAAGAGCGATCGCAGGATTGACTTTCTATTTAATTACTTTAGCGACAGACAATTCCCTAAATTATATTTCAGAGTTTAGTCTCTACATATTTACCTTTATGGCTTTTGCTTTTACGTCAATAAGAAAAAGTGAGGAGGCCTCTGAACCGGCATGCGTGACTGTTCTCCCCATGCAAAGTCCGCATTCCATCCCAGATGCCTGATGCCGAGCCACCCATTGGAAATGTCCATTTGGTCAGTCATCTGAAATTGCTTATGGTAATGTAACCCTGTAACAGGCAGGAGGGCGTCAGTTGTTTTTTAACACAGGGGGAAATCGGCAATTTCTCAAGCAACTATCATGGGCTGCATTCGGCCAGATAGCCACTGCGGCCGGACTCCTTGTCGGTATACGGCTGGTGACGGAATACGTTTCGCCGTCAATCTATGGCAATGTTACGCTTCTTTTGGGGCTTACCTCCTTTGCATACAGTTTGTTCAGCGGGCCGCTTTTCCAGGTATTACTACGTTTCTTTCCGAATGCTCAGACATCCGGCGAAGAGGAGCTTCTTCGCTATACAGTATTTGAACTGGCAAAAAAAGCCATGTTCTATACCTCTATTTTGTTGATTATAGGAGGCGCAGTTTATGGTTTTTTGACTGGGAACCCCAGGTGGTTTGGTGTGCTTTTGGCGGCAATTCTCGTTGTGGATGTATTAAAAATATTAGAAATAGGGCTGCTAAATGCAGCCAGAAAACAGCGAGAATGCGCACTCTGGAATATTGCGGAGACTTGGGGAAGGCCTGCTTGTGCAATTTTTCTAGTGAGCAACTTCCAGGTAAACGCCGGCTTGATTCTGTTTGGGTACTTTTGCGCTTCAGCTCTTGTTCTCCTCTGTTTTCGCCCGAAAAAGAGGCCGATAAAGGATGAGGAGATGATGGATGATAGAGAACAACGGCACAGGGTTTTGGTTAAGGATATCTACCGATATGCACTACCTCTCGTGCCGGCAGCACTGGTCAGTGGCGTTAACTCACTCAGTGATCGTTATGTAATCGGTGGGTTTCTTGGATTTGAGCAGGTCGGAATTTATGCGGCCGCATCAAGCTTGATGATCCGTCCTTTTATTATAGCTTGTGGAATAATTGAGCAAAGCGTGAGGCCAATCTACTTTGCCAGTGTTGCCTCTGAAAGCAGCGAAAGTAAGACTATCCTCCGCAAATGGCTTTTGTATGCCTCAGGTATCTGCATTATTGGAGTTCTTCTGGTTGTAGTGCTACGTCACCAGATAGTGAACCTTGTTCTTGCTCCAAAATATCGTACTATTGTTGATCTGTTGCCTTGGCTTGCCTTCGGTTATGCGTGTTATTCGATAAGTTTCATTTATGAAAACGTTTTTTATGCGTATAAAAAAACGGTCGTGATATTCAAGATAAATACTATAATGGCAATAATTACGGTCTTTATTACATTAATAATGACATACACTTATGGTTTATTGGGTGCTGCAATGTCGGTAATGCTAATAAATACAGTAAGATTAATATTGTTAAAGTTTTGTTCCATAAAAGCAATAGATCAAAATAGAAATCAGATCAACATATAGGCTTATGACTACCCCAACTATTTCGATTGTGATGCCTCTTTATAATAAAGAAAAAGAGGTGGTTAGATCGTTGACATCAGTTTTTTCCCAAACGATGTCCGATTTTGAGGTCATTGTCGTTAATGATGGTTCCACCGACAGGGGAAGAGAGGTTGTCAGGGCATATAATGATTCGCGCATCCGTCTCATAGATCAGGTAAATCTCGGGGTGTCCGCTGCACGTAATAGCGGAATACGTGCCGCTCGTGCCGATTTGGTCGCATTTCTGGATGCCGATGACGAATGGCGACCCGAGTATCTCGAAAAAATCATATTTTTGTCCGCTACATTTACGGGTTGCAAGGTTTTTGCAACCGGTTATCTCTATTATTATCAGGATGGCACTAATCGTTCTGCAATTATCAGGGGTCTTGACGATGATTTCACCGATGGAGTAGTTGGAAATTATTTCAACATCGCTGCTCAGTCGGATCCTCCATTGTGTTCTTCCGCAATAGCCGTGCGTAAAGATGCTATCACCTCAATCGGTGGTTTTCCCATGGGCATAAATGTTGGTGAAGACCTTCTTACTTGGGCACGGTTAGCGGCAAGATTCGATATAGCCTATTGTCGAACCCCCTTGGCCATTATTTGGGCACCGCTTTGTTTCACTGATAGAACCCCCCGTCTTCCCCAGACCCCGGACCTTGTGGCAACGGGACTCGCTAAGCTGCTGCCTGAGGTCCCACCTGCATATATGGCTGGCTTGCGTCAATACTTGGCGATGTGGCACCGTATGAGAGCTGGAGTATTTCTGAAGTTCAACATGACTACAGAAGCGCGAAGAGAGATAAAGCTTTCAGCCGAAGATGAAGGCATGACGCCAAGATTGTTCATTCTCCGACTACTCTGTTGTTTTCCCGGAAAACTACCGGCTAGGTTACATCAAACGTTGTATGGTTTCCTTCAAAAAATTCGTTCTGTTAGACAACCATCTAAAAAAGGATTGATACGGTAAAGACGATATACGACCTGATTTCATCTGAGCAAATCCCCCGGCTTTGCTGGGGGAGGCTTCTTATCCTTTGATCAAGCGTCCTGAAAGTCCCATTCCGACTGAGGAGGAAGACTATGAAAATACTACTATTTTCATCAATGTACAAAATAGGGTTGAGTAACCAACTTACGGAACAAATTCTTGCTTTTTCGAATAATTACAATAACAAGTTTACTTTCGTTGCAGGCGATGGTGAACAATACCCGGGACTACTAAAAAAAATTCATGATAAAGGTATTTCTTGCGATATAATAGACGGATTAGACCGACATTATTCTTTTTTAAGACTTGTCAGGGAATTTAAAAAAATCGTGGGAAGAGACAAACCTGATTTCGTAGTAGCGCAGACAAATTGGCAACTGTCGATTGCCGCTGCTGTCAAATATATGACACAGGCTAACTACAAAATTGTCTATGTTGTCCACGGATATCGGCACAACTACCATTTCAGATCGTTCTTTGCCAGATATCTGATTATGTCGGCGCTTTTTTGTTGTGCCAGCTATGTTGTGACTCCATGCTTATATGTAAAAAGAAAATTCAGATTTCTTGGCAATAGAAATAGGGTAATATTTTTAGGGGAAGATGCTGATTTATTTGAAAATCATCCTCTTCCCGTTTTCTCAGGTACCAAGCGTTTTGTATTTCCCGCGGAATTCAGGATAGGGAAAAACCATGAGATGCTGATTAAGGCCATAAGCCGATATATTGAAATAACGGGTGATTGCAATATTGAGTTGCATCTGCCCGGCAAAGGCGAACGACTTGATAAGTGCAGAGAATTATGCAATAAGTTAGGGGTTGCAGATAAGGTTTTTTTCCCTGATTTTATTGATCGCAAGCAAATGCTGGAGCTTTATCTCAAATGCCAATATGCATTGATTTCATCAAACGTGGAAACCTTTGGACATTGCATAGTTGAGCCGTTTATTCTCGGAAGAGTCGTCATTACCCGTCGAGTAGGTATTGGGGAAGATATTATTTGCCATGGTGAAACTGGATTTTTTTTTGATGGTGAGGAGGATCTCCTCAAACTACTTATCCAGATTCTTCCAGACCGAATTCTATGTGAAAAGGTTGCCATGAATGCCCGCAACAGCCGGGATCAATTCCGCTGGGATGTTGTCTGCAGACAATACTTTAATCTCATTTTCGACCCTCCTGCGAAAGCAAATCTCTGAATTCCGGCTAATGTAATCAAGTCAGTTCAAATCTGATTTTCCGCTTCAACAGACCATATCGCTTCAGCAGTTTTTTGAGCTTGATTTTAGCGGCATTTGTTAAGTCCCACTTCGGACGATACTTGAAAGACTCCATCACTTGCTCTGAGAGTGGTGATTTTGCGAACTTTTTGTTTAAGCGCTCATATTGTTTTGAAAATGATTTTTTCAGCGAGGGATGACAATAGTGGTAAACAATGTCCGAGCACTCTTGGAGAACGGTTTCCGACTCCAGACAGGCGCCAAGTGCATATTGTTCCACATTGAAAATCTTTGTAGAGCTATAGAGCTGTTCACAAATGTCTAATGCTCTTTTTACTGCACTGCGCTGCTCCGGGTGAACGCCGACTACACCTGAGTTCCACATCCGATCAATACACGTTAGACCGGTAAAATCACAGTTTTTAGATACGGTTTTGAGGGCATCAATCACACTTTGCGGAGCAACCCCTTCGCACCTTTCCATTACGGAATAACCTTTTCGAATTCTTTGGAAAAGAAGCTTGGGAGGCTTGAGAAAAAAAGTATCCGTGTCTACAAAAACGGTAATTGCCGGTGCGTCGGTCAAGGCTTCAAGTAGCACATGAATCTTGGCTTGATAGAAATAAGAATCAGGGCCAACCCAGGACTTCAGTGTCTGTTCACTCAGGACATGGATTGAAGTGCAAATATCTTCAAAAAGGTCAGGCCGGTCTGTATAGACATCCAGTCGGTATCCTGCGTCAGCGGCACTGCCGAAGCGCATTGCAGTGAGCATCGAATAACGGGCCTGACGGCAGCAATCTTCATTGTGGTATGCAAAATAGACCAACTTGTTCATTCATGTCCCACTTGATTAAAGTAATAATAATTTGCTTCTATTCGATGTTTTTGCTTGATAATTTAGCTGTAGGTTAAGGTTTATAGTATCTCGTTTCAAGGACCCCGTGACGTCTGCCTTGACTATGACTTTGCAACGGCTTGCGTTTATTTGTTTGATAATTACCGTCAAAACAGCAATGTCGCCGCTATTTACCTCAACACGTTCCTTGACTGTCGAAAATGAACCTTCAGTCACCGCAAACGTATATACTTTGCTAATATAGTTCGACTTATTTAGCGGACCATATATGCGTAGCTCGCAATTTGCATATTCGACATCATTAAACTCAATTGCATCGACAGCCGTGTGATTTTTTAATTCTTTAGAGAAATCAATCGTTCCCTTGTTGTAGTCGGGCACTGGCACGGTTCCGGTTACATGCAGGTTAAGCCAATTGGTGGTGCGATCAAAAAAATCTTTTTGAGCTACCTTCGGGATGTCATGAAAAAAGACGTTTGCATATCCCTCCCCGGTTGACGAGTTGATGCCAAGTCCCCCCGGATTTGCCCCTTGATAGGGTGCCAGATCAGTTCCATAAACATAGAGATGGTCGCCCTGGACATCGATACAATAGCCGTTTATTGAAGAAATCAAACCGCCATAGATGCGAGTCGTCCCTGTTGTCACAGCGTGTCTGTAGCCAACAATGCACCTTTCCATATACGGACTGATAATGTCTACGGTTCCTCCACCAGCGCTGTATATGCCCGTATAAATATTTTCCACATCCGGCGAGATCATTTTGACGGTGCTGTTTTTCAAGAAAACGCCTTTACGGGAGGAACCGGTATCTTGCCCGTAAACGACAAGATTGGAGAGGACAATATCATTACAGTCTTCAATCGAAAGACCTATGGAGGTTTTCTGGTTGTAAATCCAGACATCTTCCATTTCGATATTGTAGGCGTTGTGGAGTGAGACAAGTTTGTCACCATGAACATCAGATGTACCATCACCAAAGATAGTCAGATTTTTGATCTTTATTCTGAATATCCAACCACCATCAACTGACGATCCATCCATGATAACGGCTGGACAGTCGATAGGATGAAGTGTGCAAGAGAACTTTCGCCCTTGGCCCTCAATAATGGTATTTGAAAGTATTTTCAGGGGAGTTGTGTACTTATAGCTGCCAAAAGGGATAATGACGGTACCCTGAATTGCGCTCATCTGGTCGAGTGCCCATTGAATAAATGGGGCGTTGTTGTTAATTTCGCTGGTTGCGCCTTTCCAGCAAATCGACACCCTTTGATCCGAGTTCCAACCAAATTTTATAGCCCCCTGGCCGTCAAATATCTGTTGTTTCAAATCTGCAATAACAGGACAGTCAATGGTGAGTGTCTTGCCTGACGCTACTATCAGCTTGCCTCCCCTCGTAAAGCGAAGTGTTCTGTTATTGGGGATGGTCAAAGACGCATTGACCGGTAACTTTTCGGTAATCAAAATCTCCTTGTTTTCAGTAGTGTTTGAACCTACGGCAGCAGCCAGTGATGGAAATGCCTTGACATCCACCCATGGTCCTTTTGTTTCATGATCGGAATACTGTTCTTTTGATGGCAAATCAGCCCAAGCAGAGACATGAACGACAGGAATTAAAATGATTATGAGCAACAACCTCTTTATTTGCTTCATTCGCTTTTTCTCCTTATGAGTAAGCATGCCCCACCTCGGGGGATGATGCTCATGTATTCTTAAATATGTGCTCTTCAGAAAACTAAATAAATTTGGATAATTCTAGCATGTTGCACTACTTGAGGCAAATGTTGTGATCTTTGATGTTAGCATTTCACAGCGGTAACCCATGCGACCCAGTCAAAATTTATTCTCCGCTGTTTCGTATAAAATTAATATGATGTAGGGAGGTTTACCACTGCATCAAGATTGTGGCTAATAAAAATGATGTTTTTACTAAATTGTAATACTGTGGATAAGTAATCGTGACAAACAGATGTTAAAAAATATATTTCACATGAAAATTGAGATCCTTTAGAGTCGGAATGAGTCGAACCCTGCTGTATTAGCGCAATAATGTTGGAAAAGTCACGAGGAGTTTTATTTGTGTTGTTCCTTAGCAGGCTGTCGAAAAACCCAGGTTGTTCAAAAATAGTCAGATCGTCGCACCCGCAGAAGGCCCTGCGGAGGCGTAGCAGCGCTACGCCGCACAAAGGGGCTTTCGAGGACGGCGGCGAGATGACTGTTTTTCAACAACCTCTTAGATAATGAAAATCCTCCTCGCCCACAACTTCTATCGTTCATCGGCTCCCAGCGGTGAGGATTCCGCCTATCGAAACGAGCGACAACTGTTGGAGCGGCATTTTACGGTCATTCCGTATGAGCGGTTCAATGATGATATTGATGAATCAACCCTGGTAAAACGCATTAATCTGGCCCTTGCGGGAGCGTGGTCACGTCGGACCTATGATGAACTTTCCGGGCTGATCGGAACGTGCCGGCCCGATGTGGTCCACTTCCACAACACCTTCCCGCTGATCACTCCCAGTGCCTACGCTGCATGCCGTGATGCCGGAGTGCCGGTGGTACAGACACTTCACAATTTCCGGCTGGTCTGTCCTCAAGCGATGCTGCTTCGAAACGGCCTGCCATGCGAACTCTGTCTGAAGGGGAGTTTCCTCCCTGCCTTGAGGTACCGCTGTTATCGCGACTCTTTTATCGCCACCCTGGCCCAGGTCTACACTCAGACGTATAACCGCAATCGTGGCACGTATCGCCGCTTGGTGAACCGGTTTATCACACTGACCGGTTTCGCTGCCGAAAAGTTCATCAAAGCCGGTTTTTCGACTCACAGAATTTCAGTAGTGCCCAATACGCTTATCGACCAGCCAGCAGCGGGGGAGGGCGATGGCAGGTATGCGTTGTTCGTTGGACGACTGTCGGCGGAAAAAGGGATTCGGGTGTTGCTGGAGGCTTGGCGCGGTATCGACATCCCGTTGAAGATTGTCGGTGACGGCCCTCTACGCTCGGAACTGGAAGCTATCGTACGGACGCGTGCGCTTAAGGTCGAATTTACAGGCCACCTGGATCGGGATGATGTCCTGGGGATTGTCCAGCGCGCCACACTGCAGGTTGTACCGTCCGAGTGTTATGAAGGCTTCCCTATGGTTCTGCTGGAGGCCATGGCGTGCGGCACACCGGTTGTTGCTTCGCGCATCGGCAGTCTTGACGAGATAGTTCTTGACGGCATAACGGGGGAAAAGTTTTCTCCCGGCGACGCCGGTGAACTTGCCGCCACGGTGAAAGGTCTCGTCAGTGAGCCGGAAAGGCTTGCTTCCCTGCGCATAAGCGCCCGCGACCATTTTGAACGCACCTATGCACCATCAGGCCATGTCGCCCAGCTTTCCGGATTATACCGGGACGTGATACAAGAAATGAAGATAAAGGCTGCAGGGCATGGGACGCATAAACCAACAAAGTCTTGAAACCGTGATGCAGAGCGTCAAGGAACCTGCCTGCATGGCGGTAGTTGAAGAAGCGTACAGGACTGCTGAAGGTGACCTATATTATATGAATCATGTAGAGCTGTTCGATTTCAAGATTAGCGCCGCGGGACTTGAAAATGACGTGGCCCAGGCTTTGCGTTGGGTTGAGGAGCGGCAAGGCTGCCGCTACATGGCCTGCGCAAACCCTCATTCCCTTGTGGTCGCAAGCAGGGACGAGCTTTTCAGGAAAGCCCTTCGGGAAGCCGATCTCCTTACCCCGGACGGGGTCGGCGTCGTCCTGGCGGCGGGCTTTCTCAACCTGCCGTTACACCGTCGGGTTGTGGGGTATGATTTTTTCACGGCCTTGACGAAACAGATGGCGGCAAAAGGGGGAGCCCGCTTCTTTTTCCTCGGATCGTCGGACCGCGTCTTGCAACTGATTGTCGAGCATTTGAACCGTGAGTTCCCTTCCATAACGGTTTGTGGTACCTATACCCCGCCTTTTTGCGACGCTTTTTCAGCAGACGAGAACGAAAGGATGGTGGAGGCGGTAAATGCGGCCAGGCCCGATGTTCTGTGGGTGGGGATGACCGCCCCAAAGCAGGAAAAATGGATTTTCGAGAACCGCCATAATCTTCGGGTTCCATTTACCAGCGGGATAGGGGCGGTTTTTGAATTTTATGCTGGGACCGCGGAACGTGCGCCAAAAGTTTGGCAGAAAATGGGACTGGAATGGTTCTACCGATTTGCCAGGGAGCCGTCGCGGCTGTGGGAAAGGAACCTTGTATCGACTCCGAAATTCATCATCATGGTGCTCAAAGAGAAGTTCCGCCGGCATCCGGACGTCAGATGATCAGCTTTTGTATTTCGACGTAATCACTTTTCTCCTTCACAATTGCCTGAGCCAATCGAGCATACTTTTAAAAAACACCTGACTTTCACGCTTTTGTTCAATGATTATAACAAACATCTGTTACTAATGACTGATGGGAGCGTTTCGCTTGAATGGTAAAGGATTGACAGTCATGAGCGGTAACAACGGCAGGTCGGGTCTTTTTTCGGCTCTCACGTTATATGCTGCGGTATGTCTGCTGCTCTTCGCACTGCACTTTCATTCATCCTATCAGACGTTACTGTTATGGTGGCAGTTCGAGGACTTCAATTACTGTTACTTTGTACCGTTGATCGTCCTCTATCTCTTGTGGGGGAAACGCGCCGAACTCAGCTCTTTTCCGATCTCGCCTTCCTGGATCGGGATCGCTCCGCTCTTTTTGGGGATGGCCCTGTTCTGGCTTGGTGAGCTTGCCGGCGAATACTATACCATCTATATCGGTTCATGGTTCGTGCTGATAGGTTGCGTCTGGACTGCGACAGGGTGGCGGTGGCTGAAGTTGGCTGCGTTTCCGTTGCTCTTCCTGATTTCCATGTTTCCTTTTCCCAATTTTATCAATTTGAACCTTACCCTTCGGCTCAAGCTTATCTCTTCGAAACTCGCGGTAGTAATGCTGCAATTGTGCGGGATGTCCGTTCATCGGGAAGGGAATGTGATCGATCTCGGGGGCACCCTTTTACAGGTAGTGGACGCATGCAGCGGGATTCGGTACTTCTATCCGCTTATCGTGCTGAGTATCCTGATGGCCTACTTTTTCAGGGTGCCATTCTGGAAAAAGGCGCTGCTCGTCTTTTCCACCGCGCCCGTATCCGTTATTTCCAACGCCCTGCGCATCGCGCTTACTGCCGTACTCTGCCGTCTCTGGGGGGAAGAGTTTGCTTTAGGTTTTTTCCACGACTTCTCGGGTTGGTTTATCTTCATGTGCAGCTTGGGAATGCTCTTTCTGGAGATGTGGCTGCTAAAAAAGATTTTGCCCGGCCCCGTGCGGAAAAAACAGATGGCATCCGTTGTCCCTCCTTCGGTCAGGACACCCGGATTCAAGGCTTTTTTGCCTCAATTCATGGTTGTGACGCTCCTGCTTGCCACCAATGTCATACTGTCGCACGGCGTCGATTTTCGACACAAAACCCCGCTGCACAAACCGCTCGCCGGCTTCCCCCTACAGGTGTCCGATTGGCGGGGGGAGACTGTTGAGCTGGATCCGTCGGAGCGGAGCGTTCTCAAGTTCGACGATTACATTATGATTCACTACGTCGATAGACAAGGGAAGGAAATAGACTTCTATACCGTCTATTACGGCAGCCAGATAAAAGGTGAATCCATTCATTCGCCGGCTTCCTGCTATCCGGGAAACGGGTGGGTGTTTAAGGAATCGGGCGTCGCGGCGATCCCTCTTGGGAAGGAGAAGGGGGAATTGCGGGTAAGGCGGGCAATTGCGGAAAACGTAGGAGAAAGGGAGTTGGTCTACTACTGGTTTCCCCAGCGAGGGAGGATTCTTACCGACCTGTACCAACTGAAATTTTATGTCTTCTGGGATGCCCTCACAAGGCGCAGGACCGACGGCGCCATGGTCAGGATTATCACACCGCAATACGAATCGGAACAAGCAGCAGTCTCAGAGGCGCGCATTCAAGGATTTACCAGGGAAATAGCGCCACTGCTTGAACAATTCCTGCCGCGATAGCTGAAGAGATATCATCAAAAAAACCTTTAATGTTCAGCTAACTTTTATATACCTGCCCAATGGCTGTAACAATTGCCTGCTATTGTTAAAAACTCTTGACTCATCGGCCCATCGTAACGTGATGATGTCGATGGATTGTAACCCGCCGCACGGCTCGACAGGCTGGTTGTTACAGCCACGAAACTGGAACAGACGGAAAAATTATCCTAAAGTGGCAGTTAGTAACCGCAAAAACGCTGACATCAACGAGACCAACACCTTGCGCCTTCTGAAGGTTATGGACAATAACCGCATCAAAAATTTGATCTATTCTTCGACTGCGGCGGTGTACGGCATCCCCGCGGATATCCCGGTTGTCGATTCACGCAATCCGGTCAGCGCAAAAATGCGCTTTGCTACAGGGCGTAGCCGATTTTGAAGAAGACTCTGCTTTGCCTGGCAGCGGCTGTTTTTCTAACGGTGACGATGTTTGCGGCATTGGCTCCGGGTTTTCTTTTTATGGACAATATTCCGCGGAAGGCAGACGCCGTCATCCTTTTTGTTGGGCCTGAAAACGCGTCCAGACTCGATGAGGCAAAACAACTGATCAAGGACGGGTATGCGAGGTTCCTGCTCATTCCCTCCTCGGGCGAACTGTTCACGGCGGACCCTGCCGGCGGGTTTGTAAAGCTGGCCGGCAACCAGCCGCGCGGAGATCTCTTCCTCAGGATCAGGGTTGCGGCCAACTATAAGAAATATTACGAGAACACCCACCGCGAGGCGCTTGAAGCGAAGCGGATGATGGACGATCTGGGGCTGAGGTCGGCCATGTTGGTCAGTTCGGCCTACCATATGCGGCGGATCTCGATGATAGCCGGCAGGGTGTTCGATGCCCGGAACTACTCGATCTCCTGCAACCCGGCCCGCTGGCAGGCGCCGTTTGCCGCCGGTGACTGGCTGAATAAAGAGCGGCGGAAGATTATTGTCAGCGAATATGTTAAGATAGTCTGGTTTCTGGTGTATGGGGTGGTCGGTTCTTAGCGGCACCATAAATTGCTAATAACGTTGAACTATGGAGAAACCGTGTTATGAAGAAAGCACTCATTACCGGCATAACCGGCCAGGACGGTTCCTATCTGGCGGAACTTTTGCTGGGAAAAGGTTACGAAGTCCATGGCATGATCCGGCGTTCCTCCTCCTTCAACACCGGCCGCATAAACCATATCTACCGCGATCCGCATGAAAAGGATGTGCGTTTGTTCCTCCACTACGGCGACCTGAACGACGCCAGCTCCATCAACCTGTTGTTGCGCGACATCCATCCGGACGAGATCTACAACCTGGGCGCCCAAAGCCATGTGCGCGTCTCCTTTGACGTACCGGAATACACCGGCGAGGTGGATGCCCTGGGTGCGGTACGCATCCTGGAAGGGATTCGCGAGACCGGCCTGAACACGAGATTCTACCAGGCGTCCTCCTCGGAACTCTACGGCAAGGTGGTGGAAACCCCCCAGAAGGAGACCACGCCGTTCTATCCCCGTTCCCCCTATGCCTGCGCCAAGGCCTATGCCTTCTACATCACGCAGAACTACCGCGAAAGCTACAACATGTACGCCTGCAACGGCATCCTCTTCAACCACGAATCCCCCCG
>Ga0326728_10002998_pt1 | contig 54277 bp, 39 predicted proteins | sample MB3enrmetagenome_FD_207602 | JGI IMG/M metagenome (GOLD analysis project Ga0326728, IMG submission 207602) | Lab enriched peat soil microbial communities from McLean, Ithaca, NY, United States - MB31MN | ecosystem: Environmental > Terrestrial > Soil > Wetlands > Peat | place: USA: New York... | reverse complement strand
TTCCCTTGGGGTCGGGGCCAAAAGCAATATGGGGAGACATAGGGATGCGGGACTACTGCTTCAGAATTGGAGTCTCAGATCAGATTTTGACCGAGGACCAGCAACGCTGCATCTCCCCAACTTTCCTCGGGGGGTGTGACTAAGCCATTTAACCGAAAGGAGAAACGTCATGCATTGGAAATGGGGGTTGAGTTCCCGTCGAAACTTTGTCAAAGCGGTTGGGGCTTTGGCGATTGGCACAGGGGCCGAGCGCTCCGTTGGGGCGGGCTTTGGGAGATTCGGTTCGTGGATGCTGCCTGCTAATCTTATGGAAAGTACGATTCCTAGGCCCCGGCAGGAAATCTATGTTGGGTCACGACGGCAGTTGCTTTGTGACGATTTCTTCCTTGCGCCAGGCAACCCTGACTACGAAAGCTATGCTTACGGGATCCGGTGGAGCGCCGGGCGGGTTGAAAAGTCTCCGCACTCAAGTATTCTTCAATCCGATCGGCCTTGGGAGGACACCACAGACTGGCTATGCGTTCTTCATGACGAGGGCCGGTTCCGTATGTGGTACTACGCGAGTACCAAGTCAGACGAAGGGGGGCATGTTAGCTACGCAGAGTCCGACGACGGCCTCACATGGCGCAAACCCCTGCTGAATCTGATCGAGAAGCGTGGAACGAAACGGAACAACGTTGTGTACACCGGGGGCCCAAACGCTTGGTCCATGGAGTTAGGGAATGTTTTCCGGGATCCCTCAGCCAAGCCCGACGAACGTTACAAGATGTTCTACTCTGTGTGGGAGAACAAGCACGCGTACCCCCATGAGGGAACGCCTTATGCCGCTGAGGCCGGGATGCTGCGCGGGGCTTATTCGGGCGACGGGCTTAACTGGACGCCTTATCCACATATCTTCTTGGGAAGATACCCCGACAGTCAGAATGTGGCAACCTACGATCCAGTCTTGGGGAAGTATGTTGGTTACATCCGGATGAAGGTGCCGCAGTACGGAGCGCTAAACGTCGGCGAGCACCCGGTGGCTCCTGCGACGCGGGGGAGGTCAGTGGGACGAATGGAGTCCGATGATTATAAACGTTGGTCCTATCCAGAGCTTGTCTTAGGGCCAGACTTTGAAGATGGACTGAACGTTGACCTCTACAATCCTGCCTATTCACGTTACGACGGTGCCGAGAATGCCCATTTCATGTTTCCATCTGCTTTCCACCACCGCGAGGGAACCTTCCTCGTGGAAGTGGCGGTAAGCCGGGACAATCACACCTGGATGCGTCCCACACGGGAGACTTTCATTCCGCTTGGCAAGCCGGGAAACTTCGATGAACTCATCATCGCGGTAGCCCCCGGATTCCTGCCCGCCGGCAAGGACCAGTGCGCGCTCTATTATCGGGGTAACAACACGCCGCACCCGGGCGTTTACGAAAGGTTCCTGTCAAAGGGCCGCCCCGCGCTCCAGGGTACGGGACGCGTGGTGTTAAAGCGCGACCGCATCGTGGGGATCGAGGCGGGGGCTGAGGAGGGAACCTTCTGGACGCGCCCCCTGATCTTTGAGGGCAAGCGCCTGGTGTTGAATGCGGAGCCGACGGGTCCGGATCCCCAACTTCGCGTCCAGATGGTGGGAGTCGCTACAACGCCGGCTGAAAGCGACGCGGCCGGAAAATACATGAAAGACGCACCCATTCCCGGTTACACCTTCGACGACAGTATCCCGCTCTCCCAGGACGAACTGGACGCTGTCGTGCGATGGAAAACCGGCGGGGAAGTCGGATCATGGGCCGGAAAGCCTGTGCGCCTCCAGTTTCGCATTCGCTCCATGCGCATGTATGCCTTCCAATTTGTGAGCTAAGGAAGGCGGCGGGCTCGGCATTATTCCAGAGATTGCTCGGACAATGACACCAGCACGAAGCATTGTGCGGCAGCGCACCATGTCTATGACATGGCAGGAGGCGCGGAGAGGAAAAACCGATGATGACACGCAAAGAGGTCCTTCAAGCTCTCTTGCTCGCGACTTTGCGGGCCGTGGTCTCACCAACTTGGTTGCCAGCAGCGAATGGGAAGGAAGCGCTAGAAAAGGAGGGCAAAGCGAGGAGCACTCGCGCTCCATTTCGAGTTGTCCACGGGTGGCCCATTCTGCCTGAGGGATACGTTCTAGGGGAAGTTTCGGGGGTAGGCGTGGACTCGCATGATCACGTCTTTGTTTTCCACCGCGCCGATCATTCTTTGAAAACAATAGACGACCCCATCACGGTTCCGGCGGTGTTGTGCTTCGACGGCAAAACCGGAAAACTCCTGGCTTCGTGGGGCGCCAATATATTTGTGGCTCCCCACGGGCTTAGAGTGGATCGGGATGATAATGTCTGGCTCACCGATACGAGTCTGCACCAGGTCTTCAAATACAGCCACGATGGAAAACTGCTGATGTCCATAGGCACTGCCCGGACCCCTGGATGCGACGACAAACGCTTCGATCAGCCCACAGATGTGGCGGTAGCTGACGACGGATCATTCTACGTCAGCGACGGATATGGGAACAGTCGCATCGCGAAGTTCTCTGCGGAAGGTCGGTTCCTTTTCGGATGGGGGCGGGCAGGCGACAAACCGGGCGAGTTCAAGCTGCCCCATAGCATCGTGATTGGTTCTGATGGGCGGATTTATGTGGCCGACCGAAGCAACGGGCGAATTCAGGTTTTCACTGGGGATGGTAAATTTGTCTCGCAATGGAAGAGTGCTGCGTTGGGTCGCCCGTGGGGGCTAACGATCTCTCCCCAGGGCGAGCTGTACATGGTGGATGGCGGTAACCTCCTACCGCGCCCCCCTGACCGCGGCTGCATCCTTAGACTGGATTTCAGTGGGAACATTCTGGAGAAGTGGGCATCATATGGCAACTCCGAGGGGCAATTATATTGGGGACACGATATCGCCGTCTCACGGTCTGGAGATGTTTACGTGGGCGATGTGTACTTCGGAATGCGGGTGCAGAAGTTTTCGCGAAGTGAGCGGGATTGCTTGTGCTTGCAGCACTAACGATTATGACAATTCTCCGCCAACCGGTGCAAGCACCGTCGATGTGTTTGTGGGTTGTCGCTGCGAGGGAATCTTGAGAAGAGGAACAACGAGATTGCTATCAGCGATTCCAACAAGTCTGCGCCATCCGAGGCACTGCTAGCGCGAAGGGAATTCTTCAAACCTTCCGCCGCAGCCGTCGCGCTGCCCCCGGCTTCCTGCCCGCCGGCAAGGACCCCTGACCCGGAGCAAGCGAACCCGGCGCCGCAAGCGCAACGCAACTTTACGGACCCGGATTCGCGGATCATGAAGGACGGAGCGACGAAGGAGTTTGTGCAAGCCTACAACGCGCAGGTGGGGGTGGACAGCGAAGCGCAGGTGATCGTGGCGGCAGCGGTGACGCAGGAAGCCCATGACCAGAAGCAGTTGGTGCCGATGCTGGAGCGAGTGAAATTGCTGGCGGGGAGCAAGACGCAACAAGCGACGGCGCATGCAGGGCATTTCGATGAGAAGAGGGTGAGCTGTGCGAAGTGAGCTATGCGAAGTTAAAGGGGATGCACTTGTGGGTGGCGCCGGACCGGCAGAAACACGAAGTGGAAGTGCCCTGCGCGACCTCCACCGCCGGAGGCGGGAGTGGCGGAGCAGATGCGACATAAGCTCCGGACGGTGGAAGGACGACCGGTTTATAAGCTGCGTAAGGCCGTAGTGGAACCGGTCTTTGGACAGATCATAGGGCGAAGAGGGTTTCGGAGATTTCTGGTGCGAGGACTGGCCCGAGTGAAGGCGGAATGGAAGATGATCTGCGCCACGCACAATCTGTTGAAACTCTTCCGGTCCGGTCGGAGTCCACAGAGCGCCTGAAGCAGACCGCCCCACCCACAGAACTCACGCCTTGCAAGAGTCAAAACCGCAAAACCCGGTTCACAGACAACGGGGAACGGCAAATACGTAAGCTATAGAAGGCATAACTCGACAGACTACTAGAAGGAGGGAATTACTATGAATCGCCGGAGGTTTATACGGCAGGCTGGATTAATAGGTTCCGCATGGATGGTAAGTCATAAGCTTGGTCCCAAAGTCCCGTCGATGCGACTGCTGGTTGCAGAGAGGCCACAACCAGAAGTGAACCCAAACTGGGCGGATGAATCCTACAAATCTAAGGTGGTCACTTCCTCGTTTTATCCTGATCCCCCGTGGGGATATAACCCGTCAAATGCGGTGGGTAACGATTTAAAGACAGGATGGCAAACAGACAAACAGTTGAGCGGGGCATGGCTGGAGATTGAGTTTCCAGAAACCCGCCCGGTGCAGGAACTGTGGATCTTCTCCCGTCCCCTCCCTTATGACGTCATTGGGGAAGACCCTTACAAGGCTTATTATTCACGCTCCGCCCTTTACGCCGCTCCTCGTGTCATCCACTGCGAACTCTCGGACGGCACAAGCATCCGGGGCACACTTCCCGAGGTAGACTGCTTCCAGATCCTCTCCTATCCAAAGGCTGTTGAAACCGCTTCATGCCGGATTCAAATCGAAGAGGTTTGGGCAAAACCTGGCGTGACTGACACAGGCCTCGGGAAGATCCGCATTTTCCCACGTCGCCACGCCCCATCATTCGAGATTTACGTTCATCCCATGTATGACGTGCACGATGGGAGACCGGTGCAATCAGCTACGCTTCGTCTCATTAACCCCGGTCTCGAGGTTACAGGCGTGCAACTCGTGATTTCCCAAGAAGGCAATATCCTAATGAAAGTTCCTTTACATAGGATTCCCGCTCAAGCTGCCATCAGCCAAGCAGTCTGGATCCCCGCCCCGTTTGCCGACACTGCGATGGATTTCAAGATCTTGACCGCGAACTCCGCTTTTGGCACCATTCAAACCCTGCGTGTCCCCACCTATCACTCGTATTTTGACAGAGGAACTTTTGCGCTGAATTGCACTTGTCATAACGATCTGGGCTGGCTTGACACCCAAGCGAAGACGGCAGATTACAGATCATCAGAGATCATCCTTCCGGTGATGAAGCTCCTTGCGGAGTATCCTGAGTACTGTTACTCAATGGAATCCACGACCTACCTTATGGAATTCATGGAGCGTCATCCAGAAAAGCGGGAAGAGATGGACCAATATATGCGGGAAAAGCGCTTCACATGGGGGGCAAGCTACGTCCAATGTCTGGAAGTCCACGTGGGGCCGGAAAAACTGGTTAGGCAATTCTATTTCGGCCGGCGCTGGTTACAAAAGACCTTTCCCGGGGTCGATACACGTTTTTACGTCAAGAGCGACCCGCCCGCCCTCACTTTGCAGATGCCGCAAATCCTGGCTAAAGCCGGGGTAAAGTATCTCATTCAGGGACGTATGGCTTATGGGTATTACCGTTGGGAAGCGCCAGATGGATCTAGCGTTTTGGCGTACGCTTACAAGTTTGCCGTGCTGGAGTCACTGCTGAATCCCAAGAGCAGCGAAGGGTGGCTGCAGTACGCGGACGAGCGGGAGTATTACTACGCCCCGCGCGAGCTTCCACCTAATTTCATTTACGATTACACGAGCGATTACTTGCCGCCTCAACCCGCCTTGCTACGTTATGCCCGAGACGAGAACGATGCCATGCAGCGCTTTGCGCAGCACTGGAATGAGCACTGCGCCAACGAGGCAGGTCAACAAATCCATCCGCCACGCATCGTCTTCGATACGCCGGAAAGCTTTCTTGACAAGTTTAGTGAACACCCTCTGGATATTTTGACTCTGAAAGGTGATTGGCCCATCAATTGGGCGTACTACGACGAACCAGGCCACCGGGAGGGACTACTGGCTGGGCGTGAAGCACACAATCGGATACTAGCTGCGGAACGGCTTTACACTGCTCTGGACCTTACTGCTGGTTTTGATAACTACCCTCTTCAAACTTTTACAGAAGCTTGGAAGGCAAATTGTTGGCCGGATCATGGATGGGGGGGAAATCGGGGAACCCTCACTGACAAAATCTACATCGAGTCATACGAGAAGTCCAAGAAACTCGCCGACAAACTCCTTGCTGAAGCTGGTTCTAGAGTTGTTAACACAGTTAAGAAAGGCTCCAACCGTCAGATTCCTATCGTAGTCTTTAACCCTTTATCTTGGGAACGAACCGATGTGGTTCACTGCAAGGTCCAGGCAACACCAGACTTGCAGGGGCTCGTCCTTCGTGACGAGGCTGGCAAAGAAGTGCCTTACGAAATTAGCGAGGATGGGACAGGGAAAACCTCGAATGAGATCATCTTCGTGGCCGAAGCGACTCCCTCTGTTGGATACCGCACATTTTATTTGGAGCCGGGGACTTCTTCGCCTGCGGGATCTTCACCGTCCAGCAGGAAGCGCTTGACCGGAGATACGGCTGAAAACCGCTTTTTCAAGGTCACTTTTGGTGCTGGAGGGCTGAAGAGCTTGTATGACAAGCGTTCGAACTGGGAGGTTCTGCGAACCGATAAGTTTGATGGGGGTGAAGTGCTGCAGTTCACGGCACCCGGATACGGGTGGGACGACACAGAAATCGTGACCATAGAAGATTTTGACAAAACCAGCAACCATTTTTTTGCATTTACAAACTTCTCTGCGGGTCCAGTCTGCACTACTGCGGGAAGAGAGGCTCAATTCGAGCATTTTACTCTGCGGGAGCACTTTCACCTGTACCATCTCCTGGACCGGATCGACATTGAGCTGGAGTTGGTGAATTGGGATGGGCGGAAGGAACGAGAATTGCGAGCCGTCTTTCCCATTAATCTGGACGATGCCGCGCTTACTTACGAAGTACCATTCGGCAAGGTGGAATTGGGAAAAGACGAATTCCATTTCTCGATGCTCCCTCGCGATCCACTACACCTCACCGCTTGCTGTGGTATGGACCTCCCATTGTGGAGTGTTTATGGAGGCGACCACCCGCTCCCTTACAGGGAAGCCATTAACTGGATCGATGGTTCTGCCATTCGCTACCTCGGACATGGATGCCTCCTCGCGTCGGATTGCACGGTTCATCTGTTTCGCGATGAGACCACTAACCCTGTTACCTACCCGGTGCTTCAGCACGTTCTGATTTCGACCCGGAAAAGTCACGCGTGGAATCCGGATTATTGGTTTACACAGGCAGGTAATCATCGTTATCGCATGTCTCTCCTGCCGCATGCCGGAGACTGGCGCCTACGCTACCGTGAAGCTATCGGATTTAATTATGGTCTCGCTGCTTTTGTTGGTGTTGAAGGCGCTACTTCCAGCACCCAGAGCCTGGAGCCAAAGTCGGGGTTCTTAAGGATTGAGCCGGCCAATCTAATCCTGACAGCTATGAAGAAAAGCGAGGACGATGATCGTGTGGTGATTCGTTTTTACGAAGCGGAGGGATACGAAACCCAGGCTCGGTTGCGTCTCTCTAAACCCATTAAGCAAGCCTGGAAAACCAGTTTAATTGAGGAGGATCAAGAAGCTCTTCAGCCGACTCCTGAAGGATCGCTGGATCTCAAAGTTAAGCCTTGGGAGATCGTAACCTTAAAGGTAGCTGTTTAAGAAGCTCTGTGTCCTTTCGGCAAGGCTGCGTAGGCATCGCCATCTACAACATGCGGCAAGGTGAGGGTATTCAGTACGAAACTCTTTTCCGGGACGAAACAGTGGGAGCTCTGGATGCTGTCAATGGCAAGGAGTACGTGCGCATGCTGCGCCGGGCTATGGACCTTGGCGGATTCCACCAAGTCATCTTTATCTGCTGTGGGGGCAACCTAATTATAAGCGAATTGTTCGAGGGGTAAATTGCCGCCGTCAGAGGGCCAACAATGACACCATACCGAGTCCACTCGTTCACAATCGTTGTTCTAATTTGCGCTTCTTTATTCTCCGGTACACAGGCCTTTGGCCAGTCGGCGGATTCGTGGCCGCCGCAAGCCGCGAAGTATCGCTTCCATATGATCGGGAATGCTCATATCGACGCTCCCTGGCTTTGGCCATGGTCGGAGTCGATGTCCGTCGTCCTCAGTACCTTTCGGTCGGCGCTGGATCGGATGAATGAAAATCCGGATTTCACCTTTACGGCAAGCTCGGCGCAGTTTTATGAATGGGTCGCGCAGGCGGACCCGAAGATGATGGAGGAGATCCGTCAGCGAGTGAAGGAAGGGCGTTGGGACGTCGTGGGCGGATGGTGGGTCGAACCCGACGTGAATATCCCCAATGGCGAGTCGCTGGTCCGGCAGGGTCTTTACGCCCAACAGGTATTTCAGCATTTATTCGGACGCCGGATGGAGATTGCTTTCAATCCCGACGCCTTTGGGCATCCCGGCACGCTGCCGCAAATTCTCAAATTGCAAGGGATGCACGCCTTTGTTTTCATGCGTCCCCTCCGCAACGAAAAGACGCTCCCGGGGCCTCTTTTCTGGTGGCAGAGCCCCGACGGCTCACGCGTGCTGGCTTACCGGATTCCGATTGCCTATGGGAGCGGGTCCGATGGCGTGGCCAGCCGGTTGCACGAAATCATGGCGGACTATCCGGGGCCGTTGCAGAACCTGTTGGCTTTTTATGGCGCGGGGGATCACGGTGGCGGGCCCACCAAGGTAAATATTAACTCAATTAATGATATTCAGAAGCAATCAGGCGCGCCGGGGGTTCTTTTCAGCACACCATCCCGTTACTTTGATGAGGTCGGCAAGCTCCCGAATCTGCCGACGGTCGCGGACGAGCTCCAACATGTCGCGGTGGGCTGCTACACGGCGGAAGCAGAAATCAAAAAAAACAACCGCGCGGCCGAAGCGGCTCTCGCTACGGGCGAAAAGATGGCGGTCATGGGGTCACTGCTGGCGGGATCGAAGTACCCCGCAGTGGACTTCGCAGAATCCTGGGAAAAAGTGCTGCGGATGCAGTTCCACGACAGCTTGGCGGGGACAGCGCTTCCTGAGCAATATGATGTGGCGCGAGCAGCGTACGGGTATGCGCTGGAAGTGGCGGATCAGGCCATCAACCTCGCTGCGGAAAAGATTGCCTGGCAAATTCCCACCACGGACCCGAACTCGGAGTACCTGGTGGTTTTCAACCCTCACGCCTGGGATGCAAAGCTGAATGTGGAATACGATTTGGGCTTTGCCTTCGAAAACGACCTCCAGGTTCCGAACAGCTTGTTGGAGGATGAGCGCGGCCACCCCATTCCCCATCAATGGACACAGGCCTCAACGATTACGGATCACCGCGTCAAACTGGTTTTCAGCGCGCCGGTGCCCGCTTTCGGGTATCGCCAGTTCAGGCTGCGGAAGGTCCAGCCGGGCCCACAGCCGGCCTCCCCGTTGCATGCCTCGGAAAAGGAGCTTGAAAACGAACACCTTCGCGTAACATTTGCTGACGACGGTACGCTCGCGATCTACGACAAGGATGCAAAGGCTGAGGTGTTCCGGGGTGGCAGGGGAGGAGCACGCGCGGTGGTGCTGAACGACACCAGCGATACCTGGAGTCACGATGTGCGTGACTACACGAAGGAGGTCGGCGCCTTCAGCAATGCAAGCATCCGCGTGCTGGAAAACGGTCCCTTGCGAGCAGCGGTCCGCGTGCGGACCCGTTACGGGTCATCCTCGCTCCAGACCGACTGGATTCTCTCTGCCGGCACCCGGAGCCTGGAAGCGCGCGTGCTCCTGGATTGGCACGAGCACTTGAAGATCCTGAAGTTCTCCTTCCCAGTGGATGTGCAGGACCCGCGGCCAACTTATGAAATAGCTTACGGGTACGTGGTTCGCAAGGCCGAAGGAGAAGAGGATCCCGGGCAGCGGTGGGTTGATCTTTCCGGTGAGCGCGCGGGAAGCGCGTATGGTCTCGCCATCATCAACGATGCCAAGTATGGCTACAGCGTGCAAGGAAACGACCTCAGGGTTTCCATCGCGCGCGGGGCGATCTATGCGCAACACCTTCCCCGCCACGTGGACCCCCAAGGCCAGTATCTATGGCAGGACCAGGGCGAGCAGACGTTTCGAATGCTGCTGATGCCTCACGCGGGGACGTGGCAGGATGCGGAGGTGGTGCGGCGAGCGGAGGAGTTCACCGCGCCCGTGCCGGTTCTCTACCAGGGGATTCATGGCGGAAGCCGTCTGCTGGCGGCTTCTTACCTGTCGGTGGATGCGCCGAACGTTGTCGTTTCGGTGGTGAAGAAGGCCGAAGTGTGTAATGACATCATTATCCGCGCTTACGAGACAGCAGGCCGCCCGGTGCGGGCAACCCTCGATATCGGGTTGATGAAGCGCCATTGGTCAGGGAACTTCCGGCCTCTGGAAATCAAGACCCTCCGCGTGCCGACGGCGGGAGGCGAGATTCGTGAAGTCAACGTGCTGGAATGGTGAGGGGGACGGGGGTGGAAGTTTTCCCGTCCCTCCCTGTATTCTGCGAGCCTCCGTAAGATTTCCCCCTCATGCGCGAAGTTTGAACCGGAAGCGCATATTGTCGCCAAACCAATGGACATAGTTTTTTCCCCAGACATTGTTGAAGAGGCTGACGTGGAAGCCTTTTGCGAGGTCAGGCAGATCTCTTGAATAGTATTGCGCTTGTCTCTCATCCGCGGCGACTACCGGCGCATCCAGCGTCTCGATGTCGGGAGTGCCTTCGGGGCCTTGGTAATGCAGTCCGCCGAGAACTGCGTGCATCGACCGGTTGCCTCCCGTTACGGCATTGAGCGGGGAAATGAGACTGCCCGACTTGCCCAGCTACCAGCCGTGAGGATCGGAAGTCAAGGGTTGAAAGCTGAGCCAAAGCGCTTCGGGCATGCGGTTCGCGGCCTTTCCAAACCAGGAAAAGCTGATCTCGACGTCCTTGCTTGCGGTCACTTGGTCGTACCGTCATATTCTCAGGTATTCTGACTTTCTGCGCGCATGCTCCTCTCATTGACCCCTCTGCTACACAGTGCCCTTCGCGGCGGGTCTGGGATCGCCGTAAAAAAGTCTCGTAGTTATGAAATATTTAACTTGACAGCATAAATTTGCGAGCCATACTCCATATGGATAACAAACACCACCCTGGAGGTGGAGTATGGAACATTTTCGAATGATTGCAGTAGCCCATGGACAAGGAGGGGGAGGGGCTCCGTTCAAGCCCAAGACCCTTTCCGGCGTCCCCTACGACGAGTGCATCTCGGGCATACAGAAGAGGATTCGTCGCGGCAAGGAAAAAGAAGCACTGGTACTGGCGCAGGAGCTGTTCAGCAGCGGCTATCCCTCGGCGGTGGCCCGCCGGCTAATGATTATCGCGGCCGAAGACATTGGGCTGGCGAACCCCGCCGTGGTTTCGCAGGTCTACACCTTTTGCATGGGCTACCTGGCCCTGAAAAAAGATATGGGCTCGAAGCGGGACCCCGAACCTCTGGCCCTGTATATGTCGATCATGCTGCTGGCGCGTTCGCCCAAGAACCGTGAAACCGACGACGCCCAGATCTGGATGCTGACGGCTCGGGACAGGAAGCTGACTGATCCCCGGCAAGTGATCGATGAGAACCCGGTCATCGTCGACCGTCATACGGACGCCGGCAAAGAGCGGCTGCGGAACCTTGCCCTAGCCCGGGGCACCACGTATACCGAAGAGGCGGATCGAGAGTTTCTTGAAGAAGGCTCGTTGCTCTATCCCCACGTGGAAGTCGACGGCAACAAGTGGGGTCGAGAAGTGGCCATCCTGTACCACTGCGATTACGAGCGCAATCTGCGTGGATTCCAGCCGGGTGAGGAGAAGCCCAAGCCTCTCAGCCCGGAAGAAACCGAGATCGTCGCGGAACTGGACAGCACAGATGAATTCGCCTCCGCCGATACCAACGAAGCAACCAGCAATGGGGGCCGAGGATGACCGGCTGCTGATCACAGACGAAGGATCAGTGCTTGAGACTCGAACTGCGCGACGCAACCGGCGACTGCGCCCAAGCGGTCAGGTTCAGTGAAAAAGAAGCGGGGGCGCGTATCTGTGGAATCGTGGACGGGCAACATTGGGATCGCCCCACCCTGCCTGAACGTAAGGTAGTTGCAGGGTGGGGCCGTCGCCTAGTTTGCGTATGTTTTGGAAAGGAAATGGAGGAGAGAAATGAACGACTCAGAAGAAGAATTCATCCACATGGTTCAAGATGACTATAGTGGGCATGTGAAGGTGGAAATGCTCTTTGATATTTCGGAAGGGAAAGGGGCGGAGTCTTCAGAAGGCCACCGTGCGATGTGAATCCGTTTGCTCTTGGGGAAGTCGGAAATTATTGGTTCGAAACCTGAGTATCCAGTGGAGTTGCCTGCGTTCGGCATTTACAATGCTGACCGTGATGGGACAATGTCCGAAGACGCCGCAATTGGATTCATGCTGCGAAGTGCTTTAGGGCGAACATACCCAGGCGCATCTGTGCTTCTGAAGGTGGCCGTGCTATGGCCGCCAAAGAATTGCCTGTGAGAGGGCTACTGACGGGGGCACGGCTGCTATGGGGCACATTGCAGGATGCCCCCGGGGCAAGGTGTAGAATCGGGTCAAGATCTGCCTGTCGATGAGCAGGTCTCATGAAACGAGGGGTGGCGTTTCTCCAATTGTTACGTCAAAGGAAAGTATCAATTCCTGACCTGGCCAACGGAGGCGGCAATGCTAATTCCAAAAAGGAAGCGTTTCGATTCGAAAGTCACGAAGGCCGTCGTGAAGGTAGGCGACGGGCGCGGCTTCATCATTGGGCACCGTGTCGAGTTGCGGGACTTCAGGGAAAAAAGGGTTTTCCTGAATCGCCGTCTCGTCGTCACTGCCGCGCATTGCTTGCCCTCCTCTCCGCCCTGCCATGGCGCGAGCTATTCGGCAGAGCGCACTTACAAGAACTTGCTGGGAGTGCTCGGGACAAACAAGCCGGACGTGTGGGCTGAATGTCTATTCGCCGACCCTGTGGCGGATATCGCGGTGCTCGGCAGCCCGGATGACCAAGCATTACCCGAGCGGGCTGAAGCCTACGAGGCGTTGACGGACGAGGCTCCCACCCTACGGATCGGCAAGGCCTTTCGGGAAGGCGCGGCCTGGGTCCTCTCGCTCGATGGCAAGTGGAGGCGCTGCATTATCATGCACCGCGGCGGTCGATTGATGTTCAAGAATCCTTCCGTGCTTATTAAGGGCGGCATGTCGGGCTCTCCGATTCTTGACGATAATGCGGCGGCAATCGGCGTCGTATGCCTTGGCACTGACCAAGGTGTCAGCGGTCCAAATCCGAGGCTTGAGCATGATCTGCCGGGATGGGTCTTGCAACAACCCCGCTGAGGACGTATCAGAATGCACCCCGAGAGCGCCTGGAAGAAGATATGGAGAAGAGAAATGAACCACTCGGAGGAAGGTGAATTCATCCAGATGGTTCGGGATGACTATAGCGGGCATGTGAAGGTGGAAATTCTTTTTGACTTGAGGAGCGAAAAGCGGCTGGGGTTTCTGGAAGGCCGTTGTGCGGTGTCAATTAAGTTGCTACTTGGGAAACCGAAGATAATAGGTTGGAGCCTTGAGTATCCTGTCGAATTGCCGGCGTTTGGCATTTACGATCCCAACCATGATGGGAAGATGCGGTCGATATTCGGGTTTCGGGATGACTTTAAGCTGTCAAGAATCTCTTCCATTGACTCACGCGGCGTTATTCCCCCGACTTGCAGAAAAAGGCGACGGACACGGTGTTGGAACAGGCCGAAGTCCTATCGTCAAACTGGGCGATGGCATAGTTGACGATGCACGAGGACTATCGGCCTTCGGTTACCCTGCCGGGCAAGCCATGCCCATGGCGCCCAGTTGCCTCAACAGAGACTTGCGCTGGGCAGTCAGCTCGACTAATTCGTCGGCCTTTGCGTTGGCCCGCTTTACATCTTCGGAATTGGCGGCTGCCATCACGCCGTGGAACCGAGAATCGCGCATCATGCTCAGGACCGCCTTCGCTGCGTCCATCACCCGCTTGCGATTCCCGCAGTCGTCAACTTGCAGCCGCTGGGCTTCGTCTGATTCCGCGTTCACTTGATACCACACCTGCACCTTCGTTTCGGTCGCGATGGCCATCTTAAAGAGCCCAATCGCCCGGTCCAAAGCCCTATCGTAGTCGTCGAAGGTAAAAGGCTTCGAATTGCCCAACGAATCCACCTGTGTGGGCTGTCCCGATTCCACCAGTGGTGCCTGCGGAATATACACCTTCACCGGGCTCCACATCTCTGGGCAGGTTACTCCCACCGCCTTCAGGTCCTCTACCAGTTGGCCAAGGTGCTGGTCAAAGGCATAGTTGGTGCCGACCGCGTTCGCGTTTTGGAATGTATACCACACCGGTGCCTCGTCGGGTGCGATGTGGAAAAAGTGCAGCGTTGTCGTATAATCATCCGAGGCAACCTTGGCCGCCTGCATATTCTGGCAATATTGGGTCGTAAGCTGCTGGGTTTCCGGCGAACTGGGGCTGGCCTCATGGCTCACCTTGAGCTTCTCCATCGTGTCGACCATGGAGCGCTCTGCTGCCATCATCCGGGCGTCCTTATCGCGTACCTCATAAACCGTGATCCTCTGTGCCTTCGCCAGCCCGGCAAAAAGTAGCGTGCCTGCCAGCGCCATCTTCGTGATCTTTTGCATGTTCTTCATCTCCGTCGCCTTACGGGGGAGAGTTAATCCACTCCGGACAGTCGCCAAGTCCGGTGAACGAATCAATGGCTGCGTACCTTGACCTCAAGTCTAACAAGTCATTTATTAAGCTGTCTGTTCAATAACGCACCGCTACCCGGTCAAAATTGCTAATCTCGGATTTTGAGGGGGAAGTACTGTGTGAGCCAGTGCGAATCACCTGTTTGTCGCCCATCCCGCCGGTCTGGCGATTCCGGTTCATGGACCAGGACTTGGCGCTGAAGCAGTGTCTGGCAGAGCCATCTCGCTAATGGCCTGGAGTTCGCGAAGTATGTCCGAGTAATGCTGAGTCAGTTAAACGGAAACGAAAAGGCGGTTGAAGAAGAGCGGTTTCCCTGGCGGGCGCTCTGGAACCTCAAATTGGTGTGTCTTGGGGCATCACTTCGTCATCGAGTCACCCGCGCTCCTCGAAGCGACGCCTTCGCCGTGAATTTCGCTCCCTAAACGGTTGATTTTGGCCTTGCCCAAAAACCCTTCTTCCCAAACGACCATATGCCGTTGATGCGATTGGGGTGTGAGCTGCTCTGCGTGACTGCCCAGAAACACCAGTTATTGGGCAGCTAAAATGAATGTGGGGCGGCGTCAGGCAAAACAGCTCAATCGAACTGGAGACACGCGCCAGGACGGAGGATTCTTCCGTCCTACTCCGGGATGGAACGGCTGCAGCCTCGGCTACCGGCTCCGGCCCGCGCACCCAATCTCCCAAGAGTCTCGGATTTTCTTCAGCTCATCTACCGAAGTTCTCAGACTCTCTCGGTATTTTGGGGACCTTAACCAACGGAAATCCTTGTAGTATCGCATAGCCAGTATCATTACCATGCTGAAGGTGGTTACAAGAAGCACCCAGAGCGTGAAATCCGCGAATAATTTCGTATCTCGGTTCGCAACGGCTCGCACTCCCAAGAAGATAGTGAGAACAATTCCTTGTCCAACGTTGATTACCGAAATTTTAAGAGCCTTTATCGCCCAAAGAATTTCATTTTGGATTGGGTCGATGGCAGGATTCTTTTCAAGTTCGGCTAGCGTCCTGAGTCATAAGTTCGTTTAATAAATGGCAGTTCCCGTGCATTGGGTTTATAAGAAGGAGGGCCCCAATGCGACGAGGACGCCCTATACCGGAATTGACCTTGAGTGCCGAAGAGCGAGAAACCTTGCAGGGCTGGGCGCAGCGGCCGAAAACCGCTCAAGCCTTGGCGTTGCGCGCCCGCATCGTGCTGGCCTGCGCGGAGGGAAAAAACAACACGGCGGTGAGCACTGCCCTGCGCGTGTGTAAACCCACCGTGGGCAAGTGGCGAGGACGTTTCGTCGCCAAGCGCCTTGCCGGGTTGCTGGACGAACCACGCCCCGGGGCGCCGCGCCGCATCGGCGACGCGGCGGTGGAACGGGTGTTGACCCTGACCCTGGAATCGATGCCGTCCAACGCCACGCACTGGAGCACGCGACTGCTGGCACGCCGTTGCGGCATGAGCCAGACGGCTATCAGCCGCATCTGGCGGGCGTTCGCCTTGCAGCCTCATCGCAGCGAAACTTTCAAGTTGTCGCGCGACCCGCTGTTTATCGAGAAAGTCCGGGACATCGTGGGACTCTACCTGAACCCGCCCGACCAAGCCTTGGTGCTGTGCGTGGATGAAAAGGCCCAGATCCAAGCGTTGGACCGAACCCAACCGCTGCTGCCCATGCGCCCCGGACAGATCGAGCGGCGGACTCACGACTACGAACGTCACGGCACCACGTCGCTGTTTGCGGCTCTGGAGATGGCCAGCGGCAAAGTCATTGGCGAGTGTCACCGTCGGCATCGCGTCGTGGAGTTCCGCCGGTTTCTGAACACAGTCGATGCCGCCGCTCCGGCGGACCTGGACGTGCATTTGATTCTGGATAACCACGGTACACACAAGACCCCGTTGATCCAGCGTTGGCTGGTGCGCCATCCTCGCTATCATTTGCACTTTACTCCCACCGGGGCGTCCTGGATTAATCTGGTGGAGCGTTGGTTCGCTACCCTGACGGAACGACAACTCCGGCGCGGAGTGCATCGCAGCACCCAAGAACTGGAAGCTGCTTTGCGGCATTACGTGGAAACTTATAACCAAGACCCCCAACCTTTCGTGTGGACCAAAACGGCTGACCAAATTCTGGAGACCGTAGCAAGACTTTGTAAACGAACTTATGACTCAGGACATTAGACAGCACCACAGGAAGTATAATGTGAGAAGGATACTGGCTATCAGGTGGGTGGTTTGTGTCGCCTTCTGTGGCTGTGCGTCTTCTCCAAATTTATGGCAACTGCCGCCCTTCCGCGTTGCCGGTCGCCCGCCAAGGCGCCCCAACCCGTTTGCCCAAGCTGCTTTCACTGCTTCCCGCCAGCCATGCCCTGGAAGAATTCCCGGTCATCTTCAGCGATTGTCCTTGAACTAATAACACTCTGTTATCGACCTTTACGCTCACATGCTTATTAGCATGTACGTACATTGGCCTGTGTCAAGAAAATTCCAACCCAGCAAGAAATCAGGACTTTCCTCATTTTTTCTAGTCGCGTGGGCCTATGTACACTAAGCAAGGCAATTAGCGGTTTCGAAAAGTGGAACGCTCCGAATTCAGCAATACCCTTCTCCAAAGGGCGTAAATCGGGCCTTTCTCCGAAGCCCTGATCGAAGAACTCCGCCATTACCCCGCGGTTTGCGCCGAGCTTTTGAGGGTTTTGATGGTATTTATGCCGTACGGAACTCAGTGCCGCGCTCGAATCGTCCCGCAAGTTGAGGCTGACCCGGCCATGAGGCCAAAAAATGGGGAAAGTCCTGGCAAGAAATCCCTTGACAAGGAATATTGCATGAGTAAAACTGTTGCCGAATTCCTGAACGGAAAGAACAACTCTGATGAAACATTTTAGCACAATCTGGCGACGTGATGGAGAAATCCGTTCCCAAGGGTGCCTGCTTAAGGAACTGCGCACGGGTCTTGGGAATTCCCACCATACAAATGTGGCGCGGAAAAACTGTGACAGGGACGGATTGATATGATCGCTAAGAAATTCAGATCATTCCGAAATGCTATCCAAACCCCAAGTGTCCAAAAGGAGAACCTATGACTAAGAGCAGACGGTATGTGTATCTATTGGTCGCGTTGCAGGTCTGCCTGTTCACTGCCCCCCTCTTTTCCCAGGAAAACCGAGGGACCATCCTCGGGATCATCACGGACCAAGCAGGTGCTGTCGTTCCCGGGGCCACCGTTCGTGTGATGAACACGGCTACAGGTGTTGTCACAACGACGGTATCTGACAGCACGGGAAATTACGGCGTCCCATTCTTGCCTCCCTCCACTTATAGCATATCTGTTGAGGTGGCAGGTTTTGCTAAAGCAGTGAATTCATCCATTGTGTTACACGCCCAGGAGCCACTGCGGTTGGATTTTGCACTCCAGATTGGTAACACCAAACAGGAAATCTCCGTCGTTGCCCAGGCCCCCATGCTCAAAACGTCCGACTCGGCCACAGGACAGGGCGTATCTAGTAGCTCGATTGCGGAGCTTCCGATTCTCAATCGGAATATTGCCTCGCTTGCGCTTTTAGGTCCTGGCATGGGTCCCGTGAATAATAATTTTACCAATGTCGCAAGGATACTTAGCACCGCTCTTCAGGGCGCAGTTTCTATCACAGCGAATGGGCTTCGCGATCTGGATAACGAGTACACAATCGACGGAGCCAACGTCAACGTCGGTATGTATAACTACCCCGGCATCGTGCCGGTTCCCGACGGCGTCGAAGAAGTGCAGGTTCTAACGGGGAGCTATGGCGCGGAATCCGGACAGTATATGGGAACTCACGTTAACTACGTCCTAAAATCTGGCACCAACGCTTTCCATGGGAATGTGTGGGAGTTCTTGGAAAACAACAAACTCGACGCACGAAATTTCTTTTCGCCCACCGTTCCTCCTCTCCACCAAAACCAATTCGGCGGAATGCTGGGCGGACCGATCAAGAAAAACAAAACGTTCTTTATGGCGTCGTACGAGGGTTCGCGGCTCTCGACTAGTACATATGACCAAGATATCGTCCCTACCGCGGCCGAACGCAATGGCAACTTAGCCTATGACCCGAGTGGCAAAGCTTATGCCCCTTTCATTAATCCCGCGACCGGCGGGCCGTTTGCTGGGAACCAAATTCCCTCGGGCCAAATTACTTCCCAGGCCTCGGCGATTCTAAACTTGTTGGCCCCGCAGCCTAATTTGGCATGGACAGGGGCAGCTAACTGGGGAGGATTTGTACCCTTACCCACAAGCCACGACGATGCCTTAGTCAAGGTGGACCACTCTTTCAGCGAGAGAGACCAGTTCAGTGCACGGTATGCGATTTTCGACCTGACCGTTTGGGCGCAGTCCCAGTCGGCGTTCCTTCCTCCAGGTGCAGTTTTCAATAACCCTGTCAAGGGCCAGAACGTCGCTTTGATTGAAACGCATACCTTTTCTCCAAATGTGGTGCTTGCCTCAAGGGTGTCGTGGAACCGTCTCTACGACTGGAGCAATTTCACCCAGAACCCGTCCGGTTTGAATCCCGTCCAATTGCTCGGTATAGCAAATCCAAGTGGTGCAGTGGCCGGTGACATAATGTGCCAATATCCAGAGTTCCTTATCACTGGCTTTGGGGATTTAGGCCAGAACCCTAGTGGCAAATTATTCCAACCAGACTCCAACTACGTGATCGCCAGTGACTTGGAGTTTCTCAAGGCCAGGCACACGGTGAAAACTGGTTTCCAAGTTGGCCGAGAAGGTGCTGCACGTTTATCAAATCCTACGGAAAACGGGGAACTGCAATTCGAGCCCACCAATCCGGCCGGAACAGGGAATGCTCTCGCAGACCTATTGCTAGGTTTGCCCACCCAGTCCACGATCGGGCTCCAGCCTCTTACGGTCGATCTTCGGAGAACCTTCTCAGCTTTTTACATTGACGACAAGTGGTTGGCGACCAAGAAGTTTACTCTGGATTTAGGTTTAAGGTATGAGCTCGACCCCCCTCTAAATGAACACTGGGGCCGTGTCCCGCTGTTCGATTTCACTTCCCCGGGTTCAATTGAGCTGCTGAGACCTGGGCAAGCGCTTTATGACACTGATTTTCGTGATTTTGCGCCACGGGTCGGGGCTGCTTACAGGCTCAGCGACAACAATGTGATTCGCGCTGGATGGGGTATGTACTACAATCTGTTCGACCTACTCCAGTGGACGACCACTGCAACCAATCCACCTTTCGTCTATAGCTATAACCTCTACGCCGCGGTGGGGAATCCGTTGCTGATCTCTAACCCATATCCCCTCAGCCAAGCCGCGAGCGCGGTCCCTTCTCCGAATTCCTTTCAACCTAATCCGCACACGCCCGAGGCCCAGGAGTGGATGTTTGATTTCCAGCATAGTTTCAGCAAGGATATGATGCTCGATGTCGCCTATGTTGGAAACCACGCATATCATATGATACGGAGGATGACCCTCAATTATCCCTTGCAACCGGGACCAGGCGCAATCCAGTCAAGAAGACCGTTGCCGAACTGGGGCCCCATCAGCTACCTCGACTTCGATAGCCCAAGTAAGTATAATGGGCTGCAAGTGAAATTCGAGAAGCGCTTTTCAAAGGGGTTGTCCCTCCTCGCATCGTACACGTGGTCAAAGACCCTTGATATCGTTTCCTCCGACGCTAACACTAACACCATTGATCCCAGCCATCTGAATCGTGATTATGGGCGCGGGAGTTTTGATCTTCCTCAGATTTTCACGATCGGATACAATTACCAATTGCCTGTTGGACGCGGAAGACGCTACCTAGCATCGGGTGGTCTCCGTGATGAGGTACTTGGGGGCTGGGAAGTCAGCGGTGTCACCACAGAGGAGTCTGGAATTCCTTTCACGGTGGCCTATCCAGGTGATGTTGCCAACGTCGGGCTGACGACAAGGCCAAACCGCGTTTGCAACGGGGGCCTGGGCAGCAGCGCGACTATCCATGAATGGTTCAACACCTCATGTTTTGTGGCACCTGCACAGTATTCTTACGGCAACTCCGGCCGCGACATCCTGAGCGGACCGGACTTCCGGAATTGGAACATAGGGGTGGATAAGAAGTTTCACACCTATGAAAACCAATACTTGCAGTTCCGGGCAGAATTCTATAACGCATTCAATAACGTGCAATTTGGTTTACCCAGCGCGACTGTGACTGCGGCGGGGGCTGGGGGAATCACATCTCTTGCGTCGCCAACCACTACAGGTCGCATTGTAGAATTCGGATTGCAGTACTACTTCTGAGGCTGCAGACAGGGTAGAGGTCGAGCGTCGGTGCTGTGGGATCGAGGCGGGGCACGAGAACCGTGTGGGGCTCCGCCTCGGTCCTGGACCTTGGCTAGGTGATTTCTCAAATGTCATCGGAACCATTAAACCACTTAATTGCGTCGACGGCGGGCCGCTTGTGACAAGGGGGCGTTCGATCTATCGTCGAATTTTTTCGATGCTTGCTATCGAATCTTGAGCACGAGACATGCGCAACGGGGTCCCGAACACAGGGAGACGATTCGCCTACCAACCGTCCTGCAGGATCCCGAAGTTAGCTTGCCTTATATGGATTCTTCTTTTCCTGACAGTATTGGTGGGATGCGGTTCGCGGACGCATGTGCATAGAGGTGCCTTTCTTGCCGGTGCGGCTGCTATCGATATCACCCCCGCCAAATTCCCGATTGTCATGAACGGAATGATGGTCACACGCTGGGCCACGCGGGCGGTTGATCCGTTGCACGCGCGATGTTTAGTGCTGGACGACGGAACGACTCGGCTGGCCATCGTGGTTGTGGACAGTTGCTTATTATCTCGAGAGCTTCTGGACGAAGGGAAGGAAATGGCCCGCGAGAAGACCGGGTAGCCCAACTGTTGAGGCAAGCAAAGCCGCTGAGGAAGAGTTGGGCAAGGGGAGGGGCCCGAGAAATCGGTTGGAGAAGGGGCCAATTCTGGCGCTCAGGTCTCTCGGGAGCGGCGGAACGGGCACTTTCGGAGGATGCTGCTGTCGGAGGCAAGGTCTGACTCCCTATGGGATGTCGCGCGCCCGGCCTATTTTTGTGTTGTTGCGGTCCTCGGCTGAGAACACTTGTCCCCCAGACAGTTATGGGTGAGCCTTGAGAAGCAGGAATGCTTTCGAGGAGGCTGGCATGAACGGTCAAAAGAGAATTGTTGCTGTTTGGCTACTGATGGCAGGTTTTGGCTGTGCACAGGCAGGGTTGTCGCAACCTAAAACCTGTGACGTGGCGGTGGATTTCTCCAAAGCGGAGGGAACGATAAGACATCTCAATGACGTCAACGGAGGACCTCTCTGTGAGAGGGGTTGGGTCGACTTGAGTGCGGATTATAAGGAGCTGGGAATAAAGCTTGTCCGCTTAAATGATGTGGCCTGGACGTTTGATGATGCCCTGAATATCAATTACGTTTTTCCTCGTTTTGAGGCTGACCCAGACCAGCCGGACAGCTATGACTTTTTTCAGACCGACTGGTACCTGAAGTCAATCGAATCTCTGGGCATCGGGATAATTTACGGTCTCAGTCCCACGGCAGAGTATGCCAAGCTGCCTCCCCGGCATATCGATCCTCCCACAGACTTTGAGAAATGGGCGAGGATCTGCGTGAACGTTATCAAGCATTACAACAGCGGCTGGGCGAACGGCTACCACTACAACATCAAATACTGGGAGATCTGGAACGAGCCGGATGGTCGGGCTTTTTGGACCGGCACACCTGAGCAGTACTACAGGCTTTACGAGATCACGGCTAAAGCCATTAAGAACTACGATCGGAATGTGAAAGTGGGGGGACCAGTTTTGGACGGCCAGTTACCATTCCTGGAAGGATTCCTGGAGTACTGCAAGAACCACAGCGTTCCCTTGGATTTTGTGCCATGGCATGCGTATCGTGCTCAGCCCTACATCATACTCATGAAGGCGGCGAAGGTCCGCGAGCTCATGAACAAATATGGCTTTCCCAACGCCGAGAGCGTTTTAGACGAATGGAGCTATTTCCCGGGCAATTCGGATCTGATGCCTTGGCACACCAAGGGGCTATCCGATCCGAAGTACCTAGACAGTGTGGCTCACGAGGTGCAGGGTGTTGCCGGGGCAGCTTTCGACGCTTCGGTGCTGATTTTACTTCAAGATAGTACGGTGAATATCGCGAATTTCTATCATGGCACTACCAGCCTGATGTGGGGCCTTTTCAATGAACATGGTGTCCCAAAGAAAACCTATTACACGTTTAAGGCTTTCAAATCTCTCCTCGAGACTCCTGAGCGTGTGGCGACTGGAGGGTTTGACCAGAGCGGTGTTGCGGCCATCGCAGGACTATCACACGACAAAACTCAAGCGACCCTGCTGATTAGTAATTATGGAACGGAATGTAGTCATTACAGCATCCGATTAAACAACCTGCCTTGGAAAGAGGGCGTTCTCTACGAGAAGTATGTCTTGGACAAGGATCACGAGCTCGATCTCGTCAAGACAGAGACTCTGGTTGGCACGAGTGTCGTGCTTCCCGAAGAGGTGGAAGTTCCCTCGGTGTGCATGATACGCCTTAAGGCAAGTACAACTAAGTAGACTCTGGACAGCGCAACAGCGATTAGCTCAGCAGGGGCCTGCAAAGGCTCAAGAGGACCGCCAACTGATCGCTCGCCGCCAAAGGGATGGACAATCGAAGAGTCCATCGCTGAAGTTGAAAAAGAGTTTGGATACTAGAATTCGGCCATGGGAGCTACTTTCTATTGTTGTTAGGGATGTGTTGCAAAGATTGAAGAGAGGACATGGATCGGCTCGGATGGCGACCGAGGCCGTAAGTTTAGGCACCGAGGCAGAAGACTCGATCAAAAAACTGGTTCTGGCCTCGGATGTTCACCCTTCTTCATCCACCGGACTTGGCCCTTCCGAAGCTTGTGCATCACCTTGTAGCCTTGAATCGTTCTCCGCGCAGGAGCAAACTGCCGAAAGTGGTGCAGTACATGGATCTTGATGGCGCGGTGATCTTGCTCCAAAATGTCGAATTTTTGCAACAGATCCTGCTGAAGCAATAAGGAGTCACGCCTATGCCGTATCACTCTCTCATAAGGCGCGTTGCACTTTTGACCTTTTGCCTTTCTCTCGTGGTTTTGACGGGACGTAATTCCACAGTGCACGGACAGGGAAAAACCTTTCGCGTCGGCGCTCACGCTATCGACATCACGCCAACGAAATTCCCGGTGGAGGTCAACGGAATGTTCCCGTCACGTCAGGCCACCCGCGCTTACGACCGGCTGCATGCGCGGTGCCTGGTGCTCGACGATGGGCAGACGCGTCTGGCGATCGCTGTTGTGGATAGCTGTGTGCTGCCTCGAGAGCTTCTGGATGAGGCCAAAGAACTGGCCCACCAGAAGACCGGGATTCCCACCAATCGCATGCTTATTTCGGCTACCCATGACCACTCTGCCCCTTCGGCGATGGGCGCCCTGGGGAGCGATGCGGACGCTGACTACACCAGGTTTCTCCCGGGCCAGATCGCCAAAGGGATCGAGCGAGCAGTTGAGAACCTTGCCCCGGCCAAAGTGGGCTGGGCGGTGATTCAGGCTCCTGAGTACACCCACTGCCGCCGCTGGATCTTGCGCCCTGACAAGGTGCGAAACGACCCATTTGGCCAACCCACGGTCCGAGCCATGATGCATCCTGGCTATCAGAATCCAGATTTCTTAGCCCCGTCAGGCCCGGTCGATCCCGAACTTTCGCTACTATCCGTGCAATCCCCAGAAGGTCGTCCGATCGCCCTACTAGCAAACTATTCCCAGCATTATTTCGGTTCAGAACCCCTTTCGGCCGACTACTTCGGCAAATTTGCAGAGAAGATCACACAGTTGGTCGGAGCGGAGAAGGCCGAGCCACCTTTTGTGGGGATCATGTCTCAAGGGACTAGCGGCGATTTAATGTGGATGGACTACAGCCAGCCGAAAAAATCATTGGATATTGACGCTTACACCGGAGGCATTGCGCAGAGAGCTTATGAAGGTTACAAGAGCATTGAATACCACGACTGGGTGCCGCTGGCGATGGCCGAGAAAACGCTCACACTGGGCGTTCGCTTGCCCAGCAAAGAGCGCTTGACGTGGGCAGAGCAAATCGTTGCCCAAATCAAAGGCCCAAAACCTGTTGTAGAGCCCGGTGAAGAGGGGTACGAGAAGTACCGAGAAATTTATGCTCGCGAGCTGGTATTGCTGGAAAAGCGTGGTGCGACGCGGGAACTCAAGCTACAGGCGATCCGCATCGGAGGGCTGGGGATTACAGGAATCCCGAATGAGGTTTTCGCCATCACCGGCCTAAAGATTAAAGCCTTCAGTCCACTGGAGCCGACCTTTAATATCGAGCTGGCCAACGGGGCGGAGGGTTATATCCCTCCTCCAGAGCAGCACGAACTCGGCGGGTATACGACGTGGGCAGCGCGAACCGCGGGCCTGGAGGCCAACGCCGCCCCAAAGATTTTCAACACCGTACTCGACCTGCTGAGCGATGTCTCAGGCAAACCCAGCCGCGTGCCTAGGGAAACGCAAGGTCCTTATGACATGGCAGTCCTGGCCTCGAGCCCGGCAGCCTTCTGGCGGCTACATGAATTCAATGGCCCTCAGGCGGTGGACGCGAGCGGCAAAAGCAACCCAGGCGCGTACGAGAACGGTGTGGTCTATTACCTGGAAGGGCCTGGGTTGCAGGGGCTTTCAGCCAAAGATCACGTCGAACGAGCCGCGCAATTCGCGGGGGGGGGCGTGAAAGGAACGATTAAAGGTCTGGGCAGCCGCTACAGCGTAGAAATGTGGTTTTATAACGAACTGCCCGTTGATATCAGAGGAGTAACAGGTTACTTGTTCTACCGCTGGCTAGACGACGCAAAGGACGCTGCCGGTGATCAGCTCGGCATCGGAGGCCGGGACCTTGCGGCCGGGAAACTTTTCTTCTCCAACGGGAAGGCCCAGGGAGAAATCCTGCAGGGGAAAACTGAGATCCTTCCAAAGACTTGGAATCATGTGGTGATGGTCCGCGAGGGCAAAAAGGTCGTCGTCTATCTAAACGGGAAGACGAGGCCTGAGATTTCGGGAGAAGCCCGCATTGGATTCCCATCCGGGGTAGCCCGAGTTTTTATCGGTGGGGACAATGATAACCTCGCCGATTTCTACGGCAAAATCTGCGAGGTCAGCATCTATACCCGTGCGCTGACCCCTCAAGAAATCGCAAAACACTATTCAGCGGCGGTCGGCGGTCAACCGATGCAGTAGTCGCAGAAGTCGGCCATCGCGCGGGGCAGAACAAGCACGCTGACCCGCTCCCAGACGGTCGCAGGGATTAGCTCCATAGGCGCTTACGGCCAAACAGCGACAAAAAATTGTCGATTGTGTCTCGCCGACTATCTCCAGCATCACAGCCGGCAGGGATTTCTCCCAGACCAACACCTGCGGGAGCACCGTAAGCGCGGGGGCTAACTGATCAATCTATGTGACTTTCAAGCCGGTAGCGACTGGGACGAGGAGCGGTACCCTCAGCATTTGGGACAATGCTTCCGGCAGTCCGCAAACTGTCGCACTCAGCGGAATGGGTCTGGTCTTCACGGTTGGGCCGCATCCTCCGGTTCTTCAACCGGGGCCGGTCAATCCGCAGCCTCTATACTAAGTGCGGGCGTGCAAGGAGATACCGGTGCTTGGGCCCACCAGACTGGGACAGTAGCAGGCCGGCCGGCGCGGTTGACGGAAGCACAGTACCGCCGCCTCAGCGACATCCTGGACAGCGGGCCGGTGGCTTATGGGTTGGACACCGGAATCTGGACCTCGCCCATGATCGCCTGGGCGATCGAAGAGGAGTTCGGCATCATCTACCATCCTGGGCATGTGCGCAAATTGCTTCATGACCTGGGCTCCTCCGTGCAGCGGCCTCACCTGGTGCTCGCCCGTGCCGACCACCGCCAGCAGGACCGCTGGCACCGCTACCTCTATCCGCGCCTTAAGAAAAAGCTCGGACCGAGAACCGGGCGCTGATTTTTACCGACGAAGCCAGTTTCCGGCAGGACTCCACCCTGCACGCTACCTGGAGCCGGGTCGGCCATCCACCCGAGGTCCCCGTCACCGGCGAACGCAAGGCAAAGATATCGCTCTGCCACATCTGGTTGGGAGTGGACCCGAGGTGGATTGGGTGCGATGTGAGCTGCTGGGCTGAGGAGGGTGGGGTTGTGGGCAGATGGCAAAGCACACCAAAGCGCTTCTACAGTGCCGATAACGCCTTCTCCAGGCGCTGCGAAAAGCCGCTGCGGATGGCTTTCTCCTTCTCTTCGCGTGCCGTTGACCGACACAGAGCGGAGGTCTCGTCGCGCGCTGGCGCGGGCACCAACTTCACCTCGAGGTCCTTGCGCACCTGCTCCCAGCCCTGGGGGAGCAACTCGCACTCGAAACTCCGTGAGCTTGCTGCGCGGCGTCCCCACAAGGTACTGACCCTGGTGCTGGCGCAGCATCTGGAGGGTTTCCTCGCTGATGATGCCGCGATCAAACACCCACCCCCGCGGCGCTCGCGCGTACTTGCGTTCCACCATACCCGTGGACCTCGGGAACGTTCCGCTGACCTCAACCTTCACTGAAATCTATCATGGCGGGGGTCCTCCGAAATCCGCGCGTCATGATGCCATTGTAGATGAAGCCTCCGACAAACCAGGCTCCACCCACAATCTTTGCAGGACGGGGCAGGCTCCACCAGATCCAAAGACAAAAGAGGAAGCCGAAAGCAGGCAAAAGCAAGTCGTTTGCAACTCGTCTTTTGTCTCTTCGGCCGGGACGCAAATAGAAATGTCTGATAGCAGCGAGATTCACTCCCATAAAGGCGAGGAAAGCGCCGAAGTTTAGGACTTCGGCGGCCCTCTCAAAGTTGAGAAACATTGCACCCAAAAACGCAATCAATCCAATCACCCATATGTTGTAGGTTGGAACCCTGGATTTCGGGCCGATATGGGCAAAGAGTTTGCGGGGCAAGGCGTTGTCCCGACCCATACCGAACAGCAGCCTGGCCGCCCCCGCCTGGCCGGCCAAACCGCTACCAATACTAGCCACGACAAGTATGAATGCCATCCCGTCGAAAAGTACCACTCCGCCCACGCGTTTGGATACATCCATGAAGGCCGTCTCGAGATTGGGAAAAGTCGAGAAATCCGGCCAGACGAGCTGGGCAAGGTACACCTGAATCCCGCTGAAAACTCCCGTCACGAAACACACCAGCACGGTAGCCCGAAGAACGTTGCGTTTGGGATCGTGCACTTCTTCCGAGAGAGTGGTTACCCCGTCGAATCCAATGTAGGTCAACGCCGCCAGGGAAGTGGCCGTAGCGATGGAAGAGAAATCTGTGGTCCCAGGATCATAGAATGGGTGGAGGGAGAATAAGGCTTTCACCCCGTCCACATGCACCAAGTAGTGCAGGGCGAGTATCACAAAAGCGCCGATCACTGCACACATCACAACCAGCAACACGATATTGCTGCGGGCCGTCGACCGAATCCCTCGCAGGTTCAGGTAGGTGGTGAGGGCGGCAATAATTGCGGCCCAGACAATATAAGGAACCCCAGGAAATAACCGTGCCAGCGTCAGGGCTCCGTAAATCGTGTTGATGATCGGAATAACGAGGTAGTCAAGCATCATGGCCCACCCGGTAAGGAAGCCCAGGTGAGGATCTAATTCTCGGCCCACGTAGGTGTACGCGGAACCCGCTGCCGGGTAGGCAGTTGCCATGCGGCCGTAGCTGAAGGCTGTCAACATCATCGCGACCATGGCAATCAGAATTGTGGTGACGACGTGCCCGCGGGAGAGCTTGTCGGCAATTCCGAACAGCGGTACCGCCGCGATGGGTTGAATGAGCACGATGCCGTAAAAGACGAGGTCCCACAACGTCAGCACACGTCGAAGTTGCAGTTCGGGCACAGGCTGGGTTGGCTGTCCAGAAGTGGAAGGTGGAACCACGTGTTCTCTCCCTTTTCATCACACCAAGAACGGCTGGGAATTATGGCACGCTCACGCCGGGAGTGGATGGTATCGCCAGTTTCCCCGGATGCTGTTTCATTCGATCAGACATGAACCCTCAAGTCAAGGCAGAACTAATAGCACATTCTTCGTGAATATTACGCTCGCCCCTTCGTAACATCCACCGCAGCGTGTGTCAAGGAAATCTTATCCCGACGACGGAGAGTAGCTCATCGGCGCTTGTGTAGACACTCTTGTGTAGAAACCTTACGCGAAATCCCTTCTGAACGTATAATCTCTGGTTGTCCAGTTCAGGAAGTCGGGACTAGGTGGACTATGAAACCCAAACAGCGTCAAGAGCAGATGCTTGCGCAGTTGCACGCGTTGCAGTCGGAGTTGACGGTTGAAGAACTTGCCAAGAAATTCGCCGTATCCTCCCTTACGATTCGCCGGGATCTGGACGAACTGGAAGCCGACCGAGTGATTCTGCGCACCCACGGCGGTTGCGTGCTGAGGGCCACCGTAGAGTCTGCGTATCATAATCGAGTAGCGCTCAACTTCGAACTCAAGCAGGCCATAGGGCGAGCCGCCGCCAAGGAAGTGAGAAGCGGCGATGTCATTCTCATCAACGATGGGTCGACAGCATTCCATCTCGCGCCTCATTTGGGCCACCTCGAAAAACTCTTCGTGCACACGAATTCTTTGGCGGTGATTCCGGTTCTCGGCCGTTTTCCCGGTGTGCGCCTTTACATTCTCGGGGGGGGATACAATTCGGAGATGCATTTTATCACCGGCAGCATGACCGAACAGGCTTTGGAAGCGCTCCAATTCGATATTGTCTTTCTGGGGACAGACGCGGTGGACGCCCGGGGGGACTGCCTGGTTTCAGATCCGGACATTGCCCGTCTCGCGGAGGTCATGCTGCGGCGCGGGGCGCGGCGGATTCTGCTGGCCGACCACACTAAGGTCGGCGCCAAGGCTCATGTGGTTTATGGACGCCTGAGTGATTTCGACGTCTGGTACACGACACCCAAAATAAGCCCCCTGCAACTTCGCCAGTTCAGTCAGTTGACGACCGTCAAGGTTGTTAATCCTTGAGCAAGCTTTAGCCGGTGACGACGGCATGCGTCCGCTTCCGAGGCGAGACGCTCCGGAAGGCTGCACAAAACATGCATGGGCGCTCGCGTCGATTGGAACAGGGGAGGCGAGACGCGGCTTTCCATAGGATTTCTCGCGTGCCAAGGGCTCGAAATACCTTATCAGTCTGGCGGAAATCCGGCCTCTGTCGGGTAGTCTCGTCCCATTCCCTGGAGTTCTTCCCCTTGCTACCTCCAAGGTACTGGGTTAACCCCTGAGGGTGGGGTGAAAGAAACCCCTTGTTTTTTTTCGTGGAATTGAATATAAGGTTCAGGAAGATAGTTGAATTAGTTCAGCCCGAAGGGGCCCTTGATCCGAGGATACCGACCCGGTCATGGATCGGAACGGGGTTCCGACCGGATAGGAGGTAGCGCAAGAGGGAAGGGACGACTGTTAACCTCTTGCGATTTCTAGCGAGTTTTTTTGCAGGGCCAGGCGCCAAGCGCAGGTGTGCCTGGGGGCCCGAAGGCTTTCGATGATCGCGACTCCGGCCAGCGATAAGGGGTTTGGTGTTTTCCGGGGTCGAGGTTGCCAAGCGAACCACGGGAAAGGGAACAAAACGATGACTACAGCCGCTAAGGGAACCTCCATCGAGTGGGCAAAGGTTGATCTGAAGAAGGTTCCTCATATGGTCAGTAGGGAAGTGCCTGGGCCGAGGTCGCAGAGGATGCACCAGAGGGCCGCCGCGATTATGAAGGGCTATTCCAGTCAAGTGAGGCTCTTTCCGGTGGCCTTTGAAAAGGGTTTTGGGTGCACGCTCACGGACGTGGATGGAAACGTCTACCTCGATTTCTCTTCCGGAATTTATGTGACAACGCTGGGGCACTGTCACCCTAAAGTCACCGCCGCCGTCCAAATGGCTGCGGGCCAGTTGATGAACTGCCACGATTTCACCACTCCCTGGAAGCTCAAGTTGCTCGAAAAACTCAAGCAGGTATTGCCAGGCGATTTAGCAGGTGTACAGCTTTATGACAACGGGACTACAGCGGTAGAGGCGGGATTGCGGGTCTGCCGTGCGGCGACCGGCAAGCACGAGTTTTTGTCTTGCTATGGCGATTTCCACGGCAAGACCGGCCATGCGGTGAGCTTGGCGCGCATGAAGCCGGCGTACGGCGCGACACGCGCCGCGGGGTTTTACATGTTACCGCGTCCGAATCCTTATCGACCCTGGTTCAAGAAGGCAGACGGCACGATTGACACGGATGCCTATTTGAGGTTTTACGATGAATTCGTTGCCGAGGGGACAACCGGGCAAGTGGCCGGGATCGTCCTGGAGCCGATTCAAGGGTGGGCGGGATCGATCTTTCCTCCCGAGGATTTCTTCCCCAAGCTGCGCCAATGGTGTGACGCGCGGGGGATCCTCTTGATGGCGGACGAAGTTCTGACGTGCATGGGCCGGACCGGAAAGTATTTGGCCATGGAACATTGGAACACTCTGCCGGATGTGGTGACCTTGGGCAAGGGTTTGGGCAACGGATTTCCCGTGAGCGCCATGGTAGTGCGGGAACCTTATGCCGCCAGCGTGGAGCACATCAGCGCCTCGACGAGTTACGGAGGGAATCCCATGGCCTGTGCGGCGGCACTCGCCAGTATTGAAGCTATCGAGGAAGAAGGCCTTTTGGAAAATGCCCTAGTCCTCGGCGCTTATTTCAATAAACGCATGGCCACCATGAAAGCAGCTCATCCGACCATTGGAGACGTTCGCGGCATGGGCTGCTTGCTGGGTATCGAACTGGTGAAAGATCGTATTACTAAAGAGCCCTTTACGGAGGCGGGAAATCTGGTATATCAGCGCGCGTTCCGAAAGGGTCTGGCGTGGGTTCCTGCTGGGCACATCTTGCGTATGTCCCCGCCTATCGTAATGGACGTTGGGATCGCTGTGAAAGGGATGGACATCATCGAGGAATCCATCGCTGAGGTGGAAAAGGAGTTGGGATACTAAAAGGAATACACACCTCACGGGCCCCAGCCCGATTGGGCTGAGATGACGCCGGAGGATTATTCGCGGCCAGCGTGGGGGGAGTCATGAAAAGAATTCGGTTTGGATTGATTGGCTGCGGGTTGATGGGACGGGAGTTTACCAGTGCCCTGGCGCGGTGGTGTCACTTGCCTGATATGCCTGCCGGCCCCGAACTGGTTGCCGTTTGCGATCGTTTCGACTCCAAGGCTGGGGACCTAGCACGCTGGTTTACGGAGAATTTCCCCTCCATCCACCAGGTCACGAATGACTACAAAGAACTCCTGGCCAGTCCCGAGGTGGAAGCGGTCTACTGCGCCGTCCCGCACAACTTGCATCAGGAGTTCTACTGCGCGGCCCTGGAAGCGGGCAAGCATCTGATGGGCGAGAAGCCCTTTGGGATCGACCAGCCCGCCAACCGTGCCATTCTGGCGACGCTCAGCAAGCGCCCGGGACTGCTCGTGCGATGTTCGTCGCAATTCCCCTTTTTCCCAGCGGTGCAAAGAATTGGAGACATGATCGAGCAAGAAGCTTTCGGTCTAGTCCTGGAAGTCAATTGCGGTTTTCTTCACTCCAGCGATTTCGACCCTCATAAGCCGATCAATTGGAAGCGGCAAGTGGAGTTTAATGGCGAGTACGGCTGCATGGGGGATTTGGGGATGCATGCCTGTCACGTCCCCTTTCGGGCGGGATGGCGGCTACGGAATGTGCGAGCCATTCTTTCCAAGATCATCAGGGAGCGTCCCGATGGTAAAGGAGGCGTGGCGCCTTGCCGGACCTGGGATAATGCCACGCTGTTCTGCGAGGCCGAGTGCGGTGCGGGCGGGGCAGGGTTTCCTTTGACGGTGAAAACCCAGCGGATGGCTCCGGGTGAGAAAAACACCTGGTATTTGGAAATCTATGGGACGAAGGCCTCGGTGCGGTTTAGCACCAGGAATCCGCGCCGTCTAGAACTCCTGGAGTATCGCGGGGGCGAGCAGTCCTGGCAACAAGTGGATATGGGCCAGGAGACCGCCTTCAAGAGTATTACCGGCGCGAATTTTGAATTTGGGTTCTCTGACGCGATCCTGCAAATGTGGGCGGCCTTTGTTTATGAATTGGTGATGGGCAAGCGGCCAAAGCTATTTGCCGGCTGTGTAACGCCCGAGGAAACAGCCCTGAGCCACGAACTCTTTACGGCCGCTCTGGAATCCCATCGCCGGGGCCAAGTCATCAGCCTGGGACAGGTGGGTCAAGCGCCCCAAGTTGCGTCAACTTCTTAATCACTTCCCTGTGTGACCGGCCTGCAGAGGGTAGGCTCCCAACATGGAGGTTCCGATGCAAAAAGCAAAAGTAGGCTTCGTGGGATTTGGTGAGGTCAATACCCCTCGTGAAATGATTGAGACAAAGTGCCAGCGAGCCATCCAATGGCTTCAATCCGCCGACCTGGAAGTCATCAGCACAGCCCCAGTGAGCGACGACCCTGCGGGCCGTGATGTGCGGCGGGCCGTTGTCGAGCTGTCACAACTTGATTTTGATGTGCTGGTAACTTGTTTGGCTAGCTGGATACCAAGTCATGCGGTCATTAGCGTTGCCAGCGAGTTTCCCCATCATCCCATCGTACTTTGGGGCTTGGCGGGTGATGTGGAGAATGGGCGACTGGTCACAACGGCCGACCAAGCTGGAACCACTGCATTGCGACAGACCATGGAAGATTTGGGACGGAGTATCAAGTACGTCCCGAGTTTTCAGAATGCTCCTCCTCCGCTCAGCAAAATTGCCACTTTTGCCCGCGCAGCCTCGGCGGTGAAAGCCCTGCGCAATTCCAAGATCGGCATGATGGGATACAGGGATATGAACTTGTACGCCACTCTTTATGACGGCGTCTCTTTGCGCAGGAGGCTGGGCACAGAAGTGGAGTTTTTTGAAATGCTGGAAATGGTTCAGCTCGTGGAGCGCCTCAAACCTGAAGCCATCGCTCAGGTAATGGAGACCATCCGGCAGAAGTGGGTTTTTGAACGGCCCGCCAGCCCGCCGGTTCTAGAAACAGGGATTAAGTACTACTTGGCCATTCGAGAGAAAGTCTTGGAACGCGGATATCAGGCCATCTCGCTGATCGATGTGGACGGGATGAAGAAATTGCTGCAATTCCCCCCCGCGATGATCTTTATGTTGTTGGCGGACGAACTCAACGTCTGTACGATTCCGGAGAACGATGTCTTGGGGGCAGTGACACAATTGCTAACGCGAGCGCTGACGGGCCAGGGCAGCGCCTACTTGGAGTTCTACGAATTCTTTTCCCACGGGGTCTTGATGGGCGTTCCTGACTATGTGCCGTCCGAGATAGTCGATGGCCCCGTCCAACTCACGCCCACTAGTTTTGGCGGACTCGCGGGTGGACTTTTGAATACCTCTCGCTTGAAGACGGGAAGAGTCACTCTGTGCCGCCTAGCCAGCCGCGGCGACCACTACACCCTGCACGTCGTCACCGGGGATGCCGTGACTCCTCAGCCCTGGGAAGAAGCGGGTTGGGCTCCGCCGGCGCCACAGTTGCCGGGTCTGGAAATCCGCTTACATGGGGATATGGAGGAGTTCACCCAGAACGTCTATGGACAGCATTACATCCTTTCGTACGGCGACAACTCGGGCTTGTTCCGGGACTTCTGCAAGTTGGCCGGTATCGATGTTGTGGAGTGAGTTGCTCGGTTGTGCTTAGGTGTGATCCCAAGGGAGCACGGCAGACCAGCCATGAACAACGATGTTTTCCTACTGGGTCTCGACCTTGGCATCTCCACGGTAAAGGCGGGGCTGTTTACGCTCGACGGCAAAATGGTCGGCCTGGAGAGCCACGAGTACCTGATCATCCCCGAAGGGGACAAGGTAGAAGTTGATCCGGAGAATTACTGGACTCCGGTTGTCCAGTCGGTCCGGCGCCTGCTTGCAAAGTGGGCCGGCGACCCCGCTCGCATCGCCGCGGTTTCCGTCTCCAGCCACACGGAGACGGTAATCCCCATGACGCGGGAGGGAAAACCGGCCAGGCTTGCACTAGTGTGGATGGATAACCGATCGCAACCTGAGGCGGAAGAACTCTGCCGGGATTTCGGTCCGCAGCGGGTCATGGAAATCGGCGGGCAGCCGGATATCACCCCCCTTTGGCCGGTAACGAAGTTCCGTTGGTTGAGCAAGCACGAACCCGACACGGTCCAGCGGACGGCAAAATTTCTGCTTCCTGAGGACTACCTTTTGTACCGGCTAAGTGGCCGTTTCGCGGCCGAACCCAGCATGTGGTCCTCCTCACTGGTTCTCGATATCAGGCGGCGAAAATGGTCCGATGAACTGGTGGCTTTTGGCGGCATCCGCACCGAACAGTTGCCTGACTTGTTCCCTTCGGGAACAGCCATTGGCCACGTCTCGAACGCTTGCGCGGAGGAGACGGGCCTGAGCGTGAAAACGGCGCTGGTCACGGGTGGGTTGGATCACACCTGCGCCGGCGTTGCTGCCGGCAACATCGAGCCCGGCGTGGTTACGGTAAGCACCGGCTCGGTGCTTGCCCTCCTCACCACCATTCTCGAACCGGTCTCTGATCTGTCCACCCCGGTGCCTTGCCACATCCATGCTGTGCCGGAGAGGTACTGTCTGCTGCCCTGGAACCAGACGGGCGGCCTGGCCTTCAAGTGGTTTAAGGACCGGTTCGGGGAGGGATTGGCCGCCCCGACTGAACTCGGGGCGCCGAGCATCTACGATGTGCTCGCCGGAGAGGCGGCGAACGTTCCGCCAGGCAGCGACGGTTTGGTGATGCTGCCGCACCTGGAAGGGGCGCTGTTTCCCGAGTTCGATCCGAACGCGCGAGGAGTCTTTTTCGGGATCACCCTCTCCCACAAGCGGGCGCACTTCGTCCGGGCGCTGCTCGAGGCCATGGGCTTTCAGATCCGGCGCGATCTAGAAGGGTTGAACCGGCTGGGTGTTGCGGTGCGCGAACTCCGGGTACTGGGGGGAGGAGCGAAGAGCCCGCTGGGGGCCGAGATCAAGGCCGACATCTGCGGGATTCCGGTAGTGATCCCAGCCCAGCAGGAAGCAGGCATCCTCGGAGCGGCGATCCTCGCTGCCGTCGGCGTTGGCTTGTATCCCAACATCGCGTCGGCCGCCAAGGCCATGGCTTTCGGGGGCGAGGAGGTGAAACCTAATCCTGCCCACCGCGCTGTCTACGACCGAGCTTACAAGTTGTATGTGGCCTTGTACGATTCCGTAAAGGACCTTTACCCGGAGTGCGCGGCCGTTTCGAGGATGACGAGGTGACACTCCCCGCGCATTCTATACAGAGCAACATAACTTGTAGCGGCGCTCTATGAGCTTTGACCGGCGGTCATAGACCGCCGCTACAGGGCAATGCCCAAAAACTTAAGTCGCTCTGTATAAGGAGGGGCGCGAAGAAGAAAGCCGTGCGTCCGAGGAGGATGCCTGCGGCCACACCTTAGTAGTGTGCGTCAAGAATTCCAGCCTGAAGGGAGACCTGCAATGATTCGACGGACTGACACTGCTAGTTCATGGATTCTTCTAACCCTGCTGGCGCTTTGCCTCGGCTCTTCCGCAGTGAAAGCCCAGGCTGGCGCCGCGAAGTCGGCTCAGAAGGATGTGGCCAGCATTGACGTTGATGCCGCCAAAACCACCGGCAAAGTGTCGCCTTACGTCTTTGGCCAGAACATTGAATACGAGCACGGGACCATCAGCGGGGGAGAACAAAACCAGAACGATGCGCACGGCCTGCACACGGGCGGGCTGTGGGCGGAGATGCTGCGCGATCGCAAGTTCGAAGAAGGTGACCTTGAGGGCGACGGGGTGGCGAACGCCTGGGTCCCGGAGGAGCTCATCACCCACCACTATTGGGAGCTCAACGGCGGACAGGGCAAGTACGACCGCTACTGGATTGACCACCAGGAATACTATGGCGGCGGGGCCGCCCAAGCGATCGAAGTTTACGGAGACGGCTCCCAGCACGCAAGCATCTATCAGGTTGGTCTGCATTTTACCAAAGGGCATACTTACCAGTTCTACGTTTACTTGAAGCGCCGAGGAAACACGAGCGCCTGGGTAGAATTCGAAAAGCTGGGCGGGCCGCAGTACGCCCATCAGGACTTTCGGGAAGTGTCTGAGGACTGGGGTAAGTACACGGCAGGATTTACCGCGCCGGAAGACACCGACAGCGGGCGCGTCCGCATCGCGGTTCAAGGGAATGGGACCTTGTGGATTGACTCAGCCTCACTGATGCCGGCGGACAATTACCACGGAATGCGCCGCGACGTCATCGACGCGCTGAAGCCTCTCGCTGTTCCCTTGATCCGCTACCCGGGAGGGTGCTTCGCGGACACGTACCACTGGAAGGATGGCATTGGGCCGCGCGACCGGCGGCCTGAGCGTTGGTCCCCGAAATGGAGCGAGTGGGAACCGAACGACTTTGGAATCGACGAGTTCATGGATTTCGCTCAGCAGCTCGGGTCGGAAGTCCACATGACGGCGAACTACCACTCGGGCACGCCCCAGGAGGCCGGGGAATGGGTGGAGTACACGAATGGTTCGACCGGTACTCCTCTCGGCCACCTGCGAGGCGAAAACGGGCACCCCGCACCTTATGGAATTAAGCTCTGGGCGGTGGGAAACGAAGCCCAGTACTCAGGCTGCGATGAGTATATCGGGGCCAACAAGATCGCGGATTACGTTCAGAGATTTCAACAATACAAAGGCGCGATTCAGAAGGCGGACCCCTCGGCCCGGGTCATGGCGGTAGGGGCGACGCCGGGCCCGCTGCAATGGAATCGCGATATGCTCGGGCTTATGCCCGTGGATCTCCTGGCCGCGTCCATCTATACCGGTGAGGGCCAGCGACGAGATAATTTTGACACCAAGATCATGGATCTTGATCATTTCTACCGGCATGTCATAGCAGAGCCGTTGGATTTTGATCACCGTCTCGGCCAGATCATCAGCGGAATCGGCGATCGGTTCCCCACGGATCGCCCGCTGATTGCGGTTACGGAATACCAAGCTTGGTGGCTGACGGAAAGGGTCGATGAGGATTTCCGCCTCGCCAACGCCCTGTATATTGCGGGAATTTTCCATGCCTTGATGAGGAGATCCCCGCAAGTGTTCCTCGGCGAAGTCGAATCTATCATCAATGTTCAGGGCATCGTGGAGGTCAGTCAGACTTCCCTCAAGTTGACCCCCGAGTATTTCGCATTTTTGCTTTATCGGCATCACACGGGAAGCTCGGTTTTGCCCACATCCACGGCCAGTCCGATGGCAACGTTTGATCCTCACCTCCCCACGCTGGATAGCCTGGCGACGCTGAGCGCGGATGGGCGCACACTCTACCTCGCCGTCATCAACCGGAGCGAAGACCAGGATCTGAGTGCAGCAATTCGGGTGAGCGGCTATAAAGTGGCCTCCGGCGACCCGGTGCGCGTCTTCGAGTTGAATGGCAAAGACAAGGTTGCCGCCAACCCGTTCGGCAGTTCTGAAAACGTCAACATCCGGGAGAAGGCAGTCCGCGTCGAACGCCTTCCTTTCTCCTACCGATTTCCGGCGCATTCGGTGACGGTCTTGGAGCTGAGCGGCTCTCTGTGAGATCCGGACCGGGGGACTCGCGCGGCATTCAGAAGATGCGAAGACGGAGCGAAGAACCTGCGGATTAGGTAGGGGTACCTCGCCAGGAGGAAACAAGCACCGAGCGGGGCGGCAGTCGCCGCCCAGGCGTTCTCACGCGGGAAGCGGTGTCATGACTTTGGCGAGCGCCCGAAGTTTCTGGGGAGAGACGTAATTCGGCGCGCTTTGCCAGGTCGAGTGATCGTGGGGCTAAAATCTGGCCTGAGGTACCATTATCCCTTCGGGCCAAACCTTTCCGGCAACCCAGATCGAGAAAAGGAGCTGACGATGCGACGAATCAACTTTGCTCTCATTCTAACAATCCTGCTCGTGCTTGGCAGCAACGCGCACGCGCAAACACCGGCGGCTTTTCGGGTTTTGTTCGGCGTTAACGACGCAAGCGTAACCCGCTGGGACGGCTCGTTGAAGGTCAGGCAGGCAGGCCAATACAGCCTGGAGCCTTGGCGGTTTGACGGCGTCGATAACATCGATGGAGAGCTCTTTCATTTCTCCACCCGCCCAGGGCGCTTCTTCCACCTGCCGCCGGATGCCGCACGTCTGCTTGCCAATGGCTTCATTATTACCGCTAGAGCAGTGGGAGACAGCAGCGAATTTTCCTTCTCAACCGCGCAGGGTGACTTTAGCTTTCGCGCCGCCGAGGTTCCTTACGGGAAGGGAATCTATAAGCTGGGCGGGCGAGTTTATGTGGACCGAGTGCCGGTGACGACGCGCCTGACGGACACACGGGAAGAGGAGGACTATCCCTCTCTCGTGGCTGGCGCGAATGGGGAAATCTGGCTGGCTTACGTGCAGTTCCATCACAGTCCCGACGCTGACCAAATCCGCGCGAATCCCCCCCAGGCGCCCAAAGACTTCAAACTATACGCGGAGCCCACAGGGGGCGACCAAATTTGGGCGAGGAAATACGCGGGCGGGAATTGGGGCGACAGCATTGCCGTGACCCCGGCGGGAGAAGATTGTTACAAGGCGGCAGTGGCGGTGGACGGCAGCGGGCGAACGTGGGTGATTTGGTCGGAGAACCGCCGGGGCAATTTCGATATTTTCGCGCGCGCCGTGGAGGACGCGGGGGCAGGCGAGCAGGTGCAGATTTCGAAGGAGGCGGGCGCCGATATTGATGCCGTCGCCACCACCGACGCTGGCGGCAGGGTTTGGATCGCCTGGCAAGGCTGGCGTAACGGCGTGGCGGCCATCTACACCGTGCATCAGGAGGGGAAGGGCTTCTCCGCGCCGGCGAAGATTTCCAATTCCAATCAGGACGAATGGGACCCTGCCATCGCCGCGGACAAGTCGGGTCGTGTGGCCGTGGCGTGGGATTCCTATCGGAATGGCAACTTCGATGTCTACGCGCGCACGTATTCTGGAAAGGCTTGGGGCGAGGAGATTCCTATTGCCGCCACGGAGCGGTATGAAGCTTACCCTTCCATCGCCTATGATGGGACGGGCCGGCTTTGGATCGCCTATGAGGAGGGCGGTCGCGGCTGGGGGAAAGACTTTGGCGCTTATAAGACTACCGGCATCGCCCTCTATCAGGGCCGGCTGATCAAGTTGCGGGGGCTTGAGCCCAATGGCAGTTTCGTCGACTTGGACGGTGCCTTGGATACGGCGTTAGTGGGCGTTCCGAACGTGCGCGCGGACCGCCCGGGGAGTCAGGCGGATTCGGCATCATTGGATCCGCGCCCAGACTACCCCTTGCACCGGCCTCCGGACGAGGAGCCCTTGGCCGTCACGGGGGTCGCGCGGAACAGTCTGCCCCGCTTGGCGGTGGACGGTTCGGGACGGATCTGGCTGGCCTTCCGCACGCCCCACCCCGAGTGGTGGAGTTCAATCGGAAGTGTCTGGCACGAGTACCTGGTATCTTTCGGTGGTAAGGGTTGGACGCACCCCATCTTTCTGGATCACACCGATAATGTTTTGGACAACCGGCCGGCCTTGGCGGCCATGGCGAATGGCAAGCTGCTGATCGTGAATTCCTCGGACGGCCGCCGCGATTCCAGTCCGGCCAAGATGTCGAGCACGTCGAACCCGAACGCGAAGGCGCCTGCGGATCCATACAACAACGATCTTTGGAGTCGCGAGGTTGATTTGGGCCCGGCCACGCAGGCCATCCCGGTTGTAGCGGTGCGTCCTGAGGCGGCGCCCGCGACGACATTTGACCACACCCGTAGCGCGGCGATTCAGGCGCTTGATGAGTATCGGGGCGGGCCGGAAAGGAATCTGCGTGTTGTTCGCGGCGAATTCCATCGCCATAGCGAAATTTCCCTCGACGGCGATTCCGACGGCACGCTCCTCGATCAATGGCGCTACATCCTGGACGCTGCGGCCTTGGACTGGGTGGGCTGCTGCGACCACGATAATGGCGGCGGGCGCGAATACTCCTGGTGGATCACCCAGAAGCTTACGGATGTTTTCTATGCGCCCGGCAAATTCGCTCCCATGTTCTCCTACGAACGCAGCGTGCAATATCCGGATGGCCACCGCAATGTGATCTTCGCGCAGCGCGGCATCCACACCCTTCCGCGCTTGGACCCGTCGTGGCTGGGAACGGCCGCCGAAGAAAACCGCCTTGAGCATACCCCCGACACCCAAATGCTTTACGCCTATTTGAAACAGTTCGATGGCGTCGCGGGGTCCCATACCAGCGCAACACAGATGGGCACGGATTGGCGGGACAACGATCCCAACGCCGAGCCCGTCGTCGAAATCTACCAGGGCCTTCGCCAGGATTACGAAATGCCCCGCGCCCCTCGCGCCAACACCCAGGAGGACTCCATCGGAGGCTGGCGGCCGAAGGGTTTCGTCAATCTGGCTCTGGACAAAGGTTACCGATTGGGGTTCGAGGCGAGCTCGGATCATGTCTCGACCCATATGAGTTACGCGAATCTCTATGTTAAGGATTTGACCCGCGAGTCGGTTCTGGATGCTCTCAAAAAGCGCCATGTTTACGCAGCCACCGATGAGATCCTTGCCGATGTCGAAAGTGGGGCGCACATGATGGGGGATGAATTCTCCACCGCTGATCCGCCCACGCTGAAGGTCAAGCTGAAGGGCACATCCAAATTCGCAAAGGTCGTCATTGTTCGGGACGGGAAATATGCGTACTCAACCGCGCCCAACACAGAAGAGGTTGAGTTGTCGTGGCGGGACAACCAGCCCAACAAAGGCAAGACGAGTTACTACTACGTTCGAGGCGAACAGGACAACGGAGAAATCGTCTGGGTCTCCCCATTGTGGATCACCTATACGGGGAACTAATTGGCAGGCCGTCTCTGCCGGGAAACCACATGCCGAGAGCCTTGTTGTGCCTCTCGATCGTTTGGGAGGTAAAGGCCACCAGGCGCTTCCGGGGTCGCAGGGCGGGAAACTGGCCGCGCTCCGTCCGATGGAAGCCGCGTCTGATTATTTCGCGCGGTTGCTGGTGTCACTCGCCAGACACAGGCGCCGCGAGCCGGCCTTTCGAAGGGGATTTCGTCCCTAACGACACCGGCACCCGTGCGCGAGTTCGCGGTTGCCTGGAAGAGCGGCGTGCTGATTATTATGACTCGATATGAACCGAAAGCAAGGTTTCTTCGCAGCTTTTGAGTGGCAGATACCCGCCGTAGCGGAGAAGACCTTCGACCCCCTCGCGCCTCATGATTTTCTTCCCCAGGGGGATAGGCAACTCTGATTTCCAGGAGCGTTACCTATGCATTTTCGCGTGGTCCGTTGGATAGCTTTCGCCAGTTTAGTTTGTGCTTTTTCGCTGGTGGCAAGGAACGTGGGAGGGCAATCGGCAAGTCCCTGGCCCCCGGACGCTTCCCAACATAAGTTGTACATGATCGGAAATGCGCACATTGATATCCCCTACCTCTGGCCGTGGCCGGAAGCGATGGCCGTGGGGTTGAGCACTTTTCGAGCGGCGCTCGACCGCATGAATGAATATCCGGATTTCACCTTCACCGCCAGTTCCGCCCAGTTGTATGAGTGGGTGGCGGAAACCGATCCGAAGATGCTGGAAGAGATTCGCAAGCGGGTGGCCGAAGGACGATGGGACGTGGTCGGTGGATGGTGGGTGGAGCCCGACGTCAACATGCCCAATGGCGAATCGTTAATTCGCCAGGGGCTATACAGCCAAAGGATCTTCCAGCAGTTGCTGGGACGCCGGGCGCAAGTGGGTTACAACCCGGACTCGTTCGGCCATACCGGCACGCTGCCGCAAATTCTCAAACTCCAAGGGATGCACGCCTATGTCTTCATGCGCCCAGGGGCACATGAAAAGCAGTTGCCCGCGGATGTGTTTTGGTGGCAGGGGGCGGATGGAACGCGTGTCTTGGCGTATCGAATTTCCTACGGCTATGGAATAACGGGTGATATCCAAAGGCGGATGCACGATTTCGTGACGAAGTTACAGGAACCCACGAAGGACATGATGGTCTTTTACGGCGCGGGAGATCATGGCGGAGGACCCGCGAAGGAAACCATCCAACTGATTCTAGATGCCCAAAAGCAAGCGGGCGCTCCCAAGATCTTTTTCGGCACGCCCGACCGCTATTTTAGGGATATAAACAAAAACCAGCCCGAGGGCCGAGGTCCGAAGTCCGAAGCCCCGGCTTTCCCTGTAGTGGACGACGATTTACAGCATGTCGCCGTGGGGTGCTACACGGCGGTATCAGAAATCAAAAAGGACAATCGGACCACGGAAGCTGCCCTGGCAACAGGTGAGAAGATGGCGGAGCTTGCCAACGTACTGATGGGTTTCCCCTATCCCAAGAGTGATTTCACGGCTGCCTGGAAAAAGGTTTTGTTGATGCAGTTCCACGACAGCCTAGCGGGGACGGCACTTCCGGAACAATACGTGGTTTCACACGAGGCGTACGGATTTGCCCGACAAGTTGCGAACCAAGCGATCTATCGAGCCGCAGAGAAGATTGCTTGGCAGATTCCCGCCCAAGATCCGAACTCGGAATACCTGGTGGTTTTCAACCCTCACACCTGGGATGCGGTGTTGAATGTTCAATACGACTTGAGCTGGGGGCTTAATGATCAGGGCGGGGCACAGACCAACTCCCGGCTGGAAGATGAGAAAGGCAACAGCATCCTGCACCAGTGGACACAAGGGCAAACAGTGAACAGTTTCCGGAACCGGAAAGGGTTGGTGTTCCGCGCGCCAGTGCTGGCTTTCGGCTATCGGCAGTTTCGCGTGCGAAGGGTCGAGCCCTATGCGGGTCAGGCGTCAACCGTTCACGCCACGGAGAGGGGCTTGGAGAACGAGCACCTGCGCGTGACCTTTGCGGACGATGGAACGATTTCAATGTACGACAAAGATGCCGGAGCGGAGGTCTTTCGCGGGGGCGCCGGCGGGGCGCGCGCCGTGGTCATCGACGATCCCAGCGATACCTGGAGCCACGGTGTTGTGTCCTACACGAAGGAAATTGGCTCGTTCGGGAGCGCCGGCTTCCGCGTGCTGGAGAATGGTCCGCTGCGGGCCACCGTGCGCGTGCGGACGGGCTATGGCGCTTCCTACATGACCACGGACTGGATGCTTTACGCCGGCGCACGCACGCTGGAAGCGCGCGTGTCCCTGGATTGGCACGGGCGCCAGAAAATCCTGAAATTCTCCTTCCCGGTGGACGTGGAGAATCCTGTGCCCACTTACGAAATCTCTTACGGCTTCAAAGTGCGTCAGGCGAATGGCAACGAAGATCCGGGGCAGAGGTGGGTTGACCTTTCCGGTGAGCGGAATGGCAAGACGTATGGCCTCGCGGTTCTGAACGACGCCAAGTACGGTTACAGCGTGCAGGATAACGACCTGCGAGTCTCCATCGTGCGCGGCGCCGCCTATGCCCAGCACCAGCCCGCCAAGATCGACCCGAACGGCGAGTATATTTGGCAGGACCAGGGCATCCAAACCTTCCGCATGGTGCTGGCGCCGCACACGGGCACCTGGCAGGACGCAGGCGTGGTGCGTATGGCGGAAGAGATGACTGCTCCTGTCCCAGTTCTGTACCAGGGAATCCACAAGGGTGTCCGGCCACAGGCAGCTTCGTTCCTCTCCGTGGATGCGCCGGACATTGTGGTGGCAGTGGTCAAGCAAGCGGAAGATGCAAATGACCTTATCCTTCGATGTTACGAGACGGCAGGACGGGCAACCAAAGCAACGCTGGACTTGGGGCTGTTGCACCGCCGCTGGACTGGTGAGTTCCGTCCGCTGGAAATCAAGACTCTCCGGGTGCCCCTGGCGGCAGGAGAGAATATTCGCGAAGTCAACGTTCTGGAACAGTGAGACCGGCTCCCCAGATAATCGCATAGAGGACGAGACCACGGTTGTCATGCAACGCTGCAATCATAGAGATACCTTTGAGTAGTTCCGTCAACAGCTCAGTGTGTGGGACACCCGCTTCGCCTCATGTTCCAGGGTGAAACCCGCTATGGGCGAATCAATGATCCGGGCCGATGTTGAGACCTCGGAGGGTGCGCCCTCAGGGCTGCGCTCGCATGGTGCGTGGGTATACCCATGTGTTTGCCGACGTCTGTCTCACCTGGGAACGCTCGATAACATCGGCCAGCAAGAGGTCAACACGAGCTCCATGTCGCGGGAACCGCGCAATGGTCGTAACTTCGAATATCACGGGGAAGATCCATTGCTGGCTGGAAAGATTCTCGGGCGAGAGTTGAAGGCCATCCAGGACCAGCACCTCGTGGCTGATATCAAACACTATGCGGTCAACGACCAGGAGACCGGCCGCCACGTCCTAAACGCCATTATCGACAGGCGCTCCATGCAGGAAACCGATCTCTTAGCGTTTCAGATTGCCATCAAGGAGTCGAATGTCGGCACGGTGATGTGCGCATATAACAAGCTCAACAGCATCGGCGCCTGCGAAAATCCGTACCTGCTCACCGACGTCCTGAGGAAATCATGGAACTATCAAGGCTGGGTCGTGACGGATGGGGGCGCTGCGCGCAGCACGGTCCCGACCGCCCTCGCAGGTGTCGATCAGGAAATCCCCAATGGAAAGTATTTCGGAGATGCGCTCAAGGCGGCGGTGGAAGAGGGCAGCGTCCCCATGGCGCGCCTGAACGACATGGTGCATCGCATTCTGCGGACGGAAATTGCCCTGGGGGTATTCGATGAGCCGCCGGTGCTGAGGCCCGTGAATCCCTTCACAGGGGCTGACGTAGCGCAGCGGTCCGCCGAGCTGGGCATCGTGCTGCTCAAGAACGCCAACGGCCAGTTGCCTCTGAAGGCGTCCAGCATCAAATCTCTGGCAATCATCGGCGAGCATGCTGATGCTGGTGTGCTCTCGGGTGGCGGTTCCGACCAAGTCACTCCCGCGGAAGGAAACGCCGATCCCGGGAATCCGTATCTTTATGTTTGGCACCCTTCTTCCCCGCTTAAGGTCATGCGCGCTCGATTGCCGAACGAGCAAGTGACGTTCGATGATGGGACCGACATCCCCCGCGCGGCCAAGGTGGCAGCAGCGGCCGAGGCCGCCATCCTGTTCGTCCATCAGCATACGGGAGAAGCTTGGGATGTGCGGAACCTTTCCCTACCCCATACCCAGAATGAGATGATTACGGAAGTGGCCGCCGCCAATCCCCACTGCATCGTCGTGCTCGAAAACGGTGGGCCCGTGACCATGCCCTGGGTCGACAAGGTAAGTGCGATTGGGGAGGCCTGGTACCCGGGCATCCGCGGCTCTGAAGCCATTGCAAATATTATCTTCGGTGATGTTAACCCCTCAGGGAAGCTGCCCGTGACCTTCCCCAAGAGCGAGGCGGACCTGCCGCATCCCACCCTGGCAGGCATACAGTACGTGCCGGAAAACGAACTCACTTACGTGCCCATCCAGTTTCCGCCTTTCGATGTCAACTATGACGAAGGGCTGAAAGTCGGCTACAAGTGGTATGAGTCGGAGGGCAAGGAACCGCTCTTCCCGTTTGGATTCGGCCTTTCCTATACAACCTACTCTTACTCGAGCCTCAGGGCGACAGCAGAGAAGGAATTGAAGGTGACCTTCAGCGTCACAAACACTGGTCAGCGTGCCGGCGCGGAGGTTGCGCAGGTGTACGCCGTGTTGCCGGCGAGCGCGGGCGAACCGTTCAAGTGCCTGATCGGTTGGGAGAAAATCCCACTGGCTCAGGGTGAATCCAAGACCGTAACCGTGACGGTCGCCCCACAATATCTGTCCATCTTTAATGTCGACAAGAACAGTTGGGAACTTGTCCCCGGAGAGTACAAGGTGTACGTCGGAGGGTCATCCGAGAGCACACCGCTGAGCACGATCGTCCGGATCGGGGGCGGGTAGTAAGGTGATGCTGAAGAAGTTCGCGGCCTAGCAAGTTGCTTTAAGAAGTCCTTTCGAAGTCATTCTGAGCAAAGAGAAGAATTTCGCTTTGGAGAAAAGGTACAAGCAGCGAGATTCCTCCCTCGCTCCGGAACCGGGGTATGCGCCAGCCGGCGAAAACTAAGTGGAGAAGAGAGAGCAATGGATATGTCGAATCTGAAGCGTAGGTCCTTCCTTAAGGCAGCAGCGGCGAGAAGGCTGCTTCCGATCGCAGATGTGCCCTCGGGCCGTGGGGAGTCGATGCTCGGCCGATTGGCCACTCCTCCTGAAACTCAAGGAGAATTTCTTCCCGCCATCCCGAAGCCTGCTGACTTGGCAAGTGATCGGTTGGTCCGTTATTTCCGCGACCCTTTCAACCCCCCAGAAATACATAACGAACTGGGTGCCCTTTCCGCCTGCAAATCTGTGTCGGCGATCACAGCACTCGCGCTTCCTCCCTTCGCCTGCTGCTGTTTCCCGCCTGTACGCTTCAGTCCTTTACCTGCGAATTGTTTCTGGATGGGCAAATCCTCGCAAATTATCGGTCTCCGGTTGCATACACCTGGTACGGTTAGCGACATGTGGGTATATACTCTCCTGCGCCGAGATCCCGGAAAGACGTTGAGCCTCATGCCGTCTAAAGCCCGCTTCGAGCCCGCACAGGTACAATCCCTGAAGGAGGTTTAAGGTGAACGAGTACACAGTGCGACGAATCCTTGGCAAGTTTGCCCTATGGTTGGCGGTCCTGATTTCTTTTTTCCCTTACGCCCAGGCCGCTCCCCAGGTGGTTTGGCAGATCGGTACCTTTAACGAGTCTTCCGGGGAATTCAATAATGGCAAACCGGGGCCCCCCTTTTTTGGCAACCAATATCCTATGGAATTGCTTTACATCATAGGGAAGAGCACTCCTGAAGCCGATTGGGCGGCCCACCAGTTGGGATCCGCTATTTTCCAGCCGGGAGGCCATCCCCGTCCCTACACGATCCAGTTTGATTTGGACGAGATCCCCCACGGCGTCTATACCCTTAAGGTGACGCTGTTGTTGGAGACTTCCTACGTGGGGCAGTTGCAAGTTGAAATCAACGGCCATGCGGGTCTCTACTATCAGCACCCGAAGCTCACTTACACCGGGGTCGATCGGAATTTGGTGGTTCGCCCCTTCGCTGCTACGGACACCCTGGTCGTCGACCTTCCCGCCAAGTATTTTCAGAAGGGCGCCAATAAATTGGTTTTGACGGCCGTGGACGAGCCGTCCGAGGCGGGGAGCGAAGCGCACGCGGAGCTGGTCTACGATGCGTTGGAGCTAGACCACGATTCGGCGCGGAAATTCGCGGTTGACGAGATGACCACGGAGGTTGTGCCCACGATTTTCTATGTGCGCCACGACAGCGGCTTGGCAGAGTGGGTCGACGTCTTTGTGCGCCATAACGCCACGGCGCAGCACGGCCAAATCACCCTGACCGTCGCAGGACAGACCTTCATCGAGGAGATGCCGGCACGGGGATTCGGTGAGCACCGGGCAGAATTTTCCGTGCCGGAATTTGCGGCCGGAACGAATGCCGTGGTAACGGTAAAAGCGGACGGCCACACGCGCCGCTTCCCCGTCGTACTCGCGCCCGCGAGGAAGTGGAACCTTCTCGTCGTACCGCACGTGCACGTCGACGTGGGATATTCGGACTATCAGGAAAAAGTTGCGGAGATTTAATCGCGGGAGCTGGATGAAGCCATTGATTTCATTCACGAGCATCCGGCGTTTCGCTTCAGTCCCGATGGATACTGGAGCGTGCGGCAATACCTAGCCGGCCGCAGCAAGGCTCGGCAGCAACAACTTATCCAGATGGTGAGAGATAAAAAGATTTTCATTCCCACAGTGGAAGCGAGCCTCCTCACCGGTTTTCCCAGCCTCGAGACGTTGATCCGCTCGCTCTATCCGGCCTCTGAATTCCATCAGAAGTACGGTGGAGACGCCGATTACGCCAACATCACCGATGTGCCGTCCTACTCCTGGTCGTATGCGTCGGTGATGGCCGCCGCCGGTTTGAAATATTTTGCCTCTGGTTGTGACAATGACAATGGGCCGATTCTCCTTTACAGCCGGCTGAATGAGAAATCTCCCTTTTGGTGGGAGGGGCCGGATGGCGGCAAAGTTCTCATGTGGTACTCCAGGGGCTATTGGCAGTTGGGTATTTTGTTTGGTGGGTACGAGGGCCGGGTGGCCAGTGGACGCGAATCCTTGCCGATTTTTCTTCAGGCCTATTCGCACCCTGAGTACAAATCCGACTCGGTGTTGGTCTACGGGTCACAAGGAGAGAATACCGACCTGTTTCCTCAGCAAGCGGCTTTGGCAGATGATTGGAACAAGCTCTATGCCTACCCTCACCTCCAATACTCGGGTTTTGCCGATGCCGTAAGCACGATCGCACGGCAATTCGGCGATTCTATCCCCGTAGTGCGAGGCGATGGCGGGCCTTATTGGGAATACGGCATCGAATCGACGGCGCGTTCCGCCGCCATTGACCGTGAGGCCGCGGAGCGCGCCCAAGCCGCTGAGATATTTTCCACGGTCGGCGGCTTGGTGAACCCTTCCCTTCGGACGGAGCCCGAAATCCTGGCGAGGCTTTGGAACAATATGGTTCTCTACGCCGAACATACGTGGGGCTATTCTCGCAGTGTTTCCGATCCGCGGAGCCAGGAAACAACCGATCAGTTGGCTGTCAAGGAAGCTTTTGCCACCGACGCAAGGCGGGACGTCAACTACGTGCTTCGGCGCGCCCTCGCCGCGCTTGCCGACTCGATCTACGATCCCAACGGCACGGTTCTGGTGTTCAATCCCCTGAGCTGGCAGCGGTCCAGCTTGGTGGAGATGGACCTGGACAAAGGGCGGGAGCTCGTAGACCTCGTGACCCAGCGGACGGCGCCGTACGAGGTTCTCTCCACCGGCGCGTCCGCTTCCTGGCGCAAGACGTGCCCCCGGTGGGGTATAAAGCTTACGAGCTGAGACAAACCAAGGAGGAGCCGCCCGCTCCGCCCGCACCTTCCGGGAAAACAGTGGAGAATCAGTACTACCGGGTGGTGCTGGACGCTGCCAGCGGCGCCGTGCGGAGCATTTTCGATAGGGACCTGAACAAAGAGTTGGTCAATGCCTCCAGTCCCTACCGGTTCGACCAGTACCTCTACGTCACGGGCGGCGACAAAAGCCCCAATCGGATTTTGGAATACAGTTACGCCTTGTCCATTCCTGAACTTACCCCCACGGCGCCGGTGGCGGGAAGATCGTTTCCATAACCCACGAGCCTTTTGGACTGGTGGCGCGCCTCGAAAGCTCGGGTGTGAATACCCCCGCGATTCGGACGGAAGTGATTCTCTTCGATGGCCAGAAGAAGATAAGCTTTATCAACCACCTGCACAAGAATGAAGTCTATACCAAGGAAGGTATCTACTTCACATTTCCCCTGGCCATGGACAAGCCGCAGTTCCGGTATGAAATTCAGAACGGGTATGTGAATCCGGCGCACGATCAAATGCCGGGCGCCGGCAAGGAGTGGTTTTCGGTGCAGCACTGGGTGGCGGCGGATCAAGGGGGGGTGACAGCCGCGCTGGTGCCCGTGGATGCGCCCTTGGTGACCTTGGGAGATATCATCCGCGGCACCTGGCCGAAGGAGTTTGGCCAGCGCACCGGTACGATTTTCTCCCAGGTTATGAACAACTACTATTACACGAACTATGCCGCGGGGCAGGAAGGCGACTTCACTTTTCGCTATGCCTTCACCAGCGGCCCGAACCTTGAGCCGGGTTACCTCAGCCGGCTGGGCCGCGAGGAAATGTCGCCGCTGGAAATCGACCAAATCACGCGGCAGGACAAGGCGATCAACTCCCCTCGCCCGTTGAGCGCGGGGGAGGGGAGCTTCCTGAACGTCGACCAACCGGGGGTAGTGTTGGTGACCTGGAAGAATGCCGAGGACGGGGACGGAATGATTCTGCGTTTCTTAGAGGTGGCCGGTAACCCCGCTGAGGTCAATGCTGAAGCACCTCTGCTGGATGTGAAGGCGGCGTGGATGGCGGACGTCCTGGAGAGGAAGCAAGGGCCGCTCGCAACCTCCTCCCACGGTTTCCGTTTTTCCGTCAAACCCTTTCAGATTGTCACCGTGCGCCTGGTGGGCGCGGCGAGTCTGAAGTGATTCGAGTGTAAGGGCGTAAAGGGGAGAAAAAAAGAACGTGCGGCGCCGTGCAATTGCGGCCGGACCGGTGGGGGAAGGAACCACCCTTCAGTTCTACATGAAGCCGTGGGAGATAAAAACCCTGCGCTTGACGCGGGTGCGGTAGCGCGTTGCCCGTAGTCCGGGGTCAGTTGCAACGGACCACGGACTACGGACCACTGACTGCTTTACTTGACATAGAGTCCTTCCTCAAGATCCAGGCTCGGCTTGCCGTTGAAGCTGCCCCGAGTCACGCCCTCGCCGGAAGCGATGTACTCCTTCATTCGGGCCGACATCTGCCGCGCCACATCGGGGTATTTATCTGCGACGTCAGTTAACTCTTTAGGGTCGTTTTGAAGGTTGTATAGCTGCGGCTGGTAAGTGGCGGCGGGAGCGTCGGGATATTTGTGAAACTTGCTCTCATGCGCTTCCGGCTTCCAGATTTCGCTATAGCTCCATTCCGCGTTCCGTACCGCTCCCACCCAGCCATAGGTTTGCACCACATATTCAGAAGCACTTCCCCCCGTCACGAGCGGCCAGAAGTCTCTCCCGGTTACCCGCAGAGGCGGCTTCAGCCCTAAATGGCCGAGCATGGTGGGCATGACATCCGGAATTTGAACAAATCCTTGCACTTTTTTTCCGGCATCGGGGTTTCCCGGCACGTGGATGAGCAGCGGAATGTGCGTCACCTGGCTGCGCAGCTTATCCGGTCCCTTCAGGAACTGCCCGTGCTCGCCCAGCATGGCGCCATGGTCTGCCATGAAGACCACAACAGAGTTTTGCAGCAAGCCAAATTGCTCGATCGTCTCCAGCAGGGACCCTATCCAATGATCTGTACAACTCACCGCGCCCGCGTAGTTGGCGCGCATCCGGTTCTTGATGTCGTCGGATAGCGCCACCGTGTCGTAGAGCGGTTCGATGAAACTCGGGCCTTGCGCATTGGGCATATACTTTTCCAGGAACCGCCGCGGCGGGTCCCAGGGCTCATGAGGGTCGAAAAACTCCACCTGAAGATAAAAGGGTTTTTCCGCATAGTTCTCATTCAGCCAGCGGATGGCCGCTTGCGCCGTGATCTGGCTGACCGATTCTCCTTGCTGCTGCCAACGATTCCGGTTGGCTTTGTATTGACGCAGAGAATCGCGAACGCCGGGATATTTGGCCAGGAATTCTTCGGATACGAGGTCGCTCACGTCCAGCGGATGGTGAGGGGTGGTGCCGTAGTAGTCAAACTCTATGCCGCGAATCCATTCCCAGGTGTGAAACCCGCGGTGGAAATTCCTGCCGGGCTTAAACTGATGATAGAGGCTGGAGATCAAAGCGCTGACATAGCCAGCTTCCAGAAGGGTCTCGCTGAGCGTGACGTCTTCGTGATAGAGGGGGTGCCAACCTGCCACCTGCACGTTCTCAGGCTGCGGGAAATAGTAGGCAGGGATGCCCCGGCGTCCCGTGTAGAGAGTACGTCGAACCGGGATGGTGGGCAGCACCTCGGCGTACGCGTCGGCAAAGACCGTTGCGCGCTGGGCAAACCGGTCCAGGTTCGGCGTTTCCAAGTGCTCCAACCATTTCGGGCCGTAACATGCCAGATTGTCGGCGCGGAAGGTGTCCGCGACAATCACAATCAGGTTCAGACCATTGCCGGTTTGCTGGGATGGCTTCTCCCAATTTGATCCACACGTGCTTTCTTCCGCTCCGGGGCCTTCAGCCGCAGCCGGAATTCCCGTTGCTCCCGCCGAAGCTCCCGCCACCGCACTCTTCAGAAAACCTCTCCGTGAAAACTTCGCTCCGCTCATTGCATCCTCCTGTCGGTCAAGCCCAACGTTTTTAGTGTAACACGGGTGTCGGGCCCGCCGCACTTTGTAGGTGTCACGGCGATCTTAGATTGCCGTTGCAGAAAAGTCTCCTCATCACTTGTCGCTGCCATGGTCATCATTGGCCACTGCAATTCCGGCCGGCAGGCCCTATTGATCACACCACCCCGTGCTTTTTCTTTGCATCGATATATAATTGAGGCTCAAAATCTTTCTATGGATCCCGCAGAGATGAAAAAACCGCTCGCCCGCTTATTCTTGACACCCCGGACCCTCTTGCTTTTGGTCTTTTGGGTTTTCGTGACCAGCGCTGCTCGGGCTTTCGGCGCTGCTATTCCCCCTTGCACGGGGAGCCTTAACGTCTGCCGCTTTCGATTGCTGGTCGGCTTCCTTCGGCGCTCGAAAATGCGAGGAAGATGAGCAACCTGTTGGTGGGCGTCCTTGCTGCCATTCCCTACATTGCGGCGGCGATTGGTATGGTCCTTGTCTCCCGCCATTCCGACAAGCAGCGTGAGCGGCGCGGCCACATTGCCTTTGGGCTGTGCTGGGGGGGCGCTTGCATGTTGTCCTGTATTCTTCTGACTGGCCACTTCCCCACGTTGGGTTTTGTGGCAATCTCCTTGGTGGGCGCGGGTACATATGAAATGCTGGGGCCGTTCTGGGCAATCCCGACGGAAAGCCTGCCGCGCTCGGTTTCCGGGCCCGCAATGGGGTTGGTAAATGCGCTGGGCAACTTGGAAGGGGTACTTCGGCCCCCTGACCGTCGGTTTTATGTACCATCACACCGGTGACTTCCGGTATGCGTTCGCCCTGCTCAGTCTTGCGTTTCTGTCGAGCGCTGCGGCGACACTCCTTTTGCCCTCGGGGCCCGCCGCCCACCAATAGGTGAAATGAAAACATACCCCCGAGGGGAGGCACGCATTGGGAAGCTGTTCTTCCCCCGTCTATCAGAGAATTCGGTAGTGGGTCAATTAGCGGCGTCTATAACGGCATCGGCTTTGTCAAGCGACACTCCTGCGACACTTCTGGGGTGGACGAAGTCCTGGAGTTCTTCCGACGACTTCATCCTTCGTGGAATCTTTTTGGCTCATCCCGACCAAGGCTCGCCTCGTTGAATCCCACGATGGAACGCTGCGGTTCCACCACTCATCTATTCGACCCCGACGGGTCGGGGCCAAGTTTACCTCGCTAAATGGCACCGTAAAGCCGCCTTTACATCAAATTGACCCACTACCAGAAAACCCATTGCAGCACGGCGAAAATTGCGAAGGAGATTGCTGCCCAGAAAACCGGGCGTTTGAGCAGCGGCAGGTGGCCTTCACTGGGGATGTCGGTGCAACCGTAGACGAGTCCCGTTAATTCTTCGTCGGGTTTTGGGCGCGTCAAGAGACTCACGGCCACAATGACGGTCAAAGCGACAATGCCTGACCAGACCAGCCGGTACATGTTTTCGGCCATGGGCTTGGCGTGAGTCGAGAGGGCGATCCACGCGAGCCTGGAGGGATCAAGCTTTACCAACAGCCACATACCCAGCGAAGAGAGAGTCCCCACTAATAAGCCCCAAAATCCCCCCGCGGGCGTGGCGCGTTTCCACATCATGCCGAGAAAGACGGTCGCGAAAAGCG
>Ga0326728_10002997_pt1 | contig 54278 bp, 45 predicted proteins | sample MB3enrmetagenome_FD_207602 | JGI IMG/M metagenome (GOLD analysis project Ga0326728, IMG submission 207602) | Lab enriched peat soil microbial communities from McLean, Ithaca, NY, United States - MB31MN | ecosystem: Environmental > Terrestrial > Soil > Wetlands > Peat | place: USA: New York... | reverse complement strand
ACCGCCGACTTGGGTTCTGATGCTGCTGGCGATGCTTGCAATCGGCGCCGGCGCTGCGGTCAAAAGCATTCAGGCTAACCGCTGCCGGCTCCACAGACAGCCTGGATCGTAGCGGGGATGTTCGAGCTAGGTCGCGGGCGCGCGTGCAGGACGGCACCGTTGCCGGCGGGCGCTTCGCATGCGCCATCCCGATCAAATTCTGGTAACGCTTTCCTTATGCCGGAGCGCTTTTTGCCCTTAAATGTGAATTCCCCGTAACCTTAACACACTTCATATAGATAAACTCCTTGCTTTCCCACCATATCTTGGGGCATCATTACGAGTGCGTCCTTTGAGCGTGGGGATCCCCAAGAAAAGGAGATGGCAAAAATGGGACAGCTTACCGTAGGCTTGGGTGCGAAAATGGAGACGTTGGAGATTCAGGCCACCCAACCGAGCAAGACCGGGGTATCGTTTCCCCGCTATTTTACCGCCAGGCTTGCGCCCGGCCAGACTCCGTATGACGAGGTGCGCTGGGAAACCCGCACCGCCTCGATCGGCAACGACAAAGGAGCGGTGATCTTCGAGCAGCGCGATGTCGAAGTGCCGGCCGATTGGTCGCAGACCGCCACCAACATCGTCGCCAGCAAGTACTTCCACGGCAAGCTGGGGTCGCCGGAGCGCGAGACCAGCGTGGCCCAGTTGGTGGAGCGCGTGGTGAACACCATCGCCAACTGGGGAAAGAAGGACGGGTACTTCCGCAGCGGCGAGGACGGCGAGAACTTCCGCGCCGAGCTGGCTCACCTGATGCTCACGCAGAAGGCCTGCTTCAATTCGCCGGTGTGGTTCAACGTGGGCGTCAGGGAAGCGCGCGGCTACGGCTGGGTGTACGATGCCGCGATGGACCGCATCCAGAAGCTCGAATCGGGCGAGAGGCGGCCGCAGTGCTCGGCGTGCTTCATTGTTTCGGTCAAGGATTCGCTGGAATCGATTCTCGACCTGGCCAAGACCGAAGGCATGTTGTTCAAGTGGGGCTCGGGGACGGGAACGAACCTATCGGCGCTGCGCGAGGAAGACGCGGTGCTCTCGGGCGGCGGGCGCGCCAGCGGGCCGCTTTCCTTTATGAAGGGCTTCGATGCCTTCGCCGGCGTCATCAAGTCCGGTGGCAAGACGCGGCGCGCGGCCAAGATGGTAATCCTCAATAGCGACCATCCGGATATCGAAAAGTTCATTTGGTGCAAGGCCAAGGAAGAGAAAAAGGCCTATACGCTGGTGGAGGCCGGTTACGACGCTTCGCTCGACGGCGAAGCCTACAGCTCCATCTTTTTCCAGAACGCCAACAACTCGGTGCGCGCCACCGACGATTTCATGCGCGCGGCGCAGGAGGATGGCGAATGGTGGACCAAGCACGTGTTCAGCGGCCAGCCCAAGGACCGCTATAAGGCGCGCGATCTGCTGCGCCAGATCGCCGAGGCCACTCACCAGTGCGGCGATCCCGGTATGCAATTCGATACGACCGTCAACCGCTGGCACCCGTGCAAGAACACGGCGCGCATCAACGCTTCCAACCCGTGCTCGGAATACATGTTCCTGGACGATTCGGCGTGCAACCTGTCCTCGCTGAACCTGATGAAGTTCGTCGGCCCGGACGGCCAGTTTGACGTCGAGGCGTTCCGGCACGCGGTCGATACGCTGATCCTGGCGCAGGAAATCATCGTCGATAACGCCAGCTACCCGACCGAAAAGATCGGCGAAAATTCGCACCGTTTCCGCCCGCTGGGTCTTGGCTTCGCCAACCTGGGCGCGCTGCTGATGTCGATGGGCATGCCCTACGACAGCGACCAGGGTCGCGACATGGCGGCGGGCGTGACGGCTGTAATGTGCGGGCAGGCTTATCTGACCAGCTCGCGGGTGGCCGAAGCGGTGGGACCGTTCGCCGGGTATCGGGAAAACGAGCAGCCGTTCCTGGAAGTCATCCGCATGCACCGCGATTCGGTGGAGCGGGTGCGGCGCACGAACATTCCGGCGGCTTTGTACGAAGCTGCGCGCGAGTGCTGGGACGACGCTTACCAATCCGGACAACGCCACGGCTACCGAAACGCGCAGGTGACCGTGATCGCGCCCACCGGCACCATCGGGTTCATGATGGACTGCGATACCACCGGCATCGAACCGGACTTGGCGCTGATCAAGCATAAGAAGCTGGTGGGCGGCGGCGTCATCAAGATCGTCAACAACACCGTGCCGCAGGCGCTGATCAAGCTCGGCTATTCATCCACGCAGGCGGAAAAGATCGTCGGCCACATCGATTCCACCGGAACCATCGAAGGCGCGCCGGACCTGAAGCCGGAGCACCTGGCGGTTTTCGATTGCAGCTTCCGGCCGCAGAACGGCGCGCGGTCGATCCATTATATGGGCCATGTGCGCATGATGGCGGCGGTGCAGCCGTTCATCTCCGGCGCCATTTCGAAGACCATCAACATGCCCGAGGAATCCACGGTGGAAGACATCGTTAATGCCTACACCGAAAGCTGGAAGCTGGGGCTGAAAGCGGTGGCGATTTACCGCGACAATTCCAAGCGCGTGCAACCGCTCAGCTCGGGAGGCGGGAAGACCGAGAAAAAGGCCGCGGCTGCGGCCCCCGCCGCGCCGGTAGTGGAGAAGGTGGTTTACCGCCCAGTGCGGCGCAAGCTGCCCGACGAGCGGCGGAGCATCACGCACAAGTTTTCGATCGGCGGACATGAGGGCTACATCACGGCCGGCATGTACGACGATGGCGCGCCGGGCGAAATCTTCATCACCATGGCCAAGGAAGGCTCGACCATTTCCGGCTTGATGGACGCGTTCGCCACCGCCGTCAGCTTCAACTTGCAATACGGCGTGCCGCTGAAGTTCCTGGTCGATAAGTTCGCACACCTGAGGTTCGAGCCCAGCGGCTGGACCGGCAACCCGCAGGTGCCGTACGCCAAGTCGATCATGGATTACATATTTCGCTGGTTGGGAGCCAAGTTCCTGGGACCGGAATACGCTATCACGGAAGCCGGCGAAACCACCAACCTGCGGCCCACCGAGCCCGACCCGCAGCAGCAATTGCCCTTCGCGCCGGTGACCGCCGACGCTCCGCTGTGCGCCGAATGCGGTTCCATCATGACGCGCAACGGAAGCTGCTACAAGTGCGGCAACTGCGGCGGCACCAGCGGCTGCAGCTAGACGAGTTACGCCACCCGCCGCCATCGTGCGGCGGACCGAGTTATCACTGGGAGAATCGCACACCCGGTTCGCATGTCGGGCCGGGTGTTTTTTATTGGGAGGGTGGAGACGGCCCCGGTGTGCGGGAAGAAACGTCCCGATGAATCGGGACGCTGCCGGCCTGACGGCCCGCGCCACGGCGGCGCGCCCGTTTCATCGTGGCGGCTGCCATCCAGCACAACGCCGCTCCGCCCGCCAGCAGCCATGCCGAGCCCGGCTCCGGGGCGCCGCCGGGGGGGGCCGGATCGTCGAGAGTCGTTTCCACAACCGGCGCGCCCGTGGTCAGCCCTCCTCCCGACAGCGAGACCGTGAGGTCGTGCGGGATGGTGTAGGAGGACAGTCCGACGGTGGCCGATGGCCCGAGGTTCTGTAGCATGAGCACCGCCGAAGCGCCGCCGAACAGTTGCTGCGAGAGCGCGGGTGAGAGTGTCAGCGAAGCCTCGATCTCGCCCACCGGACCGCTATAAGAGGCCGCTTGGTATTGCGCCGGCACAAACTCCAGGAGACCCGGAAACTGCTCGATCACGGAGCCGCTGGACGTTTCCAGCGCCGCATCAAAAGGCCCGCCCGGACCCGGCGAACCGGTAACAAAGCTGAAACTCACTACCGCCGGATACGGCGATAGACCAAACGCTGCCGCATCGACTGCAAAACCGTACGTGGCCAGGGTGAAGAACAGCGCATCGTCAGTGCCGAGCGATGCCGTGGTTTGGTCAGTCACGTTGATCGGGCTCGCCGCCAGCGGCAAACTCGCCGCCAGCAGCGCTATCACCCCGCTACCCGGCCATCCGGCGCGCCAATTGCGCTGTGTTCTCATCGGCCAAGTATACGCCGCTGGTTTTGGCTTGCCCAGAATCCAAAGTACCGGTACACGCCTCCATGTTGCCCCGTATGCACTAAGGTAATAGCCGTCTGCCGGGAACAAAATCGTGCCTCAGCACCTTAAACCGGCTATTACGCTGGCGCGAGTATTACCTGCGGAAATCACAGTGTATTTTCGGAGGCTCGGGCTGGAACAGAAGGCGTCAGCCAAGCTCCAAGCCGTGCGCCAACACAGCGGCTCGGTGTCACGGCGGCCCGATTGAGCCAACCTGACAAGCTCGCCGCGGCGCGGCCTCGATGTGCCGCGCCGCAGCATTGTTCGGAACGCCTGCGTGCCCCGCGTCTACTTGGCGGCCACCACCGGAGCGGTGTACACTTTCACCTCGACGCGGCGATTCTTGGCGCGCGCCTCGCGGGTGTGAGCCTCATCCACTGGCTTGTCCGGACCCAAGCCGACAACGTGGACGCGGTACACCGGGACGTCGTGTTTGGAAACCAGGTACTCCAGCACGGCTTCGGCCCGGCGCCGGCTGAGCGCTTCGTTATATTCCCGCGCACCCGTGCTGTCGGTGAACCCTTCGATCGCGACGAAAAACCGTTTGTCGCCCTGGATATCCTGCGCCAGTTTGTCCAGCGAGGCCTTGGCTTCGTCCGTCAAGTGGTCCCGATTAATGCCAAACGTCACGGTGGCCGACGTCTGCACCGTGTAATCGTCCAGGTTGGCCACCGACTCGCGGAGGCTGGCCAGCGCCACGGTGTTCTGATCGCTCTTCTGGTTCGCCACCCCGGCTTGCTTGGCGGCATCGTTGGCATGATTCCCCGCGTCCTGCGCATCGTGCTCGGCGGCGCCGGCCTTTTCATTGGCCCGGTCGATGCCAGTCGCGGTCTTTTCATCCAGTTCTTTTAACTGTTCCTGCGTGGTCTTGATTTGGGTAGCATTTTGAGTGCCCTGCTGGCTGGCCTGATCCGCCTTGGCCTGAATCGGGGCCTCTGTGGCCTGTACATACTTCTTAGTTGCGCAGCCTGTGGCGAGCAACGCGCCCGCTGCGAGGATCGCGGCAGCTAGGGAAACCTTCATAATCGTCATAAACCTCGGCGGGCATTGTAGCACGTCGCAGCCCACTCGACAAGCCGTGCTGTTTGTTGCAGATGGCCAACACTTCCGGACACCACGTCGGTGCGGTGTGGTGTAAATCTTACACAAGGCCGCGCAGTTCGTGCTTCGGCGTCACGGGTTGCGCAGTTTCTCGATCCAATTCGTCATCACCGTAATCGGCGCATCGCCGGCCCATTCGTACGGCAGGTTCATCAGCAATCGGAGACCATCGCGCGAAACATCGTACAAGTCGGACTTCTTCGGGATGGCGCGCGTCTCGAACAATTGGCGCGGAGGCTCGAACGCGAAATCGCCGGCCGCGGACGAAGTGGAAGCCGACATCACGCTGCCAGGTCCAGCCAGGAAGAACAGCTCGAGTCCGTCGGCGCGCCAGCGCGGCATCCGGCCGCCGCCGGCGGAAACCTGCCAGCGGCGTTTGCTCGCCGAGGAAATGCCGTCGAACGCCTGCACGTAGATCTCATCCCGGCCGGATTCGCGGGATTGATACGCCAGCCATCGGCCGTTCGGCGAAAGGGCGGGATAGCTCTCGGAATGGGCCTTGTCGACTACCGGGCCGCCGTGGCGATCGCCGAGCGCGTAGGCCCAAACGTCGGAAGAAGTGCCCGCTGTGGCAAAGGAGCCGAACAGGAGATAGCGGCCGTCGCGCGACCAGTCGGTGAGATACTTCGTGTATTCGCTGTGGAACAGCGGCTCCGCCGGATCGGGCGCGTTGATCGTCTTCAGGTAGATGTCATAAAGCGCGCCGGCACTGGCGGTGAAGGCAACCCGTGTCCCGTCGGGCGACCAGACCGGAGAACGCGCGTCGGCTCCGGGCAGCGAAACCAGCCGCGACATCGCTTCTCCGTCGAACAGCCACAACTCCCCGCGATGGCGGTCTGGCGCCGACTTCCCGCAGACCACCCGTCTGCCATCCGGCGCGATCCGCGGCAGACCCCACTCCGCGGGCTCGCCCAGCAGCCCGGTCGGCTTTCCCTCGCGGTCCGTCCACACCAACTGGCGCGCGGGCGGATTGACGGTCCGATACACCAGCAGACCGGTGTTGGAGACTGAAAGCGGCGCCAGGGAGAGGGTCTCGACCGCGCCCACATGGTGAAGAAACAGCTCCGGTTTGCCCTCCACGTCGAGAATCGAGGGATTGAATCCCTGGGTATACAGATCGCCGTCCTGCACGAAAAGCAGATAGCCGAATTTGGCTGGGTTGCCGTCCAGATCTCCAGAGTAGACGGCATCGGAATCGGAGGCAAAGAGCAGACTGCTGTCCCTGGTTTCGAGATCGCCCGAGTAAACTCCGTTGGCCTTGTCGGCCGCGCCGAGGGCGAGAAAAGTGAAATGCCTGCCGTCGGGCAGGAAGTGGGGCCAACGGTACGAGCGATGTTCCTTGGCCGCACTCAGCGGCAACAGAACCTGGAGATCGGCGCCGCTTTCGGAAATGCGGTAAAGACCGCCGCTGAGGCTGGGCGAGAAGACGATCACGCCGGCCGCATTCCAGGTTCCGCCACCCGCCATGTTATCGGCGGGACAGACAATCCGCGACTGTCCGGTGAAGTCGCCGGCGGCGGCCATCTGCAAATTCCAGATCTTCAGCGAGCGCCCGGCGAAATACCCGATAGAGCGGCTGTCGGCGGACCAGAAGGGCTCCGCGGCGTCATCCGTGCCGGGCACGATTCTGGCATGCATTTCATCCAGCGCGCGCAGCCACAGCATGCGGTGGCCTTCTGGGCCCTCCGCGGAATATGCGATGTAGCGGCCATCGGGCGATATAGCGACGCCGCCGACGAAACTCGACTTCGCCTCCGCCGAGACGAAGAACTTCAGCACCGGACCTGCCACGCGCCGCTGGAGAAACAGCTTGCCCGCGAACAGGCCGGCAGCCGCTACCGTCAAGAGTATGGCTCCGAAGCCGAGCAGCCGCATCAGCTTGGCACGGCGCACCGCCTGCTCCGCCGCAAAAACATCCAGCCAGTACTTTTCGCCGGCGGGCGCCGCAGGCGCTGCCTTCTGTCCGGTGGCGGCGGCCGGAGCGGGCCGCCGCGCGCGCGGGCGTGCGGCCTTGGTCAGGAGCCGCGCCGCCAGTTTCAACTCCGTCACCGCGTTCTGCAGACGCTGCCGCCGCGCGAGGGGTTCCTTGTTCAGGCAATCGGCGATCACCGGCGCAATGGCGGCCCAGACCGGCGAATCCCCCGGCAGCTTCGGCGGGGATTGGTTTAGAATCGCCGTCCGCACAGCGTCGGGCCCGCCGGCAAACGCGGGCCGGCCGGCCGCCATTTCATATAGCACGGCTCCATAAGCGAAGACGTCACTCCGCCAGCCGGGCGCCTCGCCGCGAATCTGTTCCGGCGAGGTGTAGGCTTGAGCGCGCGCATCCTGCGCCACCGGCCGCAGGATCGCGGCGCTGTGCTGGCCGACCACGATCGACCAGGGCGAAAGGCTGCCGTGAACCACGCCACGGTCGTGCGCCCGGCCCAGCGCTTTGCCGATTCCGATGGCGTAGCGCAGCACGAGTTCGGGCGCCAGCGGGCCGGCCTGAAGCAACTCCGCCAGCAGCCGGCCATGAGCGGGCTGCCCGGTCAGTATATCGATTCCTCTCTCGGGGAGGTCGTTCACATCGCGTCTCCGGCGGCGTCAATCCTGTGGGCGCGAGAATTCTCCGCTTGTGTCTGCGCTCCGAACTCCAGTATCCGCCCATGCGAATGACAATTCAACGAGATGCGGCTGCGCGGCCGTGAAATTGCGCGGGAGAAAACGCGGCCCGGCATGCCCGGCCCGAGGGTGGTTAACCTGGCTTATGGTACGGCCCCGAAGGCCGCGGCGGCGGCCTCAATTCCCCAATTTTCACGCGGTCTCAAGAACCCCCTATTGACAGCCGCGCTACGCCATGTACAATCCAGAGTGGTATCATTTTTTATTCGGAACGGAAGTGGCGTGAAATGTTTAGGGCAAAAAAGCTCCCGGCGGCGCAGCCGGAGGCCGATGGTTATAACAGCATCCAGGTGGCGCGCATCTGCGGCGTGAGCCTGCGGCAGTTGCAGTGGTGGGACGAACGTAACGTGGTCTCGCCGCGCCAGGACGGCCACAAGCGGATTTATGCCGCCCAGGAAGTGGTGGAGATCTCTGTGATCGCGGAGCTCCGGCGGAAAGGGTTTTCGCTGCAGAAGATCCGCCGGGTCCTGCGCTTCCTGGAAAAAGACATGGGGAAGCGGCTGAGCGAAGCTCTGGGCGCGTCCGCGGAGATGCATTTGCTCACCGACGGTAAGAGCATCTACCTCGAGGAGGCGCCCAACCGCATCGTCAACCTGCTAAAGAACGCGCGCCAGCCGATGTTCCTGGTGTGCGTCACCGACCAGGTGAAGCGGTTGGGGATGGTGGCCGAGCGCAAGCCGGCGAAATCCGAGACCTCCGCCGCGGCGCGCAAAGCCCGCGCCATCTAGACCGTCCGACCGCGAGATTCGGATCAACGGACCGGACCGCTCCCTTTGGCCGCGGCTCCGCTCACTCCCAGGCGATGCCGCGGCGGCGCATCTCGGCCGAGAGTTGCGCGGCGGACTCAAAGGTGACCGCATCGATGCCCAGCTTGCGGGCGGCTTCGGTGTAGGCTGGAATGTCGTCGGTGTAGAAGCACTCAGCGGCGCGGCAGCCGGCCAGACGCACGGCCTCCAGGAAGATCTCGGGGCGCGGCTTCATGGCTTTCACCTGGTAGGACAGCGCCTTTTCGTGAAAATGCCGCAGCACCGGGTACTGCTGCCGCACCATCTCGAAGTGAATCTGGTTGGTGTTGGAGATCATGACCAGGCGATAGCGGCGGGACAGCCCTTCGATCATGCTCTCGGGGAGCAGCACTTCGGAGAAGATCGAGTTCCAGATGGCGCAGAAGCGATCGTAATCCACCTTCAGTTCGAGGCACGCGCAGAATTGAGCGTGAAAGTCCCGCGACTCCATCAGCCCGCTTTCGTAACGCGCCGCCAGGTCGGTGGCCGCTATGCGGCGGCGGATTTCCGCCTCCGTATAGGGACAGAACTTTTCCAGCGCGCGATAGCCGGCGGAAAAATCGAAGTCGATCAGAACTTTGCCCAGGTCCAACAGGATGGCTCGATACATTTGGCTCTTCCTACCATAGCCGATCGAATGTGGCGCTGGCTCGGGCGGGGTGCGTTTGCCCACGTAAACCGACACGCATAGGTCCACCGCCAGCGGGACGGCGGCCTATCCTTTTGCGCCGCCCGGCGTCTCTTATGATAACGAGCCGGACCAACATGAATCGCAGGGGAGAGGCCCGGCAGGGCCGGCTTCGGCTCGACAAAACAGTCACATCGATTCCAACAGGAGAGCTATCTATGACCATGAAGTCTTCGTTGTGCACCGCCATCCTGGCGCTGGCGAGCTTTGCCGCCGCCAATGCCAAATCTTACGACATCGTTCTGGACAACGCGGTGAAGGCCGGCTCAGTCCAGCTCGAACCTGGAGCCTATACGGTAAAGGTGAAGGGCGCGAGCGCGGTCTTCACCTCCGTCCGTTCCGGCAAGTCGTACACCGCAACGGTGAAACTCGCGAGCGATGGATCCAAACACGACGCGACCTCCGTGAGGATAGTTACCGAGGATGGAGCCGAAGTGTTGAAGTCGATCCGGCTGGGCGGTTCCAACACCACGCTCGAATTCAACGAGTAGCGAATGCGCGCTCGCCGGATGACCGGGCCGCTCCCTGGCTCGCGGGGAAACCAAGCTGCCGGACATGCGGTATTGGCAGCTCCGGATTCTGATAAGCCAAGTAGCGCCGCTACCGCGCGCCTTTCAGAATCCGGATGCCGCCGTTGGAAGTGTCGAGATCGACCAGCGGGCCGCCCTTTCCTATGTCGCCCTCCAGGTGGGTCTTGCTGATTTCGCCATGCACCATCATTTCAAACTCCGAGCTGATGGAGTCGTTGTTGGTGGAGGCGATCACGTGGGCGTTGATGCCGGGCGGCAGGTGGACCGTGATCGAGCTGTTGGAGGTGTGGGCGCGAATTCCGGCCGCGAAATCCGCGGGCAGTGCGAGATCGATCGAGCCATTGTTGGTGGTGGCCCGCACGTCGCTCGATGTGCGGTCGATCTCCGCCCTGATGGCGCTGTTGCTGGTGGTCGAGTCGAGCGAGCCGCGCAACCCCCGGACGTCCACGTTGCCGTTCGAGGTGCGGAGTTGGGCGTCGCCCTCCGTATCCACCAGGTCGATGGGGCCATTCGAGGTCTCAGCGTCCAGCCTGCCGTGAAGGCGCTCCACCCGAACCGATCCGTTGCTGGTGCGGAAATGGGACGGTCCAACCCCATCCGCGGTGTGGATGGCGCCGTTGCTGGCGGTGATGCGCTCGAGCACGGCCGCGCGCGGAACCTTGAGGACGAACCGCGCCCCCTGGTTGTTGCGCCGCTCTACCGGCCGGACGGCGCGGATGGCGACAGACCCGGTACTGCGGTCGATATCGATGCGCAGGTTATCGGCGGCGGCCTGCGTGGGACCGTACTTGGTGCCGCTGATCTCGACGTTATTCTCGTCCCAGCTCGAAATCTCGACCGAGCCGTTAAACGTCTCGACCGAGATCCGGCTGCCCGGGGCGCACGCGTAACTGTAGTGAAAGTCGCGGCTGAAGTGTTGCCAGCCACCATCGAAATCGTCAATGTCGCAGCCGGCCAGCGTCAACATGGCTGCCAGCACGGGCAGAACGAGTAAAGCGCGCATGAAATCCTCGATTTCGGCTTACGCAGTTGGGGCGCGGAATGTTCCATGGAACAAATTGCCCCGAATGGCGTACAATCACCAAAGATATGACACCCGAAAACTCTCCGGCCGTCGAGCCGGCCCCAGCGGGAATGGGCGAATTCTCGCGCATCACAGGGGTCTTTTTCGATCCCAAGAAAACCTTCGAGGATATCGCGAAACGGCCCACCTGGATTGTGCCCCTGGTGCTGATCATGATCGCCGTCCTGGCGGTGAGCATGACCATGGCGCAACGCATCGGCTGGGAGCGCATCGTCCGGCATGGCATGGAAGCCAGTTCGCGGGCGCAGCAGATGACGCCGGAGCAGCGCGAACAGGCGGTCGCAATGGGCGTCAAAATCGCGTCGGTCATGGGCTACGTCGGCATCATTTTTGTGCCCGTGATCTATGTGATCATGGCTGCCGTCCTCTTAGGCGTGGCGTCCGGGATTCTCTCTGCGGGGATCCGCTTCAAACAGGTTTTTGCGGTGGTATGTTATGCGAGCCTGACCGGGGTGATCCAGTCAATCCTGACGATCGTGGTGATCTTCCTGAAGAACCCGGATGAATTCAACTCGCAAAACCCACTGGCGTTCAACCCAGCGGCGTTCATGGACCCAGGAACAAGTTCAAAGTTCCTGTATTCGCTGGCCACCTCGCTCGACCTTTTTTACATTTGGACGATTCTGCTGATGGCCGTCGGCCTGAAGGCGGCGGCGGGCAAGAAATTGTCGTTTGGGAGCGCGCTTTTCGCGGTAGTGCTTCCCTGGGCGGTGTACGTGCTCGGCAAGTCGGCGTTGGCTGGCCTCTTCGGCTAGCCACGCCGGCTTGCCGTCCTCCGAGGAACTCGCTCGCCGGCGATTCATCCGGCGTCTGACGGCCGGGCACCTTCCACCCGTCGCCGGCAGAGCCAGCCTCCGTCCGGTTTTCGCCCGCTTATCTCTATACGCAGCAAACCGCGCTCAATCGGCTCATCGGGGCCGACAGCCATGCTTGTTCCGTGTAGAATGTGAATGAGTCCCCAGGGGAGGTTTTTGTTTGGCGCCTCAGGATGTCGCCCAACTGCTGGTGCGGATTGGGGAGGGCGATAAGGCCGCGTTAGACGAGATGACGCCCCTCGTCTATGACGAACTGCGCCGCCTGGCGCAGCGGCTGCTGGCCGCGGAACGGCCCGATCACACGCTACAGCCCACGGCTTTGGTGCATGAGGCCTATCTGCGGCTGGTGGGCCAGCGCTCGGTGGATTGGCGCAACCGGGCGCATTTTCTGGGCGTCGCGGCCACCATGATGCGGCGCGTGTTGATCAACCACGCCAAGGCCCGCAATGCCGCCAAGCGCGAGGGTTTCTCGAACGCGGTAACCCTGGAGGACGCGTTCGGCATCTTCCCTTCGCCCGGCATCGATGTGCTGGCGCTGAACTACTCGCTCGACGAGTTGGATAAGCTCGACCCGCAACAGGGCAAGGTGGTCGAACTGCGCTATTTCGGCGGCCTTTCGATTGAGGAAACCGCCGAGTGCCTGGGAATTTCGCCGGCCACCGTGAAGCGGGAATGGGGCACCGCCCGGCTGTGGCTGCTCCGTCACATGGAAGGACCCGCGCAGCCATGACGGGGGCCCGCTGGGGCGAGGTGAAGACGATCCTGGCGAGCCTGCTTGAGACCGACCCCAGCCAACGCGCCGCCGAGATGGACCGGCTGTGCGGAAGCGATTCCGAGCTGCGCAGTTCGGTGGAATCGCTGCTCGCCCTGGAACAGAAAGCCGGCGCGCTGCTCGATTCCGCGGGCGCGCCGGGCACCGCGTGGCGCGCCGAGGCGCCGGCTCCGGAAACCATCGGCGCCTACCGCGTGGTGAAAGAGATTGGCCGCGGCGGCATGGGCGTGGTTTACCTGGGCGAGCGCGCCGACGGCCAGTACCGCAAGGAGGTGGCGATCAAGCTCATCACCGCCGCCCACCCCGACGCGCAGACCGGGCGCCGCTTTGAGCGCGAACGGCAGATCCTGGCGCAACTCGAGCATCCTGGCATCGCGCGGCTGCTCGATGGAGGCGCTACGGCCGGCGGCCAGCCGTACTTCATCCTGGAATATGTCGACGGCCTGCCGCTGCTCGAATTTTGCCGGCGCGGCGCGCTCGGCGTGAGCGAGCGCCTGCTCCTTTTCTTGCAGATCGCCGACGCGGTGGGTTACGCGCACCGGCGGCTGATCGTGCATCGCGACCTGAAGCCCGGCAACATCCTGGTCGCCGCCGAGGGACAGGCGAAGCTGCTCGATTTCGGCCTCGGGCAGACGATCGGCGGACAGCAACCCGGCGACGAAATTACCCAAGCCGGCCCTGCGCCCATGACCCCAGCCTACGCCAGCCCGGAACAGATTCGCGGCGAAAGCTACACCGTGGCGGGCGACGTCTATTCGCTGGGCGTGATCCTGTTTGAGCTGCTGGCCGGGCGCAGGCCCTATCCCGCCACCACCAACTACCTGGATCTGGCGCGAGCCATTTGCGACGAAGAAGCCCCGCCACTGGCGGACGCAGTGGACTCCGCGGCGCCCAACGCGGCGTCGCTGCGGCGGCGGCTGCGGGGCGACCTCGAAACCATCGTTGCCAAGGCCCTCGAAAAGGACCCGCGCCGCCGCTATCCCACGGTGGATGAGCTCGCCGCCGACCTCCGGCGTTTTCAGCAAGGCCGCCCAGTGACGGCGCGCAGGCCCACCTGGCGCTACCGCGCGGCCCGCCTGGTTGCGCGGCACCGGATCGCGGTACCGGCTGGCGCGCTGGCTTTGCTGCTAATTGTCGGATTCGCCGCTTTCGGCTGGTGGGAAGCGCGCCGCTCGGAACGCCGCTTCAACCAGGTGCGCGGACTGGCCCACGCGGTGATGTTCGAACTCTACGATGCCATCGCGCCGCTGCCCGGCTCTACCGCCGCGCGCGCGTTGCTGGGGCGCCGTGCGCTCGAATACCTGGAGAATCTGTCGCAGGAAGCCGGCGGCAATCGCTCGCTGCAGCGCGAGGTCGCGCTGGGCTACGCGAGGATCGGCGAAGTGGAGGGCGATCTCGCCGAATCCAGCCTCGGCCGCGTATCGGCCTCGCTCGAAAGCCGCCGCAAGGCGGCCGCGATTTTGGAACGGCTGGCGGCAGGCTCGCCCGGCGACGCAGGGCTGCGCCACGATTACCTTCGCGCCGTGGTTGATCTCGCCAGAGCCTACGGCGTGGCCGGGCAGTTCGATTCCGGAATTGCACAAGCCAGACGCGCAGTTGCCATTGCCGAGGGTAGCGCCGCCGCGCGCCCCGGCGACGTGATTGCGATGACTGATTTGGGAGCCGCGCTGGCCGGGTTGGCGGACGCGGTCAGCAACGAAAAGCGCTACTCCGAGGCCATCGCGTTGCGGGAGCGTGTGCAGGATCTCGCTGGCCGCGTAGCCGCGCTGGCGCACAACAGCCGCGAAGCCGAGCGCTCGCTGGCGTTGGCGGAGAAGCGGCTGGCCGCGCTCTACGGCGTAACCGGGCGGATGGAAGATTGCCGCCGCGAGTACGAGATGGCGCGCTCGATCGATGAGCAACGCTGCGCCCGCAATCCACAGGACATGCGCGCCAAGATCGATCTGTCGTTTGACTTGAGCGACCTCGGCTGGGCAGCCGGCGCCATGAACCGCCTGGACGATGCGCTCGAATTCCACCGCAAGGCTCTCGATCTCCGGCAGCAGGCCGCCCAGGCGGACCCACAGGATTTCCGCGCCGCTGGCGCCGTGGCCGCGAGCATGAGGAAGATCGGCCTGGTCTTCAAGAAGATGGCGAAACCGCGCGAAGCTTTGGCCGAGTTCGAGCAGGCGGTGCAGCGCTACGGCGAGTTGAGCCGCCGGCCTGGCGCCGGCTGGGCGACCGTGCGCAGCCTGGCGGAAACCCGCTCGGATATCGCCGAGACCTGGACCGACCTGGCACAGGCTCACGCCACAGCCGCCGCCCAGCGCCGCGCCGATTACCTGGCCGCCGCCGGAGAATATGAGCAAGCCCGCGCCCTGTTGGCCGGGCTGCGCGACCAGGGGAAGCTGCCGAAATCCGAGTGGCCGAACGTGGACGGGATGGCCTCGCTCGCGCAGAAAGCGCGCCGCAACGCGCAGTAGTTTGGTAGGGCATGCTTCAGGTTGCCAACGCCCGCTTGCGGGCGCATTTTGTCCCGCCGCCAGCGCGCAGGCGCTTGCGGTTCGATGCAGGCTTCAAATCGGCAGCAGGCCTTCCCGCAGGTTATCCAGCTCAGGCGGCCTGTACTCGGCCCACTTCGGTTTCGAGAATCCGGGGAATCCGCCCCACTCGAACGCTCGGCGGAGGTACTGAACGAACGTAATTCTCTCCGACACGTTAAGAAACCCGTGAATCAAGCAGTCCGCACCTGCGGTGTCCAGGATCAGCATGTACGGGTCTCCTCCGTCGTTCGCGTCCGACTTAGCGCTATCACAATCGGAGAAGCTCACGGCGCCCGTATATTCGAATGACTTCGCCGCATCTTCCACACCGTAGATGACGATGGGATCGCTAAAGACCAAGTCCCATTCGAGGTGGGATCGTTCCGGGCTCTGATCGCGAATAAAGGAGAGGCGCGGGTGGACACCTGTCAGCTCAACGTTCCCGCTGATTCCGAACCAGGCGCGGGCAGAAAGGGGCAGGGCCCCAGCCTCTTTCTCCAGAGCCAGGATCTGGGAGAACGCCGATCTGGCGGGCGCCTGTAAAACCGGCTCGCGCACAGGTCTGGTGTACGAGAAGAATCGATAGCCTATCTCGCCCAGCCGCCGGGCGATTGTCTCAATGTTGGCTCTTGCCCGCGCCATTGTCTCGTATGCGACCGCCAGCCCGTCTGCGGCATAGGGGTCCTCGCGAACCTGCGGGCCTAGGTCTTGCAGGCCCGCCCATGCGGCCTCGCGGTCACCGGCGTCGTAGCGGTCGAAGAAAGGCAACTCCGTCGTATGTCGCCTCAACATGGCCAATCGTGCTTCACGCTGCGTTGGAATCTTCAAATCGAGCAGTGCACTGGTCATAGAGGTCGGGAATGAGAATCCGCACCTGTCCAATTATCGCCTCGAAACGCCGCCTGCGGTTGAGCCACGATGTGCTGCACCGGACGAGTTGGCCCCGCTCGCACAGAAACCCGTCGTAGTGGGCAGCAATAGCCCGACAACCAAGTTCCGCCCCCTCGCCCACCGCGCTGCCAGCGGAATGGCGAATCGCAACCCGGTATGTGTGGCTGAGAACCTGACCACCTTGGTATCCTTCAGGCCCGCCGCGCGGCCCGCCTCGATCACATCGATTTCACGAATCGTCCCGACGCCCTTCGGATAGATCACCCACAGCCCACCGGCCGGCTGGAGTCTGCGCGCCAATCCGGGGATGCGGGCCAGGTCCCGGTTCCAGCGGCCGCCAGGAATATCAGATCGGCCTTCTTGGCAGCCGTTTTGACGCCGGCGGCTTTCAGCTCGCGTGAAAACTCCGCGTCGAACCTGCCTTCGAGCCGAACCGTTACGCCTTCCTTGACGCCCAGCTTGTCGAGGAGAGAGGGCGGATCGAGAATCCTCTGCGCCCACTCCTCCGCCGCCGCCCCGAGTTCCAACTCCGCGCGTCCGTCGCCCCAATCCAGCCGCAGGACGCCGCTGTCTGCCGTCACGCTGTTCAAGTCCCGGAAGGGAAGCTTGAGCCTCACTCCGCCGCGAAACAGCAGATGGTCGGTTTCAAGCAACGCTTTGCCCTCGATCGTGCGGCCGCCGCGCCGCAGCCTGCACTCCTTTTCCTGGCCCATGGTTACGCCTCCGTGCTGACGCGGTCGCCGGTCCTCGAGCCGAGATCTTTGAAAAACGTTTCGATGCCGCGCGTGTGGCCGATCACAAAGCGGGTCACGAACCGGAAGAACACGTTGCGCACTTCTCCATCCTCGGTGATGCGCAGGTCGGCGCCTCGGGCGCGGGTGAGATCTCGAACGTCCAGGTGCCGCCGAAGGGGAGGTTGGGATCGGCGATGCGCACGGCGCGCCGCGCGGGCGGGGAATCCTCCACCAGTTCGAACCGGATCTTCCGCCCGTGCCCGTCTTGTTCCCACCACTGCTTCCTGCCATCGCGATCGGGCAGCGTGCCATAGCCTCTCACATCGGAGCGCCAATCGGGCGGTCCCGCCAGAATCTTGTAGAGCGCCTCCGGGCTCTGGCGGAATCGAGCCCGGCGCGTGGCGCGATGCCGAAACGGAAGTGTGGCGCCAACCGCCGTCATCAGAATCAACAGAATCAGCGCCCCACCCGGCAACCATAGCCACTTCATGCCGCCCCTCCGTGCATGATGCGCATCATATCACGGGAACCCGCAACGGGCGCAAAAGAACGGGCAGATCGGTAGGTGAACGCTCGGCGGCTCTTTCGCCTCGCGCCGGGCCGTACGATTTTGCGGCTGATCCCAGTGCTCGCAGGAACTGCGAGGGAATCGGTTGGCAGGCGGAAGCGCCTGCCCCACTCGCCCCGTCTACGGCGTAATGCGGGCGGCGAGGACCAGGTAGAAGACCGTGCCCACCGCGATCACCGCCCCGTGCGCCAGACCCACGGATTTGGGGCTACGCACGTCCAGTTCTTCTCTCTTGATGTAAGCCGGCCGTCCGCTCATCATCTCGGTGAGAATGAAGTAGACGTTCCACAGCGTCTTCTGGATGCGGCCGCGCGTGGCCATCAGAATTGCCGCCATCACACCGCCCAGCACTGCGGTAATGATGAAGATCCCGATCCAATCCTGCCAGCCCACCAACGCTCCCACCGCGGCCATCAGCTTGACGTCGCCGGCGCCCATCGCCCGGATGACGTAAAGAAGGAAGTACACGCCGAAGCCCAATCCCAACCCACGGAGCGAAAACCAGACGCCGGCGAGCGAAAACCAGGAGCCCGGCGGCCCGAAGAGAAACGCGTTCAGCAGCAGGCCCAAGGCGGCACCTGTCACGGTGACCCAGTTCGGAATACGGCGGAAGCGGACGTCGTACACCGCAGCCACCAGCAACACGGCCAGCAGCACGATTACAACTCCCCGCGGAGGTAGCGTCAAAGACATGTCGGCTCAATCATAACGCGGCGATCAAGCCGCGCCCCAGTCCCCGATCGTTTACAGCCGAATGCTAACCGGGCCGCGGCCGGCTCGCCAGCCGGCACTGGGGAACTTGGTTTTGAAAACCAACCCACGCACGTCTGGCTAATTGAGGGTGCGGATCCTGATGTTCTTGAACCAGGCGTCATCGCCGTGATTCTGGAGAGAGATGGGGCAGCGCGCGCGCGGCTGTTTCACCAGCAGCTCCCAAACTCGCGAGCCTTCGCCCCAGCGTTTCGTCATGCTGAGGGCCACCTCGGGTGCATCCAGGCCGCCCTCCACCACCTTTTCGCCATTGAGCCAGTGCTCGAAGTGCTTCCCCCGCACGACCAGGCGCGAGTGGTTGAACTCGCCCACCGGCCGCGAGCGCTCGGCGAGCGGAGGGAAAATGTCGTATAGAGCCGCCGTCTGGTGACGGGGACCGCCACGCACGGCGTCGGAGTTGCGGACGTCGTCGGTGATTTGGTATTCGAAGCCGATCACGTACTCCTGGCCGCGGCTGGGTCGGCCGGCGGGCCGGTTGGCCAGCGCCTGGTTGACCTTATCCTCGAACCGCGGGGCGGGCTGCCCGTTCAGGAACACGCGATCCTGAATGCGGTACTTGAGCCCGCTGTTGCCACTGGGCGAGATCTTCCAGTCCCACTCCAGCTCGAAATCGCCATAATTCTCCTCGCTGAAAAGGTCCTCCACGATCCGCGGGTGCGCCACCGCTTTCAAGCAGCCATCCTCAATCACGAAGGAATCGCCCGCCGGCGACTTGCGGGCCGGGTCTTCCCAGTGGCTGAAATCGCGGCCGTCGAACAGCAGCACCCATCCAGCTTTGTTTTCCTGTGGCGTCAACTGATTGTCGGCGGCCCACAAACCCGCCAGTGGCAACGCGGCCAGCAGAGCGGCGGAGCAAATTGACTGCAACATGCTCTCATGTTATCAGTAGTGCTTGGCGCTATCCACGACCAACCTGGTGAGGCGAACAGCCGCATGACAGTATCGGAGCATACGTCTTCGCGGGCCTCGCCATGATCTTCCGGCTGCGCAAAGAGTTTCCCGCACCATCGCTGTCCGTTTTTGTATTGCTGCAACTGCTGGATATCCTGACCACGCTGCTCGGCCTGCGGGTGGGCGCGCACGAGGGCAGCATGTTCATCGGACGCCTCATGAAGATGGATCCGATGGCGGCGCTGCTGATCTCCAAGCTGTTCGCGGTCGTCCTGGTCTTGGTCGCGCTGCGCTGGCGCCGGCCGCGCGTCGTGGTGCTGGTGAACTACTGGGTGGCGTTGGTGGTGGTCTGGAATCTGTTCGCCATCTATTCCACCGTGCTCCTGCATTGAACGGAATCGTTAACCAGGCCTCGCCCACATGCTATAACCGTGACATGTCGCACGGCGCGATGACGCACTGACCCATGTACCTATTCGATCTTTTCCGCTCGTTTCTTCCGTTGCACAATCCGATCGGCTTCGGAGCCGCCGACTTCATCGAATTCGCGCTGGCGGCGATGCTGGTGCTGATGGTTGCGCTGCGGGGGAGGGTCGAGCCCGCCGCGCGCCGCCTGGCGGAGAGCACCCGGTGGTCGATGCTGTTTCTGGCACTGCTGCCGATCGCCTTGCGGCTGGCGCTGTTGCCGCGCTTCCCCGTGCCTACGCCGGGCGGCGCCGACGATTTCAGCTACCTGCTGCTCGGCGACACGCTGGCGCACCTGCGCCTGGCTAATCCGGTGCATCCCCTGCACCAGTTCTTCGAAGCCGTGTTCATTTTGCAGCAGCCGACTTACAGCTCGATCTTCCCGCTGGGACAAGGCGTCGTGCTGGCATTCGGCCAACTCCTCGGCCATCCTTGGGTGGGCGTTGCGCTTTCGGTGGGCGCGTTGAGCGCGGGCTGCTATTGGATGCTGCGCGGTTGGACGAGCGCCGGCTGGGCGCTGGTGGGCGGCGTCTTTGCCGCGCTCGAGGTCGGTCCGCTCAGCCAGTGGATGAACCTGTATTGGGGCGGCGCGGTCTCGGGTGTCGCCGGGTGCCTGGTGTGCGGCGCGTTGCCACGCCTGCGCCGCGCGCCCACCACGCGCAACGCCGCGCTGCTCGGTGCGGGCCTGGGGCTTCAACTGCTCACACGGCCTTTCGAGTTCGTGCTGCTCGCGATCGCCGCCGCCATGTTTCTGCTTCCCGGCTGGCGCCGCTTTCTCGGAGCGCTGCCGATCATCGGCGTCACGCTGCTGCCCGCGGCTTCGCTCAGCCTGGCGCAGAACAAGGTAGTCACCGGAAGATGGACCACGCTGCCGTATGCGCTCAGCCGCTACCAGTATGGGGTTCCGACGACGTTCACTTTCCAGCCGAACCCTGTGCCGCACGTCGCGCTTACGACGGAGCAGGATCTGGATTACCGCGCCCAATCGATCGTCCATGGCGAAGCGACCGATACGCCGGCGAACTATCTCGCGCGGTTGGGAGAGCGGCTGCATTTCTGCCGCTTCTTCTTTTACCCGCCGCTGATGGTGGCGCTGCCGGCCTTTCTGGCGGCGATGGCGCGGCGCCGGAAGCTGTTGTGGGCTGCCGGGGCCATCCTGCTGTTCGCGCTGGCGGACAATTTCTACCCGTACTTTTACCCGCACTACATCGCCGCGCTAACGTGCGTGTTCGTGCTGGCGAGCGTAACCGCGCTCGAATTCCTAAGCCGCTGGCCGGGCGGGCGCGCGGCGGCACGGCTCGTCGTCTTCCTGGCGGCTGCCCATTTCCTGTTCTGGTATGGCATGTTATGCGGGAATCAAAGCATGCTGCTCGCCGCCGGCCGTTTCGATACCGCCGACTTCATCAATTACGGCGACCCCGAAGGCCGCATCCGCATCGACGATCAACTGGCGGCTCACGCCGGCCGGCACCTGGTTTTCGTGCGTTACGGCCCGCAGCACATGTTCCACGAGTGGATCCACAACGCGGCCGATATCGACGCGGCGGACGTAGTGTGGGTTGCCGACCTCGGTTACGAGGAGAATCAGAAGCTGATCGAGTATTACCCCACCCGCCGCGTCTGGCTGGTCGAACCCGACGCAAGGCCGCCGCAGATTGTGCCATACCCGTAGAGGTGGCATCTAAGAGGTCACGCCGGTGTGCGAAAACAACAGTTGGCAGTCGAAAGCGCCTGCCCCCCTTTGCTGCGAGTCCTTTGTGAGCGGCGTGGGACAGACGCTTTCGTCTGTCAATCCGTTCACGGCGGCCAGCCACTTACCAGCCGGCGCGGTGGGCGATATAGGTTTTGATGGCGAGACCGGCCATCAGGATCCAGACCGCGTTGCGCAACAGCCCGCCATCGAGTGTGAAACCCGCCAGGATGGCGAGCACGGCGTAAGTAGCCATGGCGGCAGTGAAACGGTTTTTCATCGGCGCGGCATGTTGTAAGCGAAGTTGAGCTGGACCACAATGCGCTCGCCTTTGAATTCCGTGGGCAGCGGAGGAAACGGGTTGGATGCGCTGATGCCGGCCACGGCGGCTTCATCGAGCGGCCGCGAGCCGGATTGCTCCGCATACACCAGCTTGAGAACGGCGCCGGCCCGGCCGATCGCAAACTGGATCGAAACGTGGCCGCGCAAACCGAGCTTGACGCTTTCCGGCATCACCGCCGTCCAGTTGCGGCGCACGGCGGCCAGCACCTGCATCAGGTAGGGCCGGAAATCCACGCCCATGGGGTCGCTCTTCAACTCCACGTTGGCGCCGGGCACTCCGGGCGTGGGCGATTGGCGAATGCCGCCGTATGCGAACGGGTCCGACGCGCCGGGATCGCCCACCGCGATCCGGCCACCGAAGCCCTCGCCGCGCGCGGCATCCTGGACTAAATCCGCCACCGAACTGCGCGGCACCGGAATGCGTCCCGTCACCTGGCCGGGCGGCGCCGCGCGGCCGGCGTCTTCGAGCGTGATCTTGGGTTGCTCCGCCACTTGAATCTGCGGTTGCACCTGGGCGAATTGCGGCAGCTCGGTTTTGGGCGGCGCTTTGGTGGTGTCGATTTTGGGAGCTTCGGGCAGCGGCGGCGGAGCGGCGGGCTTGCCGGCAGGCGCCTGCGGCATGACCATAGGGCGGGGCTTCTCGTGCGGCGCCTCCGGCGGCGCTTGCGGCATCTCCACGCGCGGCCGCTCGGGAGAAGACCGCACCTCGAACTCCGCCGTGACTTTGCTCCGGTTGGGGGCTTTCTGGGTGAGCTCGGTGGGCGGCTCGATGAGCGGCGTGAAGGTGCGCTCAATCGCCTGCCGCGGCCCCTCGAACCCCGGCAGCGTGAACAGCGCCACCACCACCGCTACGTGAATCGCGATAGTGAGGATGGCCGCTTTGCGATGCCGCGCGCCGGCGTCCGGATCGCTCCAGTCGGTCAGCAGGTGCAGTTCGGCGTCAATCGGCTGATTTGCTACGGTTTCCATCCCGCGGTCAACGTGTGCGAGACCACTTGCGAGTGCTCTTTGATTTTATCAAGAATCGCCAGTGCCACACTCAATGTGTGACGCGCCGCAGCCCCGGAACATTTCGGCACGGACCGGCTTTCCACCGCGTCTAAAAAAGCTTCCAGTTGCAGTTTCAGTGGTTCCTTTTTCTCGAGCGGCGGCTGCACGAAGCCGATCTGCCGCGCCGCATCCACCGAAAAAATGGTCAGATCCTGCCGCGCGTAATCGAGTGACAAGTACTGCCGCGGCTGGAAGAGCCGCAGTTTTCGCACCCGCTCGGTGGATACCCGGCTGGCGGTCAGATTGGCCACGCAGCCGTTGGGGAATTGCAGCCGCACGTTGGCGATATCCACTTTGGGCGAGAGAATCGAAATGCCTGCAGCGCGAATTTCCGCGGGCTCGGCGCCGGCCAGCGCGAGCACGATGTCCACGTCATGGATCATCAAGTCGAGCACCACGTCCACGTCCAGGCTGCGCGGGCTGAACAGGTTCAGGCGGTGAATCTCGAAAAACAGCGGCAGGGTGGCTCGCCGCTCCAGCTCCAGCACGGCCGGATTGAAACGCTCCAGGTGACCGACTTGCAGGATGCGTCCGTGGCGGGCGGCGCTATCGATGATGCGGCCGGCGGCGGCAGCGTCGAGCGCAATCGGTTTCTCGACCAGCACGTCTATGCCGGCTTCGAGCAGCGCACAAGCCACCGCCTCATGCGCGCTGGTCGGCACGGCGACGATGGCGGCATCCACGCGTCCCACCAGCTCCCGCGCATCGGTGAGAGCCACGCCCCCGTGCGCTGCGGCAGCTTCTTCGGCGCGCGCAGGATCGATATCCACGATGGCGGCGAGCGACGCGCGCTCCGTTTCCCGCGCCACGCGGCAATGATTGCGGCCGAACTGCCCCGCTCCGACTACCGCCAGCCTGATTTTCGACATAGTAAAAAGGAAGACAGAAGTCAGGAGACAGAAGTCAGACAGGAGTCGGGAGCCAGAATCGCTCCCGCGTCATCGTTCGCTCCGTACTCCTTTCGACGCCATGCCAGCCGGACTCCTGACTTCCGACTCCTGTCTTCTTACTCCTGACTTCTGCCTTCTGACTTACTTCTGCAGTACGCCAACCTTCTTGAAATCGCCGGCCTTGACGTAGCTGAATGCGGCCGGAACCACGTGTTTGCGGAATGCCGCGTTCACTTCATCCACGGTGAGCTTGTCGATTTTGGCTTCCAATGCCGCGTCGAATTGAATCGTGCGGCCGAACCGCTCTCGGTTTAGCAGCAGACCGGCCAACGACCCGTCTTCGGATCGCTGCAAGGTCAGCTCATCCTTCCACGCCTTTTTCTCCGCGGTCACTTCGGTTTCCGTGAAGCCGTCCTTGAGAGCGCGGGCTAGCTCCTCGCGGAAGTCGGCTTCCACTTTGGGAGCGTTCTTGGGGGCGCAAATGGCCGCCACCGAAACCGTGGCGCCATCGTCCTTGCCCGTCACGTTGATCGAGGAATGGATGTAATAGCTGAGCCCTTCCACGTCGCGAATGCGGCGCACCAGGCGAGAAGAGAAGCTGCCGCCGAAAACCCGGTCGGCCATCATCACCGCCGCGTAATCGGGATCGTCCATCGCGAGCGGCGTGTTCATGCCGGCGTTGAATACCGCGTTCTCCTTGTCGGGAGTTTCGATTTTGCGATCGATCGCATCCACCTTCTTATACGGCTCCGGCACGCGCTCGAAGTGGCTGGCGCTCTTCCAATCGCCGAACAGCTCGAAGACCAGCTTCTGAATCGCTGCCTCATCGAACTGGCCCACGATGACCAGCTCGGCGTTGCCGCCGCCGTAGAACTGCGCGTAGAATTTCCTGGCTTCGTCCAGCGTGACCTTCTTCAGATCTTCAATCTGCTCGTCGAAGGTGCTCACGTAGCGTGTGTCGCCGCGCGGGTAGGGCTTCAAGTGGCGCTGCAACTCCAGGGGCCCAAGCGACTGCGGCTCGGTCTTGGCCGCTTCGATGCCGGCCAGCCGGGTCTGCCGCGCGGGCTCGAATTCACTCTCGGGGAACGAGGGCTCGCGCAGAACTTCGGCTGCCAGACGCAAAGCGCCGGGCAGGTTGGCCGCTATCGTCTCGATACTGGCATAGGCGCCGGTCGCACCGCCGCCCACGTTCAGTTGCGCCTTCAGGCGGTCCATCTCATCCTGGATCTGCTGGCGCGACTTGGTCTTGGTGCCGCGCATCAGCAGCCCCCCCGCCATCTCCGCCGCCGTCTCCTTGCCCAGCAGCGATTTTTCGTCGCCGAAACGCATGCCCAGTTGCACATGAACCGTTCCACCGCGGGTCTGCTTGGGCAGCATCAGCAGCGTCATTCCGTTCGGCAGCTTGATTTTTTTCGTCCGCGCTTCGATGTTGGCCGGCGCCGGATCGAATACTTCGCCCTGGGAGATCTGTTCGCCGCCCTTGTAATCCTTGAACACCACGGCCAGGTCGGGCGCTGCGGGGATCTCCGCCCGGTCCGGCGTCTTGTCGGGAATGAACTCGCCACACGTGCGGTTGGATTGCTTCAAATAGGCCTTGGCCACGCGCAGCACGTCTTCGGGCGTGACCTTCTTGATTTCGTCGCGCTCCAAGAACAGCAGGCGCCAATCGCCTTCCGAAATCACTTCGCTGAGCCCCAGCGCCACATCCTGCGTGTCCGTCATCCCGAGATCGAACTCTTTCAGTAGCCGCGTCTTCACGCGATCCACTTCCTCTTTGCTGGGAGCGTCACTGGCCAGGCCCTCGATGTTCTTCAGAAGAATCGCGCGCACGTCATCCAGATTCTGCTCCTGGTTCAAGAGAGCGTAGCCCAATAGGACGCCCGGGTCATGCAGTTCGACATGCATCATGCCGACTCTCGCGGCTTTCTTGCTATCGACCAGAGTCTTGTACAAACGGCCCGACGGCGTGTCGCCCAACACACCCGCCAGCACTTCGAGCGGCGCCGAATCCGGATGACTGCCGGCCGGAACGTGATACAACACTCCAACGGCCTGCTCGCTTCCCACGCGGCGCAAGGTGACGGTGCGCTCGCCATCCTGGGTGGGCTCGACCGTGTAGGTCGCTTCCAGCGTGCGCGCCGGCTTCGGATTACGGCCGACCGTGTCCGCCACCCATTGCAGGATGGTGGTCTGGTCGAACTTGCCGGCGATGGTCAGCACCGCATCGTCCGGCTGATAATACTTGTGATAGAAAGCCGCCAGCCGCTCGATCGGCACGTGTTCGATATCGGAGCGGTTGCCGATCGGAAGGTGCCCGTAGGCGTGCCACAGGTATGCGGTCTCGATCAGGCGCTCGAACAGGATGTTGCGGGGGATGTTCTCGCCCATCTCGAACTCATTCCGCACCACCGTCATTTCTTTGTCGAGGATTTCCTTTTCGACGCGCGTGTTCACCATGCGGTCGGCTTCCAGCTCCAACGCCCAGCGGAGATTCTCCTCGGTCGCATTCATCGTTTCGAAGTAGTTGGTGCGGTCCCACGAGGTCGAGCCGTTCATCTGCGCGCCGTGGTCGGTGAGTTCCTTTTTGATGTTGGTGCGCGTCTTGGTTTCGCGGAACATCAGGTGCTCCAGCAGATGCGCCATGCCGGTTTCGCCGTAACCTTCCTGGCGCGAGCCCACCAGGTAGGTGATATTCACCGTGACCTTGGGCTTCGAAGTGTCCGGAAACAACAGCACGTGCAGGCCGTTCGGATATGCGTACTCGGTTATGCCTTCGACCGACGTAACTTTCTGCACACCCGCCGGCAGAGTCTGGCAATAGGTAACCGCGCCGAGGAGAAGGGCGGCGGCGATGATCGTGAACCGCGAAATATGTCGCATGAGTGCCTCGTTTTTGTTTGCAGTGGTGGGGCAGTTTCAACCTGCAACGCCCGCTTGCAGGCGCACAGTAGTTACTAACAAGCTCCCAGGCCGGATTATAGCAAGCACTTGGGGGGTGCGGACGCGTCAGGCTTCAATGCCTACAATGGCGATCTCGCTTTCGGCGGCCGCTTCGATCATCTCGGCGCGGTCGAGCAGCAGCGTCCGCCCGGCCTCGACGGCAAGCACCGTGGCGCCGCACTCGCGCATCACCGGAATCGTCGCGCGCCCCACCGTCGGCACGTCGAATAGAAGATGTTCGCGGCGGCGCGCCACTTTCACCAGCGCCAGTCGCCGGCCGTTGACAAGGCCGGCGGCGCGGCGCAGCATGGCGTCGGTGCCTTCCATGGCTTCGAGAGCCACGCAGGCGCGCTCGGAAATCGCCACCGCCTGTCCGACATCGAAACCCGCCAGCGCGTTGGCGACCCGGCAGCCGTATTCCACATCCGCCATTTCCTCCTTGTCCGGCTTGCGCCGCGTCATGGCGCCCGCAGTGGCCAGCAGCGGCTTGAGCAGCCAGGTGGAATCGCGCAGGTGAATCCCTTCGCTTTCGAGCACCTTCACGACGCCGCCAATCAGGCCGTCGGTATTCCGCGAGGGCAGGGAAGCCAGCAGTTTCACCAGTCGCCAGTCGGGCACGATCGACGAAAAGATCTTGGCGTGCTTCACTTGCCCGCACATCACCACGTCCGTGATGTCTTCGCTCTTGAGGATTTCGATCAGCTTGCTCAACTGCCCGAGCGAGATCCAGTGGCACCGCGCGGCCAGGCTGGCGACCTCGGGCGATGCCTCCTCTTCAATCGCGATCACCGTGACATCCAGGCCCAGCCGCGCCGCGCTTTCGAGCGCCAGCAGCGGAAAACGCCCGTTCCCGGCAATTAGACCGTATCGCATTTATTCATTACTCCGCTGTGGGGCAGCTTGCCAAGCTGCGTGGCGATTGTCAATCGGCACGCGCGGCGATTGGCAATCGCCGCGCAGGATGGCATCCTGCCCCGCAATGCTCATCCGCACGCCCGTGTATCCCATGCCTTACTTGATAATGCCGCGCTCGGAGGCGTGGATGAAAACGATCAGTTCCTCAATCTCGTGCAACGCCGGAACCTCCGCGCGTATACGGTCGATGGCTTGCGACGTGTTGAGCCCGGCGCGCGTCAGCAGCCGGAACGCAGTTTGCAGCGCTTCGATGGTGGCCTTATCGAAACCACGCCGCTCCAGGCCGATCGAGTTGGCGCCAAACACGGCCGATTCCGGCTTGTGGCTGGTCAGCGAATACGGCATCACGTCCTGCTTGATCACGCTATACGGCCCGATGAACGCGTGGCGGCCGATGCGGCAGAACTGGTGGATGCCGCTGTACGGGCTCACGTCCACCCAATCTTCGATGGTGACGTGACCAGCCACTCCCACGCTGTTGCCCAGTATCACGTGATCGCCGATGCGAACGTCGTGCGCCACGTGCGCCTGCACCATGATCAGATTATCGCTGCCGATGGAAGTGACCAGCCCGCCGCCCTGGGTTCCGCGATGGATGGTGACGAACTCGCGGATGCGGTTGCGGTGGCCAATGCGCGTTTCGGCGCGCTCGCCCTTGTATTTCAGGTCCTGCGAGGCCACGCCGACCGTGCTGTAAGGGAAGAAGACGTTGTCCTCGCCGATCCAGGTGGGGCCTTCCAGATAGATGTTGGCCATCAGCCGCGTGCGGGCGCCGATTTCGACTTCCGCCCCGACTACGCAGTAAGGGCCGATTTCAGCGCTTCCCGCCACGCGCGCCCGCGCGTCGACGATCGCGGTCGGATGAATCGGCATCGGCTAGGCCTGGGCGGGGCCGCTTTCGTCCTTGTCCGCCAGCTTGCACATCACTTCCACCTCGGCCACCACCGCGCCATCCACCGTGGCCACGCCCGCCATCTTGGCGACGGTTGCCTTGCGCTTCAGCAGCTTCATTTCCATGCGCAGCACGTCGCCCGGCACCACCGGCTTGCGGAATCGCGCATTCTCCACCGCGACCAGCAGCACCAGCTTGCTATGCCGGTCGGGGATGGACTTCAGCACCAACACACCGGCGGTCTGCGCCATGGCCTCGATAATCAGCACTCCCGGCATCACGGGGAAATCCGGAAAGTGGCCGGCGAAAAACGGTTCATTGTGGGTGACGTTCTTGATGCCGACCACGCGCTCGGCTTCTAGCTCCACAATGCGGTCCACCAGCAGGAACGGGTACCGGTGCGGGAGAATGTCCCGGATTTCACTGATGTTCAAAATGGCCATGGAGTGAGTATTATAACAGCCGTGGATTCGATTCTACGGCAAGTGAAGGGTTACCAGGCCGAAACCTCGGACCTGATCGGGCGTTTTGTCGAATGCGAATCGCCCAGCGACGATCGCGCGGCAGTGGACCGGTTCGTCGATCTGGTTTGCGACACCTTGGCGCCGGTGGCGCGGTTGAAGACCGTCCCCGGTGGGCGCTTCGGCCGTCACCTGCTCGCCGAAATGAAGCTGCCCGGGCGTAAGAAGAGCGGGCAGATTCTCGTGTTGGGCCATTCGGACACCGTCTGGCCCGTGGGCACGTTGCGCAACATGCCGTTTCGCAATTACCGCGGCCGCCTCCAGGGACCGGGCGTGCTGGATATGAAAGCGGGCATCGCGTTTTTCATTGCTGCCACACGCGCACTGCGCGAACTGGATTTGCCGGTGCCCTCGCGGGTACTGCTGCAGCTCAATTCCGATGAAGAGGTCGGCAGCGTTAGATCGCGCGCGCTCACCGAAAAAAACGCGCGATCGAGTCACACCGTGCTGGTGCTCGAACCCGGCACCGGCCTGGAGGGCAAGCTCAAAACCGCGCGCAAAGGGGTAGGCGCTTTCACCGTCACGGTGCGCGGCAAGGCCTCGCATGCGGGCGTGGATTTCCATGCCGGCGCCAGCGCGGTGCTGGAGCTGGCGCGGCAGATCAACACCATCGCCGGGTTCACTAAGCTAGATCGCGGTATCACCGTGAACGCGGGGGTGATCGCCGGCGGCACGCGCTCCAACGTGGTGGCGGCCGAAGCGCTCGCCGAGGTGGATATCCGCGTGGCCCGCTTGCGCGACGCCGCGGTGCTCGAACGCAAATTCCGCGCGCTCAAGCCCTTCGACCACCGCTGCACCATCGCCGTGAGCGGCGGCCTGAACCGCCCGCCGCTGGAGCCGAGCGCAGCGGGGAAGCGGCTGTTTCGGACGGCGCGCAAACTGGCGCTCGAGTTGGGAATCGAGTTGGAGGAATCCTCAACCGGCGGCGGCTCGGACGGCAACTTCACCGCGGCCTTGGGCATCCCCACGCTCGACGGCCTGGGTGCGGTGGGCGAAGGCGCTCACGCCGCCAACGAAAGCATCCTGATCAACCGGATCGCTGACCGCACGGCGCTCATCGCCAAGCTGCTGCTGGTGGGACGGGCGGAAGATTGAGCCCTGCGAGCTGTAAGAATGCCTGTTGAATGTGGGGCAGGATAATATCCTGCGCGACGGTTGCCAACCGCCGCGCGGTCCGATTGGCAATCGGACCGCAGCTTGGCAAGCTGCCCCACAGAGCTGCCGGTACGGTTGTTACTCACGTGCCGGTTGCTTACTCCTTCACCACCGCAACTGTCTTATCTAACTTCGCGTCCGCCGACGAACTGCCCACCATCAGACTCACCTGGTCAGCCTCCACTTCCCATCGCTCCCTGGCCATGTCCCAATAAGCCAGCGTCTCCGCCTTCAGAGGCAGCTCGACCGTGCGGGTTTGGCCCGGCGCAAGAGTGACGCGGCGAAAACCCTTCAGCTCCTTGATTGGCCGGTCCACGCCGGAGTTGAGGTGCTTCACATAAAGTTGCACCACCTCATCGCCCTGTCGTTGACCCGTGTTAGTAACATCCACGCTTACGGTTATTTCTCCATTGGCTCGCAATGTCGCGGCGCTGGTTTTCAAGTTAGAGTACCGGAACGTCGTGTAACTCAAGCCGTAGCCGAAAGGATAGAGCGGCTCGCCCTGGAAATACATGTAAGTCCGGCCGTGGCGTATGTCATAATCCATTTTGGCCGGAACCTGGTCCAGCGAGCGCGGGAAGGTTTGCACCAACCGGCCGCCCGGGTTGTAATCCCCGAACAGCACCTCGGCGATGGCGGTGCCTTCCTCCTGCGCGTTGTGCGTGATGTGCAGAATGGCGGGCACGTTCCGCTCCGTCCAATTGATGGCGATCGGAAAACTGGAAACCAGCACCACCACGGTTCTAGGATTGGCTGCGTACACTTGCTTCACCAGCGCTTCCTGTTCCAGGTCGATCCACTTGCGGTCCATGGCTTCCTTGCCGTCGCTGGGCGTCGGGCAGTGGGCCCATGGCGCATCGCAGGTGGGATGATTGCCGACGAACACAATCGCCACGTCCGATTGTCTGGCCGCATTCACCGCGGCCTCGCCGTCATTGTTGGCTGCATAGGTCACCTTCACCGCGCCGGCGATTGCCTTAATGCCATCGAGCGGCGTAATCGTGTACGGTGGCGTGCCGCTGTACCAGTCCAGCGCCACATCGTTTGCGCGCGGGCCGATCACGGCGACCGATTTCACCGCACTCCGATCGAGCGGCAGCAAGCCGCCCGTGTTCTTGAGCAGCACCACCGATTCCAGCGCGACCTGTTTCGCCACAGCCTTGTGGTCGCCCAACTTCCAGGCGTCCTCATCGCCCTTGATCTTGGTGTACGAAACCCGCTCGGGAGGGTCGAGCATCCCGAGCTTGATCATCACGCGAAACTCATTCTTCAGCACCGCGTCGATTTCGGGTTCGGTCAGCAGATTCTGGTTCAGAGCGTCATGTACCGCTTTGCCGAAGATGCGGTCGAGGAATTGGTTGATGCCCGCCTGGACGGCGCCCGCCGCGGCGTGCGGGAGGTCAGCGTAATATTTGTGGCGGTTGACCATGTTCCACAGCGAGCCGGCATCCGTGCAAATTATGCCATCCTGGCCCCACTCTTTGACGGTGATGTCCTTCAAAATGGGATTCGCGGTCATCGGGATTCCGTTCATAGCATTGTAAGCCGCCATGTACGCGCGCGATCCGCCTTCCATCACGCCCATGCGGAAGGGCACCGAATAATACTCGCGCAATAGCCGCTCATCGAAATTGGAAGAAGATCCGTCGCGGCCGTCTTCGTTGCTGTTGGCCAGGAAGTGCTTCATCAGCGAAGCCGTCAGCCAGTACTTCGGGTCGTCGCCTTGGAGGCCTTTGACCATCGCCACCACCATGGTTCCGTTGAACAAGGCGTCTTCGCCGAAACACTCCTCGGTGCGTCCCCAGCGCGGGTCGCGTCCCAGGTCGGCGTTGGGCGCGCGCACCACCAGGCCGCCGCGGTGCCCGGTCTTTTCGCTTTGGAAAATGTAGCGCGTCTCGTAGCCTTCCACGCCGCCGGCTTTGCGCACCAGCTCCGGGTCCCACGTCTCGCCCATGCCGATCGCCTGCGCGAACTGCGTGGTCGGGATCGGCGTCGGCCGTCCCCATCCGCCGGGGCCGCCCAGCGCGAGGCCGTGCAGTCCTTCCACGTGGCGTGTGCCGTGAATGCCCAGGCGCGGCACGCTGGGATCGGTGCCCAGGCAGAAGATCTTTTCGTCCACTGTCATCAGCGAGACGATGTTGCGCACCCGCTCCTCCGCGGGCAGATCCGGGTTTTGAAATGGATATTGATACTGCGCGGAGGCGGTTCTCGCGCCCCACGCCGCCAACAAGCACAGCCCCGCAACCAGGCGCATCGTGTTTTTCATGAGATGGCTCCTCGCGATTCCTTCATCAAGATAGTAACCCCGCGCGAGCAACCTGTCAGCAAGGTGGGGCAGGCGCCCCGGTTTTCGGGTCCGCTCTCGAAACTGCCGGGCGATATAATCCAGAGATGCTCAATCATCGGACCTGCTCCATGCCGCGCCCTGCTACTCGTCAACTCCTCGCCTTCACCGCACTCTTGCTGTTCGCTGGTCCTGCCGGCGCGCAATGGATTCCGCAAAACCCGGTGACGAGTTTTGAGAAACAGACCGATGGCGTCGTGTTCACCATGAAGAGCGGCGCCCTGCGCGTGGCCGTCTCCACCGACTCCATCTTCCACATCATCTATTCGCCTACAGTGGCGTTTCCCAACCGCCCCAACGATGTAATCGTGAAGACCTCCTGGCCGGCCGTGCCGTTCACGGTGACCGAAACATCGCGCGCTGTGTTGATTTCGACCGCGCGCATGCGCGTGGCCGTGGACCGCGCCGATGGTACGCTCGCTTACGCCGTCGCCTCCGGCCAACCGCTGGTGCAACAAGGCCCCAACACGCTGACACCAGTTACCGTGAATGGCGAGAAGACCTATCACGCCGAGGCGTTCATCGGCCTGTGGGGGTCCACCGAGGCGTTCTATGGGCTGGGCCAGCACCAGGCCGGCGTGTGGAACTATCACGGCGAATCGGTGGACATCGCGCAGGACAATACCAATATCTCCGTGCCCATGCTGCTTTCGAGCAAGGGTTACGGCATCTTCTGGAACAACTCCTCGCGCAGCCGCTTCAATAACCGCTTCGTGCACGCATTGTACATCACATCGGAAGTAGCCGATTCGATTGACTATTACTTCTTCTATGGGCCGGATTTCGATAAGATCGTCGCGGGTTATCGCGAGCTGACCGGCCAGGCGCCGCTGTTCGGCCGCTGGGCCTTCGGCTTCTGGCAATGCAAGAACAAGTACAAGACCCAGCAGGAGCTGCTCGGCGTCGCGCATAAGTACCGCGAGCTGCACATTCCCGCCGATAACATCGTGCAAGACTGGTTCTGGTGGACCACCATGGGTTCCTTCAAGTTCAGCGACCAGTATCCCGACCCGAAGGGAATGATGGACGACTTACACGCCATTCATTTCCATCTGATGATCTCCGTGTGGCCGTATTTCTATCCTGGCTCCGACGTTTATACCGATATGGATCGCAAAGGCTTCTTCATCGACCGCACTAAGGTGAAGGCTTATCATCCGCAGGGATCGGCGCTATACGATGCCACCAATCCGGAAGCCCGCAAATATTATTGGAATTTGATTGATCACTCCTTGTTCAAGATCGGCGCCGACGCCTGGTGGATGGATACCACCGAACCGGAGACCGAGGCCCGTGAGGACAGCGTGATGGTGACTAACCATGTCGCCGCCGGCAACGGTGCGCGCTACGCCAACGTTTTCCCGCTGCTCACCACCAAGGCTGTGTATGAAGGGCAGCGCGCCGCCTCGGACCAGAAGCGCGTCTTCATTCTTTCGCGCTCCGCATTTGCCGGCTCGCAGCGCAATGCCGTAACGGCCTGGTCGGGCGACGTCGATTCGGATTGGGAGAGCCTGCGCCGGCAGGTCCCCGCCGGGCTGAATTATTCGCTTTCCGGCTTGCCTTACTGGACCACCGATATCGGCGGCTTCACTTCCGGCAATCCCAACGATCCCGCCTATCGCGAGCTCTTTATCCGCTGGTTCCAGTTCGGCACCTTCTGCCCTATTTTCCGCGTCCACGGCACACGCACCAACGACCAGAACGAGCTGTGGTCCTACGGTCCGGAGGCGCAGAAGATTCTCACCGCTTACGACACGCTGCGATATGAGTTGATGCCGTACATTTACTCGCTGGCATGGAAGACCACCAGCGATGCCTACACGCCCATGCGCCCGTTGGTGATGGATTTCCGCACCGACACGCGCGCCGAGAACATCGGCGATCAGTTCCTGTTCGGCCCATCGATTTTGGTGAACCCGGTCACCGAGCCCTCTGCCACCACGCGCCACCTTTATTTACCGAAGGCGCAGTGGTACGACTTCTGGACCGGCAAAGTCATGGATGGCGGCAAAACCGTTGACGCGCCGGTGACGCTCGACCGCATCCCGCTCTATGTGCGCGCCGGTTCCATCATTCCGATGGGCCCCGACATGGAGTACGCCGCCGAGAAGCCGGCCGACCCGATCGAGCTGCGCATTTACCGAGGCGCCGACGCCCGCTTCACCTTGTACGAAGACGAGAACGACAGTTATAACTACGAGAAAGGCGCTTACGCCACCATCCCGATCGAGTGGAACGAAGCCGCGCAAAGCCTGACCATCGGCGACCGCCATGGCACTTACCCCGGCATGCCCACCAGCCGCAAGTTCAAAGTGGTCTTCGTAGCCGACGAACACGGTGCCGGCATCGGCGCAACCGCGAAGGCGGACCGGGAAGTGGCGTACGAGGGGAAGGCAGTGACTGTCAAGCCGTGAGGAGAGGATAGCTCTCTAACATCAGGACGGCGGCGGGTGATAGTGGTGTTTGCCGAGAGTATGGCTTCTGGGCAACACCTCTGCGGTCCAAGCGCTGAATGGCGCGCTCGGCCGCCCGAGAGACGTCTATTCGGAGACCAGTTCCAGTCACCACTTCTTGCAGGGCTCTGCCCAGAGCTGGTAGCATTGAGGCGTAACCCCTAGCTTTCCTGGCACTACGGTGAGGACGGGTTCGACGTGGGCTTTGCTTGGGTTCCGTACGGCCTAATCGTGGGAACGGTCGCTCTTGGGCTTGTGGAGTTTGTTCGCAAGCGGGAAGAGTATAAAAACAAGCAACTGAGATGGACCGTCTTTGCCGTTCTCGTTGCCATGGGCGTGCTGACCTTTGTTAGTTTCCGTCACGACAAGATTGAAAAGGAGCAGACTGACAGGAAGGCGGACGAAGCCACCAAGGCTTTACAGGCTAAAGTTGACGTCGCGACCGCAGCAGAGAACGCTGCCATTCAAGATCAGAAGAACAACACCGGCCAATTCCTTGCGAAGTTTGGGCAGCTTTCAGCCGAGGTGAACGAGTTAAAGCAGCAGGTAACGACGGCGGAACTTCAGAAGAAATTGGCGAGCGTGCAGGCAGAGCTCCAGAGAACGCAGAAGGCGATGGCCCCGGCTCCTAAAGCCAAGCTTAGGTTCACGTTTTCCCCATTTATCAATCCGCCGATTTATGAGGGCCAGGCTGTGGTTGAACCCGTGGTTCCGGTCACGGACGTCGAGCTTCCCGCTGCCGCAGACGGAAGTGTGCACGTGGAATTCTCCGTCCTAAATCTCACGGAGGTCGCCGCGCTCAACGTTTCCCTCACCCTCAAAATATGTGATGAATGCAAATTTGCCAAAGAACCAGAGGGGTTCATAACGCAACCCGGAGAGCCAGACACGCACAGAATGAGGGCGCTTCCGTGGATTCACGCGGCCGAACGACTTCCCCCAATGAGCGTCTATGTTATTCCCCCTCCATTACCGAGTTTTAAGATCGGAATCGACTACCGATGCGACACCTGTGCACTTGACCTAACGCCCACGCTCGGAACGGTTTACGTCAAGAGGAGCTTCATGAACCCAAACCGGTTCCGGAGGAAAGGCTCAAATGGGGCGCCTTGAGGTGCGCTCAATCCGGGCGGAGCCCTGGCAGGACACGGAAGGAGACAGGACGCATCTCCCGCTCATGCGCGCGGCTCCGGTCGTGCAGAAGACCGCGAAAATGGGTCCGCTCCCTCGGCCTAAGATCCCCTCACCCGCCGTAGGGCATCACAGGCACCTTGCCTAACTCGCGCGAGTAGACGGTCAGGGCGCCGCGGTGGTGCGCGGTGTGCTCGACCATCGCCCACACGATGTCGGTGATGGGTTGGCCGCCCATGACCGGACCGGGCGGGAGTGGTTGCGCCAAATCCTCCGGACTGCGCGAGCGGAGGAAATGAATCGAGTTAGCGAATGCCGCATCGAGCATCCGGCGTGCGGCGGTGAGCGAGGTCACGCGCTCCAGGGCTGCGGCGTGGCTGGCGAAATCGAGGTCGAAACCTTCGGGCCGGGATGCGCCCTGGATGAACCAGTCGAGAGTTTGTGCCGCGTGCCCGACCTGCTGAGCAACGGTCATCATGCCTTCTTTCGGACGGAATCCGGAGTCGGCCTCATCGAGAACTCTGGTTGAGCGGTCGAAGAAATCCTTGCTGGCGAGCAATTGGTTGGCGAAGTCGTAATGCTGTGGTTTTGGGCTCATGCGCCACACTATATCAGAAGGCGAACAAAAAGGGAAGAGAGATTTATCACAATTCAAGCTATCTTTAAACTCTCTGTGGCCGGCGACGTGATCGCAGGCAGGGTTTTCCATTGAGAGAGGAATTGGACGATGAACCGGCGGAGTTTTTTATACAGCAGCGCCGCGCTGGGAGTAGCGCAGCCACGCCCGGCCGCGCCGCCCAAAGACGGGCTCACGGAGAAAGTCGCCCAGGCCGCGCTAGCCATGCAGCGCCACTCCTGGGAGCAGGGAATTCTGGCCCAGGCATTTCTGGATATGGGCGACCGGGATCGCGTCATTCTGATGACCAAGGGAGCGATTGTCGAGAAGGCCGCGGACGGGCGGCTGGCGGCCATCGGCGGTGGTGCGACCGATCCGGCCATGGGCGGAACGGCATATCGGCGCGCCGGCGAGTGGACGAGCGATCCGCAGATGCAGGAGGCCGCGCGCGGGCTGCTCGAGTTCGTGCTCAAGAAAACGCCGCGGGCCGCGGATGGAACCTGTTATCACGTCTTCAACTCTGCCGAGATGTGGTCCGACAGTTTCTACACGACGCCTCCATTCCTGGCGGTGACCGGCCACGATGACGAAGCCATGCTGCAAATCGAGGGTTTGCGGAAGCGGCTCTGGAGCGCGGAGCACAAGCTGCTCTCGCACATCTGGGACGATGGCCGGCAGCAGTTTCGGGACCAGGCATTCTGGGGAGTCGGCAACGGTTGGGCGGCGGCGGGGCTCACTCGAGTGATGGCGGCTTTGCCGGCGACCCGGCAGGCGGAGCGGGAGCGGGTGTCCGCGTTCCTGAAGGAATTGCTGGATGGATGCCTGGCGCACCAGCGCCCGGACGGGCTGTTTCACAATGTGCTGAATCGGCCGGAGAGCTTTGTCGAAACCAACCTGGCACAGATGCTGGCGTTCAGTATCTACACCGGCGCGCTGGGAAATTGGTTGCCGGCCAGCTACGTGGCGGGTGCGGACCGCATGCGCGCCGCCGCGCGCGCCAAGGTAGACCAATACGGGTTCGTGCAGGGGGTCTGTGGAGCCCCCAACTTCGATCATGCGGGAGTAGCAGCGGAAGGCCAGGCGTTCTTCCTAATGATGGAACTGGCGGCGACGAACTTCGGCCATGTCCGCGGCCGATAGCGTACGGACTGGCTCGCGGGAACAAACGGTTTCGGTGATTCGGATCAGTATTTCTAAAGAAACAGTTTAGTGAAACTGTGGTACCGCTCCGGGCCGGGCGTCGTTATACTCTTTTCGTATTCACGGAGACAAGTCCATGCCGACCGAAAACAGATTGCGCAGAGAGTTTCTGAAAGGCGCCGGGACGGGATTCGCCGGCGCCGCGCTCGCCGTTCCAGCGGCCCAGGGCACGGCCAGGGCAGCCGAGCCCGGGCTGAAAACCGGGACCTTCAACGTGCGAACGTTTGGAGCGGTGGGCGACGGCAAGTCGCTCGACACCGAGGCGGTCAACAAGGCCATTGGCGCCGCTGCTGCGGCGGGCGGCGGAACCGTCTTGTTTCCCGCCGGCACTTACTTGTGCCGCTCCATTCATCTCGTCGGCAATGTCGACCTGTATCTCGACCAGGGTTCCACCGTTGTGGCGGCCGACCCGGCGGCGCCCGGCGAAACTGGCGGTTACGACGCTGCGGAGCCGAACGACTGGAGCGCATATCAGGATTACGGCCACAGCCACTGGCATAACAGCCTGTTCTGGGGCGAAGGAATCAGTAACATCGCGATTCTCGGTCCCGGACTCATCTGGGGAAAAGGTCTCAGCAAGGGATACGGGCCGGGACCAGTTGCGGAACGCGCAGGAGTGGGCAACAAGGCCATCAGTCTCAAGAACTGCCACAACGTGCTGTTGCGCGACTTCGCCATTCTGCACGGCGGGCACTTCGGCATTCTGGCCACCGGAGTCGACAACCTCACCATCGATAACCTGCGCATAGACACCAACCGCGACGGCATGGATGTCGATTGTTGCCGCAACGTGCGCATCTCCAATTGTTACGTCAACTCTCCCTGGGATGACGGTATCTGCCTGAAGAGTTGTTACGGACTTGGCTCGGCCAAACCTACCGAGTTTGTCACCATCACTAACTGCTATGTAAGCGGCTGCTTTGAGGAGGGCACGCTGCTCGACGGCACTTACAAGCGCTTTGGCCCGGGTGTGCGCGTTCCCCACACGGGGCGAATCAAGTTTGGCACCGAATCCAATGGCGGCTTCCGGAACATCACTGTCTCCAACTGCGTTTTCGAAGGATGTCAGGGACTGGCTCTGGAATCCGTCGATGGTGCACTGCTGGAAGACGTGACGATTACTAACATCTCGATGCGAGACATCATGAGCGCGCCTATCTTCCTGCGCCTGGGCAGCCGCATGCGCGGGCCGGCGGGCGCGCTCGTGGGCACCATCAAACGCGTCATCATCAGTAATCTGGTCTGTTCCAATTCCGTCTCGCGGCTCGGCTCCGTCATCAGTGGGATTCCGGGCCACGCCATCGAAGACGTCACGATCAGCCACGTGCAGGTGTGGCACCAAGGCGGCGGTACGAAAGAACAGGCGGCGATCCAGCCCCCCGAAAAGGAGACAGGCTATCCCGAACCGGATATGTTCGGCACCATGCCGTCGCACGGCTTCTACGTCCGCCATGCAGCAGGCATCCGGTTCGACGATGTCGAGATCGTAGCCGCCAAGTCGGACCTGCGCCCGGCGTTTGTGTTGGACGACGTGCGCGACGCCGACTTTTTCCGCATCCGAACGCCGCACGAAGCGGACGCGCCGGTGTTTGCCTTGCACAATGTCGAGGATCTCGCGATCCACATGTGCCGGTCCGTGCCGGATACCCAACTGCCGAAGGCGGAGCGGACCGTTCTTTAATAGGGCCTATCGCGCGATACCGGAAGCTGTTTTCACAAGTCGCCATGGGCGGCCTCTTGTGAACAAGGCGGATGTCCTCCAAGATCATCAGGTTACGAAAGCGTTTAAAAAACCGGGCAGACGGGCGAATTGACAGACGAAAGCGTTGTCCGCTGGTCTGTCGAGGGATTTGCAGGCGAGTGGGCCAGGCGCTTCGCCTGTCAACCGGTTCTTGCCCGGCTTCCAACCTGCGCGGCTTCAACGGAATCGATGACATACGCGAGCGGTTCACCGCAAGAAGCACAACATCACACGGCTTCCCTAACGGATTCAGTGATTTTGCAGCAGCAACCGGATGGTCTCCCGCCCCGCGCGCGGAACCAGTTGACGCTTGACAGCCTCTTCAGCCGCCAGTCGCACGGTCCAACGCGCCCGTCCTTCCGGCGGCGTGCCGCGGACCATGGCGACCACGCGCTGCTTCTGCGGCTCGTCCAGGAGCGGCTTGGCGCCAGGGCGCTCGCGGTCATATAGTGCCCGGTCCAGGCCACCACTGTCGTAGCGGTGAACGATCCGGCGGACGGTCTTCGCCGTCAGGGGAAGCGACTGCGCTACTCGGGGGGCGGCGCTTCCCTGGGCGAGTTGCCGGAGCGCTAGGGCGCGTATCACAACGCGGACCTGCTCAACGCCGGATCGCAGGATCTCCTCGATACGAACGAGATCCCTCGCCTTGATTCTGATGGGTATCGGGCGGCGCGCCATGCCCAATGATGCGCCAAACCATTCTCCAATGCAATTGTTCGATAGTACCGATGCAGACGGTCATTAGACCGAGCCCGCAAAACTACCGGCGCGGTTGTTACAGGTGCGCAAGATTCAACTCTAACTAAGGACCGCGCTCGAACGCGTCGCGAGGACTGAGTTGGCTGGGTCGGGGAGGCGGTGCCGGAACCGGCTCTGCTGCGGACGCCGGTTGGGGCCGCGCCTTCTCTGCTTGAGGGCGACCATCGGTTTCTCGGCGAAGAGCAACGCCGCACGCAACCCCCAGTGATTGGCGCAAACGCTCCAAGGATTCCTGCCAAAGCCGGGCTTGCACTCCGGAATCAGCCGCCGGTGCGCCACAGTTCCCGGCCGCTTGCGGAGTCGGGTCACCCGGCCCTGCCATCGGCGGGAACTCGTCGGCTTGCCAGGGAGCGGCCATCAGCGCTGGGCCGCTCTCAGCAGGTCGTTCCGCGACATGTTCGGCAAGCGCCGCGGATCCCGGTGCTGGTTCCGCCGTGTGAGCGGCCTCGACGGCTGCGTTCAGCGTCAAGATCGCAGTCTGAAACTCGATAGCATCGAGAACCCGCTCGACACTCTCGCCCGCGCCTGCGGAACCTTCCAGTTGTCTCCCCAATCCGTTCATACCGTCTCCATCCGGCATACCTCGCCTGGCGCGCATCGCCCGTCGCGGCAGCCGTTCCGTCGCGACTGGCCGTCGCAGACATCCTGCTCCCGATGGATCGCTTAGACGCCCATTTGGTTTGCCGTCCCCAACGCGTGTGGCTGCAAGCCGACCGGGTGTTCACTGGGCGCCAGGCAGATCCTCACCTCAAACGCGTCGCCGTCCCAGTCAAAGCGCCGTACGATCCATTCCGCATGACCGGCGCTCTTGGTTCGAAAGTTCTTGCCGAAAACGACCGTTGGGATACTCAATCCGAGCGGGCCCAATTCCCGCTCCAGGTCATTCTTCACGGAGCCGATGATCATGTTTGTCAGCTCGGCGACCGCGTCCAGCACCTCTTCGTTTACGGAGATGGTTTCGGTCATCAGCATCTGCGAACAAACACGGCAAGCCAAGACCGGCGAGCAGGACACGCACCCGGTGCCCGCCCAACTGCCCGCCAAGCCGATAAAGGAGAGCACGCCATCGTGAGCGTCCGGCGCTCCGTGTTCAAACGTTACCTCGCCCGGCACGATGCTGGCGCCGAGCATAGTGGAGAACACATCTTCGACCGCTTTTGAAAGCGACTCAACAAGATGATCTTTCAGGTTCATAATGGTATCGCCGCTGGCAGGACGCCCACCAACTTCTCCTTGATCTGGTCCGCCGTGAATGGTTTGCGGACATAGCCAGCGGCTCCTAGGCGAACCGCCTCACCGACTTTGGCCTCGCCGCCTTCCGTGGTGACCATCACCACCGGCATGCCGCTCCACCCGGGGACGCCCTTGATGGCGGCCAGCAACTGAATGCCATCCATCTTCGGCATGTTGATGTCCGTCAGCACCAGGCTAATCAGCTGGCTGTTCAGAACCTGTAACGCTTCCTGCCCGTCGCCGGCTTCGTAAATATTTCGGATTGCCATGCCGGTCTGGCGCAGCACGCGCTGCAGAATCTTGCGGATTGCGGCGGAATCGTCTACCACCAAGACGTCGAATTCCATTCGGCTCCCTACAAACCATTTATCGGAGGATCGGACGATTTCATTAGAATGAAGTGCGAAGATTCTCATTGGGAGGCAGGGCCTAAAGTCCGGCCCGCAACGGCCGATCTTCTGTCCAGGAGCCAGAACTTGGCCCGGCAACTGTCGCAACAGGAAATCGACGCCGTATTCCAGAACGCGCAAGACCGCAAGCGCGAAGTGCCGGCGGTCCGCTTCGACTTCCGGCGGCCGGATCGCATCCCGAAGTCGCAGGTCCGGGCGATCCATCTCCTCCACGATACGTTCGTGCGCAACCTGGTCTCCAGCCTGTCGGCGTACCTGCGTTCCTATCTGGCCGTCAACCTGGTGAGCGTGGAGCAGCTTTCTTACGCGGAGTTCCTCGACGGCCTGCCTTCTCCGACCTGCATGGTTTCGCTGGGCTTGAAACCGTACGACGGTCAGGGGGTGTTGGAATTGAACCCCTCGCTGGTTTTTCCGATTCTGGAAATGCTGCTGGGCGGTTCCGGTAAGACCACCATCAACATTCAGCGCGACATCACCGAAATCGAACAGAAGCTGTTGGACGGCCTGCTGCGTATCATCCTGCAGGATTTGCGGGAGGCGTGGAGAGTGGTCACCGCGGTCGATTTCACCGTGGCCGCGATGGAAACCGAGCCGCAGTTGCTGCACATCCTGGCGCCGAATGAGGCCGTAGTGGCGATAGCGGTGGAGGTGCGCATCGGCGAAACGGTGGGCATGATGAACATCGCCATGCCCTCGATCGTGATCAAAATGATGCGCCAGAAGTTCGATCAGCAATGGTCGCTGCGTAAAACGCACGCCAGCCTGGCCGAACAGGAGCGGGTGATGCGCTTTTTGCGCGACGCCTCGCTGGCGATGGAGGCGCGCTTGACCGGGCCCACCTTAACTGTGCAGGCCCTGCTGGGGCTCGAGGAAGGCCATCTGCTCACCTTCGATCATCCCGTCGGCAGGCCCGTCGATCTGGAAGTCAATGGCGGCAGAAAGTTCTCCGGCCACGTAGTGACCACCGGAAAGAAACGGGCGTTTCAGGTCGAGCAGATGCACCGCCCGCCCTATTCGAGCAGTACCAGCGGCGACGAATCCGACCCACCATCCGCCGATTCTGGTTGAAGCCCGCGAAGGAGATCGAGGAAGGCGCGTCCGCGCGGGCGGCCGTTGTTGCGGTCCAGTTCCAGCCGATCGAGAAACACGAGCAGTCCCAGCAGGTCCGCGTCGCGGGTCCTGGACATGCCGAGCCGCTTGGTTTCCTCCCGGCGGAATTCGGCCACGGCGTCCTCCACGGCGCGGAAGATTCTCTCCGCCAGCGCGTTCTGGGGAACCGTCTGATAGTAGATCCCGGTTTGCAGCGTACGGTAGGTGCGAATCAGCGCCGCCAGTGCGTCCCGCAGGTCGCTGTCCACGGCACCCGGCGTTTCGAGCGCCGCCGTCGCCAGCGCGCGGCTCAGGAATTCCAGCAGCTCCGAGTTGCTTTCGAGCAGTTCTTCGGAAACCCGGATGTCGCGGTTGGGCATCTGTTCGGCATCGAAGGGCGCCGCGGCCTTCTCATGTTTACGCGCGTCTCGCAGGTATTCACAGTCGAGCGGGCACGATACGGTGACCTCGCGCTCGGTGCCGCAGCAGATGGTGCAGATGTCGCCGTGAACGCCCGGGCAGTGGCGACGCACCCGCCGCGTCTGGCAGATCGCACAAACCATCCCTTTAGTATATGGGGCCGGCAACGCTGGTATTTGCAGCCTGGGCAGGCAGAGGAGGCAACCGGGATGTCTCCGCGGACGGTCACTTCGGCAGACCGGCGACGACGTGATGGATCGGCGTTTGTGGGGCTCCTCATTACTGTCTCTGACCTCGGAGAGAAGCCCGCGCGTGTTGACGGATCCAGAGCGACGCAGATGTGGCCATCACAAAGTTGCCCTAAGGCGGTGGACTTGAAGTTCGGCAGAAGCGTCGAAGGCCTCATTCGAGCCTTCTGCCCCAGGATCATCAGCCACAGTTCGCATCTGGCGAACCTCACCATAACCCAGCACGGATGCGTGATAGCAACTCGAATTCTCGCACCGAGCCCTGAACCACGAACCACGCCTGAATCATCTGGCATGCGTCTTGCTATATTGATGGCTTCGAGTCCCCCGATGCGGCCGCTTTTAGCTTGTGTTATGGCCTTGTCATTCGGCGTATCGGGATGCACGATCTCGCAGTCCCGTCCGCGCCAGACTTGGCAGACGGGCTTCTGGTTGTGGGAAGGTGACCACGCCATCCCTCCATGGAAGGGCGATCCTCTCGACGTCGTTTTCTTGCAGGTGGGGAGCATGGGACCGCGCGAGCGGGGCCAGCCATACTGGGTGAGCGCATACCCCGGAATCCCCGCCAATCTACCCCCGGCACGGGAATATTGGCTGGTGTTTCGATACGAACAGCAGGGGATTCCGGACCCGGAGATCGCTCCGCGCGTCGCCGACGCCGTCGCGGACCTCCGCCTGTCGGCCCAGCGGCAGCAATTGAAAATCGCTGGCATCCAGCTCGACATCGACTGTCCGACCGCGAGGCTGCATGACTACGCACGCCTGATCCACAGCCTTCGCGAGCATCTTCCTCGCGAGTACCAAATCTCCATCACAGCGCTGCTTGACTGGTTCCGCGAGGGCACGGCAGTCGGTGAAGTGATTCGCGAAGCCGACGAATTTGCGCCTCAGTTTTACGATGGCGGCGGCCGCTACGGCGGAGAGAGCGTGATCGCCTCGAAGGTCGACGGCGCCCGGTGGGGACCGATCTTCAATCGATTCGGGAAGCGTTTCCGTGTTGGGATTTCCACATTCGGGCGCGTTCACAACGACGCGCGCTACTATTTCGGCGATCTGAGCCTGCTGGATGTCGGATCGAACCCCGTATTCCAGGTGCAAGCGGCACGCAGCGAAACCAACGAGTTAGTACTGAGGTATCGCGCTGTCCGCAAGACGAAGGTCGGCTACGTCGATTACGAACCGGGAACGGGCTTCGAATTCGTACTCGCCACTCCCGAATCTGTCAGTGGCGCAGTCGAGGCAGTCCGGCACATGGGCGGACAATGCGCCGGAGTCCTGTTCTTTCGCTGGCCGGCGGCCTTCGAGAGTTTGACCATGCTTCCCGAAGAAGTGCTGCAGTCAGCCGGAATCGGAAGCCTGGCTGCCGGAAAGAGTCAACTGCTAGCGGTTGACGGCCATTGCGCCACGGTTTCCTGCCGGGACCTGTACCTGGAGAGCGCGCACCCGCTCGCCCCGACGGTCCTTCACGGCCGGGTGCGCGTCTCCGCCGAACTGGATTACGTTCTTCCCGAACCGAAACTGCAGACTCGCATGAGCGGGCCCTCGCAGATCGACTTTACCGTACCGGCGTACTGTGGGCGCGGCCTGTTGTTCATCGCCCGCGCTGTCACTCTGAAGCCGGCTGAGTACGCGCTGGAGGATCTCCGATGATCGGGAAACGATTCTTGCGAGTAGCCGCGGGCGCTCTTCTTGTGCTCGGTTGTCTCTCCGCATGTGGGTGGGATGACACGCTGCGTGAATATTTGGACGCACGCTTCTGGCAGCCGTTTGCCAAGTGGGCCGAAAGCTTCTCAAGGCCGAACGTGAAGCGGATTTCCGTTCCGTATGCCGGAATGACCGCGGCGCAGAACGATAGTCCGCTGCAGCGGGCCCGGACGGCGTATCAGCAGTTTTCGGGCACCGATGAGCAGCTAAAGGCGGCGCGTGAGGCAGTCGCCGCGGCCGGCGCCGACTCGTCGCTAGGAGTCAAAGATCGCGAAGAGCTGAGTCTTGTCGATGCCAAGGTCGAGATGCGGGCGGGCGAACCGGGTGATCGGGAACAGCTTGGCCGCGCCAAGTCGAAGCTGCAGGCGTTTCTGCGAGGTGCGCGGGACCCGGCATTCGCCAGCGAGGCGCGCGGCTGGCTGGCGCGGGTCAATTACCTGATGGGCGATCAGGCTGCCGCCGGCAAGATCTACCTGGATGAGTTGAACCGTACCGGCTCGAACCTCAGTCGTGACACTTTGCTCAATTCGCTGCATATCGTCTACGGGTACGATGGAGGACCGCAGTTGCGGGCGCAACTCGACCAGTATTTCGACACACCGGACCACGCGGCGTTCGCGATCGAGGTGGCGACGAATCCCCACTGGGACCGTTACGATCGGCAAATGGGGGCTGCGCGCGAGACGCCCGCGTTGTACCCCAGAATCCGGGAGCTCCTGGACGGACATCGCGCGCTGCTGAACTCCGGGATCCTGGCGCTGCTCGCCATGCGCACGGCGCTGCGCGCTGGCGATCCAGCCTGGGCGGGGAGTATCGCCAGTGAAGTTCCATCTGACGCGCCCGAACGCAGCGATCCCGATTTCAACTGGATGGCCGGTGCCGCAGCCTACCTCTCGCACGATTATGCGGCCGCAGAAGTGCCGTTGCTGGCGCTGTTTCGGTCGCCGAAGGCATCGCGAAATCAAAAAGCAGCTGCCGCATACGGACTGTGCGGCGTGTACTGGAAGACCGGAAATGTGACAGAGCGAATTCGCTACGCGCTATGGCTGCATACCCTCGACCGCAAGGAACAATTGGGCCTCTCATACGCCGGCCAGATCGACGACTACACAGTGTATTGGAACTGCTCAGGCTGGGATCTGGGCATGCTTTTGGACGCCGAAGCCCCTATTGAGACCATGCAGGAGTTCGTCGAGGCGAATCCCAAACTGGAGGATATCCGGCTGGTCCAGTATGCGGTGGCGGTGCGATTGAGCCGAGAAGATCGGTACGACGAAGCGGCATCGATCTATCGGGAAATCCACGCAGTTGTGCGCGCGCCGCGGACGCGCCGGCTGGCGGCACTGCATAGCGAGGCCAATCGCCAGGATGTGACCGACACAGAGCGCTGGGAGGCGAAGATCCGGTTGGCCCAATTTCTAAGCGACAACGAAGATAGAATCTATTACAACGACACGCTTTGGAGAGGATTCCAGCGCTATGCTTTCCAGGCATCCGGGCGTGGTGACACGACGCACGAGGAGCGGGACAGTCTGGCGGCCCGCGAACGCCAACACAAGGACGAACAGGAAGAATACTGGCGTGCGCATCTAATCCTGCGCGACGTGGTGCGCGAGGCAGGAAGAAATGCCATCGGCAGGAAGGCGGCCGCACTGGAAGTGGAATGCTTACGCCGCATCAACACCGATCGCTTCGGACGGAGTGACGAGATTCGAGCGACCGATCTCGAGATATCGAGGTGGCTGTGTGTGGCGGCGCACTAGAGGCAGGCGTCGTTATGATGATACGTTCGTTTCAGATGCCGCCCAGCCGCCAAGATCAAGGTCGAAACAAGGCTTCCGATTGAGTCATAGCGTTCGCCGGAACCGATCGGTTGTTTGACGGAAAGGCTGTCGGCGCCAGGAATCCGGCTATCGGCCGCGAGCCCCTCGATAGCCGTCGGGTTCGGGACCAGGCGGTCTACCGGCAACCATCTTGGAGTCATTTTGATTCGATGGCGTAAAAATGGGAGATTAATTGCTAAACGTCGAGGAGCGCCGAATCCGCGAATCTGGCGCAACGCGCGCCCTCGTCAACGTGCGGGGTTGCCCGTGCCAATCCGATCGCGACGCCACCCCCCCATCCGCTGTGCGGGAATCGGATATGCTTGTACTGATTCATGCTCACCGATCTCTATAAATTGTTGCCGCCGGAAGGCGTCAAAATTCTGCTGGTTCTGTTCCTCGCCTTCCTGACCGGGCTGGAGCGCGAGGAGCGGCGTGTCGGAACCGGCCAGTACTCGTTCGGCGGCGTGCGCACGTATCCGCTAATCGGCCTGATCGCTTACGGCATCTCCTTCCTGGCGGGGGGAGAGATTCTGCCGGTGACCCTGGGCTTCGCGGTGGTGGCGGGCTTCCTGATGCTGTCGTACCGCAACAAGCTGCAATCCGGAACGGCGGGCGTGACCTCCGAGATGTCGGCGCTGACCACTTACGTGGCAGCCGCGCTGGTGTATCGCGAACAGTTCTGGATCGCCACCACTCTCACCGTGGCCAGCATGCTGTTGCTGGAGCTGAAGAGCGCGCTGGAAGGTCTCACCCAGCGCATCGCACCGGAAGAGATCCTCACCTTCACCAAGTTCCTGCTGCTCACGGCGGTGATCCTGCCCGTGCTTCCCAACCGCGAATTCGGCCCGTTCGCCATCAATCCGGCCAAGGCCTGGCTGGTAGTGGTTGCGGTGAGCACCGTCTCCTACGGCAGCTACGTCATCCAGAAGGTCACCAAGGGACAGGGCGGCGTGATGCTGGCGGCATTGCTGGGAGGCGCCTATTCTTCTACGGTGACTACGGTGGTGATGGCCAAGCGCGCCAAGCGCGAGAATCGGCCGCACCTGTTTTCCGGAGCCACCCTGGTCGCCTCCGGCATGATGTATCTGCGGCTGGCTGGCCTGGTAACCATCTTCAACCGAAACCTGATCACGCTGCTGGGAGTGCCGTTTCTGGTCCTCGCCGGAGCCAGCATCGCGTGCGGGTGGTTGTGGAGCCGCATTCCCGATGCCACGGCGGGAGACGTCAAGCGCGAGTTCGAGCCAAAGAACCCCTTGGAACTGCGTGCCGCCCTGGGCTTCGCGGTGCTCTTCGTCACCATGCTGGTGGCCACGCACCTGGTGGTGACTTACCTGGGCAAAGCGGGCGTGTATTCGCTGGCGGCCCTGATGGGCGTGACGGACGTGGACCCGTTCATCATGGGAATGACGCAGGATGCCGGCAGGAACGCACCGCTGGGCGTGGCGGCGGCGGCGATTCTGATTGCCGCCTCCAGCAATAACCTGGTCAAAGGAATCTACGCCTTCTCCCTAAGCGATCGCAAGACCGGCGTGCTGAGCCTGAGCCTGCTGGCCGCTCTCGCGGTGGCGGGGCTCACGCCGCTGCTGTGGCTGGCGCAGTGAGAGCGTGTTATCTTCCCTATCGGCAACTATTCACCTGCCTCTTAAGGGCCATATCCACAAGCTTCCGCTCGTGACATAATATCGTCAGCGACTAAGAAGGAACGTGCCGGGTGACCTGCTTCGAAGGAGCGCGGTTGCTGATGTTGATTCTCTCGGCACTGTCGCCGCTCGAGTCGGCGTGGGCTCAAGGGCCGCCAGCCGGCAGCAGTGCATCCAGCCAGGAGGCCGCCGCTGCCAACGCCGCGTTTGCGCCAGTCCCAGTTACCCAGGCGCCGGTGCTGCTCACGGGCCGCGTGCTGCTGGAGAATGGATCGCCGCCGCCGCGCCCGCCCATGATCGAACTCGTTTGCAATTCCATTGCCCATTCGGAGGGCTTCACCGATGCGGAGGGCAAGTTTGGAATCCAGTTCGGTTCAACTGCCGCGGTTTCTCAGGACGCCAACCAAGAGAATCGGATTTCGCCGTCCGGCGGCGCGCCAATTCAGATCGTGCCTTCCGTCGTCGGCGACCAGGCCAGCGCGGCCATCACGCCCGAAGCAATGCTCGATTGCGAGTTGCGCGCCGTGCTGGCCGGCTACCATTCGAGAAGCGTGCCGGTCAAGACTCTGCATTTGATGGAGAACCCGGATATCGGCGTGATCGTCATCCGGCCCGACGGGGCGAACGATGGCAGCCTGGTGGTTACCGTCCAATCGCTGGCCGTTCCCAAAGAAGCTCGCAAGCTTTTCGAGCGCGCCCAGGCGGAAACCAGCACTGGAAAGACCGATGAGGCGAAGCGGCACTTGGAAAAGGCTCTCGCGATCTATCCGGAATTTGCCGCCGCGTGGTGTGCGCTCGGCAAGCTCCAGGTGGCCCGCGGCGGTCTGGATTCCGCCCGTGCCTCCTTCGAGCGCGCGCTCCACGCCGACCCGAACCTGGTCGATCCCTACCTCCAGTTGGCCACCGTGGCGTTGTATGACCGGAAGTGGCAGGAGGTCGCGGACCTCAGCGCTAAGGCGCTCGATCTGGATCCGATCGATTACCCGCAGCTTTTCCTGTACGCCGCAATGGCCAATTACAACCTGCACAAAACGGAGACAGCCGAGCGGAACATCGAGCGGGCGCAGGCACTCGATTCTAGGCACACTTTCCCGGAGATCGAATACATGGCGGGCGTGATCTTGGCAGGCCGGAAAGATTACGCCGCAGCCGCCGATCATCTCCGCGCCTATCTCCGCCTGGCGCCCGACGCCGATGATGCCGCGAGCGCGCGGATGCGTCTCGTGGAAGCCGAAAAAATGACCGCGCAGGCGCCCACCAAGTAGTTTCCTGGGCCGCTCCGGCGGCCCATCCCAACAGACCACAGAAACCGATCGTCGGTCCTACCACGCACGACTGCCCGCGCCACGATGCCGAGGCTAGAAGTTTTGCTCGTCGGCCGACGGGCCGTATATGGCCGGCACGGGGATGTCGTTGAGGCGCAGGTAGACCGATAGCTGGCCGCGGTGGTGCACGCAATGATTGAACACGAACGTGCGCAGCACAGCCACCTTCGGCATCGTGAAGAATGTCTGCTCGCCGGATTTTAGCGACCAGGGCTGCATCAACTGGGCGTCCTCCGCAGTGGCCAGCGCAGCGCGGGCGCTGGCCACAGACTTATCGAACCGCTCCAGCAGTTCGGCGCGCGAAGCGGCAATCTTACGCTGCGAGGGATCGTAGCTGGCCAGATCGATGGAGTCCTTGCTGATAGTCTCCGGCGTCCAGTTCGTCATCTCGCACAGATGAGTGGCCAGCGAGGCCATGTCCATCGACCTCGGGTGGGGTTTGAAGCTGAATTTGTCGTCGGGGATCCGCTCGAGCAGGCGGCGGGTGGTGGCCGTTTCCTGATCGAACTCGGGCAGTAGCGCGTCACGAATCAACATAGGCGATGAAGCTCCCTTCCCGTATATCTTCGCGTTTTCTTCGCCATCAGTCAAGTAAATTTTGAATGAATTTATCCGTGCGCGACGGCGCGGGCAATCTCGAGTGTGCGATCGATTTCGGCGGCGCTGTTGAAGATGTGGGTGCACTGGCGGACGCCGTTGCCGAGCGAGCGTGGGCGCAGGCGGCTGCGGTTCCACATCTCGTCCTGGAGACGAGGCCCGGTGACGCCATCAATGGAATAGACGGTCATCCCCGCGCACATGGTGGGATCTTCGGGCGTGTAGATAGTCACTTTGGGGATTTCTCGCAGGCCGGCGCGCAGGCGGTCTCCGAGCTCCTTGACGCGCTGCTGAACTCGCGCCGGGCCGATGGCGAAGTGAAAATCGAGAGCGGCTTCGGCGCCCACCAGCAGCGACAGGCTGCCGGTGCCGCGCTGCGTCAGGCGATAGCCATCGTCATCGTGATTGGCCCAGTTGGCGGAAGCCAGAGTGGTCCAGACGGATGGTGCGAGGTCGCGGCGGATATAAAGGAAGCCGTTGCCGGCGGGCGCCAGCAGCCATTTGTGGAAGCACGCGACGTAGGCATCGCAGCCGATGTCCAGCACGTCGACCGGAATGTGGCCGAGGGCCTGCGCGCCATCGATGACGGTGAGGATGCCGCGGCTACGTGCTTCGGCGCAGATTTCCTTTACCGGCACGATGGCGCCACTGCCGGTGATCACGTGCGAGAGATAGAGCACGCGCGTGCGGGGCGTAAAGGCGCGTTGGACGAGATCGATCAATTCCGCCGAACGGTGGGCAGGGCGGGGCAGTGCGACTTTGACGACCGTGCCGCCATGGCGTTTGGCGGCGTTCAGCCAGGGGCTTTCGCCGCCGGGATGCTCCTGGTCGCTCATCAGAATCTCTGCGCCGGCCGGCAGATCGAGGCCGGCGGCGATGTAGCTGTTGGCGCAGGTGACGTTTTCCGTGAGCGCGATTTCTTTCCAATCCGCGTTGACCAGACGCGCGGCCTTGGTGCGTAGCGCTTCCATCGGGTCATAGCCGCCAATCCAGTTGGAGCCGCGGTAGTCCCAGTCGGCGATGTCGACGGCCATGTGACGCAGATGTTCGACGGTGCGATCAAGGACCACGCGCGGCATGGCGCCGATGGTTCCGTTATTGAAGAAGACCTTGTCGCGGGCCAGCGGAAACTGATCGCGCAGCTTGTCCCAGTAAGCTGGGTCGGCAGCGTTGGGTAACGACGGTGCGCCGGCATCCTCGGCCGCGGCTGTGCCGGCGAGCCACGGAGCAGCCAGCGCGGAGGCGGAGACCGATTGCAGGAATTGTCGGCGGTGGGGCATGGCTTTCTGAGCGTATGCCCGGCGCTGTTAGGGTGTCAAGCAGCCCCATGATCGGGTGGCGCTACACATGCATTGGTAGGGTGGCAATTCACCCGCGAGCCGGCGTATAATCGGGGAAGTTGGGGCGCGTGCTCCGTGCGCCCCGTGCTACCTTCCCGAAAGCCAGCCGCGTGCCCGGCCTGATAAAAGTCGAGCGCCACTCCGCTGCCAGCACGATCTTGAGAAAGCCAGAAAATCGCTCGGTCAGGGGTCCTGATGAAACGCGCCCGCCGGCGTGCGTCGGCAAGCTAAGGCATGCTCCACGAAAACTGGCATTAATCGGATGCGGTAGCCTATCGATAGTAGCGCTACGGTTCAAACCACAATATAAAGGGGTGGGGGCGCTTTACTTTGGCGCCGAACGGGTTTAGTATGGTTACACTCCCCCGATCGCGAGCGAGGTTAAAGCTTTGCTGAAACTAAAACGCGTCGAACTACAGGGTTTCAAGTCCTTTTGCGAGCGCACCGAGCTCCGTTTCAATGGCGCCGGCATCGCCGGCATCGTCGGGCCCAACGGGTGCGGCAAGTCGAACATTTCCGATGCCATCAGTTGGGTGCTGGGCGAACAGTCGGCTAAGAGCCTGCGTGGTACGCGAATGGAAGACGTGATTTTTGCCGGCACGCGCGATCGCAAACCGCTGGGCATGGCCTACGTGACGATGACCCTGGTGGACCCGGAACATTATACCGGCCATGACGCCCACAAACTGCAGGCCGTGGAAGAAGGCGGGGCCAAGAGACGCGGCGAGATCACCATCACGCGGCGGTTGTTCCGGAGCGGGGACAGCGAGTACCTGATCGACGGGCGGGCGGCGCGGCTGCGCGATATTCAGGACCTGTTTATGGGCACCGGCCTGGGGCCGGAGAGCTACGCCATCATCGAGCAGGGGCGCATCGGGCAGATCTTGAGCTCGAAACCGCAGGACCGGCGCGGCGTGATTGAAGAAGCGGCGGGCATCACCAAGTTCAAGACGCGCAAGCGGCTGGCGGAGGCCAAGCTGGAAGGCGCCAAGCAAAACCTCTCGCGCGTGTACGACATTTTGGAAGAGGTAACGCGGCAGGCCAATTCGCTCAAGCGGCAAGCGCAGAAGGCCCGGCGATATGGCGAGTTGAAGACCGAACTGGAGAGCCGGCTGAAGGTTGTCCTGTCCGGCAAGTACCGGCTGCTGGAGCGCGATGCGGCCAAGACCGCCATCGATCTGAACCTGGCGGCGGCGGAATTCAGGAGCCTGGGCGGGCAGGTGGCGGAACAGGAACAGGCGCACGAGCGGGCGCAGGCAGGATGCTATGAGCTCGAAGAGCGGCTGACCGCGGCGCGCATGGAGCTTTCCGAAGCCAACGTGGAAGCCGAGCGCACGCGCGGCCGGCTGGCCAGCCAGGTGAAAGAGAGCGGCGCCATCGAGGAACGGATCGCGCAGGCGGAAAACGAATCCGAGCAGTTAGGGAAGCGCCTCGGACAACTGGATGGCGAGATCGCCGTTCATCAGTCGAGCGTCACGGCCCTCGAAGAGCAAATTGCCGAGGCGCGCACCCGGTTGCTTGGCATTAACCAGCAGCGCGACGCTTTGCAGGCCCGGCTGCGCGAGCGCGAAGGCGCCATCGAAGCCGGCCGCCAGGCCATCTTGCGGCTGCTGGGCGAGGCGTCGCATCTGCGGAATCAACTGGCGCAGATGGAGGAGTATCTCGCCAGCATCGAGCGTGAGACCGCGCGTTCGATGAAGGAAGAGCAGGTGGCGGCGGCCGAAATCGAGCGGTTGGAAGCGGCGCGCCATCGACTCACCGAAACCGTTGCGGCGCGGCAGCTCGAACTGGAAGCGGTGACCGGCGAGCGGCGCCGCACCGAAGAAGATCTCGCCGCACGGCGCCAGGCCGCGGCCGAACTGCGGCAGGCCATCGACCACGAGAAGACCGAAGTATCGCGGATTCGCGCGCGCAAGGAATCGCTGGAGCAGGTGCTGGCGCATCGCAGCTACACCACCGAATCGGTGAAGAAGCTCTTCGCGTCGCTCGAAACCGGCAAGGCCGGCGACCTGAAGCCGGCCGGCGTGCTGGCCGACTACGTGGAAGTGGATCCGCAATATGAAAAGCCGGCGGAGGAGTTTCTCCACGACGAGCTGGAATATGTGGTGGTGGAGAGCTGGCAGCAAGCCGAGCGGGGGCTGGACTTCATCCGCGCCGAGCTGAGCGGCCGCGCCACGTTTCTGGTGCATCCGGAGCCGAACGGCAACGGCAAGGCGCGCCTGCCGGAGCCGGCCATCGGCCCGGAAACCGGCATCGCGGCGCGCTTGAGCGATTCGCTGCGGCTCACCAACGGATTTCGCGATCGCGCCACGGACCTGCTGCCGCGCGTTTCGCTGTGCTTCGTGGCCGAGGACCGCGGCGCGGCGCAGCGTCTCTCGACGGCCTATCCGCACCTCTATTTTCTGCTTCCCGATGGCGTCTGCT
>Ga0326728_10002996_pt1 | contig 54290 bp, 40 predicted proteins | sample MB3enrmetagenome_FD_207602 | JGI IMG/M metagenome (GOLD analysis project Ga0326728, IMG submission 207602) | Lab enriched peat soil microbial communities from McLean, Ithaca, NY, United States - MB31MN | ecosystem: Environmental > Terrestrial > Soil > Wetlands > Peat | place: USA: New York... | reverse complement strand
GTGAGCCCCGAGGTGGCCGTCGCTGTCGGGGTGTAGGTGCCGCCCACCACCGGGTTGGACGGGGCCGTCGAGGTGAAGCTGATCGTCTGGGAGGTCTTGCCCACGACGACGGTCTGCTGGACCTGGGGGGCGGCGCTGTAGGTACCGTTCCCGGCCTGGTTGGCGTCGATGACGCAGTCGCCCGTGGCGTTGAAGGTCACCAGGCCGCCGGAGATCGTGCAGACGCTGGAGGCGGTGGCGTCGATCGTGATGGTCACAGTGAGCCCCGAGGTGGCCGTCGCTGTCGGGGTGTAGGTGCCGCCCACCACCGGGTTGGACGGGGCCGTCGAGGTGAAGCTGATCGTCTGGGAGGTCTTGGTTGACGTAGGGGGAGCTGTCGGAGGGGGAGAGACGACTACTGGCAGTGTGGTCGTAGTCGTAGGCGCAGTAGTCGTCGTGACCTGAGGGACAGTGGTCGTCGTGGTCGTCGTGGTCGTTGGTGGAGACGGCAGGAGGACCACGGAGAAGCGGACGGTGGACGAGGAAGTCTTGTTGCTCGCCACCAGGGCGAACGTGATGTTGCGGCGTACGGGGCTGGGGGTGGCCTTGATAACAAGGTGAGCCGAGTAACCCCCGGTCGTACAGCTCTTCGGGTTGTGCGAGTACACAACAGGGAAAGAGTGGCGCGATAGCAGCTTGAGCTGGCAGGAATTTGCGTGCTTGACCTTACCTGTCACCGTGATGTGCCCACCGGTTGAAGGCAATGAGCTCGGTGTGGCATGGGCTGACACAACGGTTGGCGCCGGAGGAGGAACGACAACTACTGGCCGTGTAGTCGTCGTTGTAGGCGCAGTGGTCGTTGTTGTAGGCGCAGTTGTCGTGGTCGTAGGCGCAGTAGTCGTCGTCGTACGTGCAGTTGTTGTCGTCGTCGTACGTGCAGTTGTGGTCGTCGTCGTACGTGCAGTTGTTGTCGTCGTCGTACGTGCAGTTGTGGTCGTCGTCGTAGGCGCAGTGGTCGTCGTGACCCGAGGAACAGTGGTCGTAGTGGTTGGCGGAGACGTCGTCGTGGTCGTAGTGCTCGTCGGCGGTGACGGCAAGAGGGCCACATAGAAGCGGCCAGTGGACGAGGACGTCTCGTTGCTCGCCACCAGGGCGAACGCGACCGTGCGGCGTACGGGGCTCGGGTTGGCCCCGATAACGAGATCAGCCGAGTAGGCCCCGCTCGTACAGCTCGTCGGGTTGTCCGAGTACACGACCGGGAAAGACTGATGCGATAGGAGCTTGAGCTGGCATGAGGTTGCGTGCTCGACCCTACCTGTCACCGTGACGTGCCCACCGACTGAAGGCAAGGGGTTCGGTGTGGCATAGGCCGATAAAACGGCCGCGCCCGGTGGCTTTGGACCGGCAGACACCTCGATCAGGGCCCCGACGGCCGACGACGTGTTGGCCGGGGACTGGGTGGATTTTGGGGCAACGGCGGCCGAGACACGCGGGTCGAACAAGACCACGTTGCCGTCGGCGGTCCGCTCGTAGGTGAAGCCAGGCGTGTTACCGGCGAGTGCTTTGCCCGGGGACCGGCTGTAGCCGAAATAGAGCTCGCCAGTCCTGTGCGGGGTGAGCGGGGGCGAGGCAATGGTGCCCGACGAGGCGTTGTTCCGCCCCGCTGCGGCGTCCTTGGCCCACAAGGTGAAGGGCCCGAGGCCGGCGGTGAACTCCTGGACGGTCAGCTCGACATTGCGCGAGCCCACCGGCGAGGAGAACCTGACGGTGACCGACGAGGCTCCCGTCGTGCTCACCGTCCCGAGCCAAAGCTCGAGGTCGTGCGAGGCGTTGTCCGAGAAAGAGACGAGCCTGGCCCAGGCCGTGGCCCCTCCCCCGGTCACCGAGGTGACCGTGGCGGTCGCCGAGGATACCTTCACGGTGAGGACCAGGGCGTCGCCGCGGTTCTTGGGGCTGACCGGCACGGAGCTGACGCCGTCGCCCTGCACATCGGTCAGCCTGCCGACCGCCGAGATTACGGGAGCCGACGACCTTAGGTACGAGAACTGGTCAGCCGTGGTGGTGGTGCTCGTCCCCACCAGCGTGGTGACAGCCAACCCCAGCTCCTGCTGCGCCACGTGGTAGCTCGCGGCCGACGCCGGCGGAGCGATGACCGACAGTGCACCCAGCACCATCGCTGCCACCGTCAGCCAACGCGTCAAACGCCAGCTGGCTGCACCCACTGAGCCGACCTCCTTTCGGTCCACCAGGTCACCTCTTCTATCCCCAAACGCTACCGTCTTGCTTGGACGCTGTGCCCTCACGTCTTTCCGCGTCCCTTTTGCACCTCCTGACTGAGCTCCCTCCACCGCGCTGCGTGCTCAAGCCGGTGGCGTGGGCTCTGTTGGCACCTCGGGAACGGACAAAGCTGCAAGTACCGAGAAAGCATCACGCGAGGTGGGCATCACCGACCAGCCGGCGGGGGAACTCGCGACGGAGCTGGGCCGCGTCGGGCCGCCAGCGGCTCAGCTCCTCGGCTGAAGGCCGGTTGGCGCAGTACCCGGGTCAGAGCTCGTCGGGCGCGGTAAGGGACTCCAGGAAGGCCTGCCCGGGCCCGAGCGTGGCCCAAGGGAGTGCCGTGCCCAACGTCGCCAGGGCGCCGGTGGGGAACTTGTCCCGGAGGCGGGCGATGCTGGCAGCGTCACCGTCGCCGGCGAGTTCGATGGCGAGGTCCTGCATCCCCGGGTTGTGCCCAATGACCAGCACCGCCTTGACCCGCTCGGGTAGTGCCTGGAGCCGTGCGAGCAGCTCGGCGGAGCCCGCACCGTACAAGGCGTCCTCCGCCCTCAGCTCCACAGAGCCGCCCAGTACAGGCGCGATCGCATCGTAGGTCTGGAGGGCCCGGGTCGCTGACGAGCAAAGCACGAACGTGGGGTGAATATGTGCCCCGCTCATGTAGGCGGCCATGCGCCGCGCCGCTCTCTGGCCCCGGGGGGCCAGTGGCCGTTCGTGGTCGGCAAGGAGGGGGTCGTCCCAGCTCGACTTCGCGTGGCGCAAAAGGTACAGGTTCTTCAACCTTGGCTCCAGAGAAGTCAACGGGATCCGTGGCCGCAGCTGCGCCAGCCTACACCCCGAGGAGCCAGTTTCCACGTCCAGGGCGGTCCAGTAATTGCGAGGAGTGGGCCGCGCACGCGTCAACCCACCATTGGCCAGGCGGTTTTGACGAACGCCCGGGTCGCTTCAGTTAGATGACCTTGACGGTGACTGTGGTTGTAGCCCGAGCAGGCCAGCAGTTAGCGAAGCCGGTTACCGAGGCCCGGTAAGTGCCGGCTCGCGAGTACCGATGAGCGAACCGCCAGCTCCCGCTCTCTGGTGACCCCGGCCCAGCAAGGCAGAACATCGGCAGGGGGTTCGCGCGGACCGACCCATCACCGAACCTGAGCACGTAACCGAGGGCGCCGGTGGCCCTCTGGTCGGCCACTCCGACATTGAACTCGACGGCGGCGCCGGGCGCAGCTCGCACCGGGGCAACTGTCAAGCTGACGCTAAGAGGGCCAGAACTGGTCGTGGATGTCCTCTGCCGGCTCGCTGGCGTTCCTGAGGTGGCCGTGATACCGGGCCGCAGTGGCGCCGCAGAAGCGCCCGGGCCCATAGCACTACCTGCCATGCACGCGGCGGCAACGATCACGCACACACTCAGCGCGCGATGACGGGCGCGGTCCACACCCCGAGGCCCCAACCGCACGGGAACTGCCGGTCCTTCGCCGATTCGTGACATCCCCAACATCCTATGGGGCCAGCAAGACCATCAAGGAGGCGGGAAGAGCACCGGTCTCCTCCTCCCAGAGATTGAACGCCTCACGTTGATAGGCCCCCTCAAGGAACTCCAGGTTTGTCGCGATCACAGCGCTCGCCACGGCTTGTGCCGGTGCGTCAAGCTGGGCGAACAGCTGCAGGATCGCAAGCGTCCGCAGGGCCGCCCGTCGGTCTGATCGGTCCAGCTCCGCGGCGCCCCGTCTCGGCCAAGCCCGGGCAGTCAGGGCCTATCGCGAAGTAGGCATGTAACCCGCCTGGCTGTGGCGGCCCTGGGGCATTGCCAGGATCCCGCCGAGCCATGCTCCTCACTCACCCGTCCAACCACTTCTCGGCGGCCGACCTCCCATTTTGGTAGAGCCGGTCCTGCACCGGTTTCTTGATCTCGAAGTCAGTCGCGTTGACGCCCATTGTGTCGACGAAAATCGTGTCGTCGATGACGCGCGGTTGGTCAAGGTGCATCTGGTCGCTCCAGCTTTGCATTGTCCCGAGCATGGCGAGCGCAAGACCGAGGTCCCCCTCTGCTCGGTAACGAACGAAGTCGGCACGCCGGCGCGCTGAGAGCTTGATGCCGATCGTTGGTGGTCCCGGCGGGGCGCCCGCGGGGCGGTCGAACGCATCGATGGGGAAGTTCGACAGCATGCCGCCATCGACCATTACCGATGGGCCGTCCGGGAAAACGTTGAGCTGGAAAGGCCGGTAGAAGAACGGGATGGACATCGAGGCCCGGACGGCGTCGGCGATAGGCTGCGCGTCGCGAGGGTGGGCCGGGTCGGCGAAGTCCCAGGGCAGCCTGACCAGCCGCCCCTGCGACACATCCGAAGCCATGACCACGAGTTTGTACTGCTGGGCTTCGGGGACGCCGGGCTCAGGCGCGACCGGGAGGTCGGCAAAGGTGTGCTTGCCTTTGGAGGCAAGCTGGTCGGCGATCCACTGATGGAAGTACTCGCCCTTGTAAATGCCTCGGTGGATCCCGACATCAAGGAGTTTGGTGAACGGCAGGGCACGTTCCCATCCAGAGGCATCGCGGAATTTCGTGTAGTCGAGGGGGGCCATGAGTTCCTGGAGCTCGGCGCCCGTGAACCGGGCTGCCACTAAAGAGCCGACGATGGCCCCCGCGGAAGTGCCGGCTACCCGTACGAAACTGAACCCGCGCTCTTCGAGGACAGAGATCGCCCCGACGAGCCCGATGCCTTTCACGCCCCCGCCCTCCAGCACAAGGTTGACCGGTTGGGGCTCAAGCCTTTTGCCGCCCGGCCGGGTCGTGGGCACCTGGCTGGCCACGCCGCTCGTCGAGCCGGTCGGAGCCCCTCCAGGGCGTTCTGTGAGACCCCCGTCTTGGGTACTCAAGGGATTCCTCCTTCACTAGACGCGGGAACTGACTCCTACACACTTGCTGCTCGGAGCAGCGGCACCCGCCAGGTACGGCCCACAATACGTCCTGTGGCCGGGCCGTCGTTGCCCGGTATTACTGGTGCAGCGCTATTTTCGAGAAGCGGGCCAGGAGTGTGGCGCTCTCGATAAGCACGAGCGGGACACCCGCGGCCTGGTACGCAGCCTGGACGGCCGGCCAATCGTTGCCCAGGTTGAACGCGCCCGCCGGGCTGCACAGGCATATCTCCCCGGAACCGGGGTCACGGACGAACATCTCCACCTCCTTGGTTGGCAGCATCATGACAACTTCTACCTGCCCCTGGCCGAGCGTGGGATGGCTCACCCGGACGACCGCCACTCCTACTTCACCGGCCGCGCTGCGCAACCACACCGCGCCCGAGCCGCCCGCATCGGCAAAATCAAATGTCGTGTCGCCGACGAGTACCCCCGGGCCTTCCAGCGACACTGTGACATTGCCCTGCACGTACGGGCGCGGGGCGCCGTAGCGGTCCACCGCCATGAACCAGACGCGGGTGGCGTCGGAACCGTCGGCGGCGATCTGGGCGTCGTCGGCCCGGACCAGGAGGCAGTCGCCGGCGGTGTCGCCGGCGAACTGGCGTGAAAGCACGAGGTTGCCGCCGACATAGCCGTCGAGGCGGAGTTCGGGCGTGGTGCCGGGGGCCACGGCCGTGGTGTCCAGGACGAAGGGCGGGTAGCCAAGATTGGGGAACTGGTCGACTGCGGGTGCCAGTGTCGCCCCCTGCTTGCCGTCGAGGAACACGACGAGCTCGTCGCAGTTGGACCACACCAGCGCCGAGGTCTTGAGGCTGGTGACAGGCGAAGTGGGGCCGAAGTCCCAGTAAAAAGACGGTTGGATGACCGGCTGCGCGCCGGGGCCGACCTGGGACTGGTAGATGGCAGCTCCGGGTTTGGGGTTCCGGAAGGTGTCGAGGACCCCCGGGGTCTTGATCGCGTACCAACAGGGCATGCACAACGATTGGTAATCGAACGCGGCCCAACCAAGCAGCCCGGCGTAGGTGAGAGCGGGGTCCTGGGCCTGGCTGTGCACCAGCCCGTGCAGCAGGGCCTGCGCCTGTTGGCCCGACTGTGAGTCAACACCCCGGCGAAAGTAGTGGATCCCCTCGATTGCCCCGACCGATTCGGTGACCAGGTACGGCTTACCGGCAATAGGCGGATGGAGTTTCGGCACCACCATGCCCTGGGCATCGGTGGTGGTGGTGTAATCGTCGTAGGCATAGACGTCCTGGACATACTCCGGCCAGTCGGGGACGGTCATCGTCCCCGCGCTCGGGCGCTGCGCGTCGGCCGCCTTGGCCGTGGTTTTAGCCTGGTTCGCCAGGGGCTGGGGCGGCTGGGTCTCGTTGGGCTGCACACCCCAGATCACGACCGAAGGGCGGCTGCGGTCCCGGGCCACCATAGCGGCGACGTTGTTGAACCACAGCTCCTGCCAATTGGTGCCGCCTATGTAACCCCACCCCGGAGTTTCTTGCCAGACGACCATGCCGAGCTCGTCGCAGGCGTCGAGGAAGGCACGCGACTGAGGATAGTGAGAGCAGCGAACGGCCTGGCAGTTGAGCTCGGTCCTCAAGATTTCGGCGTCGCGGCGCTGCGCTCGGTCCGGCATGGCCATGCCCGCGTAAGGGAACAGCTGGTGGCGGTTTAGCCCGAACAGGACCACCCGCCGGCCGTTCAAGTAAAAGCCGTCGGGCTGGAACTCTGCTTGGCGGAAGCCGGTGCGCACGGTCAAGTTGTCCACGACGCCGTCGGGCCCCACCAGGCTGACAACGGCACTGTACAGGTTGGGTTGGTCGAGGTCCCAGCGGGCGATGCCGTCCAGGTTGGCCAGGGTGACGGTCACCTCTGCCGGGCCCGGGCTTGACGCCGCGAGCGGTGCTTGTGCACTGGCCACGACTACCTGGCCACCCCACTGGCACAACTGGACGAGGACGCTGTACCCGGTAATGGCGGTCGTGGTGTCGACCCTCACAACCACCGGCACCGTGACCGGCCCGGTTGCGGGGACCGACGGGCTCACCCAGGCGTCGAAAAGGTAGGCCGGTGTCGGCACCGCTCGTACGCTGACGTGGCGGTAAATGCCCGCCGGCTCGAGGTAGTCCACCGACCCCGCGCCCTTGGGGTTACCGTCGGGTGGCACCGGCTGCCAGGTCCCGTCCACTACGACCGCCAGCTGGTTGGCGCCCGGGGTCACGAGCTTGGTGATCTCGTACGAGAACGGCAGGTAGCCGCCCGAGCTCTGGGGCAGGGCGGACCCGTTTATGTAGGGCGTCGTGCTCGTCAGGGCGCCCTCGAAATCAAGGAAGATGCGGCGCCCCGCGAACAACGCCGGGATGTCCAGTGCCCGCCTGTAAATCCAGAGCTTTTGCCACGTGGCGGGGTCCCAGTTGCGCCATGACAATGGCACGACGCAGTGCGGGAGGTCCACCGGCCCCCAGCCCTCGGTAGACGCCGCCGGCGCCTCGCTCCCGGTTTGGTACACGCCACCGAAAAGCCAACCTTGGTCCAGCGACAGGGTAAAAGGGTTTGGTGCGACGGGGTTGACGGCACTGAGGTCGCTCATCGGCACCAGGCCCTTCGGCCACTGCGCAGCAAAAAGAGAAATCGCACAGGCCCGTCCGCCCGCGGACCGCTCGTCGGAGCAGCCCGGTTGGTGTAGCGAGGAGCTACTTCCACGCCCCAAGCATGAACTCTCTCCGACCTCGAGTCAATAGCAACTTTCGGCCCTTGGCTCGCGTGCCATTCGCCTAGGGCGCCTTCCAGTGCCCGCAACCGCAGGACCGCGTTCCCCAGGCTATCGCCGGCACTCCGGGGCTCGGCTCCGTGCCGGGCCGGGCGAAGGGAGCCTCATTGCTTGCTTGGCGGGCACAACCTCAAGGTGTAGCCGGTGCAGCCGGTGCAGCCGGTGCGGCCGGTGCAGCCGGGCCGCCGGGTGGGTTGGTCTTGGCTTGCGGGAACACCGCCTGAAGGGTTTGAGCGAGCGTGCCCTTGGTATGTGCACGCACCATGACGTACACAAGTGCGAGGACGATCGGCGCGACGACACCTGCCACCTGGGTAGCCGTGCTGCCGGGAAGGCCGGCGGACGCCATGATGCTTGAAATCGCGCCGGCGATGATAACGGACCACCATTCTGTGGTTAATACACCGGGCCGGGCTGTAGTGTTCGCTACCTGCGCTAAGGCATTCATCGGGTTGGCCACGACTTCTGCCGCCGTGACCTCCTGTGTTGGTTTCACTGTCTGCCTCCTGTACCCGCGACGGCCCCGTTGTCGTGCCGTCGCACCGGACCATAGCCCGAGCACGGAGGGCGGGCAAGGCACAGGCCATACTCCTGTTCGCCTTATCTGAGGTGCGGTTTTGGGTTCGGGAGACTGCAAGCGGTCCTAAGTCGCGACGGGTTCGGGGGGCCTCGCGGAGCCTGCGGTCTCTACTTCGCACACGGGGCCCAGGTTTTCTTATGGGGCAGAATGAGGCCCGCTTTTGGGCGGGCGACAGGGGCAGAGCAAACTATGCCGCTCCCTGTTGAAGTGGTTCTCCGCAACGCTGGCACTTCGCGGCCCGGAAATCCGACTGGGCGTAGCCGCAGAAGTCGGGGTCGAGCCATGGTCGAACAGCGAGGACTTCGGAGTCGTACTCGCGGTGCCCTACAATTTTGCAAATGATGTGCCTCACCGGTCCCACCCTAGTCACCCGTGCCAACAACAGTTACACTTTCGTGTCATTATCGCCAAAGGAGATGTGACGGACCGCTCGGAACGATAAAGGCTTGGCCTACAGGTGGGACGGTTTATGCGGTCGCAGCCGCTCTTCAGCCAGCCTGGATCCCAGCTCCCGGCCCGGGCTGCCCGCCGGCCCGGCGGTCACGGCCACTCCGGCGGTCCGGTTGGCCCGGTGCGCGGCGGTCGTGCCGGGGGTCAAAGTTGAGGTCGATGGTCTGGCGGCGTTCTATTCCGCTCCTGCGCGCGGAGCGCCGTTTCTCAGTGCCAGCGCCGGGAACGTTGCCGAAGTGCCTGACCAGCGAAAGCGCACGCTCGGTCGGCGCCCCCGCGTCCACCGCCGCCCAGCCGCGGAGGCCGCGGTGAGGCCCCAGCAGCACCCAAACCAAACCGTCGGCGTCTGGCGCCTCACGCAGCCCGCTATCTGTGAGCTGGCCCCGCGCGCAGCCCGGCAGTAGCGCCGCCGAAGGTGCCACGATGGCCCGCGCTCCTTCCGAGCGCAGCCGGCGCGCTTCTTCTTGGCACGTGGGGTACGAAGAAGGGCCGCCGAAAAGCTCGGAATCGTCGAGCCGTGGCCGCGCCGCATCGTCGATGTCCTCAGGCAGCTCTACCACCCATATCCGCCGGGCGATGCCAGCTAGGTCAACCGGGTCCCAAATTTCTTCTTGGCGAAGGAACTCGGCCCACGCTCCGTCGACCGAGTCCATCACGTACTGGACTGGCCCTTCCCCGGCCCCATGCCAACGAGCGGGTGGCTGGTCCTCACATTCCCAAAAGAACGGGAACCGCCGGTCCCCGTGGCGAAAACCGACGCGCATTCAGCTCGCACCGGCACCCAGGAGACCGGCGGCCAACCGACGGAGTGCTGCCGCGTCGTCGCTTTCAAGGTCGAACCCGGCGCCTAGGACCTCCCCGGGGGCCCTGTCCCCCAAGGCCTGGCGTGACCGGTCGAACCACCGCCTGATGCCGAACTCGTTGTAAGCGCCGGAGAGGTCCGCCGTGAGTAATGCCACGAAATGGAGCCGGGCGGCGACATCGTCGGGCGTCGGCCTCTCTTTGCGGGAGTAGCGCCGAACTGATGCCGGCGATATGCGGAGCAGGCTGGCGAGCATGTCCTCGCCCAGTGCCATGAGCACCGGGTGCCATTCGTGATCGGGCAGAGGCGATTGCTCGGTCTCCTGGAGGATGTTTTCGAGGATATCCCGGTACTCCTCGGGGTACCGTGCCCTCGCAAGAAGCAGCCTGTCCTGTCGTCCAACGCCGGCATCTGACAGCTTGGAGATCACGAGTAACAAGAAGTGCTGGTCCAGTACCCGGTCACCCAGGACATCGTCGAGCACGCCCAGGAAGCCCGCACGTGCCACGAGCCGGGCAGCAGCCATCACTGCCCGGGTGTTTGAGGCGATCGGTTCACCAATGGACGTGATTTGGAACCCAGCGACGCTCAAATGGTAGCGGCTGTGGGACGACGCTGTCCGGGGCCGCCGGGCCTGGCCAGCAGGGAATTCCACCGCGCCGTTTGCGGCTGAGCGCCTAGAGTCGTCCGGGCTGTGCTGCTGTTCCGACTCCCGTTAGCCGACCCCGGCCGGCCTGAGCTTCGCTCGCCCGTGCGCTTCCTGGGCTGGGTGCCACGCGGCCAGATGCGGTCAGTGCTCGAGGGAGCGGCCTGCGGCGCCATCTGGATGGGCACCCAGGCGCGTCTCAACCGATATCGACGAGATAAGCCGCGCCATCCGCTACGGGCTTCCCCAGCTCCTGGTGGCGGCCGTCACCGCCGGTCAGGCGCTGGTGGCCAGGGGTGTCCACTTCGCTTATGAGGGCCATGATGACGTCCTCAGGGGCGTCGACCTCGCTCCTCAACCCGGCGCACGCCTCGCCATCGTGGGCCCCAGCGGGGCAGGTAAGAGCACATGCGAACAGAACTCGAGGTGGGTCACGAGCAGAACGAGTAGAAGTAGTGCCATGAGAACTGCTGTCCTGGGTATGGGCCGTATGGGAGCCGCCCTGGCGCTCCGGATCGTCGGCGGCGGCCACGAGGTGGTGGTGTGGAACCGCTCGCCTGGCAAGGCGGCAGAGGTGGTGGCGGCGGGGGCCCGAGAAGCCTCTTTGCTGCCCGACGCCGTGGAGGGGGCGGAGGTGGTCATCACCAGCCTCTCCGATGACACGGCGGTGCGAGCGGTGGCCTTAGGCCACGGCGGGGTCCGGGGCTCGATCGGCGATGGTGCGACCTACCTCGAGTGCTCCACGGTGTCGCCGCAGCTGACCGAGGAACTGGCGGGGGTGTTCCGCGCTTTCGTGGCCATGCCGGTGCTGGGCGGGCCGGCGACCGTGGTGTCCGGCCAGGCAACCTACCTCGTTGGTGCCGCTGGGCCCATTGTTCAACGGGCCGAGCCGGTCATCGCATCACTGGGCGGCACTGTTCGCTGCTACGGTTCGGCCCGCGTGGCCAGCGCGGCCAAGCTGACCGTCAACCTCCTACTGCTGTCGGGCGTCGTGTCGTTGGCGGAATCGTTCGCTGTTGGGCGTTCGGGCGGCCTCGGCGATGACCAGTTGCGTGAGCTGTTGGGGGGCGCGGTGGCGTCGAGCGTCAAGAACAGGTTCGAAGCCGTTCTCGGGGCCCATCACGACGGTTGGTGGACGACCGATCTGGGGGCCAAAGACGCCGGGCTGGCGGTAGACCTCGCTACTGGCGGTGGCTACGACTTGCAGGTCGCCAAGGCCGTCCGGGACGCCTACCTGCGGGCGGCCGGAGAGGGCTACGGCGGCGAAGACATTGCCGCGGTCCGTCACCTCTACAGCGCTTGACCCCCTTGACGGCAAGGAACGCTGAGGCTGGCGCCCGGTGCGAGCCCGCGCGCTGCAACGCGGGAGGATAGGCGCGACGTGCGAGCGGCGGTGAACCCGCGCCCTGACGCCAGGCAACGGTGCTGGCTGTGGCGGCCCGTGTGGGCGAAACTGGACCAAAAGCAACGGACAGAAGGCGAACGGTGAAGAACCCTTCAACACGAAGACCAGTCGATGACTCCTGGGCTGCTCCGCTCGCCGTCCGTCCGTTCCGGTACCTGTGCACGAGCGCCATGGCCTCCAACATCGGGGTCTGGATGGAGTCGGTCATGGCGGGCTACGTGATGGCCCACCTGACGCACGTGCCGTCCCTGGTCGCCGCCTTGCCCGTCGCGGTGTCGCTTCCCGGCGTGATCTTCGCGCTCCCGGCGGGGGCCGTGGCCGACGCGACAGACCGTCGGCTCGTCCTGCTCTCGGCCAAGACGCTGTTCTGCCTGAGCACGCTGGGACTTGCCCTCATTGCTGCCACGGGCGGCTTGACCCCCCTCGCCCTGTTGGCGTTCTCCGCCGTGCTCGGGACGGTGGCGACCTTCTCGTCGCCGGCGTGGTGGGCGACCGTTGGTTCTCTCGTCCCCGAGCGTTTGCTGTCGAGGGCGCTCAGCCTCGACGGGCTCCAGTGGAACGTCGCTCAGATATTCGGCCCCGTACTGGGTGGCGTGCTCCTGGCCACGATCGGCGCCGGCGGCATGTTCGCCATCGCAGGCGGGCTGATGACGAGCGTCGTTTCGTTCCTTTTCGTCTGGAGAGGCAGGCACCGCAGCCGGCTCTCGACGCCGGGGCAGGGCGCGTCCGAGCGAGTGCTCGGCAACATCGCCGCTGGGGCCCGTTACCTGGCTAACGCCCCCGCTCTCCAGGTCATCTGCCTGCGAACGTTCGTGTTCGTGCTGCCTGCGGGTGCGCTTGCCGACCTGCTCCCGCTGTTCGCTTCGAGAGAGCTCGGCCTGGGCGCGATCGGGTACGGGCTGCTCCTGTCGGCCACCGGGGCCGGTTCTGTGGTCGGAGCGATCGTCCTGCCCAGGCTCCACGACCGGTTCCACCTCGACGGCATGCTCGCCGCGGCGAGCCTGGCATTCGCCGGCTGCACAGCAGTGCTCGTAATCGTGCACGTGCTTGTGCTGGCCGGTCTTGCCGTGGCGGGCACGGGTGCCGCTTGGTTGATGGGGGTTACCGCCCTCAATATCGGGGCCCAGGAGCAGGTGCCCTTGTGGGTCAAGTCCCGGGCGCTGGGCGCCTACCTCATGGTGTTCCAGGCTTCTATCGTCACCGGCGGCCTCCTTTGGGGTGGCGTGGCGGACGCCGTCGGGGTGAGGGACACGTTGCTGATCGCTTCGGCTGCGTTGGCATCAGGCCTACTGCTTGTCCGCCGGTTCGGTCTTCCCGTCGTGGAACGAGGCGACATGAAGATCGTGCCGCGTCCCACCCCCGACGTCGTCGCCGAACCGGAGGACGACGAGGGCCCCGTGATGATCCTCGCGGCTTACGACATCGCCCCCGAAGACACCGAGGAGTTCATCGAGCTGATGGAAGAACTCCGGGTGGTGCGCCGCAGGATCGGTGCGTCGCATTGGGGCCTTTTCGAGGACGCAAGCAGTCCCGGCCGTTTCCTGGAGTCCTTCGTCCTACCCTCGTGGGGTGATTACCTCCTCCAGCGCGGCCGGTACACGGCGGCGGACTTCCGGATATATGACGCCGCGATGGCGCTCCACGCCGGAGAAGGTGGGCCAGCCGTGAACTACTTCATCCATCCGGAGTCCTCTCTGTCGTACCGGCGTCGCGCGCGCTGGCGACGGCTGAGGGGTGAGGGCCGGCTGCCGAGGAGCCCCGAGGCCGCCGACAACCAGGACAACCGATCGTAGGGCCGAGCACGGGTACGCCTGGTTTGCCCGAGGTCCCGTGGGTACCCCCGATTGCGCAGCGACATATTGTACGATATAATACAGTCTATCTGTAAGTTAGCATACTACAAATCTGGTAGATGTCAACAGGTATGCTCGGGTCATGCCCGCTACTGAGCCAAGCGACCGCCGGGCCCGCCGGACCCAGCGGGCGCTGAGGGACGCCTTCGTTTCCTTGGTGCTCGAACGTGGCTACGACAAAGTGACCATAGAGGACATCACGGAACGTGCCGATGTGGCGCGCGCCACCTTCTACGCCCACTTCATGCACAAAGAAGACCTGCTTACAGATGTGTTCACCGAACTGATAAGGGACCTGGCCCCCAAAGTCCGGGCGCTCACGTTGCCCACTGAGATCCTCACCCGCCCGGTGGAGGCGGCCTACAGGCACGCTGCCGAGTTCCGGGACATATACCGTGTCTGCCTGAGCGGCGCGGGTAATGGGCTGGCCCGGGACGCCTACCTGAAGGCGACGGTAGAGCTGATGGAGGAGAACCTTTCGGAGCGTCAAAGCGTAGTTGGGGCCCCTCCGCGTATCCCATTGGCTGTCATGGCCCGCGTGTACGCCGGGGCCCATGTCGCCCTCCTGTACGCGTGGGTTTCGGGACAGCTCGACTATTCAGCCGAAGAGATGGCGCGCATGCAGACGCAGGCGCTGTACGCGGGCCTCGGATGGGGCCACGGCATCGCGCCTGAAGACCTGACCGTCGCCCAGGCACCGGGTGGTCACAGCACTTTAGATGACCTCCCTAGTGACCGGCTTCGCGCCTGAGTGCGCGCCTAAGTGCCAGCCGGGCCTGTTTCTTCAAGCCCTACCAGGCTCAGTTGTCCGGCGCCGCGGCCGAATGATCCTGTGTGGCTGACGAAACGCGCCGAAGTCGGTCGTCTGAAGTCAACCAGGAAGAGGGAACCGGTCGTTCGGGAAGGCCAGAACCTCGGGCTGGGAGGCGGTTCATGCGCGGGTATGTGGCGGTCGTGCTGGTCGCCATCCTCGGTTCGGCTTCCGTGGGCACCGGGGCTTGGTACTGGCACTCACGCAATGTCGTTGAGACGCGAGCCGGGATCCGCACGGCATCTGACGAGGTATCCGGCGACATAACCGAGGTGCTGCTGAAGTACGGCGACCTGGTGTCAGGGTCAGCGGCTCTGTTCCACCAGGGGAACGTCTCCCGGGCGCAGTACGCCGACTACCTCCAGGCCGTCGGGTTCGGGCCCTCTCGTTTCCCCGGGCTGCTGGGCCTCGGTTACGTCCAGCGGGTGACGCCCGAGCAGCTCCCGGGGTTCTTCGCCTCGTTGCATGCCGATGGCATTGCCGCCTCGCTGCTCCCGCTCGGCCGTCAAAGCCAGTACTGCCTGGGGAGCTACGCCGACTGGACCGATATCCACGTAACTGTCCCGATCTACGGTTACGATTTCTGCACCCTGCCGGCAATCTCGCAGGTCTTGGGCCGGGCCAGCGCCAGTGGCCGTCAGCAGGTGCTGCTCGGGTCAGCGATCAGCCCCACTTACGGGGCTGACTTCTTGCTCGTGCGACCCGTGTACAGCGGGTCGCCGGCATCTGCGGCCGCGCGGGAACGCCAGGTGCGCGGTTGGGTGGTCGCAGTCAACGACGGCCAGGGACTCGTCAAGTCAGTTGTGGCCGACCCGGGCTTGCAGTTCGCCCTGTACAGCGACGCGACCGACGCCCGGGGGGGACCTGAGCCCGTCTTGTTGTCATCCCCATCCGTCAAGACCGGTGGCGCCTGGTTCCTCAGTACCAATATCGATGCCGACGGGCCGTGGACCGTCCGTTTCCGGGCTACTGCCGGGCTCCGGCAACCCGGTGACGGCCAGGCTGGGCCGATCACCCTGCTGGTCGTCGGGTTGCTCGCAGTCGGGTTGTTCGTGGCCTTGCTGGCAAGCCTGCTGACCGGGCGCAGCCGGGCCGAGCGGGCGGTGGAGCGCGCCACGCGCTCGCTGCAAACAAGCGAGGAACGCTTCCGCAGGCTGGTAGCAAACTCGAGCGACGTCATGGCCATCGTGAACGACAAGGCCGAACTTCTCTCCGCCAACCCAGCTGCCGAGCGGATCCTGGGCGTGGTCCTGGCGGAAGCCACGGGCCGTAACGTGTTCGACATCATCCATCCCGACGACCGGGAGAGAGTCCTGGCGGCGTTTACCAGCGGCCTGGCCCGGCCGGGGCTCCACGAAGCCAATGTCTTCCGGGCCCGGACAGGGTCAGGGGACTGGCGCGTCCTTGAAGTGGTCGCCACCAACTGCTTGGGCGATCATGCCATCGGTGGCATCGTCCTGAACGCTCACGACGTCACCGAGCGCACCAACCTGACCCGGGCACTGCGCACCCTCGGTCAGGGCAACCAGGTCCTCGTGCACGCCTCGGACGAGGTCTCGTTGCTTGCCGACACCTGCCGGACCATTGTCGAAGCCGGGGGCTACCTCCTGGCCTGGGTTGGTTACGTCGAACACGACGACGCCTGCACTGTTCGCCCAGTCGCCTCGGCGGGGCGCACTGAGTACATGGACGGTCTCCACGTGACCTGGGGCCATGGCGAGCCGGCGCAGGGACCGGTTGGGACGGCTATACGAACAGCCACCGTGCAGGTGGTCGACGACACGCACCGGTCCAGGGAGTTCAGGCTCTGGCGCGCCGCCGCTGACAAGTGCGGTTTTCGCACGGTGTGCTCGTTGCCTCTGAGAGTTGGTGGTGGCGTCATCGGTGCGCTCTCGATCTATGCCGCCGAGCCTGGGGCCTTCGACCCCGAGGCCGTCAACCTGCTGTGTGACCTTGCTGATGACCTGGCGTACGGCATCGGGCACATCCGTGACGCCCATCTACTGCAGGCGAGTGAAGAGCGGTTCCGGACGCTGGCGGGAGCGGCGCCTATCGGCATCCTCGAGGTCTCCGAAGGTGGCGCAATCGACTACGCCAACCCCAAGATGGCGGAGATAAGCGGGCGCAACATCGAGTCCCTGGCGGGTCTCGGTTGGGCTGGAGCGGTCCACCCCGACGACCTGGCCGAGCTGCTGGCGCTGATCGAACGGGTCCCGGCCGACCGGGGTGAAGTGACAGCGAGGTTCAGGATCCGGCACGCCGGCGGTGAAGTCCGCCATGTACGGATGTCGGCGGCGCCGAAGTCGCAGGAGGTCCGCAGCGGCTACGTCGCGAGTATCGAGGACATCACCGAAGAGGTGCAGGCTCAAGACAAGCTCACCCACCAGGCGTTCTATGATGCCCTCACCGGCCTGCCGAACCGCGCGCTATTCCTCGACCGCTTGGACCAGGAATTGGTGTCGCGCGGGCGGAACGGTTCCAACATCGCCGTGCTCTTCCTCGATCTGGACCATTTCAAGTTCGTGAACGACAGCCTGGGCCACGAACTGGGGGACGCCGTGCTCAAGGAGGTGGGCAGCCGGCTCTCGCATGCCGTCAGGGCAGGGGAAACAGTCGCCCGTTTCAGTGGCGACAGTTTCGTTTTCATCATCAAAGACGTCCAAGAGGTCGGTGACGCCGTGGCCGCAGCCAAACGGCTGCTTGGCACGCTGGCGTCGCCCGTCCGGTGCGGGGCACATGACCTGACTGTGACGGTGAGCATCGGGATAGTCGTGCCCGGTCCTGCCGCCGACGCGGTGACGGTCCTGCGAGACGCCGACACGGCGATGTACAAAGCCAAAGCGGCTGGCCGCGACCGCTACGAGCTTTTCGACGAGGACTTGCACCGGCGCTCGGTGGCCCGCTTGGCGGTGGAACGTGACCTGCGTGACGCCCTGGTGCACAAGGAACTCGAGGTCTACTACCAGCCGGTCCTGGAGCCGGGCAACGGGCGGCCGATCGGCGCCGAAGCCCTGGTCCGTTGGCACCATCCCAAGCGGGGCCTGGTCTCACCGGTGGAGTTCATCCCGGTGGCGGAGGATTCGGGATTGATCAGGCCAATCGGCCGCTGGGTGTTCGAGCAGGCCGTGGAGCAGTTGGCTGCATGGGACGGGCAAGACGACGCTCCTGCCCTGAACGTGCTGTCCGTCAACCTGTCGGCCCGTCAATTGGACGACGAAGGCACCCCCGGTATGGTCCGCGAGGTACTCGAGCGCTGCGGGGCCATCTCGAACCGCCTGTCCTTCGAGGTCACGGAGTCCGCCGTGATGGCCGACAGCGCGGCCACGCGGCGGTCACTCGAGAGTTTCAAGGAACTCGGTGCCCAGGTGGCGATCGACGACTTCGGGACCGGCTACTCCTCGCTGGCCTACCTTCACACGCTGCCGGTGACCACCCTGAAAGTCGACCGCTGCTTCGTCGAGCGCCTGGGGAGCGCTGACGATTCCATGCCTGTAGTAAGGGCCATTGTCGACATGGGCCACGCCATGGGCCTCAACATCGTGGCCGAAGGAGTCAGCAGCGAGCACCTTCGAGAACTCGTGGCTGCCCTGGGCTGCGATGCGGCACAGGGTTTCCACTGGTCCCCCCCGTTGCCTGCGGCGCAGTTCGTCGATTGGTGGCGAGAGGCGACGCGACTTGCCGCTGCAGCCCCCAGCCCCGCGGACAAGCGTCAACCATTGCGGTTGTCAGCACTTTAGAGGCACGGCACCCTTGCACCGCGTTGGCCGGCAGGCCTCAGATCGGGAGGCCGCCCTTGCGGACCTGCTGCTTATCTTTCTTGTCCCGCCGCTTCTCTTTGATCGTCTTGCCGGGCTTCTTGGCCGCCACTTTGCGGGGAGACTTGTCTGCCATCTCTGTCCCCTTTCTTTGGCCGCATCCTACTGCCGGCCGGCGGCCACCCTTGTCGTTTTCCGGCCTATGCCACTACCCCGATGACAGCGGCGTAGAACATCACTCCCGCCGCCAGCACCAGAGCGTGGAAGACCTCGTGGTAGCCGAAGACAGCAGGAACGGGGTCCGGCCGGCGCCGGCTGTACACCAGTGCCCCCAGTGAGTACACCAGGCCCCCTGTCAGCAGCAGAACGAAGATCGTCACCCCGAGGTGGGCCCACAGGGTGGGCAGCACGGCCACCGCCGTCCATCCGACAGCGACGTAAACGGCGGCGGTCACCCACCGCGGGGCGCCGAGCCAGAGATTGCGGATCACGACCCCCGCCAGGGCCAGGCCCCAGACCACACTGAGCAAGGCCCAGGCTGTCCCAGCCGGCAACCCAACGGCGGCCACCGGCGTGTATGTGGAAGCGATCCCGACCAGGATCATGGAGTGGTCGAGGCGCCTCATCCGCCGCTTGGCTGCGGGTGCCCAGCCACCCCGGTGGTAACAGGCGCTGGTCGCGTACATCCCGGTGACGCCGAGAGTGTAGACACCGACGGCCACTTTTGCACCCGTCGACCTGGCGACGAGCAGGGCGACGAGCCCCATGACCGGGAAGAGGAAAGCCGCTACCTCGTGAGTGACGCCCCGCAACCGTGGCTTAGCCGGTGACCGCCCGACGTTGTCATCGACCGGGGTTGGCGCCACGGGCGAGTCCATGACCATGATGCCGATCGTAGGGCAATGGCCTAAGAGAGAAGAGCCGCTATGCGATCCGCGAGCAGCCCGGCGGAGGCGGTCAACTCCTCTGTCGTCCTGGAGAGTTTTCCGAGGGCGACGTTGAGGTCTACGAAGAGTTCACCCAGGTGTGCGGCAGGACCGGCCAGCGAGGGGTACTCGTCAGCCATTCTCCCGGCGAAATCCTCATAGCGGCCGCCGAGGCGGATGCAATCCTCGCGGCCACCGTCAAGGCCCAGCACGGTACCGGCGAGCCGGTCGGCCGTCTCGTCAAGCTGGCGTTGCAGGCGGTCGAGGTCGATGTCGGGGTCATGCGGGACCATGTCACCAGCTTTGCGCGAGCCGGCCCGTCCGAGGCGCAGGCAGCATTCTGAGTGCATCGAGCATCACCTCAGGTGGCGGCGCGAGCGCCCTAAGCGCACAGGTCCAGCGGGTGAAGAGCTGCCCAAGACAGGGCACAAAGGCCGGAGAAGAGGTCTACGGCGTTACCAGCCCTGCTCGTCGCGGCCCTGCTCGTCGCGCACGGCGGCGGTGCGCGAAAGCGGTGCGCGAAAGCGGTGCGCGCCCAGGTCGATTTCGGTCATGTCACCAGGACGCCGTCCCAGCGCGGTCTAACGCACCCCAAGCCATTTTCCGAACGGGCCCGGGGCGGCATTCAAGTTGACACGTTGTCTGTTAATGGAGTAGGTGTTGGGCAGTAGGGGAGCGGCGAGCTGTGGCCTTGAGCAGGCCGGGAACACCTGAGGAGCCGGAACTCCCCGAATTTGTGAACGCTCTCACTCTCTTTGCGCGGTTATTCGGTGAGTTATCTCACTGTCCGTGGCGGTCAAAACTATCGCCATAAAGTACCGCCGTTCAAAAGCCGATAGCGGTGGCATGACTCAGGAATGCCATGAAGGCGCGACGCCGGTCGGTGGCTGGTGGTTGGCTCGCACCAACCCGGCCCCCGGTGTTGCCAATCGGCGTTCTGTGTGTTTCGTGTGCGGCGACGTGTTCGCAGAGCTCGTCAACAAAGGCCGGCAGTCCCCCGACGAGGACGACTGCCGTCTCTGGACTCGGTACCGTGTCCTGCGGTCCCTCGGGGGCCAAGATGGCTCCACCGCCAGAAGCCAGGATCTCGCCCACAAGTAACTGACACGCCAAGGGCAGTGAGGCTGTCACCGCCGTTGAGATTGCTGGCAGTCCCCCCGGTGCCGGCTGCCCTTCAGGCGCCCTCGGTTGGAGGGGGGCCCCAGTACCCGGCCATCAGTTCGTGCGACCACGGGGGCTGGTACACCTTGCCCCGGGGGCCGAACTCCGCCATATAGGGTTTCAGGTCGACTACCGGGGTGCCGTCGATGGCGTCGAGGGCTTGCACACCTACCGTGAGCCCCTCCACGTTCAGCAGCCGGCACACGGACACACCGAGCCGGTTGGGCCTCATCCTGGCCCGTTGGGCGAAAATGCCGACCTTCGGCCAGTCGGCCCGGTCGCGTGGGTGGCGGGAGGCCGTGTGGACCTGCTCCTCGTCGACCAGGTGGAAAACATAGACGACCTCCACATGGGAGAACTCTTCCAGCCCGGCCAACGCATCGGGTGCAAACCGGTCGCCGTCGAGCGAGATCGTCGCCATCACGGCGCCCCAGTCGTCGTCCATGGGCACCTTGCGCGACGAGCTGACATACCCGATGGGCCTTATGAACACAGCCACCAGTTTCCCATAGCCGCCTGCAACGGCACCGTCCCGAGCCCCGGCGCGGGACCTCGGATCTTCGGTTCGTCTAACATTTTGGCGCCAAGCCTGAGGAGGCCAGATGAGCGATCACCGCGGGAAGATTGAACGCGCCGGGAAGATAACGCCAGAGGTATTCGACCATCTCATCCTGCGCAGGCTGGGTGCCAGCGACCCGGATGTGCTCGTGGGGCCCCGTCATGGTGTGGATGTGGGCGTACTGCAGGTCGGCCCTGGCACGGCGATGGCCGTCACATCGGACCCGGTGTTCGTCGTCCCCGCCTACGGCTGGCAACGGGCGGCCTGGTTCGCCGTCCACATCCTGGCTTCGGATGCGGCTACCAGCGGTCTTCCCCTTCGGTGGATGGTGGTCGACCTGAACCTTCCCATGGGTATCACTGACGACGAGATGGTCGAGTTGTGGCAAGCATTTTCCCAAACATGCCTGGACCTTGATATTGCGGTCGTCGGCGGCCACACCGCCCGCTATGAGGGCTGCAACTGGCCGATGGTCGGGGGGGCTTCGTGCATGGCCCTCGGGCCCGACGACCGCTTCGTGACGCCGACGATGGCACGGCCCGGTGACCTCATCGTCGTGACCAAAGGTGCGGCCATTGAGGCGACGGCGCTGTTCGCTGCCACCTTCCCCGACCGGTTGGCAGAAGGAGTGGGGGCCGAGGTCGTGAGGGCTGCAGACGCTCTCTTCGGCAGCATGACGGTAGTGCCGGAGTGCCGGCTGGCATCTCGGTTCGGTCTTCGTTCAGAGGGGGTCACGTCGATGCACGACGCCACCGAAGGTGGTGTCCTGGGAGGCCTGGTCGAAGTCGCGGCCGCATGTGGAGCAGGTGTCAGGGTCAACCTCGACGACATACCGGTCAGGCCGGAGGTCAGCGCTGTGTGCCAACACGTGGGCATCGACCCTTACGTGTCCATATCGGAAGGGACGCTGATAGCGACTGTCGTGCCCGGTCGGGCCAGCCAGTTCGTGACCGAGTTGGCGGCCGAAGGGATCGACGCAGCCGTGATCGGCGAAGTGCTCCGCCATGGCGCCGGCAACGTCCTGGTCACATCTGAGGGAGAGCGCCCGCTTGCCCACCCGGGCAAGGACCCGTTCTGGGAGGCCTTCGCACGCTGGGCGGAGGCGTGAGGCGTCGGGTGAGCCCTGGTGGTGCTCCGGGCCCGCTTACGATGCCATCGTGACGTGGCGATGCTGACGTGGCGATGCTGAGGTAACGGTGCTGAGGCCCAAATACCCGATCGTCACCCGTCGGCTGGTCCTTCGGCCGTTCAGGACCGGCGACCTGGACGCCCTGTTCGACCTCTACCGGCGGCCGGAGGTGGTGCGCTACCTCTACTGGGGCACTCGCAGTCGCGAGGAGGCTCAGGAAGACCTTCAGCGCAGGATCACGCAGTCCAGGATCGACGATGACTGCCGGCGCCTGGCACTGGCCGTTGTCCTGCCTGACCTGGGCCGGATGATCGGGGATGTCACGCTGAAGTGGGCCAGCCGCGAGCACCGACAGGGCGAGATCGGCTTCAGTTTTCATCCGGACCATCAGGGCCATGGTTTTGCCACGGAGGCCGCCGAGGTGCTCCTTGGCCTCGGTTTTGACGGCCTCGGCCTCCATCGGGTCATGGGGCGCTGCGACGCTCGCAACGTCGCTTCGGCCCGGGTGATGGAGCACCTGGGGATGCGCCTGGAGGCCCGATTCGTGCACAACGAGATGTTCAAGGGCGAGTGGGGCGACGAGCTCGTGTACGCCATCCTGGAGGACGAGTGGAGGGACCGGTGTGGCTGAAACTGATGGAACTGTCACCCTCGCGCGCAAACGCGTGCTAGGTTGGCGAACGAGGGTAACAAGACCAAGTCGGACGATGTCCCCTCCGGTTCGAGAGAGCCAGGCCGTGACCCGCTGATCCCCGGGTTGAATAAGGCCAGGAAAGGAGGGGATCGGTATGGCAACTGGTACCGTCAAGTGGTTCAACGGCGAGAAGGGCTTCGGCTTCATCACCCAGGATGCTGGTGGGCCCGACGTTTTCGTTCATTTCACTGCGATTACCGGTGACGGTTATCGCAATCTGGACGAAGGCCAGAAGGTCGACTACGAGACGAGCCAAGGTCCTAAGGGGCTGCAAGCCGTCAATGTCCGTGTGATTTAGCCACACCGGCAAGTAGAAGTACCTACCTTTGCCCAAAGGGATGCTACGTGCCTTAGCCGAGGCAGCAGTGGCCTTCAGGCACGGGCACCGGCCGACAAAGCCGGTGCCCGAAGGTAACCACTCAGCCGACCTACGCCACTCAAGTCACCTCCGTGTGGTTTTTCGGCGCGCGCGACCATGAGCCCGATGTCCCTGGATCCCAGGGCAGCGTGGGGTGCCGCTCCCAGAGGCTCAGGCGAGCAGGCCCTGGAAAGGTCCCGCCCCTGTGGGCGGCACGGCTTTGCCGCCCGTGAGCCAGGTGCCGATGGAGAGCAGCTGGGCGTCTGACCCGACGGCGCCAACCAATTGGACCCCCACGGGCATACCCGTCAACCCCGCTCCCGCGGGGATTGACAACGCTGGTAGACCGAGCAGCGTCCAGGGGCTGCCGAAGGGGGAGCTGCCTGTAGAGCGCAAGTCCCGCGGCGCCTCACCCTCGACTGCCGGTGTCAACAATGCGGAACAACGCCCGAACAACTCCGCGCATGCCGTGAGGGCGGCCGCCTTCTGAGCGCGGACGGCGTCGATCTGGGCGGGGGCCACGGTGCGGCCGTAGTCGAGCATTTCCCTCAGTTCGGTCGAGATTTTGTCACGCCGCACGCGGTGTTCCCAGGCCAGGGAGCGAGCCGCTTCGTAGGCCATCAGAGCCTTGTGCCGGTCGCCCAGCCCGACGAACGGCTCGGGCATTTTGATGTCGACAACGTTGGCGCCGAGAGCCTGAGCGATGTCAGCCCCGGCCACCAACGCGCGCTTGCAGTCTTGCGAACATTCCTCCCACTGATCGGTGCGCAGGAGCCCGATCGTGGGGGAACCTCTGAGCGCCCCCGCCTCCGGCCGCCCCGTCAGTTGCGTGCGGACATCGTCTAGCAGGTGGGGGTCACGCGAGAACCAGCCGACGGTGTCGAGTGACGGGGCCAGGGTCTTCACGCCGGCGATCGAGACCGTCCCGAAGGTCGGCTTGAAACCATAGACGCCACAAAAACTGGCCGGCAGGATAATGGAGTCACCTGTCTGGGTGCCCAGGGCGACGTCCACCATACCGGCGGCCACCGATGCCGCCGAACCCATTGACGACCCCCCAGGCGTATGCGTAGGGCGGTGAGGGTTGGTCGTCGGCCCCGGGTGCATATAGGCCAGCTCGCTCGTTACGGTCTTGCCCAGGCACACCGCCCCGCCTTCGCGCAATAGAGCGACGGCGGCGGCGTCAGCTACCGGGCGGTAACCGTCGTATATGGGCGAACCATATTGAGAGGGTTGGTCGGACGTGTCAAAAATGTCCTTGACACCTACCACGATCCCGGAGAGGTTGCCGATGCCGCGCACGTCTGCGGTTGCCGCTTCGCGGCGCGCCCGCTCGGGATCGAGGTACGCCCATGCTCGCACCAAGGGGTCGGCACGGCGCACAATCTCCAGCGCTTCCTCAACGGCGTCGGTTGCAAGCCTGTCCGGTGCTCGCATCGAGCCCAACATATCCCTCCCACGCGACCTGGTACAGGATGGTCAAAAAGCGAGCAGTTGCCTCAGTTGACGGCGGGTGACCGGGACGCGCACTGGCGTTATCGAGCGCAGGACCCCCAACGCCCAGATAGTCGGGACCGCCCAAGACCAAGAACGAGAACTGCGGTACTTACTGCTTTTCTGCCAACTGCAAGCGGGGGTCGCCCGTGGCCACTCCCACTGCCAGGCGGGCGCCGAGGTGTTCCTTGGCGAAAATACAGTGGAGGACCACGTCTCTGTTATTCCCGCAAGCCTCCGCCTTTCAGGGGAGCAGGGGTTGGTTCGGTACGTCCTTCGGCACGGGCGAGAATAGTGGTCAGGTAATGGGGAGCGATCAGCGCCGGTAAGGCTCCACCCGGAAGCCCTGCGCCTGGAGAGCGGGGATGACCTGGTCCCGATGAGCGGGACCGCGGGTCTCCAGGGTCAGGATTATCTCGACTTCGTTGACACCGATCGGGGCCCCCGAACGGCGGTGTTCCACGGTCAGCAGGTTGAGCCCGAGCTCGCTGACGGCTTGAGTCAGGGCGGCTAGTGAGCCGGGCCTGTCGGCGGCCACTACGCGGACCATGAGGTACCGGCCGGCCGCGGTCAAACCATGCTCGACCAGGCGCGTGAGCAGGAGCGGGTCGACGTTGCCGCCCGACAGGACGAGGACGACGGGGCCATCATTTCGCACCAAACCGTTCAACAGAGCGGCCAGGGCAGCGGCGCCAGCCGGTTCCACGACCCACTTGCAGCGCTCGAGCAGCAGCAACAGGGCTTGGCTGATCTGCTCCTCGTTGACGGTGACGACCTCGTCGACCAGCGCCACCGTGTGCTCGAGCGTCAAGGCCGAGACGCAGCGCACGGCTATACCGTCGGCCATAGTGTCGACGGAAGGCAGTTCGACGGTACGGCCCGCGCGTAATGCCTCCACCATTGGCGCTGCCCCGGCCGCTTCGACACCCACCACGCTGGCTTTGCACCCCGTGCCCCGGAGGCCAGCAGCGATGCCGGCAAGCAGGCCACCGCCTCCCACAGGGACGACGACCGTGGCGACGTCGGGCACCTCGCTGGCGATCTCCAGGCCTATGGTGCCCTGGCCGGCGATGACGAGGGGGTCGTCGAAGGGAGGCACATAGCAGGCGCCGTGTTCCGACGCATAACGGCAGGCAGCGACGATGGCGTCGTCGAGGTTGCTCCCCTCGAACCGTACTTCAGCCCCATAACCCCTTGTGGCTTCCACCTTGGGCAGTGAGGCACCGACAGGCATGAAGACAGTGGACCGGAGCCCGCATAGCGATGCGGCCAGGGCGACCCCCTGGGCATGGTTGCCGGCTGAGGCGGCCACGATTTCTTCGGCTGCTCCCTGGGTTGCGACCACTGAAATCTTGTTGAAGGCGCCACGGATCTTGAACGATCCGGTCCGCTGAAAGAACTCTGGTTTGGCGTATGCGCGCCGTCCGGTGAGTTTGAACAGGGCGTGCGAAGGCACGGCCCGGGTCGGCCGGATGACGCCGTCGAGGCGCCGGGCAGCCTGTTCGATGTCTCCCAGCCCGATCATCGAGGGTTCAGTCGAGCGGGACTTTCCTCGGCCCATGCCCAGGTCGTTTGTGGCGATGACAATACGTTGCGTGGGGCGTAGTGTTGTGTCGGCATTGTCCCAGCTTGCGTCGTGCCAGCAGGGAGGTCAAGGTTGTGATAGCTGTACCCATAAACGAGGCAACCGTTGCATGTGATGACGGTCTGTCCAGGTGCCCCTGGGCCGTCACACCCCCTGAGTACCGCCGCTACCACGACGAGGAGTGGGGCCGGCCGGTCGGGGACGACAATCGCGTTTTCGAGAAGTTGTGCCTAGAAGGCTTCCAGAGCGGCTTGTCGTGGCTCACCATCCTGCGCAAGCGCGATGGGTTCAGGGACGCCTTCAAGTTGTTCGACCCGACCGTCGTCGCTCGGTTCGACGAGGGGGACGTCGAGCGTCTTCTTGGCGACACCTCCATCGTCCGTCACCGGGGGAAGATCGAAGCGGCGATCGCCAATGCCCGAGCAGTTCTTGCCCTCCGGGAGAAGGGGGCTTGTCTTGCCGGCCTGTTCTGGGCGTACGAGCTGCCCAAGGGGCTGGAGGGGCCGCTCCGGACCGGGGCTGTGCCGTCGGCGACGGTCCAGTCCAAGGCTTTGTCGCTCCAGCTACGCCAGCACGGGTTCCGCTTCGTGGGCCCGGTAACGGTCTATGCGGCCATGCAGGCCCTCGGCGTTGTGAACGATCACCTTCAGGGTTGCCAATTCAGGGTGGAGGCGGAGCGGGACCGGCAGGCGTTCTCGGCGCCTTTGTAGGCAGGTGCAGCGGCCAGCCCTGCAGCCAGCCGTGCGCCCGGGCCCAGGTAGTGAGTTCAAGGGCTCAAAAACCCGGGAAGACCCGCCGCAGTTCGTCGAGGTGAGCCTCGCCGTCTGTCTTCACGTCCGCCGGCGTGTGGTCGGCGTCGAGGCGGCCGTAGGCAAGGCGCAACAGGCAGGCTGCCGGCAGCTCCAACACCCCCCTCGCAGATCCGTCAACGTCCTCGCTCATGGTGACATGGTCCGTGATCGACAGGAGGAACCGTCTCTCCGGCCGCACCGTGCGCACCTCGATGTGGCGGGGCGCGCCTGCCCCTTCAGCTTTTGCCAGGCGCCCCGCCAGGAAAGGTACCCGGTCGACCAGGAGCTCGACCGAGGTGCTGAGCACTTCGGCGCGCGAGTCGAACGTAACGGCGACATCCCAGCTGTGCAGGGCGTGCTCCCCGAGGCGGAACCCCACCGCCGTCGCCATGTCGAGCTCCATCCCGATCATGTGCACCCTCAGCGACGACAGAACCTTGTCGTCGAGGCCCTCTAGGACCGACACGTGGCGCCGGTCCCAGACGACCAGCTGGCTGGCTCTGTCAGCGGGGCTTAGCGAGTTCCACCGTTCCCAGATGACCGGGAACTCCGCCATCTCCATCGGAGCCCTGCCGGCGAGTGCCCGCTCCAGCCCCCTGAGCGCGATCTCTGCCCCCGATCCCAGATGGGAGAGGACCTGGCTGACGTCCCAGCCCTTGCAGTAGGACGCGACTTCGAGTTGTGCGGGTGACAAGGCGGCGACCTGCGACCTCAGGGCGTTGTGGGAGATCCGCAGGGCACTTATCCAGTGGCGGGGGCCCGTTCCCATACACTGGAAGCTACCTCGCAATGGCGCCCTAGTTGGCAGAGCCTTGGGGATCATGGGAGCGAGCGTGGCGGCGCAGGACCGTGCGTCTTTGTCACTGCTCCAGTGGTGGCGGCCGCCTTCGCCGGCCTGTTCAGCCCGGGCCGGGTCCCGATTGAACGCCGCTAAACGGAGCGCTGAGCTGCGCGATGCTCGGACGTAACCGGAATTGGGGCCTCTCGAGCCGCCCAAGCACTGCAGTGAGGAGACGAAATGGCAAACCCAGGACATGGGCAGGTGGGGCCGACCTCACCGGCCCCAGCCGAGATCTTCAGTGTGGACGCCTATTGCCGCTCGTTCGGTGCTCGTGTCACCGAGGTCGACCCCGACGGCGGGCGTCTCGTGCTTGACCGCACCGCTTTCTATCCTGGGGGCGGTGGCCAACCGCACGACTTGGGTACTTTGAGCTGGGCCGGCTCGCCCGGGCCGGGCCACGTCGAGCGCGTCGCCCGGGACGCCGGCCGCATCTGGCACTGGCTTGACGGCCCGGACCTGCCGGCGACCGGCTCAACTGTGCACGGGGATATCGACTGGGGCCGGCGTTATCTGCTGATGCGCACTCACACCGCCCTCCACATCCTGTGCGGTGTGATGTGGGCCGATTACCAGGTGGCAGTCACCGGGGGGAACATGGAGCCCGGCGAGGGCCGGTTGGATTTCGAGCTCGACGGCATCTCAGCAGGGTTCGGCCACCTCGTCGAGGCCAGGGTCAACGAGGAAATAGGCAGAGGGCTGGACATCCGGGTGGACTTCATAGGGCGTGAGGCTGCTGACGAGGACCCGGCGCTCGTGCGCACGAAGGCCACGCTCATCCCCCGGGTAGTCGATCCTTTGAGAGTGATCGACATCGTTGGCTTGGACCGCCAGGCCGACGGGGGGACCCACGTGGCCAACACCGCCGAAGTCGGCCATGTGACCGTCGTGAAGACCGAGTCCAAGGGCCGCGCCAACAAGCGGATCCGCATCCGCCTGGACTGAGACCGTCCTCCTCCCCGGTGGTTCAGCGAACGGCCGACCACAGGGACGCGCCGGCGAGCACGACCAGCACTGCCGCCGTGAGCTTGCGGATAATCGCGACCTTGACAAGGCGGGCCAGGGCCTGGCCTCCGAGCACGGCCACGCCGGCGGCGGCCCACAGCGCCAGAACGGCCCCGACCGCCACCGATAACGCGGCGTGGTACTTGGCAGCCAGGTCGGCGGTCAGGATCTGGGTCAAGTCGCCCCACTCGGCCAGGAAGATGACCACGAAAGCGGTGACGACCGCCCCGTGCCGGGAGGCCTCCTTGGCGACCAGAGGCTCCTCGTCTTTGATCCCTTCGAACCAGGCATAGACGGCGCCGGCGAGAAAGAGAGCAGCGACGACCGCCGAGACGGCTCGCCGGGGGAGCACCTCGAAAAGCGCAACCCCGACCGTGACGGCAATCCAGGCGTGGACGACGAATGCGGTCGCCGCTCCCAGCCACACGCGTCCCGCGTGCCCTCTGGTGGCCAGCACCAGGTTGGCGAACATCGTCTTGTCCGGCAGCTCCCCGAGGAAGATAACGGGGAAGCACAGGGCGGCGATGTAGATGTCCATGGGAGCGCGCCTACGTGCGAGCCGCCCCGGCCTAAGCCGGCGCAGACGTGCCCATGGAGGTGTCGGCGCGGGCCGGCGCGGGGACGACCAGGCCGTCGCGCAGCACGATCGTGTTGGTCCGCAAGGCAGGCACCCGCTTGCCGGGCAGGATTACGCCCGAAAGGTTGAGCGGGTCGGCGGCGCACAGACGGACCAGGTCCCCGTTGCGCTCGCTGTGCAACACGTGGCGAAGCTCGTCGAGGGCCTCGGGCAGGGCGTACTGTTCACCGGCGACGCCGTTTACGAACCTCCCGCCCCGGACTACGCCGCGGGCTTCGAAACGGCGCAGTGCCCACAGGATTTCGCGCCACGGGACTGCCAGGTCCTCGTGTGCGGCCAGATCCCAGAAGACGACACCCCAGCGGGCCAGCAGCTGGTTTGCCACCTGTTCGGCCAGCTCGTCTTTGGGTAGCGCCGGCTCACGGGTGCCGACGCCCGCATCGGGGACAGTGCCAGGGCCAAGCAGGGACCAACGCCCCTCGCCTGGTGGGCGGGCGGGCCGGCGGGCTGTGAGGTTAGGCCGCAACCCCAGCCGCCGGCGCTCGGGCAGGTGCCGGCGCGCCCACACCTCCCGGCTCGAGAACAACGAACGCACGGCCGCGAAGCCGTCAGCGGTGACGATACCCCGCGCCACCAGGTCCCACAGGCCTTCTTGGACCTCGACCGGGAGCCTCCCGGTGGCCACGGGCAGGTCGGCGGCGAACATGGCGCCGCGTCCCCGGAGTGCGTCAAGGATCTCCCGGCCCGGCCCGTGAGCGGGTTCGTCCGGCGCGGCATCCCCCCGCTTGGCCGGCATGAGCCAGGCAAGGTCAGATCGCAGGGTGAAGGTCACCGGGGTAGCCCGCGACGGGGTGGAAGAACCTCGGCGGCTGCTCCCCTCCCCATCGGGGGCTCGCAGGGACAGCCGACCCCAGCTCACCTCTCCTGAAAGGCACAGGTCCTCCAGCCAGCGCCGCTGGTAGCCCTCGACTCGGGCTGGGAAGATCGCTTCCTCCCAGGCGCCGGCGGCCAGCTCCCAGCCTTGGAGTTGTTGGACGACCGAGAGCAGGCCGGCCCGGCCCTGCCTTCGTGCACCGGGGGCGACGTACTGCCAAAGGAGAAGGAAGCGCATGAAGTCCTGGGCGCTGACCGGCTTGACACCCCGCCGTAGCCGGTCCTTTGTGTAGCTGTGGATGCGGGCCAAGAGGTGGCGGGCGCACCATTGCGGCCCGGCCCCGAGGGCGGGGTCGAAGCGGCCCTGCATAGCGAAACCATCCGCTTCGAGCCGGGCCAGGCCGACGAGCACACGGCTGGGGGCCAGCGCGCACCCGGCGGCCACCACCTCGACCGTCACCGGCCCGGTCAGCTCCAGGTGGCCGCGGACCAACAGGGCGGCAGCCGCGTCGGGGTCGCAGCGCTCGGGGCCGGCCCCCGCCACCAGGGCGGGCACGCTGAAGTCGGGATGGAAGCGGGCACCGGGGAACAGGGCCTCGACCCAGCGACGCCGTTCGGTCGAGCACCACAACGCGCCTGGGCCCTGGCCTGCGCCTGCGCCCACAGCAACCTCCACCTCCATGGCCCGCCCGCGTGCCCTCAGCACCTCGAACCAGTCCAGCCACTCCAGCCGGGGCCGGTGGACCAGCGCAGACAGCAGCAAGTCGTGCAGCTCCTCCACGCCGCGAGGAGCCGGGGCGACCTCGGCCCTCACTTTCTCGAAGGCGTCGGGGTCGAGGCGATGCAGGTCGCGGGCCTCGACTGGCAGGCCCCGTCGCAACCACACCTGCCGGGCACGCCTTTCTTCGAGAGGCGCGCCGTCGAGGAACGTGTACGGTTGGCTGTTGACTATTTCGTGCGAGAGCACGGAAGGTTCGACGGAATCGACAAAATGCGCCTTTATGTGCCCGGAATGCAGGCTGGCCACCAGTTCACGGAGCCCGTCGACGTCCATTGCCTCGTGCAGGCAATCGTCGATGACCTGGCGCACGATTACGTGGTCTGGCAACTGCACGGGGCCGGGTGGCGTGTTCTCCTGGCAGGCGGCCAGCGCCGGGAAAACTGCGGCCATGACGTCGTCGGCCTCCATCCGCTGTATGGGGAGAGGGTTCTTCCTGCCCCCGCGGAAGCGCAAAATCGCCAGCGACCGGCTCAGGTCCCAGCGCCACCGCGATGTGAACATGGGCGAGGCCAGCACCGCCTGCTCGAGCGTCGCCTTTACAGTATTGGGGTGCAGGAGGCGGGCAGCCGAAGACAGGGGGAAACTGTGCTGCGGGCCCAGTGACAAAATGATGGCGTCGTCACTGGCGGCTGCCTGGAGCTCGAAATCGAACGTGACGCAAAAGCGTTTTCGAAGAGCCAGGCCGAGCGCCCGGTTGACGCGCCCTCCGAAGGGCGAGTGGACGACGAGCTGCATGCTCCCGGCTTCGTCGAAGAACCGCTCGAAGACGACGTCGTGCTGTGTCGGCATGACGCCCAATTGCTTGGCCCCGGTAGACAGGTAGGCGACGATCTGCTCGGCCGCGTCCGCCTCCAGCCCGCAAGTCTCGCGGACGAGGTGCACGGCGCCGGCAGGGCCAGTCCTGTCGATCTCCGCAGCCACCGCCGCCCGCAAGCCCGAGACCTCGTCGGACAACTCCGCGGTACGGTTGGGCGCCTCCCCGAGCCAGAAGGGGATGCTGGGCCTGGCCCCCGCGGCATCGGTCACCCGGACCTCGCCCGGGGTGATCCGCCGGATCCGCCAGGAATGCGTACCGAGGAGGAAGACGTCGCCGGCCATGGACTCCACCGCGAAGTCCTCGTTGACGCTTCCGACGAAGATGTTGTCCGGCTCGGCCACGACCCGGTAATCACCGGTCTCGGGTATCGCCCCACCGCTGGTCAGGGCGGCCAGGCGGGCGCCCCGGCGCGGTCGGAGCACGCCGTTGACCCGGTCGCGGTGCAGGTAGGCCATGCGTGCTCCCCGCCCAGTCGGGATCCCCTCAGCGGCAAGTTCGACGACTGCGTCGAAATCCTGGCGCGGCAGGTCGCCGTAGGGCGCCGCCTTGCGTACCAGCTCGAAAAGGCCGTCCTCTGTCCACTCGCCCGCTGCCGCCACTTCTGCGATGACCTGCTGGGCCAGGATGTCGAGCGGTGCCACCGGCGGTAGGACGGCGTCCAGGCGGCCCCGGTGGACGGCGGCCAGGAGAGCGGCGCACTCGACCAGTTCGTCCCGGGTGGTCGGGAACAGCACACCCTCCGGCCGCCCGTGGCGGGAGTGGTTGGAACGGCCGACCCGCTGCAGGAACGTGGCGATGGCCCTCGGTGACCCGACCTGGCAGGCGAGCTCGACGGGGCCGATGTCGATGCCCAGCTCCAGGGACGCCGTCGCCACCAAGGCCCGCAGCTCACCGGCCCGGAGGCGGGTCTCGGTGCGCTTGCGGCGCTCGGCCGAGAGACTGCCGTGGTGGGCAGCCACCTGATCGGGCCCCAGGATCTCACCCAGCAGGTGCGCGAGGCGCTCGGAGAGACGGCGGGTGTTGACGAAGACGAGCGTTGTCCGGTGCCCCTTCACGTGGTCGGCGATCCGCTGCGCGATCTCGCCCATTTGCTCCTGGGAAAGGACGGCCGCCAGCTCCTGTCCGGGCAGCTCGATGCTGACCAGAACGTCGCGGCGGTGGCCGCAGTCCACGATCTCCACCTGACGGTGAGGAGCCGGCCCCGTCGTGCTGTCCGTGCTCCCATCGGGCAGGTGGGCCCTCGACCGGGCGCCGCTCAGCAGCCCGGCGGTCACATCGATCGGGTGCTGGGTGGCGGACAGGCCGATCCGCTGGGGCCGGCCCTCCGTTTGTACGTATTCCAGGCGCTCGAGGCTGAGGGCGAGGTGCGAGCCCCGTTTGTCCCGCGCCAGAGCGTGGATCTCGTCCACTATTACGGTGCGCACCCGGGTCAAGGTCTCCCGGCTGCGTCCCGCCGTCAGGTACAGGTAGAGGCTCTCCGGCGTTGTGACCAGGATGGTCGGCGGCCCCTTGACCATGGCGGCACGCGCGCCTGACGACGTGTCGCCGGTGCGGACCGCGACCGTGATGGGAGCAACGGGCAAGCCGAGGCGCTCGGCAGTCTCGGCGATCTCGGCCAGGGGTCGCTGGAGGTTTTGCTGCACGTCTACGGCGAGGGCTTTTAGGGGGGAGACGTAGACCACCCGGGTATGGTCACGCAGGTCCTCGCCGGCCTGGTAGGCGCAATATGCCTGGTTGATGGCCATGAGGAACCCGGCGAGCGTCTTGCCCGAACCCGTCGGCGCAGCTACCAGTACGTCGAAGCGCTGCTGGACCAGGGGCCACCCCTGAGCCTGGGGCACGGTCGGGCCTTCAGGGAAGCGGCCGGCGAACCAGGCGGCAACCGCCGGGTGCAACTCGAGGGGGGCCGGCGCTGGCTGCATGGCTCTCCATTCAACACCGGGGGGAGTGACAGGAATATCCAACACCGGGGGAGTGACAGAGATGTCCGGGCTATGGAGGTGGGCGTCTACAATCGGTGGTGAGTGAGCTGGCCGGGTGGTCGCGGCCAGGCGCGCCCGAGTGATCGTGCGTGTTACCCGGTCGAGGAAGGTCGGGGCTCCGCAGGGCAGGGTGCTGGTTAACGGCCAGTCGGGGCGACCCGCAGGAAAGTGCCACAGAAAACAAACCGCCGATGGGCAACGACCTCTGGCCGTCGCCACAGGTAAGGGTGAAACGGTGCGGCAAGAGCGCACCAGCGGCCGGGGTGACCTGGTCGGCTTGGCAAACCCCACCCGGAGCAAGGTCAAACGTGGGACGGTCGGCCCGGCCATTGTCCCCAGGTAGACCGCTTAGATGGATGACCACACATCCGGTGCCCGGCAACGGCCCGGTGGACAGAACCCCGCCTACAGGCCAGCTCACTCTCCGTGGCTGCTCTTAAGCGGTCTATACTGCGTTGACCTGCGGTTTCATGTTACCGTTGGTGACTGAGAGTGACCGAAACACACCGTTGGTGCCCGTTGAGCTGAGGACTGATTGAGGACCTGAGGACTGATTGAGGACTTTCTCCACTCATTTGTCCGGGATTTGGGGAGGCCATGGCAAGCATCGATAAACGGTCTGACGGGACCTACAGGGCCCGTTGGCGGGAGTACCCCGGAGGGCCCCAGAAGACCCGCCAGTTCGCCCGCAAGGGGGACGCCCAGAACTTCCTCGACGGCGTCCGGGGGGACCTGGCCCGTGGCGTCTGCATCGACCCGGCGGGGGCACGGACGCTCTTCCAGGAGTACGCCGAGTCGTGGCGGGTGGCGCAGGTGCACCGGCCCAGCACGGCCGCCCAGGCCGAGACCTACCTCCGCCTCCATGCGTACCCCACCCTCGGGAAGCGGCCTATCGGTGGTGTCCTCCGCAGCGAGGTGCAGGCCTGGGTCAAATCGCTGAGCAATACGCTGGCGCCGGGCTCGGTTGAGCTGGTCTACCGGTGGGTGTCGACCATCTTCAAGGCTGCCGTCGGGGACCGGCTGATCGCCGCATCGCCGTGCGTGCGGATCGCGCTGCCAAAGAGGGCGGCGAAACGGCGGTTGTCGGCCAGGCGGCGTGCGGCGAGCTCGAAGGTTTCCTCAGCGATGATCGCCGGCACGGCGATGGTGATCCACTCATCTTTCGGGCGGTCGAACTTGGCGTAGTGACGGGAGACGCTGCGCCCTTGCAGACGTGCCTGGCGGTTGACCGACGGTCGCCGGTCGGTCGTGCCGGTCTTCAAGAACGCGGCGCGTCCGATATAGGCGGGGTTCTTGAGCATGGCCCAGATGACGGAGCGGTCCCAGCGGTCCTTGCCGGTGCGGGTCTGGACCCCCTCGTCCGTCAGCCAGCGGGCCAGCTCGCCGACCGAGGCCTGCTCGGCGCTGTAGCGGCGGAACACCTCACGGACAATCTGGGCTTCGTCGTCGATGACCTCATAGCGGGCCTCGCAGATATCGGTCCGTCGGATGTGGCGGTAGCCGAACGGGGCGCCACCCAGCAGGTTGACCATACCCGCGCGAGCGCGAAAAGCCTTGCCGCGCCTAGTTCGTTCCATGATCAAAGCCCGCTCGTACTCGGCCATCATCCCTTGGAACTGCAACAGCATCTCATCCTCGGGGGTCTCGACCTTGCGGGCCTTGACGAAGCGGACCTCGCTGCCGGCCTTGTGGAACTCGTCGATAAGCAACGTTTGATAGGCCAGTTTGCGAGCCAGGCGGTCAGGCGAGTAGCAGACCACCACATCCACTGGGACCTGGGCGGCCAGGTCCCGCAGCCGCTCCAGCGCCGGGCGGACCAAGCTGGCACCGCTGCAACCCTCGTCCGCGAAGACCCATTCCTCGACCAGCTCAAGCCCCCACTGCTCGGCCGCTCGGCGGCACTCGACGATCTGAGAGCCGACCGTCTGCTCCTCCTTCTGGCGCGCTCCGGGCACCCGGGCGTAGATAGCTGCTGTCGTCATGGTCGTCGCTCCTGTCATTGACACGCCCCCGCCGTTCGGGGACCAAGATCCGGTACACCTGCGCCAGGAACTGATCGCTGGCGCGATCGAAGACGTACTCGGCGGTGACAGAGCGCTCAGCCCGGTCCGCCATGATGACGCTCCAAGAACTCCGACAACGCTTCGCTGACCAGCGACGAGATGCTCTGTCCGGTGAGCGCCGCTGCTCTGCGGGCCCGACGGGCCAGCGCCGCGGGCAGCTTGACCGTGAAGACCACCTTGCGGCCGGGCACCTGCATGGCGCCCTCGTCCCGGGCCCGCTCCACATAGCGGCGGGCTTGGCGTTCTGACAGCCGATAGCGACGTGCCAGGTCCCGGGTGGCATCGATAACTTCCATCCCCGCACCGAGCAGTTCGGCCGCGGTGTTGACCCGCTTGGCGACCTGCTCCCCCCGAGCCCGACGACCATCGGCCATGACATTTACATACTACCTTTAGCGTCACCCTGAGTGGTGGACCGTTGGCGCGGCTTCCGGAACAACTTCTCCCCACGTCGGTAGGGCAAAGCCACGTTGAACTCGAAGTTCGCTATTGCGTTGGGGGAGTCATTTCTCCCGTCTTGGCCAACCTGTTCATGCATTATGCGTTCGACCCGTGGATGGCCCGGGAGTTCCCGGGCTCCCCGTGGGAACGCTACGCTGACGACATTGTCGCTCATTGTGACAACGGGCAACAGGCCCAAAAACTGCGTGGCGCTATTGCTGACCGGCTCAAGTTCCTCGGTCTTGAGCTGCACCCCGAGAAGGCCAAGGTCGTGTTCTGCAAGGACGCGAACCGTCGAGGCAGTTATGAGCACACGAGCTTTGACTTCCTCGGCTACGGCTTTCGGGCTCGGTTGGCCAAAGGGCCGTACGGCTACTTCGCTGGCTTCTCACCGGCCATCTCGGCTGGTGCGAAGAAAGCAAAAGGCCAGCAGATAAGCGCCTGGCACCTCGGTCGCCGAACAGGGATGGGCCTGTCCAGCATCGCCCGGGAGATCAACCCTGTGGTGCGGGGCTGGGCCAACTATTACGGGGCCTCCTACCGCTCCGAGTTGCGCTTCCTTGCATGGCGTATCAACGAGCACCTTGCTCGGTGGGCCATGCGAAAGTTCAAACGGTTTAGGGGCAAGTACCTCCGGGCTGTCGAATGGCTGCGACGGGTCTTCCGTCACCAGCCCGACCTGTTCGCCCATTGGAAACTTGTCGCGTTCACTGCACGCCGGACTGTGGGGGCCGGATGACGGGAGACCATCACGTCCGGTTCGATGGGTTATGTGGCTAATCTTCGGACAGGCTCCGCCCGTCGTCCTGTGGAAAAGAAAAATCTTCAGCCTGCTCGTTTGGCCGCTGAGCGGTTGAGCTTGCGGAGCATCTCTTCGTGGTGGCGGACCTTGGCAGCCACGGCTTCGAGGCCTTGGCGGAGCTGGTCGAGCTGAACCGCAAGACCGGTGAGGGTGAGGGCGTCTTTGCTCTGGCGGCGGTGCTCGGCCACGGTGGCGTGGAGCTCTGGGCGCCGATAGAGGGTAGCCCGGCCGATCCTTGCGCGGGCTGCGACGGCGTCGAAGGTGACGTCCTCGCCGGCGGCAGCGAGCTCGGTGCAGGCCTTCTCCACTCGGGCTAACCGCTCGTCGGTCATCCGGCCTGGGCTCGTGCCATGAGCTGGTCGAGGCGCTCGACGAGGCGGCGGTGCCGTGCCGCTTCTTCTCCCCAACCTCTACCCTCCGCGTCGGCGGCGAGCGCTTCGGCATTGGCGCGCTGAGCGCCGATAATCGCTAAGAACCCTGCATCACTGCGGAAGTTCGGGCAGAACTCGCAAATATTCGCGTAGGCGCATGAGCCCTGGGCTGCGGTCCGCAGGCAGTAGCCGCCCGCGAGACGGGCTTTGATGAACGGGGCGGAACGCCAGTCGGTGTTGAGCTGGACGGGAGTGGTTTGGGGGAGCAGCGGGCCGAGGCGGGCCTTGGCGAGGGCGAGCGCCCGTTCGTAGCTTTGGCGCACAGTGGCGTCGAAGAGGCGGCCATAGCGCAAGCTCATCTCGGCCGACTGGTGGCCCAACAGGACCATTAGGTGTTGCAACGAGACCCCGGCGTTCACGAGGGCCGTGGCGTAGGTGTGCCTCAGCTGGTGAGGAGTCGCTCCGTCCAGGCCAGCCTCGGTCGCGGCGTGGCGAAGTTCGGCTCGCATCGCATGGTCGGAGATCCGTCGCCCGTAGTGGACCATCAAGAAGTCGACCATCCGGCCGTTGCGCGGGTGGCGGAGTGCTCGTTGTGGGCCTCTTAGGGCTACGAGGCGGTCGACGATGACGACGGTCTCTTCGTCGAGGGGGACCATGCGCTCGGTGTCGAACTTGCCGAGGGGCACCTTCAACCACGCCCCGAGCCCGGGCACCTCGTGCACGCAGTCGAGCTCCAGGGACAAAAGCTCGCCGATGCGGATCCCGGTGGCCCGCACAAGCAGCAGGCCGTCGGCCAGTAGGCGGTTGGGTGAGGCTTGGAGCGCTCCCTGCAGCCGGCGGTCCGCGTCGAGGGGGATGTAGCGGGGCAGCGGCCGGGGCTCTCTGGGCATGTCCCTGGGGAAGATGAGCCGCCGGGCGGGCGCGTCGGGCCAGCCCCATTCGGAGATGTCGGTGAGGAAGCGGCCCACCGCGCTTATACGCTGGCGGCGCTCGCCGATCGACACCGCCTCGCCGTTGTCCTCGCGTGCGGCGACGGCGACCTTGTTCAAGAACGGCTCGATATGGCGGCGACGCTCGAGAGCGGCGAAGCTCGCCATGCCCGGCTCGGTTGCAGCGAGGTGTTCCCCAAAGGCCGCGAGGTGCCGGGCCACCTTGTGTGCTCGCCCGGGAGAAACGATCCCGCCCAGGCGCTCCAAATAGCCGAGGAAGCCTTCCCGGAGAGCTGGGGGGCTTGTGGCAAAGCGCCATTCCAGCGGGCGTGGCAGCGGAGCTTCGTCGGGAGAGCGCTCGAGCACGCCGAGGTGGTAAAGGACGGCCCGGGTGGCATGAAGGCTTGCGCTGAACTGGCGCCACCCCATGCGCTCGCGGGCGGCTTGGCCAACAGCGGCCAGGTCCGCGTCGGTGATAGTAGAGATAGGCCCACCGGTCTGGAGTAGCACGCGCATGAGCACCCGGCACGCAGCGGTGGTCCTGGTCCGCTCGGCGTAGCCGAGGTTCACGGCCGTCGCCAAGAAGCGTTCAATGTCTGCCCAGTGCCGGGTAGTGGGCAGTTCCTGCCAGCACGTGTACGGAGTAGTGGCGACCAGCCAGTCGTAGCCGGGGTGCAGGTCGTGGTGGAGGACCAACCAGTTGAGGACCACACGCAGGTTGCGGTCCAGCTTGAGGCGGTCGCAGAGAGGCTGTCCCGCCCAGGCGTGGGGGTCGGGCCAGCGGGCGAAGAACCGCCGGGCAGACTTGGCGTAGGTCTCTCCCGCGCAGCCCCGTTCGGCCAACCAGGCGGAGAACGAGCCGATGAAGTCGGGCTCAGGACTGAGCGCGTTGGCGAGCGCGGGCAGCGTCATAGGCGGAGCGCAGATGGGTGGGAGCGAGGTGGATGTAGGCCGCGGCCGAGTCCACGTGGTCATGGCCCATCAGCGCTTGGATCACGGCCAGGTCCACGCCTGCCTCAGCCAGGGCCGTGCCAAAACTGTGCCGGAGGGCGTGGGGGTGCCCGGCGGGGACACCGGCTTTGGCCCGGTGGTAGCGGAAAACCGTCCGCAGGCCGGCCGAGGTCAGTGGCTCACCCCGACGAGGGCCTTTGGCCACGACGAACAGCGAAGCAGACGACGTCTCGGGCCGTTCGGCGAGGAGGTACGCCTGCACGAGCGAGGCGACGTCAGGGTCGACCGGCACCCGCCGCTCCTTATTGCCCTTGCCGATCACCCGAGCCCAGCCTCGCCCGATGTCGACATCTCGGACTTGGAGCCCGAGGACCTCCGCTGAGCGCAGCCCACTGAACACCATGAGCCCGGCGATGGCGCGGTCCCGGTGTGTGCGAAAGCTCCCGATCAACGCCCGCAGCTCGACACCGTCAAGCGCCCGGGGCAGCCGGCGCGGCTCGCGCAGGCGTAAGCGCGAGCGCGCCCTTGGACGACCGAGATGGCCGAGCTCGCCCGAGCGCTCACCTCGGGCAGCCCTGCGAGCCTCCTTGCCACGAGGCACCGGGTTCCTGGCGTCGGGGTCGAGCATTTCCCGATAGCCGAAAAAGCCCGAGATGGCGGCGAGACGGCGGTTTACAGTCGTCGGCGCGTAACCGGTGTTGCGCCCGTCGCGGATCGAGTACACGTTGCCGCCCGGTCTCCCTCGGACGGGCGTGCTGCGGCATGCCGCTAGGTAGCGGACCACCACATCGGTAGTGGCGGCCTCCAGCTCGATGCCCTCGGCCAGCAAAAAGCGAGCAAATGTCAGTAAATCGAATGCGTAAGCCTCAACCGTCCGTGGTGAGTACGCCCTGTCGACCAGGTACGCCAGGTAGGAAGTCAGCAGGCCGAACTGTTCGGCGCCGGGCCCGGTGAAGCCCCAGCATCCCTGGTCGTGCTCTAAGCGAAGCCTTTCCGGGGTCACGAGACTGAGTATCCCAGTTGTCTCCCGAACCTGCAAGGGCTCACGCCACAGTTAGCCTGTGTTTTACTTGTGAAAAACCCTGTTGAGAACCCTGAGGATAGCGGGCCCTTTAACTACTACTACAGATTATTAGCCACATAAGGGGGGAGCCGGGGCTGCGACGTCCCCGGCCACTCGCCCTCTGACCAGCCCTTGTTAAGGTGCAAGGACATCGCTCCGTAAGGAAGAATCTGTCCCTCGCCTCGACCCGCGATGGATGGTCACTCCAGGTTCCAAGCTGGAGTGGGGGTCCACATTGGGGGGAGGGGCACGCTGGTTCTGGTACCACCTACTCGTGGCTTGCAGCACAGTCGGGCGATGAACGGGTCAGCTGGCGCCCACCGCCACCCCGGACGGCCCGTTCAGGTCCGACTTGGTCGCAGGTCCCGGCGTCGGCGCCCCAGCCTTCTCAGGCACCCCGGCGACCACCGATAGCCTCCCGGCAGGGGTGACCTCGTCCACGACGTTGTTGAACGAGTCGGCGATGAACAGGTCGCCGCGGGCGCCCACCGCCACCCCCCAAGGCTCTCCCATGCCCGAGTTGGTGGCAGGGCCCGGCGTCGGCGGCCCGATGTTGCCGTCCCCGGCGACCACCGACAGCCTCCCGGCGGGGGTGACCTCCTCCACGACGCCGTTCTCCACGTCGGCGATGAACAGGTCGGCGTCGGCGTCAACCGCCACCCCGGTCGGCCTTTGAAGCGCCGATCTGGTGGCAGGGCCCGGCGTCGGCAGCCCTCGCTTGCCGTCGCCCGCGACCACCGACAGCCTCCCGGCAGGGGTGACCTCCTCCACGACGTTGTAGAACGTGTCCGCGACGAACAGGTTGCCGCGGGCGCCCACCGCCACCTCGGACGGCCAGGAAAGGTCCGACTTGGTGGCAGGGCCCCGCCCGCGTCCGCCAGAGAACAAAGCGGCCGGCTGCAGAGGCTCGTCGCCATTGAACAGACGCCGCTCCCGGCGCCCCCGGGGAACATCGTCTACCTTGACGCTCGCCACAACGTCTGGGTTGCCGATGTGACAGGCACAATCAAACGGCAGCTGACCACGGACGGCCTGACCGAGGGCTACACGAGCCCGAGCGAGACCGACGCCGGGGTGATCGTGGTACCGGGTACGCGCGCGCGGTTCTTTTACTTCCGGCTGGACGGCCGACCACTGGGCGGTCCGTGGGTCGCGCGGGACATGAACTGCAGCCCAGATATCTACTCGGCCGTCGAGAACGAGGTGCGTCCCGACGGTGCGTCGAATGTCTATTGGTTCCTGAACACCTGCGGGGGTTCCGTGGTCGCCGAGGTTGCGTTCGCGAGCTACGGCCGCTCCACCCGAGCAAGCACCTACCCCTGGTTCTCGGGTGTCTCGCCCCGGTGGGTGCCGGGCAGCCGCTACGCAGCGGCGGTGGCCTGGGACGGCACCCAGATCAGTGTCATGAACACCGCGGGCGGCGACAAGGGCAGCCCGAACGGCACACCGTGGATCACCGACGACCAGGGCCGGTTGCGGTACTTCGATATCTCGCGTGCCGGCTCGAACGTACTGATCGCGCTGGCGTCGAACCCGAAAGACATCCACAGCCGGAGCGACTTGGTCCTGTGGCACAACCACGGTACCGCGCCGGTCGGCGGCGGCCCGCTGGCCGACAACCCTGCCACCGTGTGCGAGCTCGGGAACTGGGGCGACAATACGCGCTGGCCGGACCTCTCGATGCCGCGCTGGTCCCCTGACGGCACCGAGTTCACCTGGTCAGACAACCGGGGAGTGTGGGTCTCACCGGCCCCGGTCGCTGGGGCCGGTGGCCAGTGCGTTGTGCACCCCAAACTGATCGCAGCCGGCGGGAACTCCCCCAGCTGGGGGCTGGTGAGCCTCCACCAGCTGCCGGCCCCACCTGCGCAAGGGGTCGCACGGCGTCCGGCTGTTCAAGCTGCGGGGGACTGTACTGGAGGTCCTGGCCCCGACTCCCCGGCAGGTGGAGCACGTGTCGGTGACTGAGGCTGGCACGGCCGTCCGAGTCGGCCTCGGCTCCAAGCTGGTCAACTTCCACGTCGACCCGGGCACTGGCGAGGTCAGGTCCGCACCTCCGGCGATCGGGGCGCCAGCGCACAACGAAACATCATGCCGGTGGTTCGCTGAAGATCCCCGCAGCTGTGCGCCGGTAGCCCAGGCGGCGGCGTGCCCGTTCCTCGCCACGCCGCCCTGTGTGGCAGTTGCAGACGCGTCCCGGCGGTGCTTGGCTTCGGGGCATGAGTACCCGACCGACCAAGGCCCGCTCCGTGGTGACCGTGGGTGCGGCGCTTTCTATCGCCGTAGTGGCGACGGCACAGCTTGCCGGTGCTACGGGTCCGCGCCGAGCGCACCAACAGGGAGCCCTGGTTTCCACTTTCACTGGCAAGACGAAGATGGCGACGACTCTGACTTTCCGAGCCAGTTCGAGCGCGGTGAGCGACCTGAGGACGTCGCTCGATGTCCTCTGCCTCACCGCGTACCCTTCCTCGAGAAGCGCCATCCAGATAGTCGCCGTCGCCCCCAAGACCTCAGTGCCTCTGCAGGGCGGTACCTTTACGTTCAGCATCCCGGCCCCGGTACCTCGCGCCAGCAGCCGGGAACGGACCACGGTGACCGGGAGGGTATCCGGGACCTCGGCCAGCGGCGCGATGAAGAGCTTCTTCGACAAGACGTGGCTGGTCTATGACCCAGGGACAGGAATGTACGTCGTGGCCGTTGCCTCGTGCGCGGGGAACACGACCTGGACAGCTTCCCGTCAGTGAGCTGCTTGCACAGGCTGCACAAGGTAGAACGAACATTGCCGCTATCGGCGCTGTCGCCCGGAGTGGCATCAGCCCTGGCCGGCACGCTCTGGGGCGAAGGCCCGCGCTCACCAGGTGGTAGCCGAGCACTATGCCAGTTGCCCGGGCATCATCAACCGAGGCGTTGGCACCCTAACAGGTCACGCCAACGGATTCGCGGGGGCGCCGTTGTGGCACTTATGGTGGGACTAGCGACTCGGGAGCAGCGGCATTCTGTAGGCGCGGAGGCTCGAGGCCGCGGGACGCAATCCCGTCGCTAGGGGCGTTCCCCAATCGGAGATTCGCTCTGGCGCCGCCACAATAGTGGTTGCGCTGGGCGGCTGAACGGTTTGCCTACGCCCGTCTGAAGAGGCAAGGCGCTGGCACGAGCGAGCGGCCAACCTCAGGCGGTGGGAGAACTTCCACGATTGCGATAGCTGGCGTTACCTCGCCGAGCTGGTCGCGGCCAGGCTTGTCTTAGTAGGGCCACTCGAGCCGGTTCAGCTCCCCGTGACGGCGTCGTAGGCGGCGTTGGTCAGCGCCACAATCGCATCGCGGCCAGTGTTGCCGTCGAAGCCGCCGCCGTAGACGAACACCGACAGGTGCAGCCCAGTACGCTGACATTGCTCATAGGTCTGCGACACCGGGTTTACCTTCCGCCCCGCAGGGACGGCACCGTTGTACACGGCACAGCTCACGTCGCCGAACAACTGCACTGTGCGATCGTCGATGGCGAGCCCCAGGTCCGCGGGATCCATGACCGGGCCAAGGGTGAGGCCGGGAGACGGCGCACGCACGGCAATGACCGACGGCAGGAGCTCCAAGGTGCTGTTTGCGTAGGCGCGGTAGGCAACGGGGGCCCCGGAGTAGGCGCGTTCGTAAGCGGCGATTGTGAGCCTGGCGGTGTGGCCCTGCACGCGCGCCTGGTTGGCGGCGGCAGCTGCCGAGTGCTGCCTGGTAACGGCCACCAGGTCCTCGAACTGCCCAAGCTGCACGGGGAGCCGGACCGGGGTCGTCTGCGCGCCGTTTGCGCCCACGTTGGCGCTGTAGCCAGTCGCAGCACGGACGGTGGCGGCGTACATGACGACCGAACCGGCACCCCGGCCCGCGGCCCAGCTCCCCGCGGCGATCAGTGCACCGATTGCGAGGAACGAGCTAAGAGATCTCCAACGAGGCGTCCGCATATCAATAGTCCCTCCTCTGTCGTCGGGGCTCGGCGGTACACCTGGCCCGGGCCCTCCGGACCGGATGTTAGCCCTGGCCAGCGCCGGTAAGTGGGCACGCGCCAGCCATGTCCGGGGAGGCCTGGCCTCGGCGAACCTCACAAGGTCAGAGCAAGGCTTATCCGGCCGAGGAGAGAACTGGCGAGGGTGCTGAGCAAGGTCGACCGCCCGGCTGCGGCCAAGTGGTTCGAGCTCGCCATCGGCCAAGGCTCCGTCGTTGCCATGCACAACTACGCGGTCCTTCTGCGGTCAACGGGGCCAGACAGGTCCAGCTGGCCGCGTAGGCCGGTCACGCGCCGTCCGCGGCCGCGCTGGCATCGCGTCGCGAGAGGTAAGAAGCGAGGACGCTCTTCGCAGCACCGCCGTCTCGGTCGCAAGGGCTGCCGCCGGGGCACCGGGCCCCACATGGTGGACGCGGTTGCCATAGGAGCAACACTTCGGACCCAGTACCAGGCGAGACCGGGCTTCGTTCGGCTGGCGCTCGGTAGCACATAGCGGGGACGGCACTGTGAGCGTTTGCCCGAGCGAATCGGTCACTGTTTGGAGCAGCGCAGTAGTGTTCTGGGCGGGTGCCGGTTGTCATAGATTCACAACGCGTGGACCACTCCAGTGGGTCAGGCCAATGCCCAAACCGAGGAGTTCCGTGAGCCAGAAGGCGTTGCCAGTAGTCGAGCTGCAGGCGACTTAGTTCAGCCGGCCATTGGTCATGGCGGCGGACGGCTCAGGTGCCGCAGTTGGAGCTCAGCAACTCCAGCGTGCCCGTAGGCGGTCTCGAGTCGTCACCGCCGTTAAGCGCGGTGCCAAATGCCAGGCGCGGCCGACGCTGTAAAGCAGATGAGGTCACCCGTCTACATGCGGTCTGTCTGCCTAACGAATTGCATTTGTGCCCGTCACCTGGGCGCGACCGCAACGACCTCGACATTGGCGTCCTATACTCAGGCCGAAGAGGTGGCTGAGCCCAAGGGCTGTTCGTACTGGGACTTTGGGCGCACTGCGAGCATGGGGAGGTCGGCGATGCTGCGGCGAACTGTGATCCTGGTGGGATTCTTGGCCGGCCTTTTGCCGGGAGTCGTCTCGCCCGGCCATCCTGTGTTGGCGGCGGCCCGCGGTGAAGAGCGCACTGCGGCCGCCGGGACGGTCCTGTCGGCACTCGTCGGCAACTGGATGAACGGGACCGTTTCCCTCACCACCTATCGCAACGTTGCGACGGGGGAATTTGCCCCGACGAGCGGCACCGGCGAGCTGTACGCGGTTTCGACTGGCGGCCACTACCAATGGGTCAGTGTGCGGCAAGAGTCTTTCTACGGCTGCACGAGCCTCATCGCATCAGACAATGAAGGCACCATGGCCGCAACTGCCACCGGCATCGTGCTCACGCCTAAGGGCAACGTGGAAATTGGACGGTTCTCCTGCGAGCGAAAGCAGGACTACGTCCGGAAGCTGGCACTGACGCGCCAGGCGTACCAATGGAAGTTGGACTCGTACCAGCGGGGGACCAAGCTCTGCCTGCTCGGGCAAGGGACGAAGGCGAGGCCGGACTGCCTCTGGTCTGAAGGCATAATGCCGGAGAAGGCGACGGCCGTGGGCACCGGCAGCGGCGTTGCCAAGTGGGCCATCCGCGCGGCCCTTACACCAGACGACCTTCTCGGCGTCAGCTGTAGCGGTGGCGGCAATTGCTTGGCGGCCGGGTACAAGTTCCATATCCTTTCGGAAAAGGGCGAGATGCCGCTGCTGGGAACGGCGGACGGTGGCGCCACCTGGTCGAGCCACCTCTACGCCAACAGCGGCGTACGCATGCGCGCCCTGAGCTGTTCGACCGCCGGGCGGTGCGTGCTAGTGGGCGACGCGACCTGGACTACCCAGCAGGGAGGTGCCGGCCTGGTCATGGACGACCGGGCGGGCGGCGACGCCTTCCGCAGCATCGGCTGTACAGGCAACGGCTCCTGCGTTGCCGTGGGTCAGGACGGTGCCGTGCTCACCAGTGCGAACGACGGCGCCAGCTGGACGGGCCGGGTAGCCGCCACCCGGGACACGCTTTACGCCGTGAGCTGCCCGAACAGCAGCCTGTGCGTGGCAGTGGGCGAGGAGGGCACCATCGTGACCAGCACGGACGGCGGTGCGACCTGGACCAGCCGCACCTCCGGCACCGACTTCGACCTTGACGGCGTGGCCTGCCCGAGCACCGGGGCGTGCGTGGCCGTCGGTGGTACCACCGTCCTGGTCAGCACCAACGGTGGCGCCTCCTGGGGCAAGGCCAACCAGCCGCCCGGCGCGTACGCCTCGCTGCAGAGCGTCACCTGCACAGCCGCCAGTACTTGCCTGGCAGTGGGCGGAGACGGTGCCATCATGGCCAGCACCGACGGCGCCACCAACTGGGCCAGCCGCCCGTCGGGCACGAGCGCCAACTTGTACGCCGTGACCTGCCCGACCGCGACGGCCTGCACGGCTGTGGGAGAGGGTGGCACCGTCGCCATCAGCACAGATGGCGGCAGCACCTGGCACACTCACGGCGCTGGCACCTCGCAAAGCCTCTACGGCGTGAGCTGCACCGTCTCAGGCCTGTGCTTGGCTGCGGGCACCGGTGGCACCATCCTCGCCAGCACCGACGGCGGCGCCAAGTGGGAGAGCCGGCCGTCGGGCACGACCGACAACCTGTGGGGCGTTGCCTGCCCGACAAGTCGGGACTGCCTGGTCGGCAGCATGGGCGGCGTGCTGGTCAGCACCGACGGGGGCGCGACCTGGCCCGGTGGTACCGCCGGGCTGGAAGCGACGCTCTCCGGGGTGAGCTGCCCGAGCCCGACGACCTGCGTCGCGGTGGGCTCCGTCGTGGACAAGGCCACGGACTCGAGCCTGGGCGCCGTGCTTACCAGTGCCGACGGCGGCGCCAGCTGGACAAGCCGGCGGCCGGGCACGACCAAAGCGCTGACTGCCGTGAGCTGTGCCAGCGCCAAGGTCTGCACTGCGGTAGGCGACGGTGGCACGGTCCTGACCAGCAGCGACGGTGGTGCGACCTGGGCCACCCGGCAAGCGGGCACGAAGGTCTACTCCCTGTACGGCGTGAGCTGCCCGAGCCCCGTCTTCTGTGTGGCTGTCGGCGGTAGCGCTTTTGACGCCGTGGTCCTTCAGACCAAGAACGGCGGCGACACCTGGGCGAGCTACACGTCGGGTTTCGACGACGTCCTCGGCGGGACCAACTCGCCCACCGGAGGGGTCAAGGCGATGACGCTCGACTGCGTTACTGGCTCCGTATGCAGTGGCGAGGTGCTGCGCGCTGTCAGCTGCCCGACCACGGGGTTCTGCGCCGCGGTCGGGGACCAGGGCACGGTCCTTACCACGGCCGACGGCGGCACCAATTGGACGAGCCAGGTGGCCGCCGGCGGAAGCAGTACCAAGCAGCTGACAAGCGTCAGCTGTCTCGGGCCGACTGATTGTGTCGCCGTGGGCCAGGGCGGCCTCCTGCTACGCATGAGCTGACCCGTCTGCCACTTCATGCGGCGTGATCGACCAGTGGCGTGGGGCGACGCAACAGAACGGTGGAGGGGGGCTCTTCGCCAGGCAAACCCGTCTAAGCCAAGGCCAAACATCGTGCCGAGACGCGGCCGCGAACGTGCCCAGCAACAGCCGAGCCGGGCCTTGAGCTGCACCTCGCGCCTGCCGCTGGTGGGTTCACGATCTGCAACCCACACGCGGCGTAGCCCATTGTTCGAGGCGCCCACCGGCCCTTCGAACATTTGCCAGATGACCGCGCGCGCCCGCCATCTTCGGGACGGCGGGCGTTCCCTTTCTAGGCACATGGTGGACTTGAGAGGCACAGTCGCCTTCGGCGGTTCTCCAACACCATTTCGCGAGCCACCGGCACTGCTTGGGGGCGCATCGGCAGGAGAGCAGCGAGCCCAGTGCAGGAGCGACCTTGCAGGACCGGCACGGCTCCGTGCAGTGGCGAAGCTGGGGCCTTGCTATCATCCGCTGAAAGAGGAGCCCTCGTTGCACGCCGGGCTTTCTTTCTGCCAAAAGGGAGGCGGTGCGATGACAAAGCATGTGGCGAGAGTAGTTGCGGCAGCGAGCATCATTAGCATGGTGGGTGTTCTTTGCGGCGGCAGCTCAGTGGTCGCCGCCGCGCCCATTGCGCGTGCGCTGGCGACAAATGCCTCTATAGACCGGTCGACGGCACGGGCGCTCAATCTGACGTCGGCCGACCTGCCCGGGAAGGGTTGGCAGTCCACGCCCAACCAGCCCGACAGCAGTGGTAAGGAAATGTCCGCCCAGCTGGCCGCCTGCGCCGGCGCGCCCAACCCGAACAAGATAGATATCGCGGACGTTGGGTCCCCGTATTTTGACAGGGGCGCCACGGAAGTGAGCTCCGAGGCTGTCATGGTCCGCACCCAGGGCGACGGCCTGGCAGACCTGCACGCCATGCAAGGCTCTAAAGTGAAGTCCTGCGTGGGGCATATATATGTCAAGGCGCTCGAGGCGCAAATGCCGTCCGGGACAAGGATATCGAGGTTCGATATTGCAGGTTACGAGTACCCTTGGATGCCCTCCAACTCCTTTGCTTTTGGCGTCGCTCTTACGGTTTTGTCCACGGTCAAGTCTTCTGGGACGTCCGCGGAGACGTCCGTGCAGGTCCACCTCGACAGCTTCGGCTTCCTTTCCGGGCGGGCGGAGATCACGCTGACCGTGGACCAGACGGGGGCGGTTCGTCCCAGCCAGTCCCTGGAGCAACGGCTGTTCTCGGTGCTGCTCGCCCGAGCCAAGGAGCACTCAGCGGCTACGCGCTAGTTGGGCCTCTCCGCCTAAACGCACCCCCAGTTGCAAAGGAGCCGTACCTAGAGGCTCGTGACCCCCGTTGTACTTGTTGGCGCGACCAGACGAGGCCCCTCCTCGGCCGGCTTGCGCTCGACGCCTCTCAATCGTCTTGGCCCCGCAAGAAGTTGTGCTGCACAGCCGGCCGCACAAGACCGCTCGGTTTGGCCGCGTGCCGGCGGGTTCGTGGCGGTCCCGGTCCGAGAGCGCGTCCGCGCGCCGGAGGCAACCACTCCGGGGCGCGGGGCTGGATCGGGGTAGCCTTCTGGTCGGTGGCCGAGCCAGGTGGGGTACCGGCGTGGACGAAGAGCTGGTAACGGGGGTCGAGCGGTCCGTTTTCGGCGGCTGCTCTCGCGAACGCATTGACGCCTGGCTCGTAACCCACGTGCAGGCCCGCCTCTCGACCGGCGTTGCCAGCGTCGCATTTCGGTCGGGCCGAGTGTCGGCCGTCTACGGGCTGGCGCTCTCAGATGGCACCCACGTCGTGGTCAAGGTGTACCGCAGCCCAGCAGACAGGGACCGCCTCGCCACGACCTCGAGGTGCCAACGGGTGCTGGCAGGCGCAGGCTATCCCTGCCCCCTGCCCCTTGACGGCCCCGCTACCACCGAGGGCTGGACAGCTACGGTGGAGTCAGTGCTCGACCGGGGCGAGCCGGGGGACGCACACCGTCCGGCCACCAGGCGGCTGCTGGCCCGGTCCCTTCTGGCGCAGGTCGAGATCCTCCGTGCCGTGCCGGCGGGCGCCCTCGCCGCCAACCCGCCGGCGTGGGCCGCCTACCAGGGAGGCCCCTGGCCCGCGCCTCACGACCCGGTCTTTGACTTCACCACCGCCCCCGCCGGCTACCTCTGGCTGGACCGCCTCGCCCGGGAGGCGGCGGACGTGCTCGGGAGGCCCGGCCCGCCCGAGGCGATCGGCCACAGCGACTGGGCGTGCCAGAACGTCCGGTTCATGGGCGGCGCGATCAGCGCAGCGTACGACTGGGACAGCCTCATCGGCCAGTCCGAGCCCGTGATTGCCGGGTTGTGTGCTGGTTCTTACACCGGGGGGAGCACCGCCGGGGCTGCCGCCCCCGAACCTGAGGAGGCGGCGGCCTTCCTCAACGACTACGACGACGCCAAGGGTCGCCGCTTCACAGAGGCCCAGCAGGCAACCGCTGCCGCTGCGGCGACCTGGGTGCTGGCGTACAACGCCCGGTGCGATCTCAGCTCCGAAGCGTTCGGTTACGCGCCCGACGCTGGCTCCCCGCTGCGCGTACTGGAGCGCCACCGCGACGCCTACCTACGGTTGCGCTGGTGACAGGTTGGGCCACGATGGGGATGGGTTGGGCGGTCACGCAGCCCGGGCTGCCCAGCGCCGCCTCACTCAGAGAAGGGCACCGTCCCTGCGACCGAGAAGTTGACGGCATGGCTCTGCCAGGTCCCCGTGTAGGTCGACTCGCTTATCCGCATGCCCGCGTCCTGGACGCCACCGGGCCCGAGGCTCACGAACGCCCCCTCGCGTGCCTCGTTCCCGAAGCCACCGGCGTAGCCGCCGAGGAAAGCGGTCGCACCTCCCTTCGTGAAGCTCACGGAGAGGAAACCACCGAGAAAGCCGGGGGTCTTGACTGTGAACTCCACTTCCTCGCAGGTCATCTTGAACCCGAAGATCTCATGGGCTTCCACCGGCGGCAAGACGTTCAGGACCTTCGGGCACGCTTCCGAGCTCTCTTGGCCAGTGACCGTCCCCTCTGGCGGCGGGGGCTTGACGCCGCCGTCACACTCTTCCTTGGCGCCGCCCCACCACTCGGACGACTCGAAGAACAGCTTCACGAGCCCCAGGTCGTTGTCGCGCCGCACGAGCATCGAGTCCGTCGCGTCCAGCACGATCCGTTGATGGTCGGCGGGGTCGGAGATGTTGGCTGCTACGGCCATGGCGTACTTCCAGAACGCGCTCTCATAGCGCAGGTCGGCGTCCTCCAGTTGTGCCATCTTGGGCTTCCACTTGGCGAACAGTTCGGCGGTCTCCGGCGTGCACACCAACCTCTCGCAGGTGTCGATATCACTGCTGTTCTGGCACTTCTGCATGGCTTCCCAGCGTGGCTTGGACGGGTCGAGGCTCCCACCGTTGTTGTCGCCGGTCCCGATGTTGATGGCCGTGTCCATCTCGTTGTAGAGCGAGTTGTATGCCTCCGAGAGAGGACGAAGTCCGGGCTGCCATTGCGCGGTTTCCAGAGCCGCCCAGATGGCGCCTCTGCGGCGCTGCGTCTGGCTGTTGGGGTCGTGGACCTTCGGGAGCAGCTGGGCTTCCTTTTGGGCATTGCCGACCGCCTCGCCCTCGAGCCGTTTCTGGAGAGTGTTGTAATAGTCCTCCATGTCGGCGGCTTGCAGGGGGCTGCCCGGTAAGGCCACATAGACGGGTGTCCAGCTCTTCCCCTGGGAAAGATTGAGGAAACTGGACGCGACCTGGACTGGGTTGCCCTCGTCGTCAGTGGTGACGTCCTGGGAGCCGTCGTCCCTCCAAAAAGGCGGGTCGGCTATGACAGGCGGCTCGCCGCCGGTACTGCCGCCGGGCAGCAGGACCGTGCACTGCTGGGCGGCGTCGAGGTTGACGCGCGCCTCCGATAGCTCCGGCGCCTTTTGGAGGGCCTGCTGGAAGTAGCCAATGGCCTCGCCGGGATAGCCGAGCAGCAGCAGGGCCAGCCCCCGGTTGTTGTCGGCCACCGCCCTTATGTCGATACCCATCGGCGCGGGCGACTTGGCCGTCAGCTTGGCCGCTGCGTCCAGCATCGAAAGCGCCTCTTGGGGCATGCCAGCAGGGCTCACCAGACCGGCCAGGCTGATCAGCGGCCCCGCGTCGTTGGGGTCAAGCTGCTGCACGCGCAGGGCGGCCTCGATCGCCCCCCACGCCGAGCCGTCGCCCAGCGCCCCGAAGACGAACGAGGCGGCGTCTGCTGTCGTCTTGGCGAAGCTGCTGTTCAAGAACGCTGTCCGCTCCTGGGGAGTCGCGTACTGGTCCAGTTGCGCCTGGACGTCGGAGGTCGCTTTGGCCAGCGTCATCGGCTTGATGGCCACCTTCGTCCGGTTGCAACCGGCCCGTAACTCGCTCGCGAGGTCGGCCAGGTCGGACTTCGAATAGCTGATGCCGTCGTCGATCGAGCGGAGCAGGAGGTTCCCCCCGGCGGCCGCATTGGTGGCAAGCATGCTCTGCTGGGACTGGGCACCCACGGCGGCGGTCGGTGCGCCGACCAAAGTGAGCAGGACGGCCCCGGCCACCAACTTGCACCCTCGGTAACACCTTCTCATGGCGTCTACCCCGGCTCTCTGGACCCTGCGGAGCGTGGCTCGACCAAGAAACGTAGCACAGCACCCTGTGCGCTCGGAGCTCCCACTTCCGGACCGATAGGGAAGCTCCACATCCGCTCCTCGCCCGACCAGGGCCCGTGATAGTGCGCCTCGAGGAGGGAGCATTGGGAGTGCCCAGCTGCACAAGTTCGAAGGGCTCGCCCGGGAGGCTGTCGCCCGGCTCCACTAGCTTGCGCAGCAGTGCGGCTCTCGGGCGGCGGCGACCGGGTGGCCTATTCGCTCTGTCGTCAGACATCCAGAACTGGGCGATACGGTCGCTTTCTAGCGAGTCTTCCGTTCGAACTGACAAACGCCAGACTCGGCATCGTGTTGTGCGGTCACCGGGAGCCAGGTGCCGACCAAAGGCACCACCGTCAGTGGTGGCCCGTCGGCGCCCTTATCCGTTCTGCGCTGATTCCCATTGAAAATCAACGGGTTTGCGGGGGCACATACGAGGGTGTTCTGCTCAGCGGCGCACAAGCACGACTGCCTCGTCGTGGCATGGAAGGAGGCGGTCGCCCGAGCCTGGAAGTCGGTGGCTCTCCGGAGGCGACCCGTTCGCGGAGCGGCATCACAGGGCGCGCGCCGCCGTCCGCGCAGCGCTTCCGGCGTGCGCCGATTGTCGGGAGGCTCCGCAAGTCGGCGCCATGCCGGTCGGTCTGCGTCGAGTTCGAGACTGCCCGTGCGCGGAACCGGGGGGTCGGGATCGAGTCCGTTGAGGCATTGAGCCGCAACAGAAACAACCCCGCCATCGTCCAGTTCGAGCGCATGGGTAGCCGCGACACGTCCCGGCATCCATCCGGCGCGTGTTAGCCCACCCTAAGCTCTGACGATCGGTCAAGCTTCGGGTCGATGCGGGCTCCCGATAAGCTCGGGCTTTTCATGCCGTCGGCGGACCTGAAATTACCTCCCCCCAGGTGCCTTTTCCGACGCGCAATGCTACAAAACGAGCCGGTCAAACTGCCCGAGCCACGACGGCGAGGCGTCGCCCGCAGCCACGGAGGGCGCAGGGTGACGGTCAGCGGTTTGACGGGCGGGCAAGCGCCACCGGGCACCCTGGGCAGCTCCCCCCGGCAAGGGGAGCTGGGAGCCCCGGCCCGTCGCCGGCCGCGCCGGGAGCGCCGGCCGCCCTGGAGGGCGCCAGGTAAGCTGCCCGGAGTACAAAGAACCGGCGTCGTACTACAGGTCGATCCCGTACCCGAGGTCGGGCTGGAGGCTCTGGCTGCGCTGGAACTGCCGGGCCGGCCCGCGCTCTCGGAGCACCTCGAAGTGGCGCATGTTCTCCAGCTGTTCCCGGGCTTCGATGGAACGGCTGAGATCGGAGATGTGGGCCGGGACGTCGGGGTGCTCGGCCAGGAAGGCCTCGCGTTCGGTTGGGGCCTTCTCCAGCCGGGCGACCTCGGGGGCGACCTAGCGTCGTCGGGCCTCCAGGAGCTGCGCCTCGGGCTCGCCGACAGCTCGCCAAGTCTGCACGGCAACATCGAGGCGGGCACCGGCGTGCTTCAGCTCGGCCCGTGCCTTGCGCCTGGCCCAGCGGCCGAGGTCCCCGTCCCCGGCCACCTGCTGTGCCCGCTGGTAGGCGACGGCCGCGTCCCGCGCGGCGCGCGCGGCCTCGGCAGCGGCAGTGCCGGCCCAGCGGCGGTGAACCGCCCTGGGTCTGATGGAGGCTCGGTTTATCGGGATCCAGTTAAGGCCTCGTCGGCCTGTTGGGCAGCATAGGCTGCCTCGTACTCCACTGGGGCCAGGTCGTGGAGGTAACCGTGCAGGC
>Ga0326728_10002994_pt1 | contig 54340 bp, 44 predicted proteins | sample MB3enrmetagenome_FD_207602 | JGI IMG/M metagenome (GOLD analysis project Ga0326728, IMG submission 207602) | Lab enriched peat soil microbial communities from McLean, Ithaca, NY, United States - MB31MN | ecosystem: Environmental > Terrestrial > Soil > Wetlands > Peat | place: USA: New York... | reverse complement strand
ATGATCGCCCCCAACTACTGGGTAGACCACAAGACCGGCAACGACTACTACCTCACCGTCCAGTACTTCGAGACCGGCCGCCCCGCCATCCACGACTTTATGGACCTCAAGAATATCCCCTTGCGGGGAGCTTCGGCCCAGAAGAAGGACGCCGGCTGCGGACCGGTTCTGCCGGATCGACGGTGGCAAGGGACAGGCCCCCTAGGGGATCCGCCGAAGACCGCTTGGACGTGTAATCAGCAATTACCCATGCTCAAGGCTCGGCCGCAGCGCCCAACCCATTCTGCAAGGCCCATTACGGTGTTAGGTAACGTTGTTAAATTAGGGTTTATTCAGACGCCTACGGAGATGGACCACTACCAGATTCAAAGAGTCACCGACGTTTACGTGACGCCCGCCGGAGAGGACCTCGGTAAGGTCACGCACTCGATTCGAGAAATCCTGGAGCACGCCGCGTATCCGTCTAACGTGCGAATCACCCTGCGTGGCATGGTGGAAGGCATGGAAGCCTCGTTCAAAAGTTTCGCGCTGGGCTTCCTGCTCTCTTTTATGCTGCTGTATCTCATCCTGGTAGCGCAGTTTCGTTCGTTCGCCGATCCCCTCTTGATCATGCTAGCCATTCCCATGGGGTTTGTAGGGGTATTGGTGATCCTACCGCTCACTCACAGCACGCTGAACGTGATGTCGTTAATGGGAGTGCTGATGCTCATCGGCATCGCCGATTCCAACAGCATCCTGATTGTGGATTTCGCGCATAACCTGGAGGCGCAAGGCCTCGAGCCCGCCGATGCCGTGATTCAAGCGTGCCGCGTGCGGCTGCGGCCCATCCTGATGACTTCGCTCGCCACGATCATTGGCATGACTCCCATGGCGATGAGATTGGGGACGGGCGCCGAGCAGTACACACCCATGGCGCGCGCCATCATCGGCGGCCTGACCTCGTCAGTACTCTTGACGATTTTCATTGTTCCCGCCGCGTATCTGCTGGTGTACGGCCGGCGGCAGGCAAGCCCGGCCCGCGGACCCAAGGAGGTTGGGGAATGAGATGTTTCAGATTTCAGCGCACCGTCATTCTCTGCGCGTGGACTTGCGCGCTGGGTTTGTCGGCAACAGTTCCAGCTCAGGCTGCGCCCCCGCAGACGCTAAAGCTCACTTTGAAAGACGCTGAGGCGCTGGCGTTGCGTAACCATCCCTTATTGCAGGCTGCCACCTTCGATGCGGAAGCGGCCAACCAAGTCACCCGCGAAGAGAAATCGGCCTATTACCCCACCGCCATAGGAAGTCTCACAGGAGCAGGGGCAATGCCCAACAGCCGCATTGCCGCGGGTTATCTCAATAACCCGTATATCCTGAACCGCTATTCGAACGGTTTGGAAGTCAACCAGCTCATCACCGACTTCGGCCGCACCTCCAACTTGGTGGCCTCGGCGCGGTTGGGAGCGAAGGCCACTTCTGAGAGCGCGCAGCAAACCGCACAGGACGTGCTGCTGGCTGTCAATCGCGCCTACTTCGGCGTCCTGCGCGCCGAGGCCGTACTCAAGGTTGCCGAGGAAACGGTGACAGCGCGCCAGATTCTCGCCGATCAGATCACCACCCTCGAGGAGAACAAGCTGCGCTCCCTTGTAGACGTCAGCTTCGCCGAGGTGGACTTGGCCCAGGCGCAGTTGCTGCTCGTGCAAGCGCAGAACAACGAGAAGGCTTCTTACGCGGAACTGGCCACCGCCCTCGGACTCGCCAATCCTCAACCGTTCGACCTCGCCGAGGAGCCGATGCCGCCCGCGCCACTCGCTGACCCCACCGACTTGATCGTGCAGGCCCTTCAAAATCGCCCCGATCTCTCCAGCGCGCGCTTCAGCCACGAGGCGGCGTTGCGTTATGCCCGCGCCGAGCGCGATTTGTGGATGCCCACCATCAGCGCGACGGGCGCCGCGGGCCTCACGCCGGCTTATCAAGCCCCGCTCAGCGACCGCTACGCCGCGGCGGGCATCAATGTGAATATTCCGATCTTTAACGGGTTCCTCTTTTCCGCCCGCCACCAGGAAGCCAACCTCCGCGCCAAAGCAGCGGACCAGGCCACGCGCGACCTTGCCGACCGCATCTCGCGCGACGTGCGAACCGCCTGGCTCGACGCCGGTACCGCCTATCAGCGTCTCGCCGTCACCACCCAGTTGTTGCAACATGCTAAGATGGCGCTTGACCTTGCGCAGGGCCGCTACAAGCTCGGCCTGAGCTCGATTGTGGAGCTGTCACAAGCGCAACTGAATCTGACCCAGGCGCAAATCGCCGACACCAGTGCCAAGTACGATTTCCAGATTCAGTCCGCGGTTCTCAGCTATCAGACCGGGCAATTACACTAGTGCATCGCACGCCCTCAGAGCGAAGCTGCTGTTCGCGCTGGCTTGTAGCTTATGTCTTAACGAATTTCAAAGCCGCAGAGTTCAAGCAATAGCGGAGGTGGGTTGGAGGTGGGCCATCGTCAAACACGTGGCCCAGGTGAGCATCGCACCTCTTGCACTGGACCTCGTTTCGGACCATACCGAGCGTCAAATCACTCTCGGTGCGGATATTTTCTGGAGCAATCGGAGCCCAGAAGCTCGGCCATCCCGTTCCCGATTCGTATTTCGTATCCGAACCGAAAAGCACGTTATCACAGCAAACGCACCGGTAAATTCCCTTTTCATGATTGTTCCAATACTTGCCTGTGAAAGCGCGCTCCGTCCCCTTCTGCCGAGTGACCTCGAATTGCTCAGGAGTTAGCATCTGCTTCCATTCTGCGTCTCTTTTCACAATCTTTTCGACCATAACAGTTCCTTCTCTCTTGCCGGAGTCGGCGAATTCCACCAGGGTTACCAAGCGGGGTTTGCTTTTGCCCCCCGCCCCTGGAGGGGCCCCGTCTGCGACTCTTCTCAGAGTCAACGCGCTCCCCAGCGCAAAAGCAGTCGTGAGGAATCCCCTGCGGCTCAAGTTTTTGTCTCTTAGAACATGCCGAATGTGCTTTGTTTCAGCTTGCACGCTCCACCCTCATTTGTGCCTTTGTTTGCCCTTTGCCTGACACTACAAGAGATGGAGACAGGGGGTATTTGGTTGCAGGAAATTTGCCTGTTGGTTGGGCACGCGATAGGGGCCGTGGGAAAGGCGGTCCGTTTTCAGACGTTCTCGATGGGCGGCGATGGCGGCGAGCTCGCGCCGTTGACAGGATACACTAAGCTTCGATCCGGCTCCCAGGAGAGGTAAACCTTGGCCCCTGGGGAAGTTCGCTCGAGGGGTAGGGCATTCGCCGCCATGGCCCCGCGCACGACCAGCCGCTCGCCGCTCGCGATCTGAACCGTCCAGCGGCGGCTGCCACCTTCGAAGATGGCCTCAACAACTTCGCCTGGCACGATATTAACGGCCTCGCTGCCGGGTCGCGGGCGGCCCAGCGTCAGTCGCATGGCCTCCGAACGCACACCCAGCGTGCCGGCAAGGCCGGGGCCCAATTCCAGTGAATTCCTCGACCAGAGGATCAATCCACTCGTGGTTTCGAAGCGCGTACCCTGCGCGGAATGACTGAGGCAACGCACTTTGAAGAAATTCTCTACCCCCATGAATTCCGCTACAAAGGGCGTCAGAGGCGCTCCGTAGGTCTCCTCCACCGGTCCCACCTGCTCCAGGCGCCCGCGGTTGATGACCGCAATTCGGTCCGACATTACGAGCGCCTCTTGCTGGTCGTGGGTGACGAAAATAAAGGTGATCCCCAGGCGCTCGCGCAGGCGCTTTAGCTCCACTTGCATTTGCTGGCGGAGCTTCTGGTCGAGCGCGCCCAGCGGCTCGTCCAGCAGCAGCACCGCCGGCTCGAGAACGAGAGCCCGCGCCAGTGCCACGCGTTGCCTCTCGCCTCCGCTCAGTTGATGCGGATAGCGGTCCTCTTTTCCGGGGAGCTCCACCATTTCCAGGATGGCACGAACCCGCTTGCGGATTTCCGCCCAGGGCAATCTCTTCTGCTCGAGGCCAAAGGCCACATTGCGGAAGACCTTCAAGTGAGGGAAAAGTGCGTAGTGTTGGAAGACCGTGTTTACATTGCGGCGGTAAGGCGGCAGAGGAGAGGCGTCCCGCCCGTTGATTAGAATTTGCCCGCCTTGCGGCTGCTCGAATCCCGCCACCAGTCGCAGGATAGTCGTCTTCCCGCTTCCGCTGGGGCCAAGCAGCGTGAGGAATTCTCCGCGCCGTACTTGCAGCGAGAAATCCTCAAGCGCTGTGTTTTCCCCGTAGCGCTTGCTGATGCTCCGAAGTTCGACAATGCACTGCGGTAACTCTTCCAATTCTTGAGCTGACTCCACCGCCTCGTGGGGATGTCCAACTCATCCTACTCGCCACTTGAAAAAATGACAAGAGTGATTTTGGAATTTTTTGGAGTGCGGCAGCTTGCTGCCGCTTTTGTGTCTCGAGCTTGCTCGAGATGCCGCCGGATGCAAGCTTCCGGCGAAGGAAAGCGTCAGCCCGCCGCGGCGGGCCGCACTCCAAAGCGTTTACTGTTCCAAGCGCTTGACACTACGCGCCGGCCTGCTACTCTTTTCATGATCATCCAGGAGTTCATCGAGGAGGGAAAACCGCTGCCAGACCTGTCAGTTATCCCGCCGCGGCGGGTCAGCCTTCAGCAGGCAGTTCACTGATAGCTGAGAGCTGAAAGCTCTTATGTCCAAGAAGCATAAAGAAACGGTCCAAAAACAATTCACCAAGACCGCCGACGCCTTCGCCAAGTTCGCGGTGCGCGATACACCCGAGGTGCTGGCCGAAAAAGTGGAATTTGCCAAGCCCCAACCCCACGAACTTGTTCTCGACGTCGCCTGCGGGCCGGGAGCGTTTGTTTTGGCGGTCGCCCCGCGTGTGAGTTTCGCCTGCGGCATCGACTTGACACCCGAAATGCTCCGCCAAGCGCGCCAATTCCAAACCGAAAAACAAATCGCCAACGTCGCGTTTGCCTGCGCCGACGCCGAACACATTCCCTTCCCTGACGCCAGCTTCGATTTGGTTAGCTGCCAACACGCTTTTCACCATGTAACCAAGGTGGAACCGGTGCTCGAGGAAATGATGCGTGTAATGAAACCCCAGGGCCGGCTGCTGATCCTCGATCCCCTTGCCCCGGAAAGCGACTCGAAATTTGAGCTCTTCAATCAGATTGAAAGACTGCGCGACCCTTCCCACACCTTTTCTCTTCGCCTCACCACGTTCCTCAGCATGTTCGAGCAGCGTGAGCTAGAGGTGCTGCGGCAGTCAGTCCGGCGACGGCAGCGATCCTTCAATCAATGGATGCGGCGCGCCGGACTGGGACCTGGGCAAAAGCGCTATATCGAGACTCGAAAACGATTGGAAGAATCCATGCCCGGCGACAAAGCCGGCTTCTCGGCCCGAGTCGATGGAGACGACATTCAGATTATCCACAACGAGGGGATGTTCTTGGCAAGGCGCCTTCCGGCAGATACCTGAGTGCGCTACCCTGTGATCCTGGGTCCAAGCCTGTCATCCTGAGCGAGGCGAAGGATCTCTGCAGTTCGCAAGAAGAATCCACTGCCCAGTGCTGCAAGCAAACTGTGGCGATGCTTCGTCCGCCAAACGCCAGCGTCCTCAGCATGACATGGGATTTGTTCGGGGCCGAAAGGCCGGGATTCTCTTCGCGGCAACAAGCCCCGTCGCCGCATCCTTATGTGCCCATGTTGACCCTGACACTCACCACCGCCCCACTGCTTACTGTGATGGTACCCTCACAAGGCTCCCACCCCTGACGCTTGACCGTATATTTGTGGCTTCCGGCGACCACGGTAACCCGCACCGGGCTGGGCCCTATCAACTTCCCATCTATCAACACGTCCAAGCCGGGTGGCGTGGTCGTGACAGCGACATCGCCCTTCGCCGCTGAAAGCTGGGCGTTGACCGTGGTGGTTTTCCCCCCTTCGAGGGTTACGAACTGCTGGTAATCAACGTACCCCTCTTTTGAAACGACCACTTGGTGAGCGCCAGCAGGGCGGTTGATCGTGGACGAGTAAGGGGTGACCCAATTAGCTTCGCTGCTCCCATCTACCGAGAACTTGGCCCCAGCGACATTCGCCGTGACCAGCAATTGGCCCATCCCGGGGGTCGCGCCAGGTCCTCCGGTGCGGGCAGTGGGAAGGGAGGAGGCGACAGGCCCTCCGCCACTGGCAGAGGGAAGGGGGGTCGCGCCACGTCCTCCGCCACTGACAGAGGGAATGGGGGTTGCGCCGGGTCCTCCACCACGGGCAGAGAGAAGGGGGGCGGCCCCAGGCTCGCCGGCGCCGGAAGAGCGAGCGGGATTCAGCCCAGATGTTCTGCTCTCTTTTGTGGAAGGCATCCCCTTGCCCGTAGCGGGGTTTTCCGCCAGGGTTTTGCTCGGTGGTTCGGGCGCTTGCGCAAGAAGACTGGCGTTGACACTTTTAGTCTTCCCGCCCTCGATGGTTACCGTCTGCTGGTAATTATCGTAGCCCTCTTTCGATACCAACACTTGGTGAGAACCGGCCGGAAGATCGGGAATAGTGCATGGTGTGACCCAATTAGGCCCGCTCTCACCATCGACCGAAATCCAGGCGCCAGGAATGTTCGAGTCGACGTGCAGTTGCCCGAGCAGGGGGCTGGCTACCTGTGGCTTCCCTTTATGGAGATACATGTATCCCGCTACCCCGAAGAGTCCCAGGGTTACAACGCCCAGGAGCGTCATGAGGATCCATGCCGTCGGCGAAGTACGCGGCTCTTGGTAGGCCGGGGCCGGCGCGATGACCCGCGCTGGCGCTTGTCCGGGGGAAGGTTGTTGAATAGGCGCTCTCCGAGCCGGTTCTGCCGGGGCGACGGGCCGCCCTGGACTCTCGACAGGTGTCGCCGCCCCACGCTCTATGTCGGTGCTTTGCACGGGCGGAGCCTTGAGGATCATGGTGGCGGAGGCCGCCGCCGGTCCCCCCTGGTACTTGAAATTCTTCAGATCATCCGCCAACTCCCGGCAAGTCTGATAGCGCTCGTCGGGGCTCTTGGCCAGGGCTTTGCAAATCACGTAGCTTAGACCCGGATGAATCGTGGCGTCCAGTTCACGAGGCGGAATGGGGTTCTCGTTAATGATCCTATAAATGACGGTGGTAATGTTCTGTCCGGCGAAGGGCATTTCGCCGGTCACCAGGTCATAGAGAATGACGCCCAACGAAAAGATATCGGAACGGCCGTCAATCTGGCGTCCCTTGACCTGCTCGGGCGACATGTAATTCGGCGTGCCCAGGACTTGCCCGGCTTGCGTCATCCCCATGGACATCATCTTGGCTATGCCGAAATCAGTCACTTTCACTAACCCATTATCAAGAATCATGATGTTGGCAGGCTTGATATCACGGTGAACGACGCCGTTCTTGTGGGCGTGGTCAAGCGCGTTGCACACCTGGCTGTACATGGGGATGATGGTTTCAATGGGAAGGATATTCTGACCGCCCACCAGCTTCTCCAGCGATTTCCCCTCCAGGTATTCCATAATCAAGTAGAGGATGCCACTGTCTTCACCATAATCGAAGACGCTGACGATGTTGGGGTGGTTCAGCACCCCGGCCGCTCGGGCCTCGCGCTGAAACCGGGCTCTGAACTCCTGGAATTCTTGCGAAGTAAGACCTTCGGTAAGCATGGTCTTGATCGCAACCCTGCGCCCGATGACGGGGTCAAAACCCTCATAAACTACACCCATGGAGCCGCGTCCCAGCTCTCGTACAACGTCGTATCGCCCTGCCTTAGTCAGAGCGTCGGCCATCTGAACCTCACCTCCTTCCGCTTGGCGCTTCTACACGAAGTCCTTGAGCGGGCACTAATTCCTTGCCCTATTCAGACTAGCAGCCCAAGAGGTCCCCTCACCCCTGAAACTCCCCACTTGCAATCAAGCGTAACGCAAGAGGATACCGGTGTCAAGGCGTCGTGCGGAGCCGTCTAGCAGGGTGCGGAAAAACCCTTCGAGGCTGTCATTCCGAGCCCTTCGCTGTCATTCCGAGCGAAGCGAGGAATCTCGCCCTGAGTGTTTTCAAGACAACGCGAGATTCCTCGTCGCCCGCGACTCCTCGGAATGACACACCAAACGAGACTTTCCCTGGCCTGCTAAAGTCTGTGTTAATGGCTGAGCGTGCAGCGCAAAGCCTCGTGGTTCAGAGACTCTGCGGCTTGTTCGTCGAGGCGTTTGAGCAAGGTATCGCAGACCCGGTTCCCAGGGTCTGCGGCTTTTAGGTCTCTCCCACCCAAGACCCGCGGGTGGCGCATACATTGCTTTTATGTATGCGCCACCCCCTCTGGAATGATAGCATCATCCGGCCTTTCTCGGTTGCGTCTCGCCACACCGACTTGGGACAGCAAGGTAAAAAGGATATGAACATTCTTCTTTACAACCCGGACAACGAAATCACCAATAACTTCATGCCGCACCTCTGGATGTTTCTTCTGAAATCGCTAACACCTCCAGAGCACCGGGTGTTTCTTGTGGACGGCAACGCGCGGCGTTTGGACAAGACGGAACTGGTGCAATACATCCAGGAAAATCATATCGGGCTGGTGGGAATTGGCGCCATGACCCGCATGGTTAGGAAAGCCTACCAGATGGCGGATGCGGTGCGCGCCGTCGGTGTCCCGGTGGTGATGGGCGGCCCACACGTTACCGAGCTGCCGGACGAAGCGCTGGGCCGTGACGGCGGTCGTCGTCATGCTGATTCCATTGCGCTCGGCGAAGCAGACAATACCTGGCCACGCATTGTGGCCGATGCCGAGCGGGGGGCGCTGAAAGAGATTTATGCTCCTCTGGACGAAGCGGGCACGGAAGTGAAACCTTCGCTCGCGAATTATCCCGAGATTCCTTGGGACCGCATGGACCTTGAGCAGTTCAACCTCATCAAGCGCTTCCCAAAGTTCGCCCGGCGCATCCTTTCACTCGTCGGTATGAGCTGGCAGACTTTTCACCTAGTTCCAATTGAGTCCGGCCGTGGCTGCCCTTACGGTTGTGAGTTCTGCACCGTGACGGGGTTCTTTGGTGATTCCATCCGCTTTCGTTCGAATGAAAGCGTTGTCAAGGAACTCTTGAAGTTGAAAGCGCTGGGGAAGCATCAGAAGGGAAAGATCGCGGTCTTCTTCATCGACGACAACTTCGCCATCAATCCCAAGCGCACCAAGTCACTGTTGCGGGAAATTATCGTCCGCGATGCAAAGGTTCCCTGGGTGGCGCAAATCAGCATGAATCTGCTGCGGGACGAAGAGCTGGTCTCATTGATCGCACAAAGCGGAGGCAAATGGATTTTCATTGGCCTCGAGTCCATCGACCCCGACAACCTCAAGAGCGTGAGAAAAGGCTTTAATAAGCCGGCCGAGTATAAGGCGATTCTGGAGTGTCTCGCCCGGCACGGCCTTTTTGCTATGACTTCCTTTATTTTCGGGATGGACAGTGACCGCCCCGGTGTGGCCCAGCGGACTCTCGAGGCGATTCGTTCCTGGCCTCCAGGGCTACCCGTGTTCGGGCTGCTGACGCCTTACCCCGCAACACCCCTTTACGACAAGCTTGGGGCGACGGGACGCTTAACGCGCCCAAAACATTGGTTGGAGTTCAAGCCTTTCACGATGGACTTCTCGCCGCAGGGGATTTCTGCAGAGCAAGCGGAGGAAGAGGTAAGACAGGCTTGGGAGTCGTCCTACAATCCAGCAACGATTGCATCCGCTATAGAGTGGCTGGAGTCGAAGAGTCTTGGGGATCGCCTCATCCACTTGATCGGCCGTCTGGCGTTCCGTGGAATCTATTTCCCCCAAATGAAGAAGCGGGAGTGGGTCCGGCTTCTCCTCCACAATCGAAGACCCATTCTGCACCTGATCGCCCAGGCGTTGGAGATGAAACTGAAGCCGCCGCCGAGTGAGCCGTTCTCCATCGAGACACAGCAGCGAGGTAGCGCAGACCCGCTTCTCAGGGTCTGCGGCTCTTAGGTCTCTCCCACCCAAGACCCGCCGACCTTGGCTAACAAGTCTGCGGTACCGCTTGTCATCGACCCGCGCTTTTGGTCGCTATCCCTCATAGATGACGCCACTGGAAACTTACCTCCGGGACCTTCGCGATATTCGCTCCCCGGCGCGGGAGTTGAGGAAGAATCCCACTATTATCCTCTTGCTACCCTGCTGAACGAGGCCGGCAAGAAACTCAAACCGAAGGTCAGGTGCGTCCTGCAACTCGCGAACCGCGGCGCCGGCAAACCAGGCAAGCACATCACGGAGCGAATACATCCTCGGATGACCAAGTCACCTCTCACGCGCTGTGAGGCTCGTCTAGTGATACTGAGCGGCTTCCTGCGGCTTGCCCCAGCCAGCATAAAACGATTCCAGCCGTTGTGCCGCCTCGATCACCAAGGGGCTACCCTCTTTTTGAACGCTCTTCAGCGTGAAGTAGGAATCTCGGAGCAAGGGCTCTGCCTCGGCATAGCGCCCCTGCATGGCCAGGCAGTCGCCGAGCACGCCTTGTGTGAATGCCGTGAGGTAATGCTTTTTGCCGAGCAGCCGTGTCCTTATATCAAGAGACTCGCGAAGCAGGGGTTCAGCCTGTGCGGCTCGGCCCGTTTTGTTGAGAGTCAGACCTAATATGGCCAACGCGCCTGCCGTCCAGGGATGGCCTTTCGGGTAGGAGTTCCTGAAAATTTGCAGCGCGTGCCTGTCTTGTTGCTCAGCCTCTGGGTAACGGCCTTCCAGGTCAAGCAAATAAGCTGAATTCATTAACGCGTAGCCGGTGCTGGTGCCCTCGCCCATAGCCAGAAACGCAGCCACGCTCTCTCGCATCAGCGGGTCTGCTTGAGCATATTTGCGCTCATCCCGGAGTATGTCCGCCAAATAGAGCCGCGCGGCCCACAATTCTTGCTGCTGATATCCCATGCGTTCAAATTCCTGGACCGCTTGCCGGGCGAGGGATTCTGCTTCGATAAAATCACCGCTTTCCGCGAGCATGCCGCCGTGCAGATAGCGCATTATGATCACGGGTATGTAGGCCCTCCCCGACAGCCGGGATCCCCAAGCCAAGCCTTCTCGGTAAAGCAACCCAGCTTCTTCGTACTGTCCCTCGTTCTTCAGTAACAATGCCATGTTAGATACCGTGGCGACGTACCATTCCATGTCGAAGCTGGCATCTTTGGGTAGGTTGCGATAGATCGCAAGGGCTCGGCGGAAAAAGCTTTCTGCTCCCGCATAATCGCCGCAATACATACGCACCAGTCCCAGATAGTCCATGGTCCTGGCAGCTTCCTGGTTAGCGGGGCCGTAGATTTTCAATTCTATCTCGAGCGCGGCCCCGAGATGGCGCTCGGCCAAATCGAGTTTCGTCGCATCGTCGGCATAAAATTCGCCAATGGTGCGCTGCATCGCCGCGCGGACTTCCGGCTGATCGGATAATTCGGTATCCACGCGCGCTGCCGCGTCATTCAAGACATCCACCAAAGTGGCTTTGGAACCTTTGGTATTGTTGCCGTAAAAATACCGTCCTGAGGAAAAGCCCAACAACTCCTGCATGAAACTATTAATGCGATCAGCCTTAATCTTCTCGACACGCGCACGGTCGCGCTCCAGGCGGGCAACGTGTGCCTGCCACAGCGTGGCGGCAATGCCGCCGCTGAGGATGAAGAATACCAGTGCTGCCGCCGCCACCCCCGCCCTGTGGCGTCGAATGAATTTTGCCGTTCGATAGCCACGCGTATCCGGCCGCGCGATAACCGGCTGGTTTTCCAGGTGGCGGCTAATATCCTCCGAGAATTGCTCCACTGAGGCATAGCGGCGCTGGGGCTCCTTGCGCAGCGCCATCAGCACGATGTTGTCGAGGTCGCCCGCCAACCGCCGGCGCAGCTTTTCGGGAGTACCCTCGCGCATCGCGCTCGGCGATTCAGGCGTCGGGCCAACCTTGCCAGCTTCCCCGCGCCCAAAGCCGCCACCACGCGTTACAGCCAGACTGGGCTTTTCCGGCTCTTCGTGGCAGATCGCTGCCTCGATCTCCGCCGTGGTCGAGGCCGACCCGCCATAAGGGCGGCAGCCGGTCAGCAGCCGATACAGCAGCACCCCCAGCGAATACACATCGCTGGCGGTCGTAATCGCGTCTCCACGTACCTGCTCAGGGCTGGCATACTCGGGGGTGAGCGGTCGCAGCAGCGTGGTCGCCGCGTCTCCCGGTCCCGCTCGCGCAAGCAGTTTAGCGATCCCGAAGTCCAGAAGCCGAGGCACCCCTTCTTTCGTCACTAGGATATTGCCCGGCTTGATATCGCGATGGATCACCAGGTTCTGATGCGCGTAGTGCACCGCGGCACAGACGCTTTGGAACAGTTTCAGGCGGGCGGAGATGTTGAGCTTACGGGTATCGCAGTATCGGTCAATCGGCTCGCCCTCAATATACTCCATGACAAAGTAAGGCAGGCCCTCGTCGCTGGTGCCGCCATCCAGTAGGCGAGTGATGTTGGGGTGGTCGAGCGTGGCCAGGATCTGGCGCTCGCTGCGAAAGCGCCTCACGATGTCTTCGCAATCCAGACCGCGGTGGATAATTTTGATGGCAACAAGTTTCTGATACGCGTCGTCAGCACGGGCGGCCAGACACACGCTGCCCATGCCGCCGCAGCCAATCTCCCGCAGGACGGAGTAAGGTCCGAACCTGCGTCCTTCCTCTAGTTGCCGAGTGCGCTGTTCGAGGACATTGAGAGCATCCTGGAAGGCTGTGGGCGCCGTAAAGCCGCTCTTCTCATACGAGGCCAGCAGCGACTCGACCTCAATCCGCAATTGGGAATCAGCCCCGCAAGCTGAGTCGAGAAACGCAGACCGATTCCCCGGCCCATAATCGAGCGCTGCTTGGAAGATTTCTTCGATCTGCCGCCAGTGTTCAGGTTGCATGTTGCGATCCGGGAACAATCTCGCGGCGCAACCAAGCCTTGGCCATCCTCCACTCGCGCGCCACCGTGGCGGGTGACACTTTCAGGGCTTCTGCCGCTTCTTCAACGGACATGCCGCCGAAGTATCGCATTTCAAAAACTCTGCCTTTGCGCGCATCGATGGTCGTAAGGCGCTGCAACGCCGAGTTCACCGCCAGCACCTCCTCGGCGCGCTGGCCGGAGATCACCGCGACATCGCTCAGGGCTAAGGGCTGCACGCCCTCGCCGCGTTTCGCGCGCCGGCAACCACGGGCATAGTCCACCAGGATGTGTCGCATGACCTGCGCGGCAGCCGCGAAAAAGTGGGCACGGCTCTGATAGCCCACATCCTGCTGTCCGGCCAGCCGCAGGTACGCTTCATGCACCAAGGCCGTGGTTTGCAGCGTATGATCGGGGCGCTCGCGCCGCATGTAATTGGACGCGAGGCGGCGCAGTTCTTCATAAACAAGCGGCATGAGCTTGTCAAGCGCCGCTTGGTTTCCGCTGCTCCAATCCGCCAGCAGGCGGGTGATCTCCCCTGGGGACGACATATTGATCCACATATAGCACATTTTGTCCCTAAATTCCAGATATCGGCAGGGGCTCCCTTTGCGAGACATGGACTCGCTACGGGTCGCCATTCCCGCTTTCGCGGGAATAACAGACCGGTGCTAGGGAATGCCATTCTAAATATCACTACTACCCACATTCCCGATTCCTGGCGGTCAGGTTTTGGCGCGCTGTAAGTCGAATTTAACCGGCGCGTGGCAGCGTTGGGGTCGCGGCGGAAACGGCAGAGGCGGTCACTTTTTTCTTTTTCCTTGACACGTTTTGTCGCTGGACGTCGCAATAAAGGGTAGAGGCGCACTTGAGCCGCAACCGGGTCAGCAGGGGCAGCCGCATGCCCCGCCTCATCCCCAGGTCCGGTGCCATATGCGCCAGGGCTCTGCTGGCAAGTGTGACGGCTTTCAACGGCGTCCCTGTGGGCACGTTCAGCAAAAAGGAGAGGCTATGAATTGCTCGCTACGGCATGTCTTGTTGTGGTTGACTCTCATCTCGACCTCCATCCTGGGAGGTTGCGGGGGCGGCGGTGGAGGTGGGGGCGGGGGCGGCAACACCCCTATTATTTCCTTCCCCGGCGGAACAGCCCAGGCGATGGACCAGGGTCAGGCCCTCAACATCACCGTTAATGTGCAACACGATAAGGGGGAAGGCGTAACCTGGACGTGCAGAGGCACAGCGTGTACTTCTACCTCGTTGACGAATGCGGCGAGCTACACAGTGACCTTCGCCGCGAACGGCACGACCGGAACGGCGACTGTGACTGCCACGTCCCTGAAGGACACTAGCGTTTCTGCCAGCGTGACGATTACCGTCAACGCGGTGCCAGCCATCACCACAACGCAGGCCCAGTTGACGGCTGCCCCGGCCACTGTCGGTCAGCAGTTTTCGTTCACCTTCACGGCCTCAGGCGGTACCGGAACGCTCACATGGACCGGATTCGGACTTCCCGCCGATGGTCTGTCACTCAGTTCGACGGGTGTTCTCTCCGGCACTCCGACAACGGCTGGGACGATCACTTTTACCGTCGCTGTAGCCGACTCCAGTGCGGCCGGGGCGGAGACGGCCGCCTCACCTTCACTCAGTCTCACCATCTCCTACGGTTCAGGGCCCACCATCTTGAGTCTGTCGCCGACCTCCGGGCCGGTGGGGACTTCGGTAACCATCGCGGGGCTCAATTTCGGAGCGACGCAAGGCACCAGCACAATCACGTTCAACGGGACAGCGGCAACACCGACGAGTTGGAGTGCCACGAGTATCTTGGCACCTGTGCCGAGCGGAGCGACGAACGGCAATGTCGTCGTGACGGTAAGCGGAGTGGCCAGCAACGGCGTCGGCTTCACCGTGACTGCCAGCCTTTCCGCGTGCGGAAGCGGCAGCGAGGCACTCTTGAGCGGCAATTACGCGATGTTGGTACAGGGCTTTGACAACACCCAACCCATCGGTATTGGCGGCGTTTTCGACGCCGATGGCAGTGGCCACATCGCCACCACCGGAGGGGTCGAGGACATCAATAGCGCGGGAAACCTGGGGCTCTTCATAGGCCTCGTCATCGATCCGGCCAAGAGCTCCTATTCGGTGGGTTCTGACCAGCGGGGCTGCCTCACGATCACGACGGTGGCGGGAACGGGAACCCCCTCTCCGGCCTCCTCCCCCATAACCCTCTCCTTCCGCTTCTCGCTCGCCTCCGTCGGCTCTGCCGTCTCCGGCGTTGCCTCTTCCGGTCAGCTCGTTGAATTCGACAGTACGGGACCTACCGGCGTCAACACCGCAGGTTATCTGCTGAGGCAGGATCCCACTGCTTTCCACAAGGTTGAGATCAACGGACCCTACGTTTTCGGCGCCGCCGGGCGGGAAGTGGGCTCCGGGGAGTTCGGCATCGCGGGGATCCTCACCACGGACGGCAACGGAAATATCACTGGCGGAGTGGCCGACTACAACACTGACAATGGCGGCAATCTGGACGGCGCCAGCGGCGCCACCAATTTTCCTGCCAGCCCCCTCACCTTCAACGCCGGCGGGACGTATAATATCGGGACCGTGGTCGGCCGCGGCGACGTCGCCTTCACCCTCAGCGATGGGACGCCCGTGAGCGCCGCTGTGTACGTTGTATCGGCAACGGAGCTCCTGATCCTGAGAGCACAAACGCAGAGCTCGTCCGTCCCGCTGTTCGCAGGAAGAATGCTCTCGCAGTCCGAAACCTCCTTCGGCATCGGCGACTTGAACGGTACCGCCGTCATTTATGCAAGCGGACTAGGGACCTCTGGGACTCGCACGGAACTGGATATCGCGACCGCGAGTGGGTCCGGAACCTTCAGCATCACCATAAACCGGAACGATAGCGGAGTTCTGACATCGGGGAGTAGTTCTAGTGGCCTCTATACGGCGGACACCAACGGGCGGGTGCTACTGTCTGGAATCGGGAACCACAACTCGGTCCTGTACCTGGCGGCGCAAAACGAGGGGTTCAGTCTTGACGCCAGCCCTCACTGCGAGTCAGGCTTCCTCGCGCCCCAAATCGGCGGCCCGTTCACCAATGGCTCGTTTGCGTCGCCGCCCCCCTATGCTTTCGGAACGATCCAACCGGGGGATACGCATGTGGACGACAGCTCGGGCGTTGCCAGTTCCGATGGCAACGGCAACCTCACCGGGACGAGCGATGACAACTCCACCGGAAACGGCGGAAGCCTGAACCCGGGCCAATCGTTCAACTCCACTTATGCAATCGATTCCACAGGCACTGGGGTTATCCCTGCGGGTTGCACCTTTACCTCAGGAACCTGCGACCTCATCTTCATCGTTATTTCGCCGCCCTCGGTGACTTTTCCGTTCGGGCAGGCGGCGTTAATGGACGCCAGCTCGAGCAACAAGTACCCCGCGCTGGAAACGGCAGAGCGGTAACAAACAAGTAGCACGGACATCCGATCGGGATAGGGGGAGCGGTCACCCGCTCACCCCTCCCACACCACCGCCGGCTGGCGCAGAAGGAAGCTCTGCGGTCCTCAGAGGTTAGAAATGCGCCTGAGCGCGAAGCCAATGCCTACTTACATAGGCTACTACTGGGCGCGCGACGCGTCCAGTGCGGCAAAATGCCACACATATTTGCTTATCTGCATATTCCAAGTTATAGTTCTAACCCATTGAAAAGCATTGGGATAACGTGGCGCAGAGGCAGATCATCGCAAGAAAAATGGGAAGAAAGGTAAAGATGGGAATCTCGCCCCTGGCGGCTATGTTCTCCCTGGCCGCCACACCGTGCTAGCTGCGGGTGGCACAGGTCCGCCGCGGCGGACTTTCCACGTATGCGTCCCGGCCTGCCCGCCTCCGCTCCTCGACTCTCTTGTTTGAGGCCAGTCATCCTTCAGCTCCTGACAGGAAGAGTGAATGGCCACTCGCGCTTCATCCGCGCCCGAACAAAGTACGCTGCGCTCCCCACCGCAAAAACCGCAAACGCGAAAATCAGTGACTTCCTCGCCGCGGTTCCCAACACGTAAAGCCAACCCAGAAGCGAGATGATTCCGGGCAGGGGATAGAACCACATGCGGAAGGGTCGCGGGAGTTCGGGAGCTTTGAATCGGAGCAAGAAGAAACCCACGGTCTGGGGCAGGTACTGGATCAACACGCGCGTGGCGACCAGGCTTCCGATGACCTCACTCAGATGGCCGAGACTGAAGATGGAGGCCACAATTCCCAGCGTGATGAGCGAGACATAAGGGAACTGACCTTTGGGATGAAGGCGCGCGAAGATGCGGAAAAAGTTTCCGTCCATCGCCGCCGCGTAGGGGATGCGGGAATATCCCAGGAGCAGCGAGAAAACCGAAGAAAAGGCAATCCAGAGCAGCAGGCCGGTCATCACTTTGCCTGCGGCTGCGCCCTGGAGTCTTTCGATATAGACAGAGGCAATGAAGGGGCTGTGAATGGCCTCCCGCCAGGGGATCACACTGAGGAAGGAGGCGGTCATCAGCACGTACAGGGTTCCCACCGCCAGGATAGAGAACATGATGGCACGCGGAATCACGCGGCCCGGATTGCGGATTTCTTCGGCAAGGTAACAGACATTGTAATAGCCGAAGTAATCGTAGAGGGCATAAAGCGTGGCGTGGCCGAGCCCCACCCAAAAAATCCAGTTCAGGTGAAACGCGCCAGGAGGGAAATCCAGCAGGCGCCTGGCACTCAAGTGAGGCAGCCCGGAAAAGATGATCCAAAAGCATCCCAGAATCACGCCACCCACCAGGATCACCGAAACGTTTCCGAGGGCGCCGATGCGCCGGTAAAGCAACGCCACCAGCAACAGCGGGAAAACCGCGGCGACCATGCGCACGCCCACTGGCGACAGGCCCGGCAAGAGATAGTGGAGATAGTTGGCAAAGCCGATGCTGCCGCTGGCCACCGAGAGTGGCGCCGAAAACATGATCTGCCAGACCATGAGGAATGAGAACCAGCGTCCCACGCTGCGTGGTCCGTAGGCTTCGCGAAGATAGTTGTAACTCCCACCCGCCTTGGGCATCGCCGCGCCCAGTTCCGCCCAGACCAGGCCGTCGCAGAACGCCAGCAGCGCTCCCACCAACCAGCCCAGCATCGCCTGGGGCCCGCCCATGGTGGCCAGGAGGAGGGGAATGGTAATGTAGGGACCGATCCCCACCATGTCCGTGATGGCCAGAGACGTGGCCTGGATCAGCCCCAGTTCGCGACGCAAACCCGGTTTGGTGGACGAGCCCATAACGAAGTTGTCAGTAGTCAATTGTAGTCAGTTGTCAGTAGTCAGTTGTCAGTAGTCAGTCGTTGCGAACTTGCGATCGTTTGGCACAGGGGACCCGACACCTGAAACCTAGCACCTGGCACCTGAAACCTGTTCTTCGCGTCTACTTCTTGAGGAGCAGGCGAAGGAGGTCAGCCTTGGCCTTGGGGCCGGGCGAGACGGGCCGGGCAGAGAGGCTAAGCAGGTAGACCGTGCGAGCGGCTTCCTTGACTCTCGCCACGCAATGCTCGCAACCCTGGTTGAGGTGCTCGCGCAGTTCCCGCGAGCCCTCATCCGAGAGCGTTCCGAGCAGGAACAATTCGTAAACGTCCTCTAGATGTCGGCAGTCCAAGTTCCCAACACCGCGTGTTGACGGTGCCTCAGGAAGGTAAAGGCCGCGCGCAACCCCGCATTCACCTTGCCCAGGGGCTCGCCCAGCTGCTCCGCGATTTCTGCTTCGGTATAACCACCGAAAAGCGCAAGCTCTAGCGCGTGGCGTTGCGGCTTGGGCATTTGGTTGAAAGCTCTTTGAAGCAGGCCCATCCGAGCATCAGCCAAGGCTATGTCCTCCGCACTCGGCATCCAGGCCTGAGGAGACGCGGCGAGGAATAGCAACGTTTCCGAGTCACCCTTGGTCGAACGGCGCTCCCGTGGTTTGTCCTCTTTGCGTGCTAAAACGGCTGACTTGCCCGCCGCCTTCTCCTCTTTTGTACGACCCTGCCAGTGGCGACTTTGGGTAGGTCGAGCCCCGACTGTCCGCTGGGCGTGAAGACGCTTCAAGGCGACGTGCCGCGCCGTGAGCACAAGCCAAGCAGCCAGACTCCCCTTGGTTTGGGCAATACCGGGCGCTTCCTTCCACAGTCGCACAAAAACCTCCTGCAACGCGCTCTCAGCATCGGGCCTCGCGGATAAAATGCGCATAAGCAGCCCCATCAGCTTGGGGGCGAGGTCCTCGTACAAGCTCGCCAGCGCTTCAACCTCACGGTCTGCCAGGCGGCCCAGAAGCTCCTCCGTCTTCAATTCCTGGTTCGCGCCCGATGACTTGGAGGACCCTGTATTGGCTTCAGTACGCATGGCATTTCAATCGAACCAAATCGTAATCCGTTTCCGCCAAAACTATCGCATCCATTCTTCCCTGCCCCAAGGGCCAAGCGGGCTTTCCCTTCATTTGTCTCAAAATGTCCGACCCGTGTTGCAACTTACGTTGCAACGATTCTTTAATGATAACCATAAAGAGAATCGATTGGACTACTCAAGGCCTCCGGCTTTAAATGATAAGTGAGTCCCGCCAGAGCATCGGATCTTCGTCGAGAAGGCCTTGCCCCCAGGGCTTCACGACTTGACCATGGCGGGACCGAATTCCTCTTCTTCACTTCGGGCCCCCGATAAGGGGCCCGAATTTTTTTGCCTGCCTTTTGATGGTCTTTCCTGCGCGGTTCGCAAGGGCCGAGGTTTACCTGAGATTAGATCCTTACCAAGGAGTCAAGAAGTTAAAGAGTTTATTTTCTCAACTCTCCAATTCTTCGACTTCAGGCCACCTCATCCTGAAATCCTCTTCTCTCCGGCGTCCCAACTGGCTATCGTGTTCTTGAAGTACGAGTGATTGGCCATGTGGCAGGCAATGGCCGTATTGTTTCCGAAGGTCGCATCCTCGACCGAAGGCCTTCGCGTTCTCACCGACTCGAAAAAGTTCCAAAGGTGCTCGCGGTCGTCGTTGTAGTCCGGCGGCGCATAATAGCGCGTCGATTCGACCGTCACCGAGGTGGCAGGTTTCGGCTCATGTTCCTTGTGCCACTGCTCTGCGAAATCGATTTTCATTTTCTTGGGCCAACCCGGGGTGCAGGGTTGGTAATCCACGCCTTGCTGGGGCGTCACCATCAGCTCGCCGTTGCGGATTTCGAGCATTCCCAGCGTGCCCATGAATCGCGTCACCTCTTCCGTCTCCGTGTTCAACGTCACTCTGAAAGTGGCACGGAACTGAGGGTATTCATATACGGTCGTCATCGTGTCGGGGACATCCCGCCCGTCCTTCCAGCGGAAAAGGCCGCCCATCGAGAAGGCGCGTTTGGGCGGCGCCGTGATTCCCGCGACGTAGTGGACCCCGGTCAAGAGATGCACGTAAAGGTCACCAGGAATCCCTTCTCCATAATCCTGCCAGCAACGCCAGCGCGTGAAGTGCATGGCATTGAATGGCTTCTTGGGGGCCGTCCCCAGCCAGGTGTCCCAGTCGAGAGTCTCCGGAGATAAATCCGGCGGCACCGAGTATTCCCAAGCGCCACAGGGGTCGTTGCGACCCATCGAGGCTTCGACCAGGCAGACCTCGCCGATCACACCCCGTTCGTAGAGTTCTTTGGCTTTGGCATACACGATGGAGCTTCGCCGCTGGCTGCCAATTTGCACGATCCGGCTGTTCTTCTGTTCCGCCGCAATCATCTCAAAGCCGTCCGCCACAGTGTGGGTCATGGGTTTCTCGCAGTAGACGTCCTTTCCGGCATTACAACAGTCCACGACGATCTGCTTGTGCCAGTGGTCCGGCACCGCGGCGACGATGCAGTCTATCTCCTTGTTGTCGAGGAGTTCCTTGTAGTGGCGCGTGGTGGGAATCTCCTTGGCGACGATTTCTTTGGCCAACTCGCGCCGTCCGTCGTACAAATCGCAAGCGGCCACGCATTCAACTCCTGGGAGCTGGATCGAGGTGCGAAGCAGCCCGGAACCTTGCATGCCCACGCCGATGATGCCCATCCGCACTGTGTCACCGGCCGGAACCACCCGGGGAGAGGCATAGGACGGCCCCGGGTCTAAAAGAAATGACCGGCCAGCCAGCGTTGCGCCCGCCACACACGCCGTCGTTTGCATGAATTTACGCCTGGAAATCCGCTGCTCACTCATGGGCTATCACCTCCTGATGAATCAATACTATTCCCGCAGGCGCTTATCCTATTCGCCGCAGGACCCAAGATTGAGGGAGAATCTCCGGACCGGCGCGAATCAGTGCCTGTGCAATAGCCTTGGCAGGCGGGAAGTGCTGCGCCGCCGGTCATCCCACGATTCTCTCCGCATCCCCGTCCCACCTGGCCATCGTTTGACGGAAATAAGAATAGTTGGCCATGTGGCAGCCGATGGACGCGTGGTGGCCGAAGACTTCGTTCTCCATCACCGGCTGGCGCGTTCGAACGGCCTTGAAGAAATTTGCCAGATGGCCGACCACGTCGCTGTAGCCAGGGGGCGGCAGGTATGTCTCTTCCTGTCGGTCAACCGCGAACTCGCCGGGTTCCGGAAGGGGATTAGCCTTTTGCCATTGTTGCAAGTAGTCGTCACGCAGCTTGGCGGGCCAGCCGAAAATCGAGTAGCCGTCAGGCTGCGGGCAGGTATCCTGCGGAGTGAAAGTCACCATCGGCCCTCTCGCCAAATGCGCTGCCCCCAGACCAAAAGCCGGCATGGAGGTGACGTCCCGGATGGTCATCGTCCCCTTGGTGCCATAAAAACCCATGAATTCGCCACTCTTGTTGTTTTGGTTACAGCGCATACAGACCCGGAAGTCGGGATAATCGAAGAGCGTCCACAACAGGTCGGGGAAATCGCGGTCCTCCTTCCAGCGGAAGAGGCCCCCCGAAGAGTGAGCCCGCTGCGGCGGTGCATTCGTGCCGGTGATGAAGTGGATCCCGGAAAGCATGTGAACAAACAGGTCGCCCGCCAAGCCCTCGCCGTAATCTCCAAAGCAGCGCCAGCGGAAGAAGCGCTTAGGGTCAAAGGCGCGCTTGGGCGCGCCACCAAGAAACCGCTCCCAATCGATTGTGTGTTCATTGGCGTCGGGCGGAATGGGATTCACCCAGGCGCCATCCGGGGTGTTGCGGTCCCAGGTGGCTTCAATAGCTGTAACCTGCCCGAGCTTTCCTGAATTGAAGATTTCCCTGGCCTTGGCGTAGACGATGGAGCTGACGCGTTGGCTGCCCACCTGGAGGATGCGGTGATTGTTCGCCACGGCTTGGACCATGGCAAAACCGTCCTCCAGCGTGTGCGTCATGGGCTTTTCGCAATACACGTCTTTTCCGGCGGCCGTGCCCTCCTCAACCAATCTGCGATGCCAGTGATCGGAAGTGGCGACTATGACCACGTCGATATCCTTGTGGTCGAGGAGCTCACGATATTCCCGTGTGACCGGAACCTGTTTCCCCAGGAACTCCCGCGCCGCCAGGTGGCGGCTGTCGTAGAGGTCGCACGCCGCGACGCATTCCACACCATTCACATGGCGCGAGGCCTGTAGCAATTCGCAACCCCTTACGCCCGTGCCGATGATCCCGAAACGGATGGTGTCACTGGCACAAACAGGACCCGCAGAAGCTTGAAATGGGGTCGGGTCCAGCAGAATCGTGCGTGCTGCAAACGAAGCGCCCGCGAGAGCCGCCGACCGCCGGACGAACTCGCGACGGGACATCGGTCCTTTCTTCATGGTGATTCCCTCCTGTTGACAGGCCGCACTCCCAAGCACGAGCCATCCGGCTCAAGCAGATCGAAGGGTCACTGCTACGAGGTAATCCTCTTCGCCCTCGCATCCCAAACGGCCGCCGTTTTGTTGAAATAGGAGTAATTCGCCATGTGGCAGCCGAGGGCAGTATTGTTTCCAAACACCTCGCTCTCGACCACCGGCTGGCGTGTCCTCACGGCGTGGAAGAAGTTCGCCTGGTGGTCCGCCATGTCGCTGTATTGCGGTGGCGGAGTGTAGACCTCATCCTCATCTTCGATCTTGAATTGTCCCGGCGGCGGCTCGGGATGTTCCGTACGCCATTTATCCAGGTACTCTTGGCGCAGTTTTTCCGGCCAGCCATAGATCGAATAGTCCTCGGGCTGAGCCGAGGGCGCCTGCGGCTTGAAAGTGAGAGTGGAACCATTGATGAGCATGGTGCCTTTCTTCCCGTAGAAGCCGAAAAACTCACCCTGGTAATTGTTGTTATGGTTGCAGCGCAGCACTACCTGGAAGTGCGGATAATCGTACATAGTCCAGAGAAGGTCCGGAAACTCGCGGCCATCTTTGTAGTAGTAGAGCCCGCCGGTGGAAAGCGCGCGCTGGGGAGGCGTATGAGTGCCGGTCACAACGTGAATACCGGAGAGCAGGTGAACGAACAGGTCACCCGCCAAGCCGGCCCCGTAATCCTTGTAGCAGCGCCAGCGGAAGAAGCGCGTCGGATCGAAGGGGCGCTGGGGTGCGCCGTCAAGCCAAGTGTTCCAGTCGATGGTCTGCTCGCTGGCGTCCGGCGGAATCGGATATACCCAGGCGCCGCTGTCGGTGTTCCTATCCCACGCTGCCTCGATGGTATCCACTTGCCCCAGCTTGCCGGAATCCCAGATCTCCTTCGCCTTGGCGTAGAGAATCGAGCTGACGCGCTGGCTGCCGACCTGAACGATGCGGTCGTGCTTCTGCACGGCCTCGATTATGGCCAGCCCGTCCTCGACACTGTGCGACATGGGTTTTTCGCAGTAAACGTCCTTCCCCGCCTCGACCGCATCGATCACCGCCTTGCGATGCCAGTGGTCCGGAGTCGCTACCAATACTGCGTCAATATCCTTGCGCTCCAGAATCCTCCGGTAATCGCGTGTGGTTTCGATGTCCTTCCCTTTCAGAGCTTCTTTGGCGGCAATATGCCGGCTATCGTATAGGTCCGCTGCAGCCACACATTCCGCGCCAGGCACCGATAAACTGGCTCGCAAGAGATCGCAACCCTCGACGCCCGTGCCGATGATGCCGAACCGGACGGTGTCCGATGCCGCCACGGGACCAGGCGACGCCCACAACCGTTTGGGCTCCAGCAGTGTGACCTTGGCGACAATGCCCGCGGCAGCCACGCCCCCACCCCACTGCATGAATTCACGTCGAGTGAACGAATGTTCCTTCATAATAGACAAGACCCCCCTTTGAAGACTGCAAATCCCATAAAATCTGCAGGCGCACAGTCTGCCAGAAACTAGCAGCGAGTAAAAGTGTTTTGTTGAATGGAGAGGAAACAGGAAGGCCGAAATCAGCGGTCAGTGGTCAGTCGCCTGTAATCAGAAGAAAAGGGCAATGCTCGAGCAAGCGTCGTGCTCACCTGCCGAGGGGGCGTTTTGCGCGGCCTTCCTAAACTGACCACCCTATGTCGCTCCCAGTATTGCAACACCGGAGCGAGCCTCGTGAGAAATACGACGGAACCCACTTGGCCACTGTGAAGATGGCTCAATTCATGCGGCTGCTCGTTGGTGGTTGCTTGTTTCACAATATGGATAGGATCAAAGGGTCCGACCGCGGCACTATCCAAGGAGCAACCCCTATGTAGGAGGCCGCACTTCCACAGGATGCCAGGGGTCACCGATTCCATCGGCAATTTCCTCGGCGGTTGGCCTTCCTATGTGAGCCCCTGCTTTAACTCGAAACTTCGAGCGCGAGACCTTATCTAGTTCTAAGAGTTTCTTTCCCAAGACGTGATTGTAGTCGGCCCAAGAGACCGTAACGACCTGGGAATAGTCTGCAAGGAATACCCCGTCCTGCCCACGAATTTCGCCGAGGTAATATAACTGAAAGTATGGACGGCCCTCGCCGTATGGATCAATGTTCTCTTGTAGGCTGCGGTATCCGGGAGATCTCAGGAGCGAATCCCAGACCTGGATCACCCTGCACAGCAGAAAAGCTGGCGGCGGATGCTCCTGGCGGCTGTCAACATCACAGTCCTGACTAAACACTGCGGCAAGCGAAACAGCCGCGCCAACCTGGGCATGCTGATAGCGACTTCTCCTTGTCTCTTCTGTGATCGGTTCCAAACGCCCGCTCGCTCGGTTGTACGCTGCAAGGAAGACTGTCGGCTTGTCCATCCGAACAAGGGGAAACAACACATCAGAAATAACATCTCCTTGCCTTAGCGTTGTCATATCCGAGGTTTCGACAAACATGTGTCAAATCTCGTGTCCGGCCGCCGGCAAGCCCGGCTGGGTTTTTGAAAACAACCTCTTGGCCACGTCTGCGGGCAGCCTCACGGCATCCCCGGGTATAACGTCTTCCGTGCCATCGAGGGGAACAGACACTAGAACCGTAGGCTCATAAGCCATTAACGGCGTATCGCTAATCCAGTCATGAATCGTGGCAGTGTTGGTTGCATTGATGTCCTTCATATTCTCACCTCTTTTGGGGAATCCTCTCCTGATATTTTTTTCCGTTGAATCGCCCTAAATCCCTCCATTCTCGTAACCGTCGCGACCTCCACCATCCCTCCGACCCCCCGCACTCCAACCAGCCACTTTTGGAGGGTCACAGTGGTTTTGATAAAGAAAATCGCAAGGTCGACGCAGTCCTGCAGTGGCAGAAAAGGAAAAGGTATATGTAACGTCAGCCTGCTTTTGAGTTCGTTCTCAAGCGCCGGATTTCGCTGCTGCGGCGGTACCCCAAGGATGTCCTGGACCATACCTGGGAGTTGGCCATCAAATCCCTGGATTATCCTGTCTGTGATCTCCCGTTGTCCCCCCCACGCCGCCCCGAACCCAAGGCCTGGTAGTAACTCGTTTGGAGCAGGCCTATTCGGGATGTGAATTTCAAAGACTCTCCCATACGCCTCGCCCTCATCATACCCTCCTATCAAGAATGCCATGTCTTGGCCAGGAGGAAGCCTATCCGGCATACCAGAAGACTTCCACTGTTTCATAAAGAATTCACCCAGGCGCTTCGCGAAGTCGGCGACAGGGAGTCTAATGGGACCCCCTTTACTATCCTTCTCGAGGCCCTCGAGTTCACTCTCGAACTCCGGCAGGAAGCTGCTTGCGGTTCGTGGCTGGTGCTGACCTTGACCAAGGGCGCCCAACCCATACGTCACCGCTCCGACGTACTTCTGATTCCTAATTTCAAGTAACTTCGCTGCATTGTCAAAGGTCGCGGGCACGAGGACCGGTGGCGCCCCTGGAACGGGCGGCTTTTCCTGGGCCATCAACGTGACGCGACTGTCTACCGCCAACACTATTCCTTCGGCACCCTTGAAGACAAAGCCCAAAGACATGTGACCCCCCTCCCCGGCAAGGGACCTATAATATAGCACAACGCCGACCTCGATGGGGATCGGCCCGACCCAGACTTTAGTCCTGGCATTGATGTTAACACCGAAACCCTCTGTACGAGCATTTCCATGATGAATTAACAGCTTTTTATAACCGCCGTCGCGGCAAGACATGCATCGTGGTTTTGTAGACTGAGATGTCCGACCTGTAGAATTCGACGTACGTTCATCACACCACCCTGGTTCTCCAATCGGCGTAGTGGAGGTCGAGCCAAATCCGTCAGCCCTGCCTGCCGCCTCGTGCTTTTCTCAAATCCGTTCCCCGTCCAGACATTTCTCAATCACTTCTTCGAGCATCGGCAAGGGGATAAGGAAGCGAGATCCGATCCGTATAGCGCCGACTCGACCGGAGTTGATCCACCGGTAGAACGTAGTGAGCGATATGCTGCCGCCCGTGCGCCGGCAGAGAAGGCGCCAGGCGTTAAGGGGAGTGAGCATGGGCAAGGGAGCAGGCGCCTTTTTGGAATTCTGCGCCCCGAGGGCTGGACTTGGAGTTCGAACGGTGTAGGGCTCCATGGCGAAACAATTCCTCCAACCAAAGTTCACCGGCGACAGACGACAGTCAAGCGTGCAGGCTTACCCTGCATTTCCCTGAGCGAGTGCACGCATCTCATCAGGCTGCTTCCCCCAGCATGAACCGGAAGCGTTCCTCCGCTAGCCGGTGCCGATCCCTGAAGCGCTCATCGTCGGGCTCGGAGTCCGGCAGGCCGAATTTGGCTTGGTCCAGAAGCAAAAACGTGGGTTGCTGGGACAGAAAACAATCGGGCTCGAGCGACTGGCGGCGGTGATACGCGCACTCGCCGTCACCCTCCGGTTGGGCCGGAAAAACGCAGCCCTTCTGGCAGCAGCGGGGTAGGAAGAGTTCCCGGCGCAGCGCTGCGGGATGCGCCCGCAGCGAAGCATGAGGCTCGAGCGGCGGTCGACCTCCGGCCGCGGCACCATGAACTCTGCCCGATCCTCGTTGTAGTGGCGCCGGCGCTAGGACACGAAGGTCAGGCCGAAACACATTTGCAGCTTGGTGATGGCTTTCAAACAGCATGGAAATGCTCCTTGATAAGAGGTCTGGCATGTGGCCGCAAACTTGGTAATAATTTCGTGAGGAAAAGAGAGTCTTGGGGGTCTCGCGGGCGGAAGTTTTTTTTCGAAACAACCCCTCCCACAAAAAACCGAAATGTGCTAACATAGCTTTCCATACGGCACGGGAGGTAGGCTAAGTTTTGCGTAGCCGAGCAAGGTACCGAGCGACGTAGGCCACTTTCCTTCAAGTCCGCGCTCCAACCTTCCGATAAAAGGGAGGAGAGGAACTCTGAGTGTACGAGGCTAGTGGTCCGCAGGAACGCCGCGCATGAATCTGGCTGGAAGTCGAAGGAAAGTGGCGCAAGGCGCCCAGAGTGGGCGCGTGTCGGGTCTATGTTACGAATGGGTAGCATAGCAAAGAGTAAACATGGCGACCAAGCCCCGGCCCGCGCCCCAATGAATTCGAGGGAAACACCAGGCAAGCGCGCGGGAGCGGGCCGGGCCGGTTCAATGGCCAAGTCCGCCTGGGAAGCCGCCGCCGGGCGCTGGGGAGCGATCCCCCAGGGCCCCAAGCGCGGCGACTGTGCCTTCACATGTAGCCGACCAGGAAGCGGCAGCTAGCATTGGAAGGCGAGTGCAGTGTAGCCTATTACAATCGCAATTGTCAAGCTTTTTTTGCAAAGGAGAGGAGTGGAACTTATGGAAGAAATGAATGCCGCGAAAGTAGTAAAAAAGGTTCGACAGCGGTTAGAGGTCAGCCAGGAGGGTCTGGCGCGGCTGCTGAATGCCACCAAGGGAGCGGTGCAACACTGGGAGCGGGGCCGCAACCGGCCGGACTTGGCGCGCCTGCTGGCGCTCCGACAACTCTGCCCGGCGGGTGCGGAACGGAAGGAACTGGAAGCGCTCATCAAGGAAACGCAAGCCCATGTGGCGCCGTTGCCGACCGGCCAGCCGGGACCGGGCGGGAAGATTACTCTACCCCAGCCGGGCGAAAGCCTGATCCTGTTGCGCAGGGACAACAACAAGCTACGGAAACAGGTCGCCAAGCTGGAATCAACCTTGAAACGCCGCAGTGAACAGTTGCGCATCCTCGAAGATTTGGCAACGGAGCTGCAACGGGATATGGCCAAGCTCCGCGCGGGTCAATCGGTGGCCGCGCCCGCGCCTGTGAGTAGCTCAGGTTCGCAGCCGAGTGAATGACCGAAGGGTGGCGGCGAATCTCCCATCGGCAGGCTGACGGCCCATGGCTTGGACGCCCCCGTCCTGCCATGAGTGGCGCCTGATGGGTCTGTATCCTGCCTGGGTGGCGACGTGCAAGCAGGCCTAGGGCTTCCTGAGGCGGATGAGTTGGACGGATACCACGACGGGGAGCCCTGCCGGCTCCCCTTGGTGCCCCAGAATGCGCAGGAAGGTTACTGCCTGGGCCAACAGTTTCCGTGCGTCAGGCTGTGAACGAAGTCCCAGCAGCAGTGCGAATGCTTCCCGCAGCAGTGCCCTGTCCGACTTTGTTCCATCGCTCATCCTTAGAAAAGACTCCCTTCAATGCCGACCAACTGGCTTTCAATCAGTGTGGGCGTCGGCGCCCCGCAGTCCAGGGGCACAAATGGCCGATCGCGCCTTGGACCTTCGGCGTGGATAGCCCGGGCGCACAGTTCCCTTCCCGTCCCGTTTTCACCCGTGACCACCACCGGATGCCGCCTAAACGCAAAACTGGTAGTTAGAGGGCAAACGGCCTGCGTCTCTCCCGAGGGGCGAACCAACACTGAGAAGGGTTGCGGCATAGTCGGCGCCTTCGCTTCGAGTTTGCCTATGCGGTCGAAGAGGCCCTACCATAAGTCGTCGTTAGCGGCAACGTCAATAGGGTATAACACCTAGTATTCACTAAAAGATACTGTAGACTTGTTGTCCGAGGGCCCTGGCTAGCAGGTGATAATGCCATTGCGGATGGCGTAGTGGATCAGCTGGCCGAGAGAATGCAAGTTTAGTTTGCGCATGATGTTGGCGCGATGGGCTTGCACCGTCTTGACGCTGAGGCTTAGGAGGGTGGCAACCTCCTTGTTGCTCTTCCCCTCTGCCAGCAGTTGAATGACCTCGCGCTCGCGCGCAGACAGGTGGGGTCCAGTGAAATCGACCGTGTCGCTGTTCCAGGCGAATCCCATCTGCCGACTGAGCAGGATTCCTGCCACCTTGGAGGTGAAGAACGGTCTACCTTGGGTTAGAGCTTCTATGGCGCTCACCAACTCGCGCCCGGCGTCCGATTTAAGCATGCACCCGTGGGCGCCTGCCCTGACCACTTCGGCCAAAAGCTCCTCCGACTCATGCACCGTGAGCACCAGCACCTGCGTCTCAGGAACGGCTTTGCGGATCTGGCGCGTGGCTTCCAGGCCATTCAGCTCCGGCATGGTGATGTCCATAATGACCACGTTGGGCTTGAGCCTCCCTGCCTTCTCTACTGCTTCGCGCCCCGTTGCCGCCTCTCCGCACACCTCCCACCCGGCCTGTGCTTCCACCAGCGACCGCAGGCCGCGACGAACCACGTCATGATCATCCACCAGCAGGATGCGTAGTCTGCCCATTGGTCACCTCCCCGAAGGGTAGAATCGCCCTCAACGTGGTTCCCCGGCTACCGGTCTGGATGTGCAGCCGGCCTCCCAGTTGCCTCAGCCTTTCCCGCATCCCAGGGATACCTACGCCGATGTCTGTGCTTTCCGGGCCAGCAATCCCCAGCGCAGCCGAGGGGAACCCGTGTCCTTCATCCGCAACCGTCAGGACGATCCCGTTGGGCCAGCGCTCGAGGCAGATGCGGGCCGTCTTGCTTCCGGAGTGGCGGTGGATGTTCGTCAAAGCCTCCTGCACAATCCGGTAGAGCGCCAACTCGACCTCGCTGGGCAGCCGGCCCAACTCGAGCGACACGTCTACATGGACTGCTATCCCACTCCTCTGGGCAAAGCCTGCCGTGTACCATCGTAGGGCGGGGGCCAGTCCGGCTTCATCGACCAGAGGCGGGTGCAACAAGTAGGAAAGGGTCCGGATCTCCCGCGAACATTGCTCGGCCAGCTCCAGGCTCTCGACAAGGCAGGCGCTTGCTCTGGGACTCAGGTGTGCGGCCGAGTCTTTCACCATGTTCAGGTTGATCGCCAGGCCCGCGAGGCTTTGCGCGGCAGTCTCGTGCAGTTCGCGCGCAATACGTCGTCGCTCTTCGTCCTGCAAGCGGAGCAAACGGCCCGACAGTCGGCGCATGGCCTCCTCCGCGTGTCTCCGCGTGGTTATGTCCTCAACGATTCCGTCATAGTACAGCACCCGCCCGTCGTCTGCCCGCACAGCTCTCCCGCTCTCTCGTACAAAAATCACCGACCCGTCGCGTCTGATCCAGGCAGCTTCCAGACCGACCACTTGGCCCTCACGCTCAATTCGCTCACGAAATACGCGTCTCGGGTAGCTGGGTTCAAAGCCTCCGCACTCAAGATTCCGAGCGGCCAGCTCTTCAAACGAGTCGAACTCTAACATTCTGACGAGGGCGGGATTCGCCATGAGAATGTGACCGTCCGGTGTAGTTCGATAAATCCCGACGGTCGCGTTCTCCACAAGACTCCTGAAACGCTCTTCGCTTTCCCGCAGCGCCTCCTCGGCCCGCTTTGTCTCGGTGATATCGCGGATGATTCCCCGGTAGGAGATAATCACACCTTGTTCATCCCTCTCCGCGGTCAACGAGCAGTGGGTCAGCATCCTTTCACCGTTTTTCTTCTTGACGACGACCTCGTATTCGCTGCTTCCCTCTGCTCCCACCCGGGCAAGTATCCGCTTCCTATCCAGCGGATCTGCATAGACATCTTTTTCCAAGTCGAGACTGCACACTTCCTCTTTGGTTTTGTAACCGAAGAGCGCGATACCCTTTCTGTTCATGTCGAGGATTTTTCCCTCGGGGGATGTGATAAAGAGGCCGTCGAAGGACTCCTCAAAGCGAGACCGGTATTTTTGCTCGCTTTGTTCCAGGAGTCGGAGATAGGTCAGACGCTCTTCTTCCGCCCGCTTGCGCCCGGCGATGTCGCGGGCAGCGGCGAACACGCCAATAACATCTCCCGCCTCGTCCCGGTACACCGACGCGTTGTAAAGCACCGGCGTCACTTGTCCGTCGCGGTGCCGAATCTCCAACTCGTAGTCCTGGACCAAGCCTTCTCGGAACACCTGCTTGTATCCCGTTCGGGCCTTCCCGGGGTCGGTAAAATAATCTGAAAAGTCGGTCCCAATGAGTTGGCGGCGCGAGCGGCCGGTCACCTTCTCAGTGGCGTTGTTCACGTCGGTGATCTTCCCGTCCGGAGCGATGGTGACGAGCGGATCCAGGCTCGCCTCGATCAGGCTGCGGTTATAAGCATTCGCCTGCCGCAGCGCGGCCTCGGCCCGCTTGCGCTCGGTGATGCCGTCGAAGGTTGTATAAACCTGGTAAGGCTTCGTCTCACCCGGCCTAAACTGGGGTACTGCATGGATGTTGATCCAAATGTATTCATTTGCACCAGGGCGGAACACACCCATTACGTGTGATACCTCTTTTCCCGTCTTTAACGCAATCATAGCCGGATGCGTATCACCGGGAAAATCGGAACCGTCCTCATGGATGGCTTTCCATCTGGGGTCCGTGGATGTTCTCCCCAGCATTTGGGCAAGCGTCAACCCCAGGAGCCGCTCGGCAGCGCGGTTGGCAGAGATGATGTGACCCTCGGCGTTCTGGTACACTACCCCCTGCGTCATGGTTTCGAACAACGTTCGATGCTTTTCTTCGCTCTCCCGCAGCGCTTCCTCCGCCCGCTTGCGCTCCGTGCTTTCAATCATTGCCTGTTTGCCATCGCGACCTACGAGGGCGAACTGGTGCGTGCCGAAAACATCCATAATCTCCTGGGGGTCGCATTTATCAAGGGAATAAGAGCAGATGGCCAGCATGTGATAATTGTGAATTCCATTGTTAACGGTTGCCTCATAGTCAGAGAAACTATTCCACTCTTCATGCTCGGTCCAGATGGTGCTGCCGCTAATGCGAAGACCCTCAAACCCGTTCTCTCGGGCCTGCCGTTCTTTATCAAGGCATCCCCGCAGTACTTTGTCAGGATCAAATTTCCCGGCCCTGGTGTACCACTGGCTGAAATGGAGAAGTTCAATCTGACCTTTCTTGTCGTACTGGTCCAGCTCCTTTACCGCCCTCTGCAGCTCAGCCCTTGCCTCTTCAACGGTCAAGGGTTCGGAAACGACCCACATGCAGAATTCGTTGCTCTCCAGCCCGGCCTTGAAATAGGGGACAAGAATATCAATCAGGTCCTGCTTCGTTTGGTAAAAGTAACAGAGATGCGTCCCCCAGGGAACGTCCCCTAATATGCTTATCCCCGATTTCCTTTCTGGATTAGAAATTGCAACCATTTTGCCCTTCCTAACCGGAATCTCCGTCTTGACTTCCCAGCCAACCGATTAACGTACACTTGGCCCTTTTCGTGTTCTCATCCTCGGTGATGGGATATGGTTTCTCCACGACGGTTGTCCTTTCCTCTGAGATTTCGCCAGCCCGACTCTACCGAATCGGCCCGGAACCGTCGCCAAACCTCCAACGATGTTTGGGTCACCTTCAGGAAAATCAGATGGGGGCGTGTGAGTGCTAGCCTTTGGGGAACAGCGTGCTCGGGGTTGTACGCGCGACCGAAGCCTCTCGTGAGTTGGCCTGCGTACCTGCAACGCAAAGCTAATTCACCTGCTTTCGCGTTCGCGCGTGCGGCACACTGGCAAGCTCTATGGGGTGCTAGGTCTGGGTCATGTGTTGGGTCTGGTGTCTTTTTGCTGGCCTGGCGTCACGGCCCTAGACCGTGCTGCTCATCAATACAGGATGCTGTGTTTGCCGCGTTTAAATCCCACGTAATTGACACGCGCGTGGTAACTACTGTGTAAGCTGGCCGCTGGATCTCCCAGCAGGCGCATTCCAGTACCCACTTCCCGAGACAATATATATTTAATCATAACGTCAACTCACTGTCAACTAGAAGGGTCGAGGAGCGATGGGTAACCATTGCGTTATTTAACCGAGGAGGAGTTGACTGGTGATAGGGTAACCTTATGTATGAGTGAGTCATGATTTAGGAAAGGGACGAAAGCTGTCACGTCATTTTGACAGTTTATATCAAAAAGTGATTTGATCTTAGGCAACGAAGGGGAAGGAGAGCGATGAGCGCTGATTCCGTTTTGGATGAACTACGAGGCCAGGTTGCGATTGTAACGGGTGCGGGACGGGGTCTGGGACGCGCCACAGCGTTGGCGCTGGCGCGGGCGAGAGCGCGCGTGGGGGTGGTCGCGAGGTCCGCAGAGCAACTCACCGAAACGGTCCGTGGCGTCACGGAGGCAGGCGGGGAGGCATTGGCCGTCGTGGCGGACGTGTGCGACGCCGCGGCCGTCGAGCGCATGGCACGCGAAGTGGAGCACACGCTCGGGCCGGTGGACCTGCTGGTGAACAACGCCGGGACCGTGGGGCCTCTGGGGCCGATGTGGGAAGCCGACCCGGGCGATTGGTGGCGTGCGATCGAGGTGAACTTGCGCGCGCCTTACCTTTGCTCACGTGCCGTCCTGCCTGGCATGATCGAGCGCCGCTACGGCCGGATCATCAATGTCTCCACCGGCGCCGCCACCGTGGCCGTTGCGTACATGGGCGCTTACGTCATCGCCAAGACGGCGCTCACTCGCTTCACGGAGAACTTGGCGGCAGAGCTCATAAACTCCGGCGTCAGCGTTTTCGCCATCGACCCCGGCACCGTGCGCACCGCCATGACCGAACAGGTGCTTGAATCCGAGGCCGGAAAAAAGTGGCTGCCGTGGTTTCGGAAGTTGTTCGACCGGGGGCTGGACGTGCCGGCGGAGAAGGCCGCGCAACTGGTGGTGCAACTTGCCTCGGGGCGGGCGGACGCGCTCTCCGGGCGCTTCATCGACGTCTCTGCCGACCTCGCAAAGCTGCTGGAGCGTTTGGACGAAGTCAGGCGCGACAACCTTTACACGCTTTGCGTCCGCAAGCTGGATTCGGAAAATCGAAAATAGAAACTGGTGCTATTTCCGGAGTGAATCTGGACCTTCAACGGCTTGCCGGTAAGTGCCGAACTGTTGCGCCAACGGCTTGAGCGTGGGGTAAAACTGGACATACGTGTTTTCCACCGCCCCACCGCCATTATGACATTGCCAACACATCGCTTTGGGGTTGGCCTTGGCTGTTTTCGCGGAGGAATCGAAACTGAAGTAGGCCCACTTTTCCGCGAATCGAGTTGTGTCTTTCACTTCAACAGAGATGCCCATCAAGTCTGTCTCGTAATGGTCTACTGTCTCGGCGGAACCCTTGCTCCACGACATCCTTTTTTCCAGCACGAATACGGTCTTGTCGGGCCAACTCCCAGTTGCCCGGAACTGATGATACGCCGACGGCGAGACGAAGACGTCTCCAAACGTCTCCCCTTCGCCACTCGAGGCCTTGGAGTTCACGCGTAGGCGGGACGATAGGAATATCCACTCTCGATAACCTTCTGGACGCACGAGCTCATCGCCGCTGGTGTACTTCGGCAAATCTGAGCGCGAGTCCGGGCTGGATACTTGCAGCGACACCGCGCCCACCGAAATAAAAACGAGAGCCCCCAACAAAGTGCCGGTCTTCAAATCTGCCTCCCTTCCTTGGCCCGGGAAACATCGCCCTGGGAGCCTGCGAATGTACGTCCGTGGCCCGCCTCGAGAGCGAAGGGTCGCTACTGGCTGACGGTGCAAAGGATACTATGGAATTCGTCGAGGGTCACCTTTTCTGGCCGCAGTGGGAGAGAGACCTCTCCGTGGCCTTCTCGCGGGCCCTGAATTGCGAGAAAACCCAAACGACGAGGCTGGCCATTGACGTGTGCATAGACCGGGACACGCATCGCGAACTGATCGGAGACCTCACTTTGCTTCAAGGAGTACTCCAAGATCGTCTTACCTCCGCCCCCGTCCTTGAGGTTGTAATGGAAATCGTAATGGGGAACTTCCCTGCCGTACACCCATTCGTTGAAGAACCAATCCATGGGTTGGCCGAAGTGTTTTTCCACCATCTTGCGAAAATCCTCCGTGGAGGCATTCTTGGACGCGTAGGTCGTTGCGAAATCCTTCATCATCTCAATGAAACGCTGGTCAGGCTCCTGGAGCCGGGGGTCTTCCATAAGAGCTCGCAGCATTTCCAGTACGTACGCGCCCTTATAATAGACCAGGACAAGGTAGAGGTTCCCTTCCAGATAAGCCGGGAGCTGCAGGCTGAGCCACAGCGGACCAACATCTACCGGCCGATGTCCGGCGGCATCCTTATCAAGCAGCCACTTGCGTTTCAAATCCCAGAAGCTTCGCACTTTCCCAGGTTCAAACTTGCGCACGTAGAGCCCTGCGGAGAACTCCGCGAAGCCTTCGGACAGCCACTCGTCGTGATACGTCTTCCAACCCACCGTATGCCCCCACCACTGGTGGGCCATCTCGTGCACCGCGACAACGTTGTAGAACTCGCGTGCCTCCGCAGTGTCTTGCAGCCGCAGCTGGTTACGGGTGGTGGCGTCCAGCAGCGAGTCGTAAGGGAGGAAGATCAAGGTCGGCCAGCTCTGCCCGTAACCCCGGATGGGCTGCTCGGTTACGGAGATATTCTTGAACGGCAAAGCGCCGTAATAGTACTCGTAGAGCTTCAAGGCCTGAAAGCCAACGGCCGCCGCATAACCGGCGTTGGCCGCGGTGTTGAAACCGCCGGTGGTGATGCCGAGCTGCCCTGCGAGGTTGCCGTGCCCGGGACCTTGCGCAAGCTCCGCCAAATCGAGCGCCGACTTCAATCCGCGTAATTCGTCAGGGACCTCCCTGCCGCTGTAGGCAGTGACGGTGAGATGCGGGTCGGAGTGGCTCTTCTCCACGAAGTCTCCATAGTTGAATCCTACGACACTGTAAGGAACTTCCGTCTCCCAGTCGGTTTCAAGGGCGTCATGTTGCTTCTCCGACCTGACCAGCCGCCCCGTCGCAATGAGCTTGTATTTCTTGGGAGAGCGGAAATGCAGGGTAAACAGCGTGCGGTCGTCGTAGGCTCCGAAACTCGGGAACCACGACTCGCGGGAAGTGACATAGTAAAGCCCCGAGCCTTGCTGAAAAATAATTCGACTATCGCGAGTCGAGTCCTCGGCGTAGTCGATTGTCAAACTATAGGTCTTGTCCGCGGCCGCCGGCGCCGCGAGAAGCACCCAGGGGTCGTTGTCCAGGTTGCGGTCCTCTTGAATGAAGGCCAGTTTCTTCCCACCGCCGTCCGTGATCGAGCTGATTCGCAGCACACCATGGAGCATCAGCGGCAGCAGGCGCGGCGAGCCGCCCGGCACTTCGTACTCCATGGTTGCCGTAGCCGAAAGGTGGTTGCTGTTACTTATCTCGGCATCGATCTTGTCACTCCGGCAATGGGCGAGGAGCTTCCGGTGTTCGGGCCGTGTCGTCGTCCGATATTCGTCGCCCAAATGGAAACCGGCCCACCACTCGGAATAGTTGTTCAGATTGTAGTGGATCAACTGCACTTCTTCGTCGTTGCCGGCCTCAGGAAGAAACAGTGGATCGCGGTTCCAACTGATGTGGTAGAGCAGGGAGCCTGCGTGCTCCGCCTTGAAATCCGCAAGGAAGAAACCGCGACTGGAGGGATCCGAGAGGTCTGCCACGATGCGCGCCGCCAAGTTGCGCATGAGGGGATTACCCTTGTGCATGTTTTCCCACCAATCGTTGAATGCCTCGGAGTACTTGCGTTGCGCGGCCGCGAGAGTTTTGGTGGCGGCTGAGGCATCCGCCCCGCCCCGGATGTGCACCAGTTGCTGGAGTTGGCTCCAGGAGTCGTCTGTAAAGAAGAAGACCGCCTGCTTGAATTCATCGGCCAACTCCGGGCTCTTTGTGTACCGGGCCAGTTGGTGCTGCTCGATCTCTGTCGGGGGCTTGAGTTCGATGCGGCCGCGGCCTTCGAAAACCGCCGCCACCACGTGCCCTGCCACCGGCTGCGCGAAGCTCAAGCGGCCGTCTATGAAGGTGAAGGTTGCAGCGTCGCGCTTCCAGTCAACATTTTCCGCCACTGCACCTTGATCGCTCCCCTGCAATGAACGCAGTTGCTGATAGAGACGCAGCAACTCCTCTGCGGGCACCGTCGAGAGGTCCGCGGCCGAGAGGCCTGCGGCGAGTTGTAAACAGAAGAAAAGCGCAGAGATTCTGAGCTTCATGACGAACCTCCGGGGTGAGTCATCCAGGAGTCGCTGGCAAGGACCGCCGGACAACTAGTGCTTCAGAGATTACCTGTCTGAGGCCAACATTGCAACCCGCTTGTTCGTCCAAGCCCTGAAATGTCCTGCCGACCTTTGTGAGACGCTCTTATGCTCTCAGACGAGCCGAGAGCTTTTATCATCAAGCGTCCTGAACGATTGTGCCCTGATGGTACACAATCTTCCAACCTTCGGCCGTGCGCCGCCAGATCGTCGAGCGACGGGTTCGACGCGCTTTGTCTTGGAGGAGCGTGTAGGTGAGCAGGTAGACATCGTGAGCAAGTCTTCGGCAATGGAAGTCCATGGTCTCCCATATGTCGACATGCGGGATAGCATGACGCTTTTCCAACTCGTCGAGCACGTAGGCCCTTGAATAGCGACGGCCAGAAGCCCCGACTTCCCAGAAGTCATCAATTGTCATCTTCTCAAAATCAACCCTGCTGGTGCCCAGTTCGGGGCGGTGAAAGATTGGTTCGCGGCTGGAGAGTTCCGCGAGGATATCAGAAAGCTCCGAATCAGTGGTGAGAACAGGTTCCATATTAGGAATTATGGCACAATTACATTTGAATACCGTCCTTTGTTGACATCTCAGGAGGTGGCCGATGACCCTGGGTGAAACGTTAATCTCGGTATGGCAACAGGCGCTGGGCGAAGGGCGCGAAGATGTCGAGCTGGAGGGCAAGACTTACCCTGTGACCGTCTCGAGGGCCAAAGGACTTCGCATGGTGGAGTTCAATGTTGGCCCGTACCGCATGGTGGGTATCGAACAGAACCCCAAGACGGAGTCACGCTGGGCAGAACTGGCGCGCGAAGGCAAGCGGATCGTGCAGTTCAGGTGCAAAGGGCGATACGTGGCAAACGTGTGCGAAGGGAAACTGTTGCGCTACCCCGCCTGGAAGGCCCTTGAACTTCCCGAGTGATAGAGAGCAGTAGGCAGCGGGCAGTAGCCAGAAAGGGCAGTTGGATTTGAACCGGGTGAACGCCGAAAGTTGACGCCGGAGAGCGGCGAGTACAAAGCAGCGCGGAGCGGCTCGAGGCTGGTGTAGAGCAACGCGGTCAAAAGCTGATAGCTGACGGCTAAGAGCTGACGACCTTACGGAGCCGGGTTCACAGTTAAGGTCACAGGGCTCGTGAGGGTGAATTCGAGCTTGGTCTCCGATGGAATCTTCACCTGCTGGCCGTGAGTCCCCGCCTCCGCCGCAGTTCCAGTGCCCGCGCCAATCACGGATCCGATTGCGGCGCCTTTCCCGCGTCCTGCAATCGCGCCCAGGAGGCCGCCGAGCACAGCTCCTCCACCGACGGTCTCGGCCGTGCGAGTAGTGCGCGAGGCCCCGGCTTGTTCGTGGTAGCTGGTCTGAAGTTGATAGGTCTGGCCGCCGGTGGTTACGCTGACCAGCTCAACCTTCAACTCAGAACGGCCGCTCATGTGCCCGGCGCTTGTGGCCTGCACTAATCGAACGCGCGCGTCGGAATTGCGCGGTATGATGGCGCGGTCGCCGATCACCACGGGCGCTTCGAGGTTGGCCGCGAACTCATCGCCGGCGCGGTTCTGAGTGGAGTCGATGCTGTCAATCATGCGAACGGAGAGAATGGTGCCTGAGGGAATCGTGATCTGCTCGGGTGGCTTAACCGCTGGCGCCGGTGGAACAGCCGCGGGTGGCGCGGGCGGCACCGGCGTAGCAGCCGGAGCCGCCACAGGTGGCGCAGCCTGCGCGGTCATTGCGGGTGGGTTCGCCGCCTCTGGAGCGGAAGCCTGGTCGGCTGTAGCCTCATCGCTGCTGGAGCTGGCCGCATGATGGCGGCGCCCGGAGGCTCCAGCGCGCTCGGACCGGGCCGAGGTTGGCGTGGGCGACTGCGGCGGTGCTGATTCGGCAGTTTGCGCGGGCTCCAGGGTTGCCGGCGCGCCGGCAGCGGGCGAAGAAGAGACCGCGAGTTGGTTGACAACGGTCTTCACTCCTTCAGCTTGGCTGGCCATGCGCTCCACGGCCGCTTTCTCGAGCTCAGTGCCGACCGTCCCGGTGAGCGTCACGGCGCCTTTGTCCGAAGTCACGTGGATGTCGCGCGTTTTCAGTACGGGGTCGTCAAAGAGCCTGGCCTGGATCTGGGTGGTCATGGCTTTGTCGTCAGCAGACTGGCCGAGCTTCAATGCCTCGCACCCGGCAAAGAGAAGTGCGCTGGCGATCAAGGTACAACCAATCCCGAATTTCAGCCTCGGCATGTTCAGCTTCTGCATGTTTACCCTCCAGCGACCCCACTCTCGCCGCATTACTGTTTTTGGATTCATCGTCGCCCGCTTAGGATGCACGCGAGTTCCCACCGCCACTTCCGTTTGGCCCATATCTCCCAAGCTGTCGGCCTTGCTTAGGCCGAGTGTGAACGCAAAATCCAAGTCTGGACGGTCTGAGCATGTTAAAATCACACGGGTGGAAAGCATCTCTTTGAGCGTCGTCATTCCCGTTTTTAACGAAGCGGAGAATATCCGGCCGCTCGTTGACTCGCTAGAGTCTGCTTTGCGCGCCGCTCCGGGGCAAACTGAGATGCTGTTTGTGGACGACGGCAGCACCGATCAGACGCTGGCGCTGTTGAAAGAAGCGCAAGAGAAGGACGCGCGCATCCGCATCGCCCATTTCCGCCGCAACCTCGGTCAAACCGCTGCCCTGGCGGCGGGGTTTCGCCTGGCGCGAGGAAAGGCGGTGGTGACGATCGACGGCGATCGCCAGAACGACCCCGCGGAAATGCTGCGCCTGGCGGAGATGCTGGGCGAATGGGATGCCGTCTGCGGCGTGCGTGTCCGCCGCCAGGATACTCTTTGGAAACGGATCTCGTCGCGCGTTGCGAACGGCTTTCGAAATTGGGTTACCGCCGAAAACATCGCCGATACGGGATGTACCCTGAAGGCCTACCGGCGTGAATGTCTGGAGCGGTTGGAGCTTTATCAAGGCATGCACCGATTTCTGCCCACACTTCTTAAAATGCGCGGGTTCCGCGTAACGCAGGTGCCCGTGAGTCATCATCCGCGCCTGGGTGGAAAAACCAAGTATGGGACATGGGGCAGGCTTAAGAAGGGTCTAGTCGATGTATGGGCGGTGCGCTGGATGAAAAAGAATTGGATCGACTATAGAGATATCCTCGAGGTTGTAGAGGCGCCCGCGACCTCGAGCACCAGGGAGAAGGCGGCGGAACGGGCCTCCGCCTGAGTGCGGAGATATTCCTGCGGGATGTCTCGCCCCAAACCAAGCGGGAGGCCTCATCCTCATCTTTCGCTAGGCGTCACCAGAACGGTCACTATCGGAGTCAACTCGAACTCTTGGCCACGCATTCGAATCATCTACCCATGTCAACAGAGTCCATGGCTGGCCATCTCCAGGTCGATCCCGCGCAAGTGCTGCGCCGCGCGGGGATTGCCTCGGGATTGAAGCTCGTGGTGCCTCTGCTCTTGCTTTTTGTTCTGGCGGGCTGCCTTTTCTTCGCCGGCCTTGGAAGCTTGCCGTTGCTAGAGCCTGACGAGGGCCGGAATGCCGAGGTGGCGCGGGAAATGCTCGCCTTGGGCGACTGGATCACTCCCCACTACAATGCCCTGCCCTATCTGGATAAACCGGTGGTCTTCTTCTGGTTTGTAGCCTCTTCATTTAAGGTTGCGGGTCTTCACGAGTGGTCTGCCCGGGCGCCCTCCGCTTTGATGGGATTGTGCCTGCTGCTGCTTTCCTGGTTCCTTACACGCAGGATGTTCGGCAATTCCACGGCCGTGCGTGCCGGCGTGATCATTGCCACCGCCCCGCTGGCCATGGTGTTTTCGCGATTAGTCATCTTCGACATGACGCTCGCTTTCCTCATCACCCTGGCGATGGCGAGTTTCTGGTTTGCGGAGGCTGCGGAATTCCGCCGTTCAGGGCTGGACATCCTTATGTTTCTGGCCATGGGACTGGCGACGATCACCAAAGGCCCTGTCGGTTTCCTGCTCCCGCTACTCTCCGTCATCGCTTACCAGGCGCTGCGCGGCAAGTTCCGGGAATTGAAACGCCTACGTTGGGGATTGGGATGCGCGGTATTTCTTGCCGCCGTCTTGCCCTGGTTTATTTCCGTCTCGATTCGTTACCCGGACTTCCCACGCTATGCGCTTCTCGAGGAAAGCCTCGCCAGGTTTTCCGGCGGCCTTGTGCATCGAAAGGGCGGTCTGCTCTATTACTTCCCTGTGTTCCTGGCAGGGTTCTTCCCATGGAGCATCGCTCTGCTTTGGGCGGGATGGAGTCGGCATAAGCGATGGAGAGAAATCAGGCTCGAGCAAAACCGCTCAACTCTGTTTCTCCTCACCTGGTCGGTTGTGATATTCGTTTTCTTTTCGCTTTCTAAATCGCAGCTTCCCGGCTACTTCCTCCCCGCTATTGTTCCGCTCGGCATCTTGATGGCGAAGACTTGGGACGATGTAGGGTCAAACGCCTCGATACGATCGCCTGATTGGCTGACCGCGGGATTCGCCTCGCTCCTCGGTGTGGGTCTTATCGTTGCGGCTTCATCTCAGTTGGCGATATTTAGCTCCGTGCACTCGCATCTGGCGCAGAGGGTCCATCCGGCGGTTTTCGCCATGCTGAAACCTTCCATTCTCTATACTGGATTGATTCTGGCAGCTCTGGCGATCATAGGGAGGAATATTGCGGCGCGCGCGCGGGGAAGATCGCTTTCATTAGCCGCCTTTGTGCTTCTCGCTCTGACCGCGCCTATGCTCCTGGCACGCTGGATCGCCCCGCTGAAAGCTTATGCAGACACGAATTCCAGCCGCCGTCTGGCGAGCACACTTCTCTCGAGCCCGGAAAGAGCACTGCCGATTTACGGATATTATTACTTCCGCACCAGCCTGCCCTTTTATCTTCGCCGGTCTGTGGGACTGGTGACTACGGGCGGGAATGAGTTGACCTGCAACTACCTGGTGTCGCGGATTCGCGCGATTCGACAGGCGTCATCACCTGAGCTGGGCTCCGGAGGCCTGCCGCGGACCTTCAAGGATCTTGATCCCCTCCCACTCGACCAGCGGCGGCTGTTGGATATTCTGGAGTTCATTGACTTGGTTCGTTCCTCGCCTCAGCCCCGGCTGATTTTGGTTCGCAACACGCACGTGAGCATGTTGGCCCACGAGGTGGATCGTTTCGAGCCGTTGTGGACCGGTTGGGACTATTCGGTCTGGAAGATTCCAGGGGAGAAGTCAGAAGCCAGAAGTCAGAAGTCAGAATAAAGGGCCTATTATTCTTGCTTCTGACTCCGTTGTGAAGTCAGGACTCAGAAGACGACGTGCATCGGAGGAGCAGCAGGTTTCGCGTTACGCAGCTCGTTGGACAGGAGCACTACTGGCTTCGTTGAGCTTATTAGTTTATTCTACCTTCTGATTCCTGCTTCCGTTGGAGTCAGAGCGATGGCCTTGCTATCCTGACTTCTGGCTTCTGGCTTCTGCTTTTCCATGTGCGGCATTTGTGGTCTTCTGAACCTGAAACTCGAGCCGGTGGTTGATCGTGAGCGGATCGATCTGATGTCCTCGAGGCTCGAGCATCGCGGCCCCGACAGCCATGGCAAATTCGAGCTCCCTTATGTGGCCCTGGCCATCCGGCGGCTGAGCATCATTGACCTTCAGACCGGCGACCAGCCCCTTGCGAACGAAACGGGGGATGTCACTCTCGTCTTCAACGGCGAAATCTATAACTACCGGGAAATCCGCCAGCAGCTCTTGCAGCGTGGCCACAAGTTCAGGACTCATTCCGACGGGGAGGTGATCGTTCATCTTTATGAGGAGCGAGGGCCTGACTTCGTCGGCGAACTGAACGGGATGTTTGCCCTGGCGCTTTGGGACAACCGCCAGAAGCAGTTGGTCCTGGCGCGCGACCGGGCGGGAGAGAAGCCGCTCTTCTACTGGCATCGAGGCCACACCCTGGCTTTTGCTTCTGAAATCAAGTCTCTGCTGGCCTACCCGGAGACTGGCCGCAACCTCGACAACACCTCTTTAGCCCAGTACTTCCTTTACGGCTATTTCCCCTCGCCACGCACCGTCTTTGCGGAAATTCAGAAACTGCCTGCTGCGCACCGAATGGTTATCCAGGGAGGCGAGGTTCATATCGACGCCTATTGGCGCCTTCAGGATCATCTTCTGCCGGCGGGGAAGCCAAGAGTTACGCCCAGCCAGGAGGAAAAGCTCGTCGAAGAACTCTCCCAAAAGCTTCACGACGCCTGCGTTTCCAGGCTGGTCAGCGACGTTCCATTGGGTGTGTTCTTGAGCGGCGGAATCGATTCCTCCACGCTGGTGGCGATCATGAGCGAGTTGACGCCCGGGAACGTCAATAGCTTCTCGGTGGCCTTTGAAGAAAAGTCCTTTAACGAGGAGCCTTATGCGGATTTTGTGGCCCGACATTTTCATACCCAGCACCACGTTATGACGGCAAACGAGCCAAGCATGCGCCAAGCCCTGCAAATTCTGGCGGACTACCTTGACGAACCCCTGGCCGATCCCGCTGTCATCCCCACTTACCTCTTGTCCCGCTTTGCTCGCCAGCACATTAAAGTGGCGCTGAGCGGAGAGGGCAGCGACGAGCTCTTTGGAGGTTACCCGACCTATATTGGCGCCTGGCTGGCCGGCTACTATCTGCGCCTGCCGCGCCTCCTGCGCCACGAACTCTTCGCGCGGCTCAGACGCTTCCTGCCAGTGTCTGCGGGCGCGGTGCCGATCGGGTGGTACCTACAGCAGTTCTTGAATTATGTGGAAAAGGAACCTGCCGAGCGTCACGCGATCTGGTTCGGGATAGCAAGTCCGGAGGGACTGGATCAACTCTTTTCGCCGGAGTGGAGCGGTCCGCAACCACCCAGCCTCGATGTCTTCGCACCGCTCGAGAGGGTACTGGATGGGGCAGCTTTTGAAAGCGTCCTGGCGGAAATGCCCTACGTCGATTTCCGGCTCTATCTGCAAGACGATCTCTTGGTGAAGGTCGATCGCGCCAGCATGGCGTGTTCCCTTGAAATGAGGACGCCATTCCTTGATCATCGCCTGATTGAATTCGCGGCTGGCATACCTGGGGACTTGAAAGTCCGTGGCTTCGAACTCAAATACCTTCTTAAGAAAGCCGCAGAGAAATGGTTGCCGCGCAAGATCGTTTACCGCCAGAAGCGTGGATTCTCCGTGCCGGTCAGCCGTTGGATGCGGAAGGAATTGCGTCCTTGGTTGGATGAGGCCTTGGGAGAAGAGAGATTAAAGCGCCAAGGGTTTTTCAACGTCCCGTATGTACGCCGCCTTCTCAGAGAGCATTGGAGCGAGCGGGCTGATCACAGAAAAATACTCTGGGCCCTCTTCTGTTTCCAGCTTTGGTATGATCGGTGGGGAAAGACGTGCTAGTGTCAGTATTGCTATGCAAACCAAGGTAACCATCATGGGAACCGCTCCGGAAGGAACGCAGGCGCCACCGCGGGCGGCCTTTCGCCCCAAGGAATGGTCCATCATTCAACAATACAGGACTCCGCGCCAAGTCCAGGCCTTTCTTCGTGACCTGCCGTATAACTGGGAGAAGGGCGGAGAAACGCTGCGGACCTTTCGAGGTGTGGTGCGGCACTGGAGCGCGCACTGCCTCGAGGGCGCCCTCACCGCCGCCACAATTCTCGAGCAGCATGGCTACCCGCCGTTGCTCCTCGACCTCGAATCCCAGGACCAATTGGACCACGTCCTGTTCCTGTTCAGGCGGCGGCGACGATGGGGGACAGTAGCCCGCTCCCGTGATGCCGGCCTGCACGGACGCAAGCCACTCTTTCCCACCCTCCGGCAATTGGTGATGAGTTATGTTGACCCTTACGTGGACGGGTCCGGACGAATTACGGGCTACGGGGTCGCCGACTTACGCACTTTGGTGAAAGTCGACTGGCGGCTCTCCGAAAAAAGCGTCTGGGAAGTGGAACGCGCCCTCATCAAAATGCCTCATAAGAAGCTCAGGACCTCCGACCGCCGATACGCTGCCATATTGAAGCAGTATCGCGCCTACCGAGCCAAACATCCCCACGGCCCTGTCACGTTTTACTCCAACAGGCACCTGTGGCTGTGAGTGCAGGATTCAGAAGTCAGGAGTCAGAAGTCAGGAGAAAGGCTTTGTGCTGATCTGTGCAAGGGCAATTGTGAATTATGAATTCTGAATTTTGAATTCCCCATTCCTTGCTCTCCACTGCCTACTGCCTTCTGCTTTCTTGAAGCCGCAGATCCAGACGAGCCGCCATTCCTATCGGCGGGGATCTGGAGCTTTTCTTCTGGCTTCTGACTCCTGACTTCTGACTCCTGCTCGTCCCATTCCCGTCTCACCCTCAAGCGCTATAATACGAGCAGGAGTAGCTTATGCGTATCGAAGGGTTTTCTTTCGGGTCGATTCATATTGATGGTGAAGGCTACGACTACGACGTGGTAATTGACCGCGGGGAAGTCCGCAAGCGAAAGAAAAAGGCTTCCAAGAGATTTCGGGAAGAGTTTGGGCACACCCCACTCTCAGTTGAAGAGGCGATTCCGTGGAAATGCAAGCGGCTCGTGATAGGCACAGGCGCGAATGGGGCGTTGCCGGTCATGAAAGAGGTGCTGGCAGAAGCCGAACGCCGCCGGGTCGAACTGCTGGTGTTGCCAACAGAAAAAGCCATCGAATTCCTGAACCAACATCCGCAAGGCACGAACGCCGTTTTGCACATCACATGCTGAGTGTCGCCTTACCGTTCGAGCGCCGAGACGAGGAGTGAGGCCTTACGCGCCAGGTTAAGCGCGCGTTGCAGGTCCGCTTCATCGAGAGCCCGCGTGGACTGTGCGAAGAAGGTACGCGCATCGTCGAGGGTTTTGCGATCCGCGCCGGAAAGCCCCGCTTGGCTAAGTTTAGCGATTCGTTGCCGGACGTCATCCTGCAACCCTTGGATTTGGCGGCGCAGAGCCGCTTCCTGGGCAGAACTCTCGCGCGGCTCCAATGAGGGCACCTGGGGAGTAGGCGGCGGCTCGGTCGTTTCAGGAGTGTTTTCGGTGTTTCCGGCCGGTGGTTCCGTCCGCAGCCGGCGGCGCGGCCGGCTCGCTGGCGTAGGAGGGGAGGCTGGCTGAGGCAAAGCCGCCGGGGGCTCTTCGGGCGGCGCCGGTTCTTCGATCACCATGGACGGCGCGGCTGCGGCGGAAGCCTGCGTCACCGCGGGCGCTGCCGAAGGAACGTACACGATTCGCGAGGGGGCTTGCCGCTTTGGGCAACCTCCGATGAATAACGCCAGACTGCACCACAAGAATGGCAAGGCTCTAAGTTTCACGTCACTGGGGATTCTATCATTATCGACCTCTCATGCGCACTGTCCGTCAATTAGAGGCGGCTGTTGGGGACGTCGGCACTCTTCGTCGCCGTTTCGCTTGACGATGACCTTATCGTTTCTCCGATCGCTCGTTCGATGATATCTTTGTACCGGTTACTGAATCGCTGGAAGTCATGTCCATGGACGTTCTCAAGAAACTCTTTGAGCAGCATTTCCACTCGACGGTGGGGCGGGTGCAGCCGGTTCAGGGCGAGCTCGGCGGTTCGGGGCGGAAGGTCATCCGGCTGGCCAGCGAACAATTCAGCGCCATTGGCATTCTATATGACGTGCGCGAAGAGAACGTCGCTTTCGTCGAATTCTCCAGGCATTTTCGCCGCCACGGTCTGCCGGTGCCGGAAATTTATGCCGAGGATTTGACACACGGTGCTTATCTCGAAGAAGACCTAGGGGACACGACACTTTTCGAGTTCCTCTCGAAGAATCGTGTGGGCGAGAACATTGCTCCCGAGGCCGTGGAAGCCTACCGCAAAGTTGTTGCCGTGTTGCCCCGCTTCCAGATCGAAGCCGGCCGCGACTTGAATTACAAGGTGTGCTATCCGCGCTCGAGCTTCGATCGCCAGTCCATGGCTTGGGATTTGAACTATTTCAAGTACTACTTTCTCCGGCTCGCCGCCATCCCCTTCAACGAACAAGCGCTGGAAGACGATTTCGGCCGCTTGACGAAGTTCTTGTTGAGCGCCGACCGCGATTACTTTCTCTATCGCGATTTCCAATCACGCAACGTCATGTTGCGCGACGGCCATCCGTTTTTTCTGGATTACCAAGGCGGCCGCCGAGGGGCGCTGCAATATGACATCGCCTCGCTTTTGTATGATGGCAAGGCCGATCTGCCGCCGGAGCTGCGCCAGCAATTGCTCGATCGTTATCTCGACACGCTTGCCGGCTTCATCAAGCTCGAGCGTGAAGTGTTCATGAGGCACTACTATGCCTACGTTTACATCCGCATCATGCAGGCGCTTGGCGCTTATGGCTTTCGCGGCTTCTACGAGCGCAAAGCTCACTTTCTCGAAAGCGTGCCGTACGCGCTGAAAAGCCTGCGCTGGCTGCTTCACAACGTCAAGCTGCCGATCCCGCTGCCGACGCTGCTGGACGCGTTCAAAAGCATGCTGGGGTCGGAAAAACTGCAGAGCCTGGCTTCCGAATCAGATAATCTCACGGTGCGAATTCTCAGCTTCTCATTTCACCGAGGCCTGCCTACGGACGAGACCGGGCATGGTGGCGGATTCGTTCTCGATGCCCGTAGCCTCCCGAATCCCGGACGCGAAGAGCGCTTCAAGACATTCACCGGCAAAGACGCGCCGGTGATCGATTATCTCAATCAGCAAGAGAGCGTGCATCAGTTCCTCGCCAACGTCATGTCGCTGGTGGAGGCCAGCGTGAGCAATTATCAGCGTCGCGGCTTCAAGAGCTTGATGGTGTCGTTCGGTTGTACCGGCGGCCAGCATCGCTCGGTCTATCTGGCGGAGCAATTGGCGAACCGTTTGCGCGGAAGGAACGGCGTGGAGGTGGTGGTGCGGCATCGCGACTTGGAGGATTTTGGCAAATGAAAGCCATGATTTTGGCTGCCGGTCCCGGTACGCGCTTGCGGCCACTCACCGACGATCGCCCCAAGGCACTGGTGGAAGTCGCCGGCCGCACGCTGTTAGAGATCACACTTTCCCGCTTGCGCGTCTATGGGATTCGCGAGGTCATCATCAATGTGCATCACTTCGCCGACATGGTTCTCGACTATCTGAAAACGAACCATAACTTCGGCATGCGCATCGAAGTCTCGCGCGAGGAAGTTTTGCTCGATACCGGCGGCGGCCTGAAAAAAGCCGCCTATTTTTTCCTCGAGGATTCCAACCGTTTTGAAGAGCCATTCATTGTGCACAATGTCGATGTCATCAGCGCGATGGATCTCCGCCGCATGGTGCAATTTCATACGGAAAGGCAGGCGCTCGCCACACTGGCAGTGCAAGACCGGGAGGCTTCTCGATACCTCATCTTCGACGAGCAGCTTCGGCTCTGCGGCCGGCGAGCTGGGCGCAATCAGGACATTGAATTGGTGCGGTCTTCACAGCAGGCGCAGGCCCTGGCTTTTTCCGGCATCCACGTTATTTCGCCGCGTCTGTTTACGCTGATGACTGAAGAAGGTGTCTTCTCCATCATCACCTCCTATCTGCATCTCGCCGCCCACGAAGAGAAGATCCTCGCCTTTCGGGCCGATGAGTATTATTGGCGTGATCTCGGCAGGCCGGAAAATCTGATGCAAGCCGCTCGGGATCTATCAGAAGGCCGATGCCTAGCCTCACCAAGTTTCTCTGGAGATGCCGGTGATGAAACAGGCTGCGGTCACGGATCGCGGCAGGGGTGAGAAGAAATGCCTGCGCGGCCCATGCGCCGCGGCGGGGGTCAATGGCTCCAGTCGCACAAGGACTCGACGAAGGCCGCGGACCCATCGCGCAGCCAGCCGTCGAGCTGCGCCGGTTCTTTGAGTTGTTGTCCACGCCTGCGGGGCACGGCCACAAAGCGACAGGAAAATTCCGCAAGGCTGGTCATGTCGCCCCACAGCTTTTCAAACTGCGCCACGGGCAAGACATCTTCCTGACCCTTCCCCCAGCGTTTCTTGACGTCCTTCAGCGTGATGTAGGTGGGCATGCGGGCGGCCAGCATGCGCACCGCGTTGTTCACCCTTTCCGTGTGTGTAAGATCGTCGCGAGTGAGTCCGAACATGGTGAGGAGTTGGTCGATATCAATCCAATAGGTCGCACTGTTGTACCAGGAGAGGAGTGATTCGATCTCTTCACTGGGAAGCGCGAGACCTTCGATCAGGCGCAAGCGGCCGTCGACGCGGGCCAAGCCGCCGCCGCGGTCCTCCACCTGCCGCGCGATAACCTCGGTGGTAAGCGCAGCCCCCTCCGCGATGTGGTAACCCAGCAACCCAGGGTCCACGTCAGCTCCCGTGGTATCGATGTTGTGAACCATCAGGTATTTCAAATGGGGCCTTTCCTGTAACAGCCGCTGGAGCGTGCCGTTTCGAATCAGGTTGGGCACTTCGTACCAGTGGCCGACCGGGTGCAGGCATTGCATCGGTAGGTTATCAGTATAGCTGGCGCCTTCGCCCATGTGCCGGGCCCACGCAATAAGCGTGGAGCGCAGGCTGTCGCGAACCTTCTGCGCCTGCTCGTCGAGCATTTGCTGCGGCAACTCTTCCCAGGCAAATCGCAAGTCCCTTTCCATGGGCACAAACCGCAACCCGATGGAGCGTCCGGGCGAGATGAGTAAGGGGCCGGGGTAGTCGTAGTTGCGCTCGGCGCGCAGGCGCGCCTGGATCGCATCGTGCGTCAGGTAGCTGGTGGTGATGACGTGGGGCAGAGCCGTGCCGCAGAGGCGGCCCGTGCGGCGGCTGCGGGCCAGATGTACTTCGATGAAGCTGCGGTGCTTGCCGCCCAAGCGGCAAAAGGGATTAAGCGCCTTGACCACGCCCGCGCCTTTCGTCCAACGGCTGCCCGCGCCGCCGGCAAACGAAATCACCGCCACCCTTCCCGCCGCCAGGGCCTCCTCGCCGATTTCCCGGTATTTCGGCGCCACACCTTCGGTGGCGTCAAAGAGGTCTTCGGCGCCAACGTCGGTGATCAGGCTGCTGACGGGAAGGCGATTCTGCGCCAGCCCCACGCGGCCGCTGCGCAAGTCCGCCTGGATCTGCTCATGCTCCACGCGATCAAATCCATGCGCTTCGAGCAGCTCGTGGAGGCTTTGGGAGCGGTCGGCTTTTTGTGGGCCCTGCGGGAGGAGGTGCTCGAAGACGTGCTGCACCATCCCTTGGAATTCCGGCACGGTGTGGCAGGCGGCGGTGAAGCGTTCCAGCTCAATGCGGCGCAGGGGCGAAAGCAGACGGGATTCCATGCGCAGAAGCGAGGGCACCGCCAATTGGTAGTAGCCTGCCGGCATCAGCGCCGAGTCGCCTTCGAGGAGCGTAGCCTGTGTGCCATGTTCGTTGACCGCGAAATCGTAGACCACGGGTTCCATGGCGAAGGGCACCGCATGTTCCATCTCCCGTTTAGTGGCGCTCATCATGGCCTGCAAGCGCTCCTCCGCCAGCGCTTTCGCATGCGGAGCAAAGAGAAAACCCATGCCTCCGCCTGACATTCCCCCCAGCATCCAGAAGCCCCAGAAGTCGTCCCCCATCTCCCCACGCACGCGGCGCATCAACGTGTCGGTGTAGAGATTTCCTGCCCAGGGAATAATGGTTTGAATGGGGCCGCTAAAATTACGCTCAGTTAAGGCGCCAAGGGCGCGAACGTCCCCGCTCCTCAACCGTGCAATGAGCTCGTCGAAGATGAGCGTGGCTTCGCCTCGGCTGTGCCACTCACTTTCTGAACGAAGCAGATATTTCTCCGTCACCATCTCCAAAATGGGGCCAACATCCTGCGCCATTCCGCCGTGGACGAGCACCAGGCTTTTCTGAAGTTGCTGGCGCGTCTCCGGCGACACCTCCCGGGGGCCAAGAATCTGGTGGTTCGGCAGCAACCGGCCGCGGCTGATGCCGAATTCCGGATCACCTTCCTGGGCTGAGACCCCGTGAATCAGCTTGATTCCCGGCCACACCCCGCCGGAATCCTGCCAGCCGCCTCCCGAGCCCCCCAGCCATTCGCCCAGAATGGCGCGCGCCGCCACCAAGCGGCGGTCATCCTCGCAAAGGCCGCCGGTGAGCGTGCGGATCTGGTTGGTGGCGCGCATGCACAAGGAAATGAGGCAGGCCAGAAGCGTGGTGGACACCGCCAAGCGTGAGCCACGGGGAATATCGTTCACTCTACTGACGATTTCAATGCCATGGCCGGGCCGGCCTGTCAAATGGGTCAGCACGTCGGTGAGGGGCTGAATGGCGCCCTCCATCCCCGGTGGTACGATGCCGGAGGCAATAACCGCGGCCTTGAGCAAGCCCAGGTAGTCGCGCGCGAAATCAAAGACTTCAGCAATTGAGCTGAGTTCAGCGCTGCACTGAAGGTCAACGCTGACCAGGCGTAGCACCGGCTGATCGATGACGCGGAACCACGCTTCAACGGGAGGCTTCGGGGCGCCCGCGCTGCGCACGCTCAGGTCGATGGAAATGTTGAGCACACGGGCGCCTTCGGGGAAATCCATCCCCAGAAAGAAAATATCGCTCCACCCGCTATGGCTCAGGTCCATGCGTACCGGCGTGGCCTCGTGCTGGATGGGGAAGAGATCGTCGGGGGTCTCGCGCTTCAGCAGCTCAGGGCGAATCCGCAGGGGCGCCTCCTCCGGGTGAGCGGCGCGAAACATCCACTGATTGCCGCGCACAGAACGCACGCTGCGCCGCACTTGGTCGGCGAGAGTCTGAAAACCCAGCGAGCGGTAGCCTGCGGCCAGCGCGCTGGAGAGGGCAGCGCTCGGTCCGGCGACGGCCTGCGCGGCGAGGAAGATATCAAGAGCTTCTTCGAACCTGCGCTTGAGCAGGTTGGTGTAACCCGCGAAGGGAATCAGCGCGTGTGAGGCCGCTAACTTGCGTGTGGAGATGTGAAAGCGATGTATGGCATACAGGAAAAACAGGGCTCGAACGCGTTCGTAGAGATTGTCACTGCTGCGCCGGAAGCGGTCGAGCGACTCGCATTCGAGCCGCAGGTCTTCCAGTGTCGCAGGTTGACACAGCGCATCCAGCGAGCGATTGCGGGTCTCCGCATCGCGAGCGGTTATGACATCGGTAAGCCGGCTCACTTCTGGCCCCCGGCAGACGGAGTGGTCATCTCGCGCTCCGCCAGTAGTTCCAGCAGGCGTGTAAGCACCTCATCGCGGTCACGGCTGTTCAGCGCCATGGCCAGTTGCGCGGTGAGCAATCCGTAGCGAGCGCCGAGATCATAACGCCGGCCAGTGTCTTCCAGCGCCAGGTACTGCTCTTGCCGGGCGAGTTGGGCGAGAGCAGCGGAAAGCGTAATGGCGCTGCTTGGCGCGCTCTCCAGCATTCGCCCCAGGATCTCCAGCACGGTGGGAGTGAAAACGTGAATGCCAAAGAAACAGAGGTAGTAGCCCGCCCGGATTCCCGGCACCATGAGGCGCTGTTCGGCTTCCGTGGGCGTAGGTTTTTCGATGACCGTTTCCACGCGATAGAGGCCGGCCCGGCCGGACACTCGGCGTCCCGCCACGGCGCCAAACCGGGAGAGCTGGCTTTCGTGGGTGGGCTGGACCCCGGAGGCAGAGCACGACTCGATCTCAGCCAACTCCACTAGTCGCTGCACGCCGGGCTTCGCCGCACTCACGTACAAGTGATCTCCCACCATGTGCAGGAAGGGCTCATCGGCCACGAATTCGCGCGCACAGTAAATGGCGTGGCCGTATCCCCGGGGTGGCTGCTGCTGGGGCACGAATCGCACCGCGCCAGCCAGGTTGCCAGCGGCTTGCGCGTAGCGGGTCTCGTCGCCCGGCCACACCACGACGCAGATCTCGCCCATATTCGCGCTGAGGGCCTGTTCGATCAGGATGCTCAGAACGGATTTTTCCGCTCCGTCGTGGATGAGGGTCTGTAGCGGAAGCGCCCGCTGATTCCCTCCCGCTGCTGTGATGACCGCCTTTCTGATCCGCACGTTTGACGCTCCTCTTCAGGGCTTGTGCCGAACTCCCATGATGACTCGTGGCCCATAGCCAATTTGCTGTTCGCGTTACGAGAAGTGCTCCTCCGTTTCCGCGAGCCTTTCCAGCCGTTTCGGCCTGATGACCGCCGTCTGATCCGGAGGTGAGCATTATAACCGACGCCGTAGGTGACGTGCGATTGCGTTTCATCTATGCGCAGGACCGCGTCAAAATCACGGAAAAACAGGCTGTGGAAAAAGGCGTAGCGGCGGCTTTACGCCGCCATACGCTTGTTGCAATGATTGAAGATGTGGCGACGTAAAGTCGCCGCTACCTCATTAATCAAGGGTTTTCCGTAGCCTGAAAAGCGGCTCTGCCGCACCTGCTCTTTCACCTCCCGAATCCTGAATCCTTTCTTTTCAACGACATTCCCGCCTTAATGGGCTAAGTCCATTTGTCTTCATAGACATTCCCGCTTCTCGCCCAGTTTTCCATAGCGGCCCTTTGTTTTCAAAGACATTCCCGCATTGATCGTTCATTTTTAAATCTTTCACCTCTTTCACGATCTGCGGGGTCTGGGCCGAAATGTCGCTTGCGACCATCTCCTCTGTGTTCTCCATCCTCGCGCCATCATCCTGTCCGGCAGGAGCGACCGGGCGGTCGGCAGCATCCTTTCGCAGCCGCAGTAGTATCCTTACTTTCCGGTCAATGGAGTGGTCCAAGGCGGCTTCCTGGCGCAGCATCATCTTCCACGTCTCCCCCTCCGGGGCAAGGCAGGCGTCCCGTTCTATCGCCGCTCTCTCCTCATTGGCCTTTTCCGCGTATTCGAATTCTCCCCGCACGCTGGCGATTTCCTCCTCCAGC
>Ga0326728_10002992_pt1 | contig 54371 bp, 39 predicted proteins | sample MB3enrmetagenome_FD_207602 | JGI IMG/M metagenome (GOLD analysis project Ga0326728, IMG submission 207602) | Lab enriched peat soil microbial communities from McLean, Ithaca, NY, United States - MB31MN | ecosystem: Environmental > Terrestrial > Soil > Wetlands > Peat | place: USA: New York... | reverse complement strand
CAGTCAGGCTCACTGTCGCCATAATCTCGTAACCCTGATTGGGCGGCAGCGGGCCTTTCGACCATAGCCTGAAGCCAAAATCCGCAAATTCCATCGCCCCTACATTGGTAGTGATCACCTGATACCAGAACGCTTGCGTGCCTCCATAGGGTGCGGTGCCGGCGAGGGCCACCGGGTCTCCGATCGTCAGATTCCCAGATGCACAGTAGTTCGACGCCCTCGCGGGACTGTTGACACAGGGCCTGGGCTTCCTGGCCACTACCCCAACCTCTTCGGGTATGCCCGACAGGGTGATGAGGATGTTCGAGCCGTTGGTAGGATAGGAAGGAGTGGCAGAGCCGGCCAAGTTGGAGGCATCGTTGTTCTCGAGGGTGTACTCGTCCGACAGGCTGGTCAAGGCATCATTCCAATTCTCGGCGATCCTGAGCGAGAAGTCGTTTTCGAGCGGACTCCCGGGAATGTCTTTAACTCCGATGCAGGTCGGAACGTTTTCCGGACCTTCCGCAAGCGTTACGGTCGTGGCCGGCCCCTCCACCATCCCGAGTCCCGTTAGCCACCCATCACCGAAGCTGTCCATGATCAGCGGCGGGTTGCCGAATTCATAGAAGGCAGTTATTGTGCCCACGAGACCGGTGCCAACCGCCACGCCTTGGGATTGAACGCGCACAGCCACATTGATCGTATTGGTCCCGCTAATAGGTAGCACTGCGGGGGTGCTTCCGAAGGTCAACTGAACAATCTTCGCGGCGGGCACCGATTTGGCGGGCACCGATGCCGTTATGTCGCCGCAAATAGCAGCCGCATCAGGGCCTGTGCAAGAGACGCCAACCGCGTAAGTGGACTTAAAATACGCAATGGGCAATGTATACAGGATTGTAAACCCTGAGTTGCTCTCGATCGTGCCCGTGCTGGTGGTGGTCAGAGTGATCGTGCCCACAGCCTCGGCATCGCCCTCGTTCCGGATAGTCTTTTGGTTGCTCGAAGCGGGCCAAACAGTACCTTGAGCGTGCAGGCTCGCCGCCACGGGGCCAAGACTGAAAACCAGAAGCAAACGGACTAACCACAAGTTTCTCTTCGTCGTCATATTTCCCTTTCCTTCCTTGTGGGCCAGGCGCATTGTTTGGAGCTGGGAAGTGCCGCGATAGTTCGAAATGTGGGAACTGGAAGCCGGATGCGCAACGGCGTCCCGGAGGAGTGTGCACTGGCTGGCTTCGGGTCTTCTCAATACGGGCGTGGCGCGCACGAGGAATTCCACATGCATCGCACACCGTTCCGCGGAAGTACGGACCTCCCGGGGGAAAAGGTCATCCCCTCGGACTAATGTTGGCAAGTATGCCACTAAAACAGTTCACATACAACCTCAGTGGTTTTTACCCCGATCCGTCGATAACGTGCGCGTAGGCAACGAGGAGGTAGGGGCGAGGCGGCGCCTCGCCCCTACAGGCAGCACCCTCCGGCTGTAACCGGATGGCGTGTAGGGGCCATCGCCGTGCGCCCATACCAGCCCGCCCGTCGCTATCGACGGATTAGGGTTTTTACCCACTTTTTTCTTGATATCAGACTGGAGTTATGGTAGCCTATATGTGTGGTTGCATAAGGGGACTTGCCTACACGCGCAGGACGGGGGTTGGAGATGGGGGTATGCGGTATGTGGTATGTGGTATGTGGTAGGTCGGGAAAGAAGAACAGGGCTCGGGACTGGGACACGAAGGCCTACCCCAGCCCGAGCGCGCCAGCATCACTCGTTTAGTTTGTCGTACCGCTCGAGAATGCCTGCCAACCCTGCAAAAGAATTCTTTTTTGCGGAACGAAGCGGGAATGTCATTGAAAACAAAGGACCGACCTGGAAAACCCGGGAACTAAGCGGGAATGTCATCGAAAACAAAGCGCTTATCCTATAATAGCGGGAATGTTGCTGAAAACAAATCAGTTAGTAGTGGTAGGTTTTACCAATCGACAATCGGCAATCGACAATTACAAGCCCTTTTCGCCCATTTGGAACGCCCTGAGGACGGCTTGGGCTTTAGCGAGGCATTCCTGGTGCTCGCGGGCGGGGACGGAATCAGCCACAATGCCGGCGCCGGCTTGCAAGTAGGCGCGTTGGCCTTTGATGAGCACGGTGCGGATGACGATGCAGGAATTGAGATTGCCGGAAAAGTCGAGGTAAAGGACCGCGCCGCCGTAGAGGCCGCGGCGCGTGGGTTCAAGCTCGTCGATGATTTCCATGGCGCGGACCTTGGGCGCGCCGGTGAGCGTTCCGGCGGGAAAACATGCCGCCAGCGCGGCGTAGCTATCCGCATCCGGGCGCAGCCGCCCGCGAATGGAAGAGACCAGGTGCATGACGTGGGAGTATCGCTCGACGAACATGATCTCCTGGGGGCGCACGGTCGAGAACTCGCACACGCGCCCGATGTCGTTGCGGCCCAAGTCCACCAGCATGATGTGCTCGGCGCACTCCTTTTCATCGCCGCGCAGTTCTTCCTCGAGCCGCTTGTCCTCATCCTCCGTTTTTCCCCTCGGGCGGGTTCCGGCGATGGGCCGGTACTCGACTTCTCCTCCGGAAACCTTCACCAGCATTTCCGGGGAAGAGCCGAGGATGGTCGAGTCACCCATGCGCAGGTAGTACATGTAAGGCGAAGGGTTCACCACACGCAGGGCGCGATAAATCTCGAAGGGGGGAACGCGCACGGGCGCTTCGAGGCGTTGCGAGATCACCACCTGAAAGATGTCGCCGGCGCGGATGTATTCCTTCGAGCGCTCGACCATGCTTTCGTAACGCTGCCGGGTCATGTTGCGACGCACGCGCCAGGGGCCGCGAGGCGGGCGGAGGCGTGGCAGGACGAGGGGGCGGCGCAGCAGGCTCTCCATGCGCGCGAGCTGGCGGACCGCAGCGTCGTACTTGGCGCGCAGGCTGCCACTGCCTTCTTCCGTAAGAACATTCGCAATTAGAAAGAGGCGGTGCTGGACATGGTCGAAGGCGACGAGATTGGCGAAGTACATGAAGGCAGCATCGTCCAGGTCAACGTCCATCTCGACGCGGGGCGGAAGGTGCTCCAGCTTGCGCACCGCTTCGTAGGCAAGAAAGCCCACCGCTCCGGCGGTGAACGGCGGCAGGCCGGGCAGGGTCACGGAGTGGTAACGCGCGCCCACGTGCCGCAAGTGGTCGAATATGTCCCCGGTTTCCTCCGTCCGGCTCGAGCCGCGGACCAGCGTGACGCGATCGCCGCGCGAGGAAAGCACCTGAAACGGGTCGACGCCGAAAAAGGTGTAGCGCCCGACCCGCTCGCCACCTTCGACGCTCTCCAGCAAGAAGCTATAGCGATGCGCCTTGCCGGCAGAGCCGTGATGGCCCGCCCCGACAGCGGTCTCAGGGGAAAGCCTCAAGTAAGCAGAAACAGGGCTCAGCAGGTCCGCGACGATCGTCCGGTAAACAGGCAAAACGTTCCCCCGGCGCGCCAAGCGCTGGAATTCGGCGAAAGTGGGTCGGATGTCGGGCATAAGAACAGTCGTCAGTTGTCAGTTATCAGTAATCAGTTACCCGCGAACTGACAACTGATAACTGATAACTGATGACTAACTCACCGATCGATCCAGGACTTGGCGGACGGCCTGCTCCATCAGGGCGCGTGGGGCCGTGAGCCCAGTCCAGATTTCGAATTGACGCGCCCCTTGCGCCACCAGCATTTCAAGGCCGGAAATAATGATCAAGCCGCGCCCCCTCGCCTGGGTAATAAGGCGTGTGGCGAGAGGGTAATACACCATATCGAAAACCACGCGCACCCGCAAACGCGCCAAGTCGAGAGGGGAAGAATCCACGTAGGGGTACATGCCGACGGGAGTAGCATTGATCACCGCATCTGCTTCCAGCCCCTCGGCGCCCTCCCAGGAGACGGTTTCACCATTGACCGCGCGCGCCAGGCGCCGCCCCGCCTCCTCGCGGCGCGCCGCGACGATGACTCTTGCGCCCTCGGCGCGCAAAGCGTAGGCGGCGGCGCGGGCTGCTCCTCCCGCGCCCAGTATCAACATGCGGCTGCCGGACAACCTCAAACGCTTCGTGAGCACTTCGACCACTGCCGCGGCGTCAGTATTCCAGCCCATCCATTTGCCGCGCTGGACGGCGACAGTGTTGCACGCGCCAATGCGAGTGGCGAGCGGGTCGGCCCAATCGAGCGAACGCAGGATGGCGCGCTTGTAGGGCATGGTCACCGAGAAGCCCGAAAAGCCCGCCTGGCGCGCGAAGGCGAGGAAATCCGAGAGTTGACCCGTCTCGCAGGGCAGGAAAACGGCATTCGCGTGCTTGGCCTGGAAAGCGGCGTTTTGCATGGCGGGCGAAAGGGAAATCGAAGCGCGTGACCCGACCACGCCGTAAAGCCGGGTGCGCGGGTCAAGCCGGTCCACGCGATAAACGGAGCGCATGAGGTCTGCGGCAACCTGGCCGGGCACCACCGCATGGTTTCCCGGGGCAGCGTAAGTGATGGCCGAGCCCCAAAGCAGAGCCAACAATCGCGAGGGAATGCCCGACGCCCCCATCGCCACCGCCACCAGCTTCGGACTCCGGCGGTGATGGGTCTTGAGGAGTTCGCGGATTTGAAGGTTGTTGCGCAAATGCTGGGCCTGCGTGGCCACTTTGACCATGTCGACCGGAAGGCGAGCGAGTTGGCGATAGACGGCGCCGAGTGGGGGGGTACGGCGATAGTTGTGATAGGAAGCCATCACCTTGGCCGGATGAAATTGCTGAAGCAGCGCCGGACCAGCTTCCTTGATGGACTCGAACTCGATGTCCACCCACTGGCAGCCCGCGCGCACCGCGGCCGCAAGGACTGCTTTTTGCTCCTCCACGCTACCCTTGAAGGCTCCGCCAGCCTCCTCCCGGCGGCAGGTGGCGATGGTCGGTGGGACATGTAAGCGCGAGAGCATCTGATGGAGTGAGACCTCGAACTGGGTAAAGTCCTGGAGGTAGTCCAAACGCAACTCGTAGCCCACGGGAGCACCGCTCAAGTGGCAGGCCTGGGCTTCGAGCGCCGCGAGGCTAGGACCCGCCAGCGTGATGAAGATTCGTGGTGTTGTGGGTTTAGCCAACAAACCGTCCCCAATTATTTGTTCTCGCGGGTTTCAACGAGTTGACTATAAAGGTTTTGACCGAAAAAAGGCAAGAATTTTGGGAAGTGGGTGGTGGCGTCATTTGGAATCGCATCCCCCACCCAACGCCGGTCATTCCCGCGAAAGCGGGAATCCAGTGCGCGGACCGCGCATTTGTGAGGGTTTGCGGAGTGGATTCCCGCTTAAGTCATTGAAAAGAGTGGTCGGGGCGCCCAGATTTGAACTGGGGACCTCTTGGTCCCGAACCAAGCGCGCTACCAGGCTACGCTACGCCCCGGAAAACCAGGTGTCAGGTGTCAGGTTCCAGGTGTCAGTAGGAGCTTATCCCCTGGCACCTGAAACCTGACACCTGAAACCAGAACTTTGGTCGGGACGGCCAGATTTGAACTGGCGACCCCTTGCACCCCAAGCAAGTGCGCTACCAGGCTGCGCTACGTCCCGTCAACCTTTTTGCCCCGTGCCGATAAAGGAGGTTCGGGGCAGAAAGGCACAACCCTTCAGGCTAGCACTGGCGGGAAAGCAAAGTCAAGATGGACTGAAGTTCGTGCCGAATGGCGTGGAGTTCCTCCGCAACAAGCGCGGGCAAAAAGAGTTGACGTTGCTCGGCCTCGCTTCTGGACTTGAGCGCCAGATGCTTGCGCGCCCCGGAGATGGTAAAGCCCTTGCCGTAAAGCAAGCGCCTGATCTCGAGCACCTGTACGACGTCCTGGCGGCGGTAGAGCCGGTGCCCGGACTTGCTCTTCGCCGGTTTGAGGGTGGGGAACTCGGTTTCCCAAAATCTGAGGACATAGGGTTTTGTGTGCGTCAGGTTACTCACTTCACCGATTCGGAAATAGAGTTTGTCCGGGATGTAGGCTTCGGAAGGCCAAGCTTCAGTGGAACGGCCGGGGCGCGTAGAACGAGTTCGAGGCATCCATACCCTCGTGCAATGGTTGAAGGTCAACTCCAAGCCATCTTAGAAAACTGCGCGAGCAGCGTCAAGCCCGGCGGAGTCAAGAAGTCGAGGAGTCAAGGAGTTAAGAATTTCCGACCTCGACCCCTCAACATTCACTCGCCCTTGTATTGCTGCATTACCTTATTTTAGGGCTCACCATATACTTACCATTTCGTGGCTTTTTGTTGTAACCTGTCGGGTCAAGAAATCGGAGGTCAAACGTCAGGAAGTGTTGACTCTTCGACTTTCGACTCTCGACTTCTCGACTTGTGCGAGCAGGAATTCTCACTCTGGAGAGGGTCTATTATGGCGAAATTGATTGTGGGCATCGACGTTGGGGGAACAAAGGTAGCAGGAGGGCTGGTGACCTTGAAGGGGCAGTTGGTGAGGTCCCTGGTCGTGCCAACTCGCGCGGAGAAAGGGTTCAAGGCCAGCTACCGCCAGATCGTGCATCTGATCGAGCGGCTGCTCAAGCTGGCGGGGGGCAAGGACAACGTCGTGGGCGTGGGTGTTTGCGCGCCCGGCCCTCTCAACCCCAAAACGGGTGTCGTTATCAACCCTCCCAACCTCCCGGGCTGGCGCAATATCCATTTGGCACGTTTGCTCGAAAGCCATTTCCATCTTCCTGCCAAATTGGAAAACGACGCCAATGCCGCCGGGCTTGCGGAGGTCCTTTTCGGGGCGGCGGTGGGATATCGGGACATCTTCTATGTGACCGTCAGCACCGGGATTGGAACCGGGGTCATCATCAACAAGAAGATCTATCACGGGAAGAACGGCGTGGCGGGCGAAGGCGGACACGTTTCCATCGATTTCCGCAGCCCCTATCGTTGCGGCTGCGGCACGCTCGGCTGCATCGAGGCGCTGGCGGCCGGTCCTGCCATGGCTCGCCGCGCGCGCGTCGCCCTCGAGCAAGACCACACCCGGCCAAGCCTGTTGCGCGAACTCTCGGGTGACGACCTCCTCAAGATGACGCCACTGGTGATTCAGGAGGCGGCGCGCCGGGGAGACGATGTGGCCAAGTCCATCATCGACGAGACAGGGTTTTATCTGGGCGCGTGGCTGGGAGGAATGATCTCGTTATTCGATCCGGAAGCGATCATCATCGGGGGTGGTGTCGCGCAGATTGGCAAATCCCTCTTGGAGAGAATCCGGCACACTATCCCCCATTACACAATCAACCGCCGCTTTGTCGAGGAACTCCCCATCCTGCCGGCCAAACTGCAAAAGAACGTCGGCGTTTACGGTGCGGCCAGCGTCTTCCTCCCCGCCGGGGAGGAGGCCGAAGCCGATTAATTCCTCCACCCCGGCGGAAAGGGGCCGCGAGTTGGGTCCTGCTAGAAAGTAAGCCTCACCGCTAACTGGATAATGCGCGGATCATACGTGCTCGTGATCTGACCGAAACTTGGATCCAGAATATTCAGCGTGGGAAGCTCAAACTGCGCGTGGTTGAAGATATTGAAGAACTCCACGCGGAATTCCGCATTCAGGCGCTCTCCGATGAGCGCCGTCTTCTTCGCCACCGCAAAATCCAAATTGCTACGGTCCGGCCCCCGGAGGTAGTTCCTGGGATACGTGCCATAGGTGTACGGCGGCGAGTTGTAAGTGGCGTTTAACACAGTGGGATCAAACCAGAATGAGCCGGTAGTTCCATTGAAGGTTCTTGTTTGGTGCGGATCGAAGATGGAAACATTCGCTGTGGTCAGGTTCGCCCGCACGAGGGAGGCATCGCCAACTCCCGACGGACCAGGGTCTGTGGGGCTCGTGGCAAGCTGGCCGGAAATGTCCATGGGGAACCCGGTACGCCAAGTCAGAATGGGATACAGACTCCATCCCTTGGTCAGGCGCGCGGGACCGGAAGCCCAGAGTTGATCGAAGGGAAGGTCCCAGCCCCCGCTGAAGGCGATGCGCTGGCCGATGTCGTAGTCGGAAACGGCACGGAACAGGCTGTGATTGTAATAGGGCACCTGCCCATTCACGTTGCGAAAACCCGAGGCGTCATCGATCGACTTACCCCAGGTGTAGGCCAGTGTGAAGTAACTGTTGCCCAGCCAGCGGTTTCCGGTAAGCCGTTTGGTCAGGTTGGCCTCCAGGCTATTATAGTTGCCGTTGGCGACATTCTCGAAGGTATCGAGGTAGCTGAACCCATTCGACCCGTCGGGCAGGATTCCGGGTTGGGTGTTCAGCAGACGCGTGTCGGTGCCAAGAATAAACGGGTTCTGGTCGACCAGGGCGGTTTCCTTGTGGGTATCGCTGCCTACATAGCTGGCTTCCAGGACCACGCCCTTGGTTAGATCCCGCTGGATGCTGAAGTTGTACTGATAGACGTAGGGCGTGCGCAGGTGTGGGTCGACGAAGAAGACGCCACCTCCGCCAAAAGGCAGAAAGCCGGAGGCCCCAAAGTCGATATTCGAGGCAGGCGGCTTGGAGGGGAACGGATTGGTAGCGCCCGTCGCGACGAAGGGTTGGGTCAAGTAACCGGGATCGGAGCTGGGATTTCCAGGCAAGGGCGGGAAGAACATGTACACGTACCCGAAGAACGGCGCTTGGCCGTTGAACTGCAAGTTATCCTCGCCCTTCAGGATGTCATAGAAGATCCCGAACCCGCCGCGGATGCTCGTTTTGCCGTCGTTGAGCGGGTCCCAGGCGAAACCGAGGCGCGGAGCGAAGTTGGTCCGGTCGGGGAAATTGGCGCCCCTGGGGGCACCCGCGTCACCAGGAAACAGCAGGCCGGTAGGAGCATTTACGAACCGAGTCGAATGCGCTCCGGGAATGATGGAGAACGAGCGTCCTTGCGTGTCCAGCTTCGGGGAGTTGTACTCGTATCTCAAGCCGTAGGTAATGACGAGGTTCTTGCGCAGGTGCCACTCATCTTGCGCGAACGCGTAATACGATTTGCTCCGGATGTTCGAGGGCGCGGCGCCGAACTGAAAGTAGTCGTCAGGCAGGCCCATCAGGAAATCCGCAAAATCGTTACCCGAACCAACGCCGGTCGATGCGCCATAGAAGTCAAATTGGCCATTCACATAATAATCGTAGTGGGTGTTATTCTGAAACGCCGAGAAAGAGAAGCCGAATTTCATCGTGTGCTGCCCCTTCAGCCACGTGAGGGTGTCCGACGCGCCAAAGGTGTTGTTGATCTCAGTGGTGGGCCCTTGCGGGCTGAAGCCGATGGTCAAGCCTGAATACAAGTTGATGAGGCTCGGCCCTGTAGACTGGTCGGGTGTGATTCCTATTCCCAATTGGCCTGGCGTGGGCAAACTCTTGGCGGGAAAGGCTTGTTCAATGTTCATGCGTTGCGCGGTCACCCGTGCCTCGTTCAGCAGGGTGGGCGAGAAGCTCCGATCCCAAGCCAGGTTGACAAACTCGGCGTGATGATTACCGAGGACGCCGTATCCATAGGCATCGGCAGGGGGAGCGCCAAAGGCGTAGCTGAAAGGAGTCAGAACCGGATTACGGGACCAGCCTAAGGTGCCCGAGAGCTTGTCTTTGGAACTGATTTGCGCATCCAGCTTGGTGGTGAATTCGTCGGTATTGTTTGTGCTGCCCGCCTGCGCTATCTTGAGCCCGGTCGCGGAGGTCGGGATGAGGTTGGCTTGGATGTAATTATTCGCCACGGGGCTGAATTTGCCAGGATCAATAACCGCCTGCGCCGCCAACGCCGGGTTGGACTGCCAGTACGGGTTGGCTTGGAGAAACGCCGCCACCGCCGGGTCCGGGATCCGATTGCCGTTTACGTCATAGGCAGCCTGGGAAAAGTCTCCCTTTAGCTCCGCAGGGGTGTACACCGGAAGCTGCGGGTTGGTAACGGTCTGGACCTGGCGCTGGCCGGAGTAATCGACGAACCAGAAGAACTTGTCTTTCCCATTCACCACGTGCGGAATCACCACGGGCCCACCCAGGGTGAGGCCGAACTGGTTGCGCTTGAGGACTTGCTTGGGAAGGCCAGTGGCATTGTTGAAAAAGAGGTTGGAGTCGAAGAGGTCATTGCGGACGTAATCAAAGGCAGTGCCATGCAAGGTGTTGGTGCCGGACTTGGTGACCACGCTCACGATACCCCCGGCGTTGCGGCCGTATTCCGCCGAGTAGTTGCTGGTCAAGATTCGAAACTCGGCGATGGCGTCCGGGTTGGGGTTATAGACGACTTCGTTCGCCAGCAGGTCGTTGTTGATGCCCCCATCCAGCAGGAAGGTAACGGAGTCAGACTTGCCGCCGGCGATTCCGAAGCTGCCGGCCTGATCATTGGTGGTGGCATATGGGTTCACTTCCGTGACCCCGGGTTGGAGCAGAGCGAGGGCGAGAACGTTCCGCCCGTTGAGCGGCAGGTCCACAGCGGGTCGGGCGGTGACAGATTCCCCCAAAGTGGGGTTCACAGTTTCCACGGCGGCCGCCAAGCCTTCCACCGTAACCGATTCGTTGCGCGCGCCCACCTCCATGCGCAAATCCACGCGCAGCACCTGGTTGATTTCCAGCGGCGGAGCATCCGTGACCAACGTCCTGAAGCCCTCGTGCTGCGCGGTGATGCGATAATTGCCGATAGGAAGGTTGAGAACCTGGTAGGCCCCCTCTTTATCGGTGACGCTTGTGGTGCTAATCTGCGTCGCGGTGTTGGTGGCCGTAACCTTTACCCCCGGCATCACCCCGCCCTGGGCATCAGTTACCGTGCCAACGATTTTACCGGTCGTTTGCTGTGCCGATGCTGAAGCCGAAATTAATAGTGCCACAAAGATTGCCAATACAAGCCTCTGGCAACCCATATAAGTAGACCTCTTGCTGTCGAGGTTCATCGAAGTCTCCTCCTGTTTGCCAAGGGTGCCGGCCAAATCCCCTCCGGTCTGGCCCAAGTCTTCTGACGGGAATGGAATATACACCTAATGCATAGAAATACACAATTGTATTCTCGGGACGCCCGCTGGGTTTATCAATAAGATTTATGACGAGTATAGAATTACTTGCTGTTACTTTCAGCGAAGAAGCAGAATGCGCAAATGGGTCTTTCACCTTCCATCTCAATCACGCTCGAAGCGGGAGAATGACCGGTCGATGGTCAACGACAAACTGGCTTTGGCATGTTCGACGTATTGTGCAAGCGCATCACGGTAGAAGGCCAGGCTGCGTTCGCGGATGGAAGCTTCCGGCTCTTGGGGACGAACCATGTGGTTAATCTCGTGCAACAGGATGCTGAGGAATTGCAGGCGAAGCCGCTCAGCCTGGAACTCTCGAAGCCGGCTTCCCGCCACAAATTGCGTGTCGAGCGCAATATCCATCAAAGGCAGCGCCAGCCACCTCTCGACGCGCTCGAAGGCGATATCCAACTCTCCCGCAGGATCGCCGCCTATGGCGTCGTGCGGTTCGGCAAACGGCGGCTCTTTCACAATCACATGGCGGTGCCCCAGGCAGCCGCAGATGTTGGTGCGGCGGAATTGGACAATGACTAACCGGGGGGAATCCTCGAGGATTTCTTCATACGCCTTGCGGGACTGTAGGGGAGCTTCAGCCCAGTCCCGCTCAACGCCGCGCACCATCTCTAGCGCCTTCACTGCGTCGCGACGGGAGTACGCAACCACCACCAGTGGCTTGGGTCGATCTGGAAACGGCGCAAAAGCGTAGCGGCGGCCGACTAACCACTCACGCCAGCGAATCCAACGCGGGCGTGAATGGAGATAGGCCTTCACGGCATCGAGCATGACCGATGGCTCTTGCACCATGACTGTGATGGCTGATTGCCGATTGTCGATTGCCGATTGAACACGTGGCGTGACGATCTGCTCCGCTTTCAATCGATCCCGCGTACGCGGGATCAATCAGAAATCGCCAATTCCAGCTCCTCCGCTGCCAATCGGCAATCATCAATCGAAAATCGGCAATTCGAGGATCGGCTTCTCGTGGGTGGCCAGGATATCGCTGGGCAGCCCCAGCAAGCGCGCCAGGGTTGGCGCCACCTGCGTCAAAGCGATCCGGCCCAAGTTCCGGCCTCCGCTAACCTCGGGGCTGGCCACGATGAAGGAGGCCTCGAGGCCGGGGCGGGTAGGCAATTGCCCGTGCGTGCCTCGGTCCTTGATACTGTCGCGCACCAGCGGTCCCTCAAATCGGTCCGAGAAGTAAACGCCGGGCGCCGCGTCAATGCTCAATTCCGCGTCCGGATCGGCGCAGAGGGATTCGAGCCGCGCGCGATCCACCACCTCTTCCACCGTTCCTGCGTCAACCAGCCGGTTCACCGCCCGCTGCAAAGACGCTTGCTCCCTGGCCGACGGCTCCTCCAGCCAGTAGACGGCGAACGACCCTCCGGCATGGACGGCCCCCAGCTTGCCCAGCTTGGGTGTGCCATCCGCTTCCCGATCGAATAACCCTTCCTCCGCCAGGACCGAAAGCGGGGCGGCTTCTTTTTCGACAGGCACAAAGCCATGGTCGGAGAGGACTACGAGGGTAGGCGCCTCACCTTCCAAAAAGCCCTGCCGAACGCGTCCGATTTCTTCGTCCGTCCGTTCGATGGCGGCCAGAGCCTGTGGCGAGGTCGGGCCGAACTGATGAGCCAACTGGTCATAGTCAACGAAGTGGACGAGGAGAAGATCCGGCCGATAACGATTCCAGAGGTAAAGCGCGGCCTCGGAGCGCAAGCGGTCGGGAGTGGCGCCGGCAAGCATGGGCGCGAGAACCTTCAGGACTTCAGGAAACAAACCCGGGGTCGAGTGGCGGCCGGGCGTGGCGAAGTCCCGATGCGGGTCCGCCGTCGCCGGATCCCAAATCTCCGGAATGTTGTAATCAATTGCCGCCCCGGCGCTCACCGGCCAACTGATGGCCGCAGTCTTCCGCCCCGTGGCTCGCGCCACATCCCAGAGGGTTGGAACCCGCAGGGCGCGCGCAAACCAGCACCACGGCCGCGCTTTTTCGGTGGGGTCGAGCGATGCCAGGTGACTATAGATTCCATGCGTGATCGGAGGCACGCCCGTCACCAGCGTTGCATGGGCCGGATAAGTTGTCGTCGGATAGATGCTCTCGACGGCGTCCGCGCTGGCGCCCCGCTTGACTACCTCGAGCAGATTCGGGATCTTTAGCCCAAACTCCTTCGGCCGCCGATAAAAGTCCGGCCGCATTCCATCCACGGAAAGCACTACCAAGCGCGCTGGCCGGAGCTTGCCTTTCATGAGCGTCGATTCTCCTGCATGAGCTTCGCGGCATTGAGGCTGTCCTCCGCCTTTCTCAGCAGATCTCCCTGCTCGGGCTTCATACCGAAACCCCCTCTCGCCGCACGTTGATCATGAGAGGGCTTTCCTCCCGTTCAAACCGCTCTGCCGAGATGAAGGTGCAGTAAATCACCACGTTGTTGTCTAGGGACATGCCCGATGCGATCTCTCCCGTCCGGGCGATTTCTTCCCCCGGCCTTACCGGGCCCTCAAGCACCGCGAGCACGTCGATATCCGAGCCGGGTTCCGCATCGCCCCGAGCTTGTGAGCCGAAGAGCATCAGGCGGACAAGGCGCGGGCCGTACAGCGCCTCGAACCGGCTCCGCAACTGTGTCAACAGGGTTCGCAACTGCTCGCTCACTTTGGTAGTCCCCACTAAAACGACGGCCTGCGGCCATCGCGTGTTCTTCACAACGAATCATCGCACGGTCAAGGCCCGCTTGTCGAGGACATGGAGTTCAGCTTTGGAGTGCGGCAGCTTGCTGCCGCTTTATTCGCGCGAGCTTGCTCGCGGTCATCTCGGCTGCGGCCAGCAAGCTGGTCCCGCCGTGCGGGAAAAGCGGCAGCCCGCCGCGGCGGGCCGCACTCCAAAGGACGCCGCAAACCCCTCCAACGTCCGAAGCCATATGATATAATATCTCTCTAAAGGCGATGGAGTTCGCCGACCCAACCGTCTCCCCTGATCGAGACTGATAACTCCTACGACAATTGCCTGGTAGGAGCGCTTCCTGAAATCCTTTTCTCAGTACGGTTCCCAAGAGCCCTCTGGGTTTCGCTCACAGGAGGGTCACAATCGTTTTCGTAACTCATTTGGTCCTAAATTCTTATTAGATTGAGGTGATTTTATGTCGAGAATCAAAAAGCTTGATGCCCTGGAAATCCTGGATTCGCGGGGCAATCCAACAGTGCAAGTAACAGTAGTTCTAGAAAGTAGCGCGTGCGGGGTGGCGAAGATCCCGTCCGGCGCTTCCACGGGTAAGCGAGAGGCCGTCGAACTTCGCGATGGAGACAAGTCCCGCTACGGCGGAAAAGGTGTCCAAAAGGCCGTTGCCAACGTGGTGGGAGAAATTCAAAAAGCGGTACTCGGAATGGAAACGGAGCAAGCTGCTTTGGACGCGAAGCTGATCGCGTTGGATGGTACGCCTAACAAAGCCAGGCTGGGCGCCAACGCGATCCTGGGGGTTTCCATCGCGGTGGCAAGGGCCGCGGCTTCAGAAAAGGGGATTCCTCTTTATCGGTACATCTCCAACCAAGAGACTTACATTCTCCCTGTACCCATGCTCAACGTCTTGAATGGGGGCAGGCATGCGGACAACAACGTTGACTTTCAGGAGTTCATGATCGCGCCGGTCGGGGCGCCCAGCTTTGCCGAGGCCTTGCGAGCGGCCGCCGAAACATTCCAGGCCTTGAAAAGCATCCTGCATCAAAAGGGCTACGAAACAAGTGTCGGGGATGAGGGCGGATTCGCGCCACGCCTGCGCTCCAACGAAGAGCCGATGGAGCTTCTTGTTGCTGCTATCGAAAAGGCAGGGTACAAGCCGGGGCCTGACATAGCGATCAATCTGGATCCCGCCGCCAGTGAGTTCTACGAGGACGGGGCATATTTCTTCAAGAAATCCGACAAATCGAAACACACACCCACGGAGATGGTGGGCCTCTGGTCGGATTGGCTGGAACGCTACCCCATGATCTATTCTCTCGAAGACGGATTCGCAGAGGACGATTGGGCTGGCTGGAAAGAGGCAACCAAGCGGCTTGGCGCCAAGGTTCAGCTTGTGGGAGACGACATTTTCGTCACCAACCCCGCCATTCTGGAAAAGGGAATTCGCGAGGGCGTTGCCAACTCGGTGCTTATCAAGCTCAATCAGATCGGAACTGTAACGGAGACTCTCCAGTGCATTGAACTGGCGCGCCGGAATGGCTATACGGCTGTTGTCTCGCATCGTTCCGGCGAGACCGATGACACCACAATCGCGGACCTGACGGTCGCGGCGGGTACGGGCCAGATCAAGTCAGGCTCAGCTTGCCGCGGGGAGCGGGTTGCAAAGTACAACTGGCTGCTGGAAATCGAGAAGGAACTCGGGGATAAGGCGCAGTATGCGGGTCGCAAGGCTTATGCTCGCTGGAAGGCTTGACCGCGTGAAACCAATTGACAGGATCAAGCGTCTTCTCATAAACTAAGCACCTTGGCGATGGGGTTCGCCCAGCCAACCGTCTCATAGTTTTGGGACTGATAACCCCTATCATGACTTCGGGTCACGGTAGGGGTTTTGATTTTGATCCCTTTTTGACCCGTAAACTATGAGGTGCGCGTGAACATCTGGCTGACTGCTTCCCTGTGGGTTGGTTTGGCCCTGATCGCGGCCATGATCTCGATTCGGGTTGGCATCTCCGTCGCCTTGGTCGAGATCGGTGTTGGCGTCATGGCCGGCAATTTCCTTCACCTCACTCCCAATGACTGGGTCAATTTCCTGGCGGGCGTTGGAAGTGTTTTGTTGACGTTCCTGGCGGGCGCGGAAATTGACCCGGATGCCCTTCGGGCCAACTTGAAGGAAAGCCTGCTGATTGGATTCTCCTCCTTTCTGGCGCCCGCCTTGGGGGCCTTCGCCGTTGCTTTCTGGATCTTCAAGTGGAACCTGCACGGGGCCGAAATTGCCGGAATTGCTCTCTCAACCACATCCGTTGCTGTGGTCTATGCGGTGATGATCGAATCCGGTCTGAACGAAACCGAACTGGGCAAGGCCATTCTGGCTTCCTGCTTCGTAACGGACCTTGGGACCGTGGTGGCGCTGGGCCTGATCTTTGCCAACTACAACCGATGGCTGCTGATATTTGTTGTGCTGACGGCTGTGATCCTCTGGAATTTGCGCGCCTTCACGGCATGGTATTTTCGAAAAGTGGGCAACCGGGTCAGCGAACCGGAGGTCAAGTTCATCCTTTTCCTTCTTTTCGTGCTGGGTGGGCTGGCGACAGCGGCGAGGAGCGAAGCGGTGCTTCCAGCCTACCTCATCGGGTTGGTCATGGCTCGCCAGTTCCTCCGCAACCGAATCCTGATGCACCGGATGAGAGCCATTGCCTTCTCCATCCTGACCCCCTTTTACTTCCTCAAGGCAGGCTCGTACGTATCTTTCAAGGCTCTCGGCGCCGGTCTGGGCCTGATCGCAGCGTTTTTCGTTGTGAAGATGATCATGAAAATCTGTGGCGTGCTGCCGTTCACCCTGACGTTTGGTTTCGGAAAGCAACGCGGCATCTACACCACACTTTTGATGGCTACGGGACTGACCTTCGGATCAATCTCCGCGCTCTTCGGCCTCACCCACGGGTATATCAACCAGTCTCAATACACCATACTTGTGACCGTGGTCATACTCAGTGCGGTGGTGCCCACGCTGATCGCGGAGCGGGTCTTCCGCCCTGAGCTCGAATCCGAAACCGCAAAGGGTCGACAACCCCGTCGTCTCCAGGGGCGCGACCTTGGAAAGCGAGGCATGAAGCATGTTCAAGAAAATCCTGATCGCCAATGATGGATCGCAGGGCGCAAAGAAGGCCCTCCGCGCCGCCATCGCTCTGGCGAAGACTTTCGCCGCCGAGATCCAATCCATCTCAATCAAAGAGAGACCCAGCCATTACGCTGAAACCGTCGGCGAGGTGATGGAAGAAGAGGAAGAGGCGGACAGGTTCTTCGCTCGCGTCAACGTCGAGGCGAAGGCCATGGCCACACAGGAGGGGCTGGATTTGAGGTGTACCGTCCTGCCTGGCCATGAAGTGGAAACCATCATTCGCTTTGCACGGGATGGGGGCTTCGATTTGTTAGTGGTCGGCTTTATGGGGCACAGCCGAGCCTTCGGGCGAATCTGGGGTGGCACATCGCAGAACCTGGTTAAGACCTCGCCGTGCTCCGTCCTGGTCGCGAAGTAGGAGTCACCGCCTGCGCTTGGAGAATCGGAACGGCGAATTGCTTTTTGGGAGGATAAGACGTCGATGACAACAAGCACGACGCTAGGGGACCGTGTGGCGGCAAAGCCTGCGGCGATGAGTGACGCCGACGGCGCTTTTCGGCTTCTCCGTTTGGCAAGTCTGGGGGAGGAGTTAGGCGCCCAGTACATCGCGGATGACGGTCGCGCGCTTGCGGCCCGCGTATCGGAAGGCCGCTTTTACCTTGCATGCATCGGCCAGTTCAAACGCGGCAAGTCAACCTTGATCAATGCCTTGATCGGTGATCCCGTTCTGCCGGTGGGCTTTATTCCAGTGACCGCGGTGCCCACCGTGATCCGATATGGCGCGCACAAGAAAGCACGCATCCAGTTCCGGGACGGCGGGTGGCAACAGATTGCCGCTTCAGATCTAGAGCAGTACGTTTCAGAAGAATACAACCCGGAAAATGCGAAGGGGGTGGTAGGCGCGGAAGTTTTTGTGCCAAGCGCATTGCTCTCCACCGGCATGTGCTTTGTCGATACGCCGGGCTTAGGGTCGGTGTTCACGGGCAATACGGCAGCAACCCAAGCCTTCATACCGCATATTGACGCCGCCTTGGTCGTCGTCGGAGCGGATCCTCCACTGGCAGGCGAGGAACTGGCGCTGGTTGAAGCCGTAGGGCGGCAGGTTCAGAATCTTATCCTGGTGCTTAACAAGGCCGACCGCACTACCGATGCGGAAAGAGCAGCGGCCGTCGTATTCACCCAAAAAGTTCTGCAGAAACGTCTACAGCGTTCTGTGGGACCGGTTTTCGAAGTCAGCGCGCCGGAGCGGTCAGAAAATCGCGGCCCGGGGCGGGATTGGGGAAGACTGCTTGCGGCGCTTGAGCACCTCGTTCAAGGCTCCGGGCGTCAACTTATCCAGGCGGCTTGCGACCGAGGAGTGCAGCGCCTGAGCGAGCAACTGCTGGCCATCATCACCGAGGAGCGCGAAGCGCTCGAGCGACCCATCGAGGAATCTGAGCGGAGAATCGCCGCGATGAAGGAGACCATTTCTCAGGCGGAACGCTCGATGCGCGAGGTTGAATTCCTCTGGATGGCCGAGCAGCAGCATCTGTCCGACATCTTTGTCGATCGCCACAAGGAGTTCCTCGCTTCTGTATGGCCTCAGGCATGTGAGGAATTCGAGCGGGCAGTGCGATCCACGCCGCGCGGGATGGGCCCATCGTACCGGCGCGCCATCATGCGCGAAGCTCAGGAAATTGCGCAGCGGCACGTTTTGCCCTGGTTGCAGACTGAACAAGAGGAGGGAGAAAAGGAATACCGACAGGTTGCCAGCCGTTTTGTGCAGATGGCGAACGACTTTCTGAAGAAACTTGCCGACGCGGGCATTCGCGAGCTGGCGCGTATGCCGCACGCTCTCGACCCCGAGACGGGATTTCGGATGCGATCGAAGTTTTCGTTTCGGGACATCATCGACGTCGCGCAGCCAGCATCACCCCTGCGCTGGTTGGCCGATTTGGTACTGGGACTAGTTGGCGCCCGTGGTGTGATTAAGAATGATGGCCGCGAATTCCTGGGCCGGCTACTCGAGGTCAATTGCACTCGGGTGCAGAGTGACATCCTCGACCGGGTGCAAGAGAGTCGTGACCGGTTGGAAGTCGAGATCCGGAAGTTGCTGCACGAAATCAGCCGCATCGCGGTCGAGGCCTTGAGCCACGCGCGAGAGGCACGGGCCGCTGGAGTGGCGGGCGTGGAAGCGGCACGCGAGCGGCTTGACCACTTGGAACAGGAAATCACCGAGTTGTCGGCATAGCAGGACGTAAGCTAGCGGAGAATCTTCGCTCGCAATACGGGATCGAGATGCCGTATTCTCCGCTGAGGCGAGTGAAGTCGGTCCAATGGACTGAGTCAGGGGAAAGCCAGAGGGCAGAAATCCGAATCTCCCTCGGAGGAATAAAGTCAGGATGGTGCCACTCCTGGCCAGTCTTCTCCGCGATCAAGACCGAGCGCCCTTCGGCGGCCAGCTCGGGGGCTCGACGCCGAACTGCTTGGCGTATGGGGCAAGTGCCGAAGCTCTTGCCCTATGGGAGGAGATATGGCCGGGACCTGCGATGAGGCTAGTCGGCCCGCTTGCGGCTCGCTCGCCGGGGCTTCGGCTTGCTCTTGCCCTTGAGATTGAGCGCCACGGCAGCGCGGATGAGATCCTGCAAGGCCGCCTCATCGACTTTGTCGCCTTCGTGGATGTCGATGGCGCGCCTGACATTCCCGGCGAGGCTGGAGTTGAATAGACCTGAAGGGTCCTTCAACGCAGCTCGCTTGGGAAATGTCATCTTGACCGCGTTCTTGTACGTCTCTCCCGTGCAGACGATGCCGCCGTGGGACCAGATGGGAGTCCCCATCCACTTCCACTTTTCGACGATCTCAGGGTCTGCCTCGTGTATGATTCCGCGCACTTTCGCGAGCGTCTTCCCGCGCCAGTCCCCAAGTTCCTTGATCTTCTCGTCGATTAATGCCGAGGCAGATTCCACCGGGACGGGCCTTTTCATGTACACGTCCAACTCTCGGACCGATTTTAGCTGCGCTCAGCGTAGCCTGCAACCTCCGCTAGTGGAAGCCTCGCTTCCGCGTCTTTCGCGCGTCTTTCGCGCCCGAAACACTTGTTGCAGGCCGTCGCCCATCCGATTATCATGTTGCAAGCGTTTATGGTGAAAGCCCGATAATCATGTCCGCCGTCGAGGAAAAAGCCGTGCTCGCCGCCTTGCGGAAGTTCGCCGGCGCAGTGACGGCCAAGATGACCTCCGTCACGATAGGCGAGCCCGAAGACCAACTTCGCTCCCCATTTGAAATCTTCATGCAAGATCTGGGGCGCGCAATCGCCCGAGACGTCGTCTGCACCGGTGAGACGCGACTCCCAAATCGGCTTGGGAAACCGGACTATGCCGTTCACTCGGGGAGAATCCTGATCGGCTATGTCGAACTGAAGGCTCCAGGTACTGGGGCAGCCACGAGCCGGTTTACCGGTCGCAATGCCGAACAGTGGAAGCGCTTTTCCGCGATCCCAAACTTGGTCTACAGCGACGGCAACGACTGGGCCCTTTACCGTTATGGAGAACAAGTCGGCCGCACGGCCCAACTGTCCGGCAACGTGGAGACAGACGGAAAGGACGCAGTCAGCCCCGAAGACGTCCGGCGTCTGTTCGGGCTCCTGACGGATTTCCTCTCTTGGCAACCTCTCATTCCCCAAACGACCAAGGGCGAGATTGACCTGAAGGGCCTGGCCGCGCTTCTCGCTCCGCTGTGCCGCATGCTCCGCGAGGACGTGACCGACGCTCTACGCGACACGCGCTCCCCATTGGTTCAACTCGCAAAGGACTGGCGTCAACTGCTTTTTCCCGATGCCGACAACGAGCAGTTCGCGGACGCCTATGCTCAGACCGTGACCTTCGCGTTGCTCCTAGCGCGCAGCGAGGGAGCTGAGCCGCTCGAACTAGGGAACGCCGAAACCTCCCTGGCTGCTGAACACACGCTGCTCTCCCGTGCACTCCAGGTCCTGACCGACCCAAATGCTCAAGCGGAGATCTCTGCCTCCCTGAATTTGCTTATTCGAATCATCGGAGCTGTCCCGCCAAAGGCCCTTACAGGGCCGAGGGAGCCATGGCTTTATTTCTACGAGGACTTCCTCGCGGCCTATGACGAGAAGCTGCGCAAGGACGCGGGCGCGTACTACACACCCGTAGAGGTTGTCCGCGCACAGGTTCGGCTGATCGATGACCTGCTGACCAATCGGCTTGGAAAGTCTCTGGGCTTCGCCGACTCGGGCGTGGTGACGCTTGACCCGGCGGTCGGCACAGGCACGTATTTGTTGGGCGTCATCGACCACGCGTTGGCAAAAGTCGAGTCGCAGCAGGGGGCCGGAGCCGTTCCCGGGCAGGCAACAGCTCTCGCCGAGAATATCTACGGCTTCGAGATTATGGTCGGGCCGTTCGCCGTCTCCGAGTTGCGCGTCAGCCGCGCTCTCGAAAGCAAAGGAGCGCGCCTACCCGCTGGCGGCACACATGTCTACTTGACCGATACCCTTGAAAGCCCTGACACGCCGCCGCCAGAGCTCCCGCTCTTCCTCAAGCCAATTGCCGACCAGCACGCCAAGGCCCTCAAAGTGAAAGCCGCGGTGCCGGTGATAGTTTGCCTCGGTAATCCGCCCTACGACCGCACCGAAGCCGCCGACGAGGAGAACAAGGCGCGCACCGGAGGCTGGGTCCGCTGGGGACAGGATGGCAAGGGCACGGGCGCGATCTTCAAGGATTTTCTTGAACCTGCGGTCGCTGCCGGCCACGGAGTTCGCGTCCACAACCTCTACAACCTGTACGTCTACTTCTGGCGCTGGGCGCTGTGGAAGGTTTTAGAGCAGGATTCGTCCGCCCGACCGGGCATCATCAGCTATATCAGCGCCTCGAGCTACATAGGCGGCGACGCCTTTTGCGGAATGCGCGAGCACATGCGCCGCGTGTGCGATGAAATCTGGATTCTGGACCTGGGTGGGGAGGGTCGCGGCACGCGCAAGAGCGATAACGTCTTCGCCATTCAGACCCCCGTCGCCATCGCCATCGCGGCCCGCTACGGCAGGCCGGACAAAAACAAACCCGCAAAGGTAAGGTACGCGAGACTGGAGGGAACGCGCGAAGATAAGCTAGGCGCGCTGGACCGCGTTTCCTCATTTGCTTCGATTGATTGGGAGAATTGCCCGGACGACTGGCTCGCGCCCTTCGAGCCTGCAGGCACAGGAGACTATTTCGATTGGCCGCTGCTCACCGATGTGATGCCGTGGCAGCATAGCGGCGTGAAGGCCGGGAGAACTTGGGTTATAGCGCCAGAGCAAGCCACGCTGGACAAGCGCTGGCGGACGCTGTGCAGCGCTGAAGGGGCCAGACGGGCAGCGTTATTCAAGAACTCGCCAACGGGGCGCAAAGCCGGCGATATCGCGAACCAGCTTCCACCGGTCGGGGGCCGGCTTACGCCAATCTCCGAACTCCCTAGGGGTGCGTCGCCGCCCGACATATTCCGCTACGCGTACAGAACCCTCGACCGCCGGTTCGTTTTCGCCGATGCTCGCCTTTTGGATAGGCCCGGCCCGGCATTGTGGGCCACACGCAGCGACAGGCAGGTCTATTTGACGAGCCTCTTCTCCCAGCCATTGGGAGCGGGGCCAGCGCTAAGCGCGTGCGCACAGTTACCCGACCTCGACCACTTCCGAGGATCGTACGGAGCGAAGGCAGTGATGCCTTTGTATCGTGACGCCGGATGCGTCGAACCCAACGTGCGTCCAAGTCTCCTCGACCTCTTGGCTAAGGCGTACCGGCGAAAGGTGACGCCGGAAGATCTTCTGGCGTACGTCTACGGTGTGCTGGCCCATCCCGACTTCACGGCGCGCTACGCCGAAGAACTTGGCACTCGCCAATTGCGCGTGCCCATCACCACAAATGCAGCACTCTTTGCCGAGGCTTGCGACACTGGAGCGAGGCTGCTCTGGCTGCACACGTACGGGGAGCGCTACGTCCCCAAGGGTCGCCCTCGCGGCCAAGTGCCCAAGGGCACCGCTCGCTGTAGGAAGGCAGTGCCCGGGGACAAAGAAAACTACCCCGAGACCTACGAATACATCGCCGCGACCAAAACTCTTCGCGTCGGCGCAGGTGCGTTTGCACCTGTTGAGCCGGCAGTGTACAATTTCGAAGTGTCCGGGCTGATGGTGGTACAGCACTGGCTGGCCGCCCGGATGAGAGAGCCAAAAGGGAAGAAATCCTCCCCGCTGGATGACATTCGCCCGGAGAAGTGGACCCGCAACTTCACAGACGAGCTATTGGAGCTACTATGGATTCTGGAAGCGACGATCGCCGAGTACCCCCGCCAAGCGAGAATGCTGACCAGCGTGGCAAAGGGCCAGAAGATACGCCTGTAGGCGCGGAGGAGGACGAAACATCCGAAGGCTCGCCTTGCTTCACCGAGCGAGACCTTGAGCGCGAGCTGCCCCCGATTCCAGACTGGATGCGCAAACCACCCTCGCCTTCTCATCCGAGCCTCTTTGACGACGACTGAGCGCGCGAGCGGACTGCCACGTTTGCCGCAGCAATAGGCCGGACCATTGGCCTTATTTCGGAAATTGATCCGCCACCCCCAAGTGGCCGATGAGCACAGGTAAGACGATGGGCGACGACCTGTTTAGAGTTCCTAAGAGGCCGGCACTGCTCAGCTGGTGGTTCAATAGGCTGGCCCGGCGTGCACGCCGCGAAAGCCCTGAGCCTGCGCCACTCTTGGATGCGCTCTTGCCCATACTCGAATACAGCTATGAGCGGCTCCAGGCTGGTGGCTTTTCCGACGCTTTCCTGACGGCAGCCATAAAAGCCGATGCTCGGATTTCCAGGGCTGCGGAGCAACTGGAACCAGTGGGCATATACCGCGAAGACCTGTGCCTGCTGTTGCAAGAAAGAATGAAGGACCGGCTGAAAATGCAGAGGAGGAAGACTGCCTTGAGCGGTTGCACCGCGCTCGTGCCGCAATGCTCATTCACGCCAGACATTACCAGGGAGTGGAAATCTGCGCCGCTTGAGCAGGTGCACCGTGGCGAACAAGAGCAGTCAAGCCGCAGACCTCAAAGGCGGAGGTCTGCGCTACCTTGCTCATAGGGCCAAGCTCATCCCTGTTCTGACAGAGAAGACTGCCGACCGCACCTGGGGACCTATCATTTGTTTGGCCACAATTGCCTTTGGGTCACAGTCAGACCGGCTGTTGGACTCGAGAGCCTGCAAGCGTTGAAAGGTCACGCCGGATCGCCTCTGTTTCTTCGACTCCGGCTTCTTTAGCAGTGGTAAGGCGTTCGAGCTGGGCGCGATAACCGTCAGCGTGGGCATCGAACTGGCGGCGAAGTTCTGCCAGTGTCCTTCGACTCCAGGATTCCAACATTCTTCCGTATCTCTGGAACACTTCCTCAACACCGAAACCGATTTGTTCTCGCAGCTTCTTTTCTATTCGCCGTCTTACAAAGGCCTTCCCGAGTACGGCGAGGAAATCCCGGCGAAGAGTGACCTCCATCGGTCCGGGGTCAAGCCTCGGCATCTCCTTGACGACGGACGTAAGGTCTTCGTCCCGCGGAACATCTACCTCTAGGGCGTTTACGGCGTCCGCAAGGGCGCGCGAGAGGTCTTGGCCAAGACCTTGGATTTTGCTGAAGAGTTGGTTTGCTCCTTCCGCGGCGATCCCCGCAAGATTCCGAATAACGATCTCGCCGGTATCAGCCTCTTTCGCGTCCTTACTGAACCAGAGTCGGGCAATCTCGAAGGCCGCCCGGGAGAGACCAATCCAACCCAAATCCCGCATTTCCGCCGATGCTCGGAGGCAGAAGGTATTCACCTCCTCAAATTTCCCCGTTGCCTTGCGCAACTGCGTTTCAGCACCTCGCAGGTGCTTCTTGTCTTCCTTGGAGCCCTTCTCGGCGAATTCTATCCTGACCTTCAGGGCTGCCTCAACCGCCTCGCGCAGGGCACCGATTTTGCGGCGCACGGATTGCTGGGCCATTTCCTGATTCCGCTCGCAGAGCGGTTGGATTTCGTGCTCGAACCATTCCTCCAGGAGCCCCGCGTGCTCCCCTTTTGTACTGACAGGATGCACCGCGAGCTTTAGACCCAGTTGTGAGCCGATCTGGGCAGAGATGTATCTGACCGAGCGGTCACGATCTTCAGGGCTGAGCAGGTCCGCCTTGCTCAAGAGTACGAAGGCGGGAATGGCGGAATCGTAAAGGCTTTGCAGTGTCGAAAGGTCTTCCTGGGTCAACGTTGAACCCGCATCAATCAGGACAACTCCCAAGTCGCACTGCGGCAGGTACGCGAGAGTTTCAGCCGCGCCAACCGTCGCCAGAGAGCCGAGCCCCGGCGTATCGACAAACACCACCCCGTCTTGCAGACGCCTTGAGGGCAACCCGACGATGATCCGCGTGACGTGTTTAGTATTTCCGGTATTAAATTGTTCGCTAACGAACTCCGGAAGCCTGCCGATTTCCAGTATTTCCAGTTTTTTGTCCAGATAGGTGACTGTCAGCGTCGGCTCCGGGCCGTGCATGATCCTGGTCGGTACCGCAGTAATCGGGTTGACGCCCACCGGCAACACATCCACCTCAAGAATGTGATTCAGCAGGGAAGACTTTCCCGAATTGACGCGACCGAACAGAGCGATTTGGAAGCTGTTCGACTCGAGCTTGTCCAGGATGATCGAAAGCGCCGATCTGAATTCGACCAAGCCGCGCTCGTTAATGATCCGCTCCAGGGTCTTGAGCAGCTCGATTTCCACGCTCGTGCGTTCCAGCCTTTGCAGGCGCGCCTGTGGATCCTGTCCGATGTCTTGAGCCAAGTATGTGCTCAGCTTGCGGACAAGGCTTCTCATCTCTTCTACGAGACCATTTAGTTCAGGGATGAGCGATTGCGGAACTTTGCCATACCCCCGGAGCGCATCAGGTCGACATTCATCGAAGGCGATGTCGGCGAACGTTAGGTTGACCCGAACCGAATGGGTAGCCGGGAACTGTGGTTCGGGAGGCGAAATCCCCTGGCACATCAGAACTTGAATCATCTGGGCACGAATTCGAACGATGTAGTCCTGGACCACCTTGGTTTGGACCGGCGATAGGTTCTCCCGGTATTTGGGAAAGGGGGACTTCGAGGTCGAGCTCGAGAGGACCGATTCGATGTCTGAGAGAAGGTCGTCGACGTACTTGAAGTTGGTCAGGAGATGGAGCTTGTGAGACGAGTTGAGGGACTCATTCGATCCCATGGGTGTATGCCATCCCGTCTGGGCGAGCGGGCATTCTTCATCGCAGAGGATCTTCAGGGAAAGGAAATCACGGGAAGAATCAGTGCCGCCCTTTTCCTGAGAACCCCCGTAGGAGTTATCTTCCCCGTCGGGGGCGGTTAAGGGCGAACTCCAACGCCATCTTTATTATCCAGCTTGCTGCTCCCGCAGTCAAGGTTGTGCATCCTCAGCGAGTTTGCATTTTCATTCCAAGCTTCGCGGAGAGGAGCGTTGGAGGGAGACACTGCCGATGGCTGGTCACTCATGCTGGACCATTGAGGAGTCAGACGAAATCAAGGTAAGGTATAATCAATCGTCGGCGATGGAGTTCGCCCAGTAAACCGCCTCGTTAACCGAGACTGATGACTCCTACCAAACGACTCAGATTCTTAGCTCCGCTCAGAATGACAGCGATCTGGGAATGATGATATGGCTTTGGATGAACTCCACGCCCGCCGTTTGGCCACGGTCGCGAGCGTATTCGGAAGCGCCTTAGACCGAATGGAACTGGTGCTGAAATCGCTCGAGCCCGCTGGCGGGGAAGAACCCTCGCGGGTCAAGGCCGAACAGATCCGTCTGGGACGGGAAAAGATGGCCACCGTTCGAAGCCGGCTCTCGGAGTCTCTGAAACGGTTTTCCATCCAGCTTCGCAAACCCGAGCCGGGGCAAGTACTGGCGGCGGAGCTTTCCACGCTTTGGGTCGTACTCGAGAACGCGCGGCCCGAAAGGATGAAGGGCTACGGAAGGGAGTTCAGCCCTTCCGACAAGGCCGATTGGGAGAACTTGATCGAAGGGTTAATGGGGGATATCGATGAGATCCGTCGAATTCTCATTCCACAGCACCCAGCCCGCAGTGGATCACGGAACCAAAGGAACCCCCAGGGGAACCACACACGGCAACCACACACGGCAACCATCGTGACAAAATATCTCAAATAGCGTAACATCGAGACTGTTAAGATGGTTGTGGGAGATTTCTTATGACGGTGATCGAGCTTCCCGATGAACAGGCGGCGGCACTGAAAGCGAAAGCGGCGGCGGTGGGCCTTACCCTCGAAGCCTGGCTCAACAAGCTGGCCAGCGTGGAGCCGTCTGCCGAGCATCCCATGCAAACCGCAGCGGATATCGTTCTCGCCCGGATGCGCAACGTCCCGCCAGAAGTCATGGCGACCATGCCCAAAGACGGCGCGAGCCAGCACGATCACTACATCTACGGCTGGCCCAAAAGAGAGGCATGACCGCACTTTTCGCTGAAACGTTCTACTGGATTGCACTGGCGGATTTCGCCGACAGCGCTCATGAGCGAGCGTTGACTCTCACAACCGAGCGCGCAGACTCTCGAATCATCACCACCGATGAAGTGTTAACCGAGTACCTCACGTTTTTTTCGACTGCGCTTGAGCCTCTCCGCCGCGAAGCAGCCGAAAGCGTTGAGGGGATCTTGGCGAATCCGGTTATTCGCGTGATCCCGCAAAGCCGAGAGTCTTTCCTCGCCGGTCTGCAGCTCTTTAGTGCCCGCCCAGACAAGGGGTACAGCCTGGTCGATTGTATTTCGATGCAGACGATGCGCAAGGAAGGGCTGACCGAGGTTCTTACCAACGACCGGCATTTTGAGCAGGAAGGTTTCCGAGCGCTGTTTCGCGATTTGTGAAACAGTTGAAAAAGTCGCGTTGGCGGACCGCTACAGGATGTTGAGGGGTTGTAGCTTTACCCTCGCGGGCGTCGGCACGCGCCACTCTGCGCGGCAGCCTGAATCGAGCCACGCTCAATGACCCCTCCGCTTTGTCCCATTCGTGATCCCCTCACAGCGCCCTGATATGGATGGAGCCGCCGCTCGTATGGAGTCGCAAGGTTTCTCCGCCTGAGCCAAGTGAGCCGTGCAGGCTGGAGCTTGAAATCTTCCCCACCACCCGAATGGGCAAATCACTGGTGACGGAGCCGCCGGAAGTCGAGGCGTCGATCTCCAGATTGGCGGAGCGGTCCAGTTCCACTTCGATTGAACCTCCGGAGGTCTCGAGCACGCCGCCGCGCAGGTTTCCCCGGCCGAAGTTGACGGAGATGGGGCCGCCGGAAGTTTCGGCCTCGACATGGCCGGTCACACGATCGACGTGAATGGGCCCTCCGCTGGTATGTGCATTGAGCGAGCCGTCAAGAGAGGCCACATCAATCTTCCCTCCAGAAGTATCCACCCGCGCATCACCGTCAACCTCCTGCAAGTGGATCGGCCCGCCGGAGGTCTTGGCATCGAGTCTTCCCGACAAGCCGGAAACATCTATCGCGCCGCCCGAGGTCTTCAGCTCAGAGTCGCCGCGAAGGCTGGAGAGTCTGATGCTTCCCCCTCCGGTCCGTATTTCGGTTTGCGTCTGGGAGGGGACTTCGATTTCGAAATGCACGGAAATATGCTCGCTCCAACCGAAACGGTCCTTCCGCCGCACCGTCACGCTCGCGATTCCCGGATTCTCCTCGAAGCTGATGGCGTAGAGACTTTCAAAGTCCTCGCGGTCCGAACTTATAACTACCCGCGCCCCGGACGATGACGCGCCGGTCAGGGTCACGCTCCCCACATCGGATTGGAGCACGAATCGGCCCTTAGATTCGAGCTTCAGGTTTCTTTCTATACGCGAGCTGGCATCGGCAAGGGTCGCAAGCGCCGGTGTGACAAGCGCTGCCAGCAGTAGGATGCTGAGCTTTCTCATTGTTCCCTCCAGACACAAAACTTCGTAGCGCGGGCGTCCCGCCCGCTGTCGCGGGAGCGTCCCGCTCCCGCAGGACCGCGCGCGCAGAATGCCCCCACCACCGCGGGCGGAACGCCCGCGCTACACGGGATAACGTTCAAGGGGCCTCGGAAGTTCCGTGAGGCTTTCGGATCATTGGACGAACTAGGACGTGAAGGGTTAGCAGTGTCTATTCATCGCTATAGACAAAGACCCCGCCCATCCGGACCTTGACGTAGATGTCCTGCTGGCCCGTGGGATTCCAGTAGGAAATCCTGGGGCCGAAGCCGGCTTTGTTCTCTCCGTGGAGATCACTCTGCACGTAGCCCAACCAGGCGTGGGCGCGGAGCGAACGCAGGCGATCAATAGACGGAATATCAATCTCCACATCCCCATAGTTGACCAGGATTCGCTGCTTCCCTTCCACGCCCCGAATCGTGACATCCCCATCCACACAGCTCAGCGCCAGGTTGGCGTCGAACGGCATTTTAATGCGGTAATTGACCGAAAGCTGCGACTCGCCACGAAACGGCCGCCACAGATGGCGCTGCGGGTAAAGGGTGCGAAGCATGACGCGCTTGTCCTGTCCCTCCAGGACCACCGTTAATCTCTCATAGAGCGGCTTCGCCGCTTCTTCAGACCTGGCGCGCACCACCTTCTCGGCCTCAATCTCCAGGCGCGGTTCGTCCCAGCCCTCGACCTGGAGGTCACCCATTCGAGTATCAATGGTGAGCAGGCCATAAGAAAACATGCGGACCGAATAGCGGGACACCTGGCTGAATTCGTCAGCGCGCGCGCCACCGCACAACGCCAACGGAAGGCAGAGAAAAACCAGCCAGCATTTTGTTTTCCAGGCCATCTGCTTCCCGCCTCTTGCCCGCGCTTGCGCGCCGCTCCCCAGACTCACATTGACTTATCGTACTGCCAACCGGCCGGTGGAGCAATTCACAAATGCGGAATTAGGTACTTGACAAAGCAAAGCAGAAATGCCAAAAAGCTTAAGTAGTCACCATGCTCATTCCAGCACACTTTTGGTTCGCCCTTCTTATCCTCATGATTCTCACAGGTGGAATCTTCCTAAAGCGGCGGCGATAACCGCCCGCTGGCCATTGCGGGTAGGGCAAGCCCTACCCCTACGATTCGGAGCGCTGGACTCTGAATCTGAATTGACTTCCCTGTCGCCATAGTTCACAGTTTTGTTGCAGGAGCTAAGCGTGGCCGCACCTCTGTTCACTCACCTCCATGGCCGAATACCCCTTCACCGCCATGAGCACGTGGCCATCCTGTATCGAGACCGCGCGGAAGCGTTCAGCGTGGCGTCCTTTCTTGCCGAAGGGCTCGCCTGCAATGACCTGTGTGTTTACCTTGCTCCGCAGGACTACCAGGCTGAGATGCTCTCCCGCCTTCGGTCACTGCCGGTGGAGGCCGATCGTCACATTCGTGATGGCAGCTTGCGGTTACATCAGGGGTCGGACACGTTTCAATCGCTGCAAGAGTGGACCAAGGCGATCTTCACCGATGCGGAGCGCGCCGCCACCCCATCGCTGCGATGGCTCGAGGAGGGGCTCTGGCCGGCCCCGCTGGGGTTTCCTATGCCGCAGTTCTTCGAGTTTCATGCGCTCCTCAATTACCAGGTGAAGCATTACCCCAGTGTGGCGGTCTGCCAGTACGACCTTGAACAGATTGCAACCCATAACCTCCTCACCGCCATCGCCGTGCATCGTCACTTGTTGGTGGAAGGCGCCCTGGTTCGCGACAACCCCTTCTACATTCCGGCAGAAAAATTCCTGCCGCTGAGCCCCGCGGAACGGGAACGCGACCTCCTGCGGCTCTTTCACGATGTGGAATTCGATGTCAGGAAACTCCTTGCGGCTCTCACCGGTTACGCTCAACTCCAGCAAGCTTTATGAGGTGCCAGGTGCCAGGTATCAGGTGTCAGCGACAAGTTGTAAAGGGTAAAGGCTAAAGTGTAAAGTGCAAGGTCTCGGGGATTTTCCCCGAGGACCCGGGACGACCGGAAACCCGGCACCCCGGCTCCTGGAACCTTTGCCTTCCCTGACACCTGACATCTGCAGTCCACACTTTACACTTTACCCTTTACACTTTCGCCCGACACCTGACACCCCACACCTTTTCTACCTTCCTTGCTTGGGCGGGGAGTTCTGAAGCGACTCGAGCGTCGCCTGGTCGAGTCCGATGGTTCTAGTGGGAAAGGGCATGGTGATGCCTTCTTTGGCAAAGCGCGCCAGGATGCGCTTGCGCAACTCGCTCTGCACGGGGACTTGGTCCTCGAAGCGTCGAACGTTGAGGTTGAGTGAAAAATCCAGCGAGGAATCCCCGAACCCCGGATTCAGGAAAACGCTGGGAGGCGGGTTCAGCAGCAACCCCGCAAGCCCCTCCTGGGCCGCTTCCCGGGTAACGTCCAGCAGGGCCCTTTCTACTTGGCTGGGGTCAGATCCGTAAGATGCCTGCACGGGAATGCTGACCGACACCCGCAGCTCGGGCAGGGAGTAGTTGATGATAATGGCTTTGGCCATGGTGGAGTTCGGCACAAACACGATGTTATTAGACTGAGTGCGCAGGGTGGTGGAGCGCCAGCCAATGCGGAGGATGTACCCTTCCTGGCCGGAATCCAGCTTGATGTAATTCCCCGGGCTGACGGGCCGGTCCGCCAGCAAATAGAGGCCGGCAAAGAGGTTGCTCAGGGTTTCCTGCAACGCCAGGGCAACGGCCACGCTGCCTACGCCCAGCGTGGTCCAGACGCCGGTGAGAGAAATCCCAAAGTGTTCAATGACGATGACGGTGGCCAGGATGGCGAACAAGGTACGAATGACCAGAATCGACGGATCGGTTACCTGCGCCATGCCTGGGTTCCGCTTCTCCGCGCGGCGCAAGAAAAGGACCAGCACTTTGGCGGGGAAATAGAAGATCACCCCAATAGTCAGGACGAAGATCAGCTTCGAACCAAACCTCTCAACCCAATGCGGAAGCGTGAGGAATTCCAGGCCGGCGTAAACGGAACCCAGGAACAGCAAGGGGACCGGCAGTGACTCCAATAGCGAGAGGACCAACTCTCCCCAGGTGTTCGCCAGTTTCTTCGTCCAGTGGTGGATGATCCGATTCAAAACCAATCCCAGAGCTAGAGAGCTAATAACCAGCGTGGCGAAGAAAGGCACGTCGAACACCTTGGGGTTGAGGTGCAATGCTCGGGCCAGATCTTCAACCATATAATCTCCTGCTGCGATGGCAGTGGCCTCCAAGATAACCTGCTTTGGCCGCTTTCCGCAAATCGCATCCGGTGGGGACCCAGGTGTCGTTTGCGAGACATGGGCGCTCGAAGTCGCGGTCATTCCCGCGAAAGCGGGAATCCACTCCGCAAACCTTCGGAAATGCGCTGTCTACAGACTGGATTCCCGCTTTCGCGGGAATGACCGGCGTTTCGTAAGGGACGTCATTCCCAATGACAGCACCGCCCCGGTGGGTGGCAGGTGGGAGATACCGGGCCCGGTACCGCATGGTGAAGGATCGGCATCTAATAATAGTGGAGTATTTAGGATTGACAATTGCCGGAGGGAGTGTATCTTGCCAAGCACCACTCGCTTGCGTGATAGAATGAGGCCGCCCAAAGTTAAAGGTCTCCGGGTGCGCGCAAGATACGAATGTTGAAGACGAGGTTGATGGCCATGCCCACTAAACACAAAAGCAATATTGAATTTGGCGCTCTTCCCATCCTGCCCGTGCGGGATACAGTGCTATTTCCAAACGCTATTTTGCCGCTCACCGTGGGCCGCGATAGTTCCCTGAAGCTGGTCGGCGCGCTCAAGGATGAAGAGAAGTTCATCGGGGTGATTGCGCAGCGCGATCCGCGCGTGGACAACCCTCAGCCGGTTGACCTCTTCCAGATCGGGACAGTGGCTTTCGTGCACAAGATCATCAAGCTGCCGAGTCAAAGCCTGTTTATTTTTGTGGAGGGCTTGCAACGGATTGCGGTCGAGGAAGTCACCCAAGTTGAGCCTTACATGATCGGGCGGGTGAAGCCGCTCCAGGACCTCATGCCGAGGGAAAAGCAAGCTGATTTTGAGGCCCTGGTCCGCAGTGTCACGACACTGTTTCAGCAGGTGGTACAGCTTTCGCCTACCCTCTCCGACGACCTCCAGACGGTGGTCATGAACATCGAAGATCCCAGCCGGCTGACCGATTTCATCGCGGCCAACCTGCCTTCGCTTTCCAGCAGCGAGAAGCAGGAATTGCTGGAAAGTCTGGATCTGAAGGTGCGCCTGGAACGGCTGAACCGGCAGTTGATGAGGGAAGTTGAAGTCCTGCAACTCCGCTCCAAGATTCAATCCGACGTTCAAGACCAGGTCACGCAAAGCCAGCGCGAGTATTACCTGCGCGAGCAAATGAAAGCCATCCAGAAGGAGTTGGGGGAAGCCGACGAGCAGTCGGAAATTGAAGAACTGCGCAAGAAGATTGAGGCCGCCGGCATGACGGAAGAGGCAAAGAAAGAAGGATTGCGCGAGTTGGGCCGCCTCGCCAAGATGTCTCCGGCGGCGGCCGACTACCACGTCACGCGCACCTACCTGGAATGGCTGGTCGCCTTGCCTTGGACCAAAGTCAGCGAAATCAGGGTTGACATCGAGAAGGCCAAGCAAGTGCTCGAGGAAGACCACTGGGATTTGGAAAAAGTGAAAGAGCGCATCCTGGATTACCTCGCGGTCCTCCAGCTCAAACCCCAGCTCAAAGGTCCTATACTCTGTTTTGTAGGACCGCCGGGGGTAGGCAAGACTTCACTGGGCAAGTCCATCGCGCGCGCCTTGGATCGCAAGTTTTTCCGCATGTCGCTGGGCGGTATCCACGACGAGGCGGAAATCCGCGGCCATCGGCGCACTTACATCGGGGCGCTGCCCGGCCAGATCATTCAGGGCATCCGCCGCGCGGAAACGCGTGATCCCGTCTTCATGCTCGACGAGGTGGACAAGATTGGCCGCGACTTTCGAGGCGACCCATCTTCGGCGCTGTTGGAAGTCCTTGATCCCGAGCAGAACTCTCATTTCCGGGACAACTACCTCGACGTGCAGTTTGACCTCTCCAAAGTGTTATTCATCTGCACGGCGAACGTGCTGGATACCGTTCCTCCTCCGCTTCTCGACCGCATGGAAGTCCTCGAGCTCCAGGGTTACAGCGAGGAGGAGAAAATTCAGATCGCCACACGCCACCTGATTACCAAGCAGACTGACGAACACGGCATCAAGTCCCCCGACCAGATTGAATTCACGCGGCAGGCGCTGGCCTACATCATCCACCATTACACGCGTGAGGCCGGCGTCCGGAACCTGGAGCGCGAAATTGCCACCATTTGCCGCAAGCAGGCGCGCAAGATCGCCGAGGGCCACATGGAGAAGCTCCTGGTGACCCCTGACAACCTCCGCGATTTCCTTGGAATCCCGCGCTTCCACCTGGATACCGAAGTGGTGGAGCGCACTCGCCAGCCGGGTGTAATGGTTGGGCTGGCCTGGACTCCCACGGGCGGCGATGTGCTTTTTGTTGAAGCCAATGCCATGAAGGGGGGGAAGGGGTTCACCATGACCGGCCATGTCGGCCAGGTTATGCAGGAATCCATGCAGGCAGCGCTCGCCTGGGTGCGTTCGCACGCCGCCGATTACGACATCGACCCGGATTTCTTCCAGTCAAAGGATATCCACTTCCATGTCCCCTCGGGCGCCATCCCCAAGGACGGCCCTTCGGCGGGCGTCACCATGGTGACCGCCCTGGTCTCCGCCTTGACTTGCCGGCCCGCCAAACCGCGTGTGGCCATGACCGGTGAAATTACCCTGAGCGGACAAGTCCTGCCGGTGGGGGGAATCAAGGAAAAGGTCCTGGCAGCCAAGCGCGCCGGTGTGCTCGAAATCATCCTGCCCGCCGACAACGAGCCGAACGTGCACGAGGACCTCAACGAGGAAATGCTCGAGGGGTTGACTCTTCACTACGTAAAGTCCATTCGCGAAGCCGTTGACCTGGCCCTGGAGAGGGAACCGGTGCCCGTCGAGGTGGGCAAGCCGACCCGCGAGGTGGCTTTGACCCCGGTGGCGGTGGGACCGCCCAACTGAGGGCTGCTCGAAATTCGAAAATCGAAATTCGAAAATCGAAACTGGAAAATGGAAAATAGAAAATGGAAACTGGAAAATAGAAAATGGAAGATAGAACTTGGACATCCGAGAATGGAAATTTGTAATTAGAAACTGGAATGTCACCATTTGCCCATTTCTAGTTCCGAATATCCGCAAGGGAGTTTCCATTTTCGCTTTTCCACTTTCGCTTTTCCATTTTCCAGTTTCTATTTTCCAGTTTCCATTTTCCAGTTTCTGCTTTCTGATTTCTAGTTTCCCTCTTATCTGTTTACTTTTTCCGCTTGCGGTACTATAAATAGCGGGCTAGGCAAGGTTGCATTCGATTGCGTGAGGCCTGTTTATGTATTGTCGGAACTGTGCGAAGCAGTTGGCAGACAACGCGGAATATTGCATTAACTGTGGACAGCGGCCCTTGCTAGGGAACCGCTATTGCCAGGCCTGTGGGCAGGAGACGGCGCCGGGCGCAGAGATTTGCTTGAAGTGCGGCGTGAGGCTCGGGCGGGGCGCCGAAAAGGACTGGACAGTTGCGCTGATTCTCTCCGCCCTGCTCGGGACGTTTGGCGTGGACCGCTTCTATCTGGGGTACGTTGGGCTGGGGATTCTGAAACTCGTAACCCTGGGGGGCTGTGGCATCTGGTGGCTGGTCGATGTCATCCTGATCGCGATGAACAAACTCCCCGATGCGCAGGGCAGGCCGCTGCAACAGAGGTAAGGCATGGCGCTGTTTTCGCGCGGGGTGCCGCGGTTGCTCGCGGTGGCCATCGTAGTGGCAGGATTTTGCATTCTCTCCCCAGAGACCTTATCGCGGGGTCCCGACCTGTGCTTGTGGCGCCGCCTTTTGCACTTTGCGGCCTGTCCAGCCTGTGGGAGCACGCGCGCTCTGGCGGCTTTCTTTCACGGGCGGTGGGGCGACGCTCTGGCCTACAACCGAAACGTGCTGGTGACGGCGCCCGTGCTTATGGCGCTCGGGGTAAAGGACGCGCTCAGCGTCATAAGGAAGATGGTCGGGGTGAGGCTGGAAACTAGAAAGTAGAAAGCAGAAAGTAGAAATCAAAGAACAGCCTTCTAATCTCCAGTTTCCCTCTCCCCCTAAGTCTCCGCTTTCTGATTTCTAGTTTCTGCATTCTGATTTCTCGTGACGAGTTTACGCGGCTATATCGAATCCTGGTGGACGGAACTCCCCCACGCCACAGCAGCGCGGTGGGCGTCGTTGTTTTTCAGTTTACATATCCTGACGCTCCTGATTTCCGTAACTGCGACGCAGGTGTTTCTTGCCGCGGCCACCGTCGCTTACTTGACCCACCTGCTGCGCAGCCATCCCACGGTCAATTTCCCACCGCTCAAGCTGCCCTTGCTTCTATTCTGCCTGGCCACTTTCAATTCTGTCCTGTGGGCCGAGTATCCGGCGCCCGGCTGGGGCGCCTTGCGCAAGCTGGCCCTATTTCTGATCTTGTTGCTGAGTGTGAACCTGGTGGCCAGCGCCAGGCACCTCGGAGGGCTTTTTCGAGGGCTGTTCTTCGTCTCGGCTTTGGCCGGCCTGGTGGGAACAGCGCAGTCTGTTATTCAGTATTACAGTCTTCGGCGACTCCCTCACCACCTTGTCTACTACTATATGACATTGACCCGAAGCCACGGGTTTATGGGCCACTGGATGAATTTTGGCGGCCAGCAAATGCTGATCTTCTCGGCCCTTCTGGCCTTCTTGCTTGGCTCCCCTCCTCAGCGGGAGGAGGGGACAGGGGGTGGTGGGCGCCAGAATCAGAATTCCGCCAACCACCCCCTGGCCCCCTCCTTAATAAGGAGGGGGATCGTGGGGAACAGGGCCAACGGGCTGTACTGGCTGGTCATGGCTGTCGTCGCCACCTCAGTAGCCCTGAATTTCACTCGGGGTGTATGGCTGGGTTGTGTGGTGGCGGCCGTTTACATCGTGGCGAGGTGGAAACCGCGCGCGCTTTGGGCGATCCCCGTTCTTCTGGCCGTCGCTTATCTGGCCGCGCCTTCCCTGGTCCGCCGGCGGGTATCACTCGCCTTCCACCCCAAGGACGAGCCGGCGCTGGCTATTCGCCTGGAGATGTGGGGTGTGGGTCTGAGAATGATCCGGGCGCATCCCTGGGCGGGAGTTGGCCCTGGCAATATCCCGCTGGTGTACACCCAGTACCTGCCGCCCGGCACGACGCCCATCTTCGGATACCACGCCCATCTTCATGATAACTTCCTGCAAATGGCCGCCGAGCGGGGTCTGCCTTGCCTGGCGGCCTGGGTGTGGTTCATGCTCGCTCTGGGCTGGCACACCCTGAGGATTCGTCGCCGGCTCTCCAGCCTCCGATGGGTGGCAGATGCCGCCTTTGCGGCCTGGCTGGCGTTTATTGTCGAGGGCTTGTTCGAGTTCAATTTTGGAACATCTCCCGTCCTGATGGTTTTCCTCTTCTTGATGTCCACGCCATTTGTGGCGGAACATCTCGAGTGTTTGACTCGTCACTGTACTTAATATGGCTTTGAAACGCCAATTGCTCTGGGGCTCCGCGGTGGTGGGCTTTTTCAGCCTCCTTAGTGCCCTTTCGGGCATCCTTGTGGAGACCAGCATCGCCGCCCAGTTGGGCCTCTCCAGGAACTCCGACAGCTTCTATGTCGCTTTTACAATCCCTTACATCATCACCAATTTGCTTTCCGCGACCAGCCAATTCTCCTTGGTGCCTTTCTTTTCGACGCTGGATTCGCGTGATTCCCTGGAAGGCCTGGGCAAAGGCGTCAGCTATGTGGTCAACCTGGTGTTTCTTTGGCTGGGTTTGTTTGCGGTTGTGGGGGCCCTCGGGGCGCACTGGATCGTGCGCGCCATTGCCCCCGGTTTCACAGGGACCGAGGTCGACCTTGCCACCCAGCTTGCCCGATGGCTCTTCCTGATCATTGTTCCTGCGGGCATCGCCGAGACCTTCCGTTCTTTCCTCCTGAGCCGGCACAGCTTCGTCCTCTCGTCAGCGGCGGGCTTCGTCCGCAATGTCGTGGTCATCCTGGTCATCCTTTGGGGGTTCGGCCGCTATGGCCCGTTCAGCATCGTGCTCGGCTACCTGGCGGGTTATCTTATCCAGTTACTCGTGTTGGGCTTGCAAATTGTGATTTCCTTTCCTGTCCGCTACTCCCTGACCCTCACGGGAAGCGGTGAGGCCTTCCGCAGACTGCGCGGCGCCGGAACTGCCCAGATTGGAGGAGCATTAGCGTGGCAGGTGGTGGTGCTCGCAGAGAGGATGATCGCCTCGTTTCTACCCGCTGGAACGCTCACGGCCGTGAACTATGGTTCGAAAATTCTCTACACCATGGTGGAATTACTGGGGGGCAGCGTGGGCACTGCCGCCCTGCCGCAGCTCTCGCGGGCCGCAATGAACAAAGCACATGAGGAAGAACGAAGAACGTTCAAGGATATTTTGAAAATCGGCCTTTTCCTTACCTCCCCCGTGGTGGTCTTTTGCCTGATGCTGTCCCACAATATCATTCGCCTGGTTTTTGAGCGCGGCAACTTCACCCCGGCTGCCACCAGCCTGATGTCGAGGGTCTTCTTCTACTACTGCCTCAGCCTCCTTCCCCTCTCTTTCATCCGGCTGCTCACTTTCTACCTTTTTGCGCGCAACGAAAGCGGCGCTTTTCTCCGCCTCTCCATCCTGCTTTACACTCTCAACTTGGGATTCGATCTGTTTTACGTCGGCGTTCTCAGGTTCGGCGCCAAGGGGATACCACTGGGCTTATTGATAGCCTCGGTTCTCGTCGCCGCCCTGGCAATCCGAAGGAATCTGGGCGACCTGCATCAAGTCCTCGATCGGTCGGAGGTCAATTTTGCTTTGAAGAATCTATTGGGAGCCATCCTGACGGCCTTGACCGTGTGGGCCTTGCGCCTTTGGGTAGCGCCCCCTCACTCCGGTTTCCAGAACTTTATTTATCTCTGCGAGCTCTGCGGAGCAGGAAGTGTTGCCTACCTGGCGGCGCTGGCGGCGTTGCGAGCGATCCCCCTCCCACAGGAGACAAAAATCTGGCCACGGGATGATATGGCGTAAGATGAAACTGACCTCCCCACAGCCTCAAGCCCCCGCCTCGTTGACTCCCGGGCGCAAGATCTTCAACGCCGCCGCCAGCATCGCTGTGTGCTCGGCGATTGCCGCCCTTGTAACCACCGCAAAAGAGCTGGTGGTGGCGCGCTGGTTCGGGCGGGGCGACGCGCTGGACGCCTTCCTGATCGCCTTCCTCCTGCCCTCCTTCCTGGTGAATCTGGTGGCGGGTTCCTTCAACGCAGCAGTCATTCCCACCTTTATTCAGGTTCGCGAGCGGGAGGGGCGCGAGGCGGCTCAAAGACTCTTTTCCGGCGTCATGGTCGTCAGTCTGGGCCTGCTGGTGGGGGTTTCCATATTGGTCGGCATCCTCGCTCCCTATTTCCTCCCTCTTCTGGCCTCAGGTTTCAGTCCGGCAAAGTTGATCCTCACTCGACACCTTCTTTATGCCCTTCTGCCATTCATTGCCTTAAGCGGACTGGCGGTGACCTGGACCGCAGTCTTGAATGCCGGAGAGCGATTTGGCCTGCCCGCCTTGTCAGCTATACTCCCTCCGCTTTCCATGATTGCTTTTCTTCTGCTGCTCGGCAGGAGCTGGGGTATTTTTGCCCTGGCCGCCGGAACTGTGACGGGTGTAACCCTTCAGGCCGCCCTACTGGGCTGGATGTTGAAAGAGAGAGGCATCAGGCTCGAACCACGCTGGTATGGCTTGCCTCCCGCGTTGCGGCAGGTCATTGGCCAGTACGCGCCCATGCTGGCCGGCGCCCTTTTGATGGGCAGCACCGAACTGGTCAATCAATCCATGGCCGCCATGCTGGAACCCGGCAGCGTGGCGGCTTTGAACTATGCGCGCAAGGTTATCAGCCTCTTCATCGTGGTCGGGGCTACGCCGCTGAGCACGGCGGCACTTCCCTATTTTTCCGAGATGGTGGCGAAGCAAGACTGGCGCGGCTGCCGCCACACGCTTCGAGTCTATACCCGTTCGCTCGTCCTGCTGACGCTCCCCCTCACACTGGGTCTCGTGGCGTTTTCGCATCCTTTTGTCAGGATCGTTTTCCAGCGCGGGGCCTTCACCGCCGTGGACACCGGAATCGTGAGCCGGGTTCAGGCCTTCCTCGCGCTCCAGATCCCCTTCTACATTCTTGCCCAACTCGGCGTCCGGCTTATCAGCGCCTTGAAGAGAAACTCGGTGCTCATGGTGATTGCCGGGGTGAACCTGGTCCTCAATATAATCTTCAATCTCATCCTGATGCGGTACATGGGTGTGGCGGGGATCGCCCTTTCCACATCGCTCGTCTACCTGGTCTCCTGCGCGTTGGTTTACGCTTCCATTGCCCGGTCGTTGGGGCGCCTGGGCGCCCTCGAGGAAACCTATGGAAACAGTAGCCTGTAACCTCTGCGGCTCGACGCGTCACACCGCCCTCTATCAGATGCCCGACCGGCGAGGCTATCAGGCCGGAGTCTTCACCGTCGTGGAGTGCAGCCAATGCGGCCTGGGTTTCTTGAATCCCCGCCCCTGCTTCGAAGAGATGCAGCAATATTATCCTAAGGAGTATTATGAAGAAGAATTCGCAAAGAATCGCGCATTGCATCTGCGGCGGTATGCGCGGGAAGCGAGTTACTTGCGACCAATCGAGAGAAAGCCGGGGCCCAAGAAATTGCTGGACGTGGGTTGTGCGAACGGTGATTTTCCAAGATTCATGCGGACGCGCGGCTGGCAGGTCGAGGGTGTGGAGGTTTCGACTTCCTCCGAGCCCGTCACTGACTTCCGGGTTTATCCCCAGCAACTTCCTGATATTCCCGTCCACCAGCCTGCCTACGACGCGCTAACCGCCTGGGCGGTCCTCGAACACGTACACGACCCCATGGCCTATTTCCGCAAGGCTTCGGAGGTGACCAAAGCCGGCGGGCTTTTCGTTTTTCAGCTCCCGAATTTCCACAGTCTCGCCTCCCGGCGACTTTTTCTCGAGGACATCCCGCGGCATCTCTATTTCTTTTCGGAAAAGACAGTACGAAGATATTTGGAGGAGACGGGATTCAGGTTGGAAATGGCACACTTCGGCAGGGATATCTTTGTGCTGCCGCCTTACAACTGGCTGCATTACTACATTAATACAAGGCTCAGGAAGCGGCCTTTCATTTACGCTGACATTCCTATGGCGCGCCCTGAGTTCTTCAAGTGTCACAATCTCGAGCCTGGCATCCTGGCAACGGTGAAATATGCCGTGGCCCAACCCTTGACCGCGCTGGACCGGGTTCTCTTGCCGGCCCTATCCTGGATTCAGATTCTGCGCAAAACGTATGCGAACTGCACTTATGTGGCAAGAAGGTTGACATCATAATAGCCCCCTCCTTAGCTAAGGAGGGGGATAAATCGCCGATGGCAATGAAATCAGCGCGCAGACGAGTTCTGTTTCTCATGCCGACCCTCGGTGGTGGGGGAGCGGAGCGAGTGATTGTGACGCTCCTTCAGCGCCTGGACCGCACGCGCTTCGAGCCCCATTTGGCCCTGGTCGAGGCGGTCGGCCCCTATCTGAAGGACGTGCCCGCTGATGTCCCGCTTCACGATCTGAAAGCCAAACGGGTCCGCCACGCCTTACCGGGTATGATTCGCTTGTCCTGGAAGCTGAAACCGCAGGTCATACATACCTCAATGTGCGAGCTGAATATGGCAGCGGTTTTATCAAGGCCTTTCCTCCCGCCCGGGTTGCGCCTGCTGATCCGGGAAGATTCTTCGCCCAGCGCTCAAAACGCCCAAGACCGCAATCACCCTCGAATTTGGAACTGGCTTTATCGGCAGTTTTACCCGCGGGCGGACAAGATCATCTGTGTGGCAGACTTCGTCCGCGACGACCTGGCAGAGAATTTCGGCATTCCACGCAGCAAAATGGCGCGCATTTACAACCCCGTGGATATCGTCATGACAAGGCGCCTGGCAGAGGCGGGTGGCAATCCTTACTCCGGTAAGGGCCCGCATCTTGTGTCCGTTGGGCGACTATCAAAGGAGAAAGGGGTTGACCTCCTCGTCGAGGCCATGCCGCTGGTGCGGGCAGCGATTCCGGATGCCGACCTCACCATCCTCGGCGAGGGGCCTCTCAAACCTGACCTCTTGGCACAACGGGAACGGCTTGGGCTGACTACAGTTGTCCACCTAATCGGATTTCAGCCCAACCCCTATCCCTACATGAAGCATGCCGATGTCTTTGTGCTCCCCTCCCGCTTTGAGGGCCTGCCTCTGGTCGTGCTCGAAGCCTTGGCTGTGGGGACGCCGGTGGTGGCCTCAGATTGCCCGGGGGCGTTGCGGGAGGTGCTTGGTGACTCTCCTGTAGCCCGTCTGGTTCGGCCCTCCGATCCGAAGGCTCTGGTCGAAGCAATAGTTTCCGCCGTCAATGTTGCAAGCAGAGAGTCGCGACCAGACCAAAGACTGGATGCTTTTCTCAGCCGATTCGACGTGAAGACCTTGGTGCGAGATTACGAGGAAATACTCGAACCGCCGGGTCCGCAATAATCAGTCCGCAATAATCAACTTGACACTGCCGGAGAGAAAGTAGAATATAACCGGGAATCGCATTAGACAATCATAGCGGCCAGCCGCATTTTCAAGGAGGGCAATGATGAAACGCCTATTCTGCGGGTTAGGGGTTCTGGTGTTTGCAGCAGCGCTGCTTTTGCCAGCCAGCTTGCAAGCATCGACTTTTGTTTTCACCAACAACGACATAAACGGTTCCAACTCGGTCACAGCCTTTTCAGTGGATTCGACCACCGGCGCTTTAACCAAGCTTGGTACCACCGGTACCGGCGGGAATGGTTGCGGCGGGAGTGGCTTTTACGCGTCCAACCGGATTGTCACTTCCCCCCATGGGAAATACCTGTACGTCGCCAATATAGGGAGCGACAGTATCACAGTCTTTAGAGTCAACGAGAGGACTGGGGCGCTGACTGCTGTCGGCTCACCCGTTGCAACCGGGAATACGTCGGGGTGTACCGGACTCAACGGCATATCCCTTGCTATCACTCCGAACGCAGACTTCCTGTACGCTGCGACCGCTCACGCCAAGAATATCCGCATCTTCAGCGTGGCCTGGAACGGCACACTGAGCCCGGTGGGAGGCTTGGTGTCGCTACCGCGTGCGCCGGATGGCATCAAAGTCCGACCCGACGGCCGGTTCCTGGCCGTGGCGCTCGCAGTTTCTCCCCCTGGACATGAACTAGCCATGTTCAGTATCGAGCCATGGGGGGCGCTTACGGCGGTGCCCGGTTCGCCTTTCCCTGACGACAGGGTGACCGGAGTGGACTTCAACTCCCGCGGCGATCTTTTGTTCGGTGGCGTGGACAACGCCATCGGCACCATTGTGGACGTATTCGGGGTGGGCCGCAACGGTGCCTTAACCCCCGTCACCGGGTCTCCCTTCACTTTTTACATAGGAATCAACTCCGACGTGGTTCTGTGGAACCCTCTTGGCAACATGCTGTTCGTCAGCAACACGGGTAGCAACAGCCTCATTGACTTCATCGTTGGACCGAAAGGTGCGCTGACGCTGGGCGCAAACCAGCCGGTCAACCTTGGTAGTAAGGCCCTGGCGCCAGCCGGCATGGCCGTCAGCACCATCCGGACACCTACCGGGGGGACGCTGACTCTCCTGTATGTCGCCGTTTGGGAATACTCTCAAGTGTTTGTGTTCACAGTGGATCCCGACGGCACGCTGACCTGGGTCCCCGCTTCGCCATTTGCGACTGGCGAGGGTTATGAGACAGGTCTCTTATCTCTTGCTGTCGACTCATTTGAGTGAGCGCAGGGAGCATTGCAATTCAGCCCGGGCAGTTGAGACACGCCCGTCGTCGAGGGTGATTGAGCGGTCTGGCGAGGCGGATCGCCGGACCGCTCACTTCTTTGCGCGTCTAGCTTCTCATTGCTCGCAGGCATCCTCCTCCAAAAATCTGTTGGAGCTCGGTTCTGAAATCCTCATAAGCCCCTATGTCTTCCGCAATGCCGTCGTCTGCTCGTCTCCAATCCTGAGGCTGTTCAGAGTGGATTCCCGCTTTCGCGGGAATGACCGGGGCTTGTAACGCCCACATCCTGCAAACGACGCCGGCACCGAGGGTCGACACGAGGGTCGAAAGCGCTACCGATTTCTTCTCTGAAGGGTTAGAATCTCCTGTTTTCGGGGAGGCCCTATCTACACTGTCATTCCGAGCAAGGCGAGATTCCTCGCTTCGCTCGGAATAACAGCGTGATATCACGACTTCGTTTGGCGGGACTGATTGACAAAGGAAGGAGTTGCCAGACGACTTTTCAATCGACAATCGGCAATCAGCAATCGCCAATGAAAGTCCTGGTGGTCACCAATCTCTGGCCTTACGAAGGCGATCCGAGCTACGGTTGCGCCGTGAAGGCGCAGATGGACTCCCTTCGGCCCTTCGGTGTTGAATACGATATCCTGTTCATCAACGGGCGCGAATCACGCTGGAACTATCTGCGAGCGTATCCGCAATTGTGGCGGCGGCTTCGAACCCATCGCTATGACCTGATCCACGCCCATATGGGCTTGTCCGGTCTGGTCGCGCGTGGCCAGCTCACAGCCCCCCTGGTAATATCCTTCATGGGCTTCGATGTGTCGGGAAAATGCGGGGGCAGCGACCACATTCCGCTTTTCGGCCGTTTCTATCAGATCTCGAGTTTCATCCTGGCACGCCTCGCTTCTGCGGTCATTGTCATGAGCACGGAGATGGTGCAGCATCTCAAGTTTCATTCAGCCTACGTTATTCCGAATGGCGTTGACCTGGACCTTTTCAGGCCTATGGAGCAAGCGGAAGCAAGAAGGACTTTGGGTCTCGATCCCCGGAAGAAGCTTGTCCTGTTTCCTTACGACCCGCGCCGCCCCGAGAAGCGCTTTGATCTGGTTGAATCAGCCGTGGCGCGCGCGCGGCAAGCCATCCCCGAGTTGGAAATCCTTCGAGTTTTCAGCGTTCCTCAATCCCGCATGCCACTCTACATGAATGCCGCCGATGTCCTGGTCCTGGCTTCCCAATACGAGGGCTCGCCCAATACTGTCAGAGAAGCCATGGCCACCAACCTCCCGGTGATTACCGTGGATGTGGGCGACACGGCCGAACTGATCGGCCAAACAGAAGGCTGCCATTTGGTGTCGCGGAATTGCGGAGAGATTGCCGCAAAGATCGTGGAGGTCTGCCGCAAAGGGACGCGCACGCGCGGGCGCGACTGGATGGCAAGATACTCGATGGAGGACATCGCCAGGCGAATCGTGCAGGTTTACTCGACTTTGAACAGGAATCAACCATGAGTGCTGACCGCCGAATCGGGGTCTTAATAATTATCGAGAATCTTCCCTTCCCGTTTGTGCGCCGCGCCTGGCAGGAAGCTTGCGCCTTGAGAGACGCCGGCTACCGTGTCTCCGTTATTTCCCCCAAAGGCGCAGGCTGCGAGCGAAGCTTTGAGACCATCGAGGGAATCGAGATCTACCGCTATGGAGTTTGGGAGGCATCGGGACCGGCAGGTTATTTTCTGGAATATGCCGGCGCGCTTGCCGCACAGTTTTATCTCGCCCTGAAAGTCTATTTCCGCACCCGTTTCCGCGTCGTGCACACCTGGAACCCGCCGGACATCATGTTTCTGACCGGGCTATTCTTCAAGCTCTTCGGTGCGCGCTATATCTTCGACCACCTGGATTTGAACCCCGAATTATATCTGGCCAAGTTTGGCCGGAAAGACTTCCTCTACCGGCTGGTTTGTTTTGTGGAGCGCGCCACCTTCTGGACTGCGGATGTTTCGCTGGCCACCAATCAGTCCTACCGCGAAATCGCCATTCAACGCGGCAAGATGCCTCCGGAGCGGGTCTTTATCGTGCGGGTCAGCCCTGAACCCGAGAGAATGCGCCGCGGCCCGGCCTACCCGGAGTTGAAACAAGGGAAGAAATTCCTGGTCGTGTATCTCGGCGTGATGGGGCCGCAAGATGGGCTCGACCTCTGGATCGATTCGATCGAGTACATGGTAAAAAAGAAGGGCCGCGACGACACGTTCTTCACTATTATCGGGTCGGGATCCGAGTTGCCGCACCTCAAGGACCTGGTGGCTCAAAAAGGGCTGCAGTCGGTGGTGAACTTCACAGGAAGAATCCCTGGTGAAGAACTCGCCAAATACCTCTCGACGGCGGAGGTCGGCGTGGCCCCTGACCCACTGAACCCCATGAATGATAAGTCCACCATGGGGAAGATTCTCGAATACATGGCTTTTGGAATGCCGGTGGTGCTCTTCGAACTCACCGAGGGACTCCACTCTGCTGCGGACGCAGCCCTCTATGCCCGCCCCAACGACCCTGTCGATTTTGCCGAGAAGGTGCTCACCTTGCTGGATTCCGAATCTCTGCGACGCGAGCTTGGCGAACGCGGCCGAAGACGAATCGTCGAGCACTTTAACTGGGAAACCGACCGGAAGGCGCTGCTCGAAGCGTATGAAGCGGCGCTGCGCTCGCCCAAGTAAGGGCGCGCGGCCTTCCCTGCGACCTCCCTCAGAAGTAGGGCCGCCCCTTGGGGCGGCCTGGCCGGGGCAAGCCCCGGCCCTACAGCCCAAATCAGGACAGCACCTCACGCGCACGGACCTTGCGCTCGCCGCGAAAGTATGGCACACTACCCTTAGACTCTTATGGGAGAGAAGCAATCCAATCCGGGCGAAATCCTGCGCGACACCCTCGACATGCTCATTCTCAGAGCCCTCAAGCGCCACCCCTTGCACGGTTACGCCATCGCGGAATTCATCGAGCAGACCTCGGAGGAGGTTCTCCGCGTGGAAGAGGGCGCGCTCTATCCGGCATTGCACCGCTTGGAGCTGAGGGGTTGGCTTATCTCGGAATGGGGCATCTCAGAAAACAACCGGCGCGCCAAATACTACCGGCTCACCGCCGCCGGGCGGAAGCAATTAGCGGAGGAAGCCGCCCGTTGGGGCCGCCTGACGGCTGCGATTGCGCGCGTCATGGAAACGGCCTAAGGAAGTGTGTCGTCTCGGGATCGAGCGTGGGGGCTGTTCAGGGCAGGACTGAAAACTGAGAACTGAAAACTGAGAACTTCCTGGAGGACGCGATGTCTCAATGGCTAAGCAGCGCCTGGCTACGGGCCAAGGCGCTCTTCAAGCGGCGACAGTTTGATCGCGACTTGGAAGACGAGCTACGCTTCCACCTCGTGATGCGCGAGGAAAAGTTGAAGGCGGCCGGCCTCGATCCGGAAGAGGCCCGGTATGCCAGCCGAAGGCGATTTGGCAACCGCGCTTCGCTTCAGGAGACCTGCCGGGAAATGTGGGTCTTTGTCTGGCTCGAGGACCTCTGGCAGGACCTGCGCTATGCGCTCCGCGCGATGCGGAAGAATCCGGGCTTTACGGCGGTCGTAGTAGTGACCCTGGCGCTCGGGATCGGCGCCTCCACGGCGGTATTCAGCGTGGTCGATCCCCTTCTGTTCCGCCGCTTGCCCTACCCTAAGGACGATCAGCTTGTTTCCGTGGGGTATCTGGGACCCGTTGATAACAATGAGTTCAACGTGGTGAGCAGTTACTTCGATTGGCGGCAGGGGCCGTTCAAATCTCTCACCGCCATGAGACCCGGTGTGGGTTGTGATGCGATGATTGGTGACACGCCGCGCCGCATCAATTGTTTCTCCGTGGCCGCCAATTTCCTCCAGACGTTCGGCGTCTCGCCCGTTCTCGGCCGGGATTTCAATCCGGAAGATGATCGCCCCCACGCCCCCACGGTCGCTCTGCTTTCCTATGGTTTCTGGCAGAGGTCTTTTGGCGGCGACGCGAAGGCCCTGGGCAAAACCCTTGTCGTGGACGATGATCCGGTGCAGATAATCGGCGTCCTCCCCAAAAGCTTCGAAATGCCCCAGCTCGGTGAGATCGACGTGATGTTGCCGGCGCGCCTGGACGCGAGTCTCCCACGTTCTGCGAATTCGAGCTCTTTCCTGCGGACCTTTGCGCGGCTGCCGGAGGGTATGTCGATCGAGCAGGCGCACGAACGCCTGCTTCCCATTTTCAACGCCACTGCGGACAAGGACGTGCCGCGGGAGTTGCGCTCGGAGGTCCGCCTGGTGGTTCGCTCGCTGCGGGACCGCCAGATCCAGGAGGTGAAGCTCTCCTCCTGGATGTTGCTCGGCTCCGTGCTCGCTCTTTTGCTGGCGGCGTGCGCCAATGTGGCGAATCTTATGCTGGCGCGCGCGCTGGCACGACGCCAGGAACTCGCCATGCGCACCGCCCTGGGCGCCGGGCGGGGGCGCCTGATCCGCCAAACCCTCACCGAGTCCTTGATCTTTGGGTTGCTGGGAGGGGCGGCCGGTTGCGCAACCGCGTGGGCGCTCCTGCGGCTTTGCGTTGGCCTCGCCCCCGGCGGGATGCTCCGCCTCGAGCACGCCCGGATCGATCTGCGCGTGCTCTTGTTCGCCTTGGCAGGTTCGCTCGGCGCGGCGTTGCTGTTTGGCATGGCGCCGGCCCTGGAACAACCGCGGGCTGAGGCCCTGGCGGGCTGGCACGTGGCAGGAACAGCTCGAACGCTGTTTCGCAAGGCCTTGGTGAGCGCGCAGGTAGCGATTTCCCTGGTTTTGCTGGCGGGGGCGTCGTTGTTGCTTCGCAGCCTGTGGAAGCTCCAAAGCCAGCCGCTGGGATTTCAACCCGAACACGTCATCACCGCCTCGTTCACCCTCCGACGGCACCGCTATCAGCCCGCAACGGCGCAAGTCAGCTTCTTTGACGAGTTGGAGGCGAGGCTGAAGCAGATCCCCGGCGGCGGATACTTTGCCCTCAGCGACTCCATACCTCCTCGCGGGTCGATGGGACGCCCCTACTCGAACCTGCGCATTGCAGGCCATCCACCTGTGGCGCCGGATGGGGGAATGGTCGAGTTCCGATGGGTGACTCCGGAGTACTTCCGCGCTTTGGGCATTCCGATCCTCGCCGGCCGGGCCTTCGAAGAGGGCGAGCGCGCTTCCGGGGAATCACCCCTGATCCTGAGCGCCACGCTAGCCCGGCGCTTGTTCGGTAACGAAAACCCGCTGGGGCAGCAAATCGATTTGGAGGCCAGCGGTCGTTGGTCGCCGGTCGTAGGAGTGGCCGCCGATATAAAGAACAACGGGCTCACCGACCCTCCCGATCCCGAGTACTACCGCCTGCGCATGCACAACGCGCACACAGTGGGCTCGAGCGGAGTCGCGTTGTTCCGCACCTCGCTCGACCCGGGAACACTCGAGCGCTGGGTCCGGAAGGAGTTTGCGGCAATGGATCCCTCCCTGCCGGTGACCGTCGAAACCCTGGATCAACGGGTGGATAGATTCAGGGAACGCCCACGCTTTGTCGCGGCGCTCGTCGGCCTGTTTGCGGCCCTCGGGTTGCTCCTGGCCGCAGTGGGACTGTACGGCGTGCTATCTTTCCTGGTGGCCCGCCAAACCAGGGAAATCGGTGTGCGCATGGCCATCGGCGCGCGGCCCCTGGATATTGCCTTGCACATTCAAAAGTACGCGGGAATCTGGACGGGAATCGGAGTGGCCGTGGGCTTGGCCGGCTCGTTTGCTTTGGCGAGAACCATTCGCGGGCTTCTGTTCGAGGTCTCGCCTAACGATCCGGTTTCGCTTCTCGCCTCCGCCACAGTGTTGGTGGTGACGGCCGTGCTCGCGGCCTGGATCCCTTCCCACCGGGCGGCCCGCATCGACCCCGTCATTGCCTTGCGCAATGAGTAATGTAGGGGCGGCCCTTGTGGCCGCCCTTGCGGTTGCCCCAGGGCGGCCACAAGGGCCGCCCCTACAACGCGATTTTTTCACGGGCTTCGTGATTGAGCACTAAGGAGGAGCTGAACCATGAAACGACACGCGGTTGCAGTTGGAATGGTGGTGGTGCTGGTGCTTATCGCCACCCTTCAAGTGGCCCCCAAGAGCATGTCCCAGGACGCGAACACGGAAGACACGGTTTTGCAGCTCGTCCAAAAGTGGCTGAATGCGGAATCGCAGGGCGACTCCACCACCTTGGACAAGTTGATTGCCGACGACTTTATAGGCACGGGGCCCGGGGGCAACATCCTCAACAAACCTGACATCGTCCCTCCCGCCGGCGAGGAGAGGCCGAAGATGCCCAAGTCCCATGTGAAAGAGTCGGCGGTGCGCCTCTTCGGCAACACCGCCATTGCCATGGGCAGCGTGGCTTACGATACTCCGAGTCAGCCCGGCTTCAGATTCACTCTAGTTTTCCTGAACCGGGGGCAAGGATGGCAAATCATTGCCGCGCACCTGGTCGGCGAGCAGCCTGCCAAGTAAGCGCAGACTCGCTTTTTAGGTCTGCGGCTCTTCCCATCTCTGTGGCCCCATCCGCGGGGGGCGCATACATTGCCTTTTATGTATGCGCCCCGCGAACACGCGCAACACCGCGGTCAGTGGCACAGGCACTCTTGCCTGTGTGCAGTGCATGGGAAGCATCAGCCTTGGACACAGGCAAGAGTGCCTGTGCCACCCGCGATTATTCGTAGCGCAGAGCGACCGTCGGGTCGGTGCGCATGGCGCGACGGGCGGGGATGTAACACGCCAGGGCTGCGGTGACCAGTACGACGAGGGTCACACCTGCAATGGTCAGCGGGTCTTGTGCGGTTACGCCGAACAGAAGGCCGCGAATCACGCGACCGGCGGCGAGCGCTCCAAAAACGCCTGCGGCCCATCCCATCACGACCGGCGACATCCCCTGTAGCAGGACTAGGTTCCGCAGATCGGAGCCTTGCGCGCCAAGCGCCATGCGGATTCCCAACTCTTGCCGGCGCCGCGCCACCGAATACCCCACCACGCCATAGATTCCGAGCGCGGCAAGCAACAGCGCGAAAATCGCAAAAAGAGACGCAAGCCCCATTTGAAAGCGCCGGACGCCCACTGATTCCGACACGATCTCGGTCATGGGACGCAGGTGCAGGATTGGAACCCCGGAATCCACGTTCCGGATCGCGCCGCGCACCGCGGCCCCGAGTGCCGCCGGCTCAATCGCCGCCCGAACCACCAGCGACCCGTGCGAGCCGGACCAGCCGTGAGCTGCCGGCCCGGCAGGGAGATAGACCATCAATAGCGGAGGCTCATCGAGTGCGACCGTTCGGATGTCAGCGACGACACCGATTACCTCCGTGAGAGGCGTTTGATCTTCTCCCGGGTGGAATTGCTTGCCGAGGGGGTTTTCGCCCGGCCACACTTTCTTCGCGACGCTTTCCGAAATGACGGCAACGTGGCGGTCGCGGTCGGCCTGCTCGATCGAGCGGCCTTGGCGCAGGGGGACACCCATCGACTTGAAATAATCAAGACTCACATATCGATAATTTGCGACTGGAACTTGCAAGCCCGTAGTCGAGCGGCCGGGAACGTTGATGCCGTCCACCTGCTCTTGCCCTTCGAGCGGCAACCTGCTGATCCAGCCTGCGGAGCTCACTCCGGGGAGTGCGCGCACCCGCGCCAGCACGTTATCGTAGAACGCTTCCTTCTGCTCCGGCTTCGTGTAGCTTTGCGGGGGCAAGCTGACGTCCACGGCGAGCACGTGCTCCGTCGTGAATCCCTTATCGACACCGAGCAAGCGGATCATGCTCACCGTTAGCAGGCCGGCCATAATCAGGAGCAGGGTGCCGAGGCCGACTTCGAAGCCAATCAGAGATTCCCGCAAGCGGCGTGCGGGGCGGCCCTCCGTGATGGTGACGGCGCCGGCTTTCAGCGCCGGTTGCGGCTCGGCGTGCGCTACGCGCCACGCGGGCAGGGCGCCGAAGAGGATTCCCGTCAGCATGGATACGAAGACCGTGAACCAAAGCACGCGCGCGTCCACGTGCACTTCATCCAGCCGCGGCAGATTGGCGGGCGCCACGGCGACCAGCCACCGCAGCCCAAAATACGCCAAGCCAATGCCCAGGACTCCGCCGAGGACCGCGAGCAAGGCACTCTCCGTCAGCAGTTGCCGCGCCAGTCGAGCACGGGAAGCTCCCAGCGCCGTCCGAATGCCCGCCTCCCGGACCCGGCCTGGAACGCGCACCAGCAGCAGGTTCGCCAGGTTCAGGCAAACAATCAGGAGCACCGCCCCCACCCCCGCGAGCAAGAGCAGAAGCCCGCGCCGTGCCGTTCCCACGACTTCGCTTTCCAGAGGAATGATCTCGGCGCGAAGGCCTACCCCCTCCTTGGCGTCTTTCGCAATTCGCGCCTGAATAACACTCAACTCGGCCAGGGCTTGCCGCGCGCTCGTCCCCGGCTTCAGCCGGGCAATGGCGGCGAAATCAAATTCTCCGAGCTGATCAAATTGTTTCGGATCGAGTCCGAGCGGCTTGAAGTAATCTGTCCGCGGGGGAAATTCTAAAAAGGCACCCCATTGAGCGCCTTTAGGGAAGCGGAACGAAGCGGGCAGAACGCCCACAACCTGGAAGGGCTTGCCGTCGAGCGTGATTGACCGGCCCACGATCGCGGGATCACCGTGGAAGCGGTCGCGCCAGAACGAATCGGCGAGAATTACCACCTGATCGTTGCCCGGGGTGTCTTCTTGTGGCAGAAACGTGCGGCCCAGTTCCGGCATGATACCCAGGACGCCAAAGAGATTCGCGGAAGCCAAGCCGCCGGAAACCTGCTCCGCCTCACCGTAGCCGGTCAACGTCATATTCGACGGCTCGACAATGGCGACCTCGGCAAACGAGTGGCATTCGCGCTGCCAGACGCGGAAACTCTGCAAGTTGGCGGGTAACGTGGGATAGGTCTGGCTCAGCTCCGGGATGATTTCACGCACCAGGTAAAGCTGCTGCGGCTCGCGATAGGCAAGCGGCCGCAGCAGCACGCTGTTCACCATCGAGAAGATGGCGGTGTTGGCGCCGATGCCGAGGGCCAGTGTGATCACGGCGATGCAGGTGAAGCCGGGGGATTTGCGCAGCAAGCGGAGGCCGAAGCGGATGTCCTGCCCTAGCTGCTCGAGCCAAACGAAACTCCACACCTCGCGCGTCTCTTCCTTGATCCGCGTCACGTTGCCAAACTTGCGCAGAGCCGCATAGCGCGCTTCCTCCGGCGACATGCCGCGCCCGATGTTGTCCTGGGTCTCCATCTCGAGGTGGTCGCGGATGTCCTGGTCGAGGTCCTCCATCATGCGTTTGCGGCGGCTCATGGTTTGCCCTCCTGTTCAGCGGGCAGGAGAATCCGCGCGATCGCTCCCGCCAGCTTGTCCCACTTGCTCGTCTCGACCGCCAGTTGACGCCGCCCCTGGGCCGTCAGCCGGTAAAACTTGGCCCGGCGATTGTTCTCCGAGGTGCCCGCCTGGACCGGAATCCATCGGCGCTTGATGAGCCGGTGCAGCGCGGGGTAAAGCGACCCTTGCTCGACCTGCAACACGTCGTCGGATTTGAACTCGATCGCCTTGGCGATGGCGTGGCCGTGCGCCGGGCCCAGCAGCAGGGTGCGGAGAATCAGCAGGTCCAGGGTGCCCTGGAGCAGCTCGACACGCTCTTTGTGTTCTTTAGTAGACATTCTAGGTGAGGATACAACGCTTCTGGTAGAATGTCAAGGTGAGTCATCAGCGTTTCCCAATCTCGGGAACGAAGAATCGCATGACATCAATTGTTAGCTAAGGTTGTATGCGAACTGTTTTGGTGGCATACTTGCCAACATTAGTCCGAGGGGATGACCTTTTCCCCCGGGAGGTCCGCGCTCCTGCGGAACGGTGTGCGATGCATGTGGAGTTTCTCGTGCATGCCAGGCCCGTATTGAGAAGACCCGAAGCCAGCCAGTCGAGACTCCTCCGGGGCGCCGTTGCGCGTCCGGCTTCCAGTTCCCACATTTCGAACTATCGCGGCATTTCCCGGCTCCAAGCAATGCGCCTGGCCCATCAGGAAGGAAAGGGAAATATGACGATGAAGAGAAACTTGTGGTTAGTCCGTTTGCTTCTGGTTTTCAGTCTTGGCGCCATGGCGCCGAGCCTGTTCGCTCAAGGCACTCAGTGGTCCGCTTCGAGCAACCAAAAGACTATCCGGAACGAGGGTGATGCTGAGGCTGTGGGCACGATCACTCTGACCACCACGAGCACGGGCACGATTGAGAGCAGTTCCGGGTTTTGGATTACTTATAATCTGCCTGTTGCATCCTATGGAAACGTATACGCGGTGAGTTTTGGATGTCCCACGAGCAACTCTACTCCTCTGGTTTGCGGAGCTCTGGCGGTTTCGGTCACCGCTGGGAAGACGCTGAAGGTGACGTACACCAACTCAACGCCGTTTACTATTAGCGGGACCAATACGATCAATGTGGCTGTGCGCGTTCAGGCCCAGGGCGTTGCGGCTGGCACCGGGATCGCCGCTACAGTGGTTACTTTCTATAAATTCGGCAACCAGGCGCTGTTCTTTAACACGGAAGGTTCGGTTTTGATACTGGGACTCGGGAGGGTGGAGGGGCCGGCCACGACCGTAACGCTTGCGGAAGGTCCGGAAAACGTTCCGACCTGCATCGGAGTTAAAGACATTCCCGGGAGTCCGCTCGAAAACGACTTCTCGCTCAGGATCGCCG